>ERZ809194.81-NODE-81-length-62520-cov-32.568702_pt1 | contig 62520 bp, 63 predicted proteins | sample MGYA00520517_ERZ809194 | MGnify/ENA primary metagenome ERZ809194 (study PRJEB31570, sample SAMEA3213003) | Homo sapiens | biome: human-gut; feature: human gut; material: fecal | place: Sweden | collected 2011 ... | reverse complement strand
AGTCCGTAAATTCTTTCGGGCTGGCTGTTCCTGTTTTTACAGCCTTTTTTCTCTGCAATGAACCCTTCTCTTTGGTAAAAAGAAATTGCTCTGGCATTCTTCTGGTATACATTTAATCGTAAGCTAACTTTTTTATCCTTAACATAATCTAATAAAAGCTTACCTATGCCACATGACTGCATTTCATCGGAGACAAAAATACCTTCTATATATTTATCATTTAGTCCTACAAATCCTTGTATCATTTTATCTGCTTCAAACACATAAACTTCGTATTGTGACATCATTTCTTTTACTAATTCATAATTACTTTTCCAGTATTGATTGGAAATAAAATAATGTGCTTTCAGATTTGTCTTTAACCATATGTCAGCAACTCTATTGATATCTCCGTTCAGCAACTTTCTAATCATAACAAATATTCTCCACAACTACATCCTTTATGCTTTTCTCTTTTATCCATTCTATCACAAGCTCACCATTAATCATCAATTTTTTGATATTTTTTCTTTTCCCCCACTGTAAAACAGCCTCTGAGCGTTTCGTTATATAGAGGGATACAAATAAGAGCAAGATCCACCCATGTTTAACAGTATTGCCGTTTGGCATCCTGTCATCCTATGGGATTTATCTTGATGGGGATCTCCCCATACCCTCTCAATAACAGACGTTTCACTTGTCTGTTGGTTCCACCTAAAGGTGTTCACAGCACTATTTCTAATATCGGAAGGGACAGCCGATATTGAAATATGTGGACTCCCAGTGGGAGGAATAGTATCAACGGAAGGAGGAGTATGAGAACAAAAAACAAAGATAAAGAACTGAATCACAGACATTTTATAGGATTACGTCTTACAGATGTCGAACTGGATTTATTAGACCAAGGCGCTGCTTGTTTATCTGTTAGCCGATCAGAATATCTGAGGAAACTTCTATTGGAAAAGCAAATCCATCATCAGATTGAAGTTGTTGCAGACATGAATGATCTCAGAAAACTGGTCAGTGAATATGGAAAGATCGGATCGAATCTCAATCAGATCGCCAAGCATTTTAACAGTGGTGGCAGTCAGTCACGTGCTATAGAAAATGAGATCCATCAGTGCATCACTGACTTATTCCTATTGAGAAAAGAGGTACTGAAACTGGCAGGTGGTATGAATGGCAATCGTAAAACACATTAAAAGCAGAAATGCTAATTACTCGGCTGCTATCAATTACCTTCTGTTTGAACATGATGAAAAAACCGGGAAAAAGATAGTAGATGAATCCGGACGAAGCATCTTGCGAAAAGAGTTTTATATGGATGGACTGAACTGTGATCCGATGTCTTTTGACAAAGAATGCGAACTGACAAATGCTCATTTTCATAAGAATAAGAAACGTGAAGACATCAAAAGTCATCACTACATTATCAGCTACGATCCGGCCGATGTTACAGAGAATGGACTTACCGGAAAGAGAGCACAGGCAATCAGTTTGGAACTTGCAAAGCAAATGTTTCCCGGATATCAGGCGCTGGTGGTTACTCACACCGATGGCCACAATGAATCCGGAAATATCCATACCCACATCGTTATCAACAGTGTGCGAAAGACTGCAGTGGAAAGGCAACTTTATATGGATAAACCACATGAGGAAGCCGCCGGTTACAAGCATCGTTCCACTGATAAATTCATGAACACTTTTAAGAAAACTGTCATGGATCGGTGCCAACAGGAAGGACTTCACCAGATAGATCTTCTTGCTCCGGCTGAAAGAAAAATCACTCAGAAAGAGTATATGGCACAGAAACATGGTCAGCAAAAATTAGATGAGATCAATCAGAAAATCATCGAAGATGGTCTCAAACCAACATCCACCGTGTTCCTTACACAGAAGGAATATTTGCGAAATGCGATTGATGAATGTGCTGCTACATCCAATAGTTTTGATGAATTCCAATCCAAACTTCTGGAACTATTTCAGGTCTCTGTGATTGAGCATCGTGGCAGATACAGCTATCTTCATCCTGATCGACAGAAGCGGATCACTGAACGTGCACTTGGAACACGATATGGAAAAGAACACCTGGAACAAACCTTCTTACGCAAGGATCCACTGGCCATTCTCTACGTCAGATCTCACCTGCGCCTGGTTGTAAATCTCCAGACAAATGTGAAAGCAATGCAGAGCCTGGCTTATGCTCATCGGGTAAAACTTTCTAACCTGCAGCAAATGGCAAATACCATTATCTATGTGCAGGAACATGGATTTGATACGCAGTCAGATTTGAAAAATACACTGCTTGCATCAAAGCAGGAACTAAAAGAAATGCAGACACAGTTTGCTCAGCATCGTTCCGATCTAAGGATCCTCAACGATCAGATCCGTTATACCGGCCAGTACTATGCAACTAAGGAGGTTTATTCCCAATTTTCAAATGCCAAGTACAAAGGAAAGTACCGGAAAGAACATGCCAAGGAAATTCAGAAATATGAAGAAGCCAGAGATTGGCTGAGATCCTTTTATCAGGATGGAAAGATGACAAGCCTAAAAACCTTGACTTTACAAAAAGAAAAACTGCAACAGCAGATAGCTTCCAAAGAAGAAGCAATAAGCAGCTTGAAAGAAAAATTAAAAGATTTGGATACTGCCGATCAGAATGTTGATGCCATTCTTCAGATGCAGATTCCAGAACCAGTGAGATCCAAAAACAAAGATCTCGAACGATAACTATCACAAAACAAAGGAGGAACTATCACATGACACAAGAAGAATTTAATGTTGTATTTGAACTTCAGATGAGAAAGTGTGCCGATATTCTGGCACATAAAAAGAAAGAATATACCGGTGACAATATTGACCGCCTCAGTGCATTCAAGATTGCTGCCGCTTTACAGAACTGCGATTCAAAAGCAGCACTGGCCGGTATGATGTCGAAACATGTCGTATCCCTTTACGATATGTGTTATTCCACTCTGTTACATTTTGACATGGAACAGTGGGATGAAAAGATTACAGACTGCATCAACTATCTGATTCTTTTAAAAGCTCTGGTAAAGGAGGAACAGGCCTATGGATCACATTGAAACAGCTATCTTAAACTGCTATGGGATCCGGGAAGCAGAACAGAATATGGTCTTTGCTGCCAGACTCACACAACACGGTCATACGATCCAGAACATGGCAGATCTGATGGATCTTTACCGTCAATCCTACAGTCAGAAGACTGTAGAAAACATTGCGGGGCTTCCACATACAACCGTACAGAAATTCATGGTCATTACCGTGGCTGTTGTTGGTGCAAGCAGACGCTTCCTGGCACAGATCACCAGGCATCAGAACGAAGTAAAGTACATGAGTGCATCTCTGCAGTACAGCAATTATTCCGGTCACGCTGCATTTGCTATTCCATATGAAATCATGAAAGCAGATAAAGAAATCCAGAATATTTACAAGAAAAGCTGTCAGTCAGATCTGGATCACTATGCAGAACTCTGTGCCTTAGGCATTGATCATGATTCAGCCGGATATGTTACACCTCAGGGACTTCGTAACGTACTGGTCATCAGTGCGACACCTTACCAGTGGAAACATATGATCGGCCAGAGAACCTGCAGAAGGAATACGGATGAAACCAGGATTGTGATGCTCTATATCTGGCAAAGATTGTACAAATTAAGCCCGATCCTTTTTGCACCGGATCTGACCGGTCCATTCTGTCAGAGAGGAAGCTGCATGGAAAAAAAGATGTCCTGCCAGAATCCTATTTCAAAACTTTGGACTCCTGCTGATATCTTAAAAGAAGATTATCCATTGCTCATCAGGAAGGAGGTGAGCAGCCATAAAGATTAAACTGATTGACTTTGGTCTGAAAGCAAATCATCATCCCTTCCGGCCACATGAAAATGATGCCGGTGCTGATGTATTCATGCCTTATAATTGCGTATTAAAACCAGGTGAGGTTGCAAGAATTCCACTTGGATTCGGTCTCATCATACCGGATGGATTTGCCGGATATGTCTTTCCACGAAGCAGCATGGCAGCAAAAGGACTGGTATGCGAACTTCCACCGATCGACTCCGGTTACCGTGGTGAGATCCATGCCATTATCAGCAACGTAAGCACATCTTCTCAGACCATTCATAAAGACACACGTGTCGGTCAGCTGGTGATCACACCGGTCGTGATCGCAGACTTTGTCCTGAACCTCGGTGAAGAACGAGGAACCGGGGCATTTGGAAGCACAGGAGAATAATAATATGATTACATTTGGAAGAAAATTAAAACACTTAAGACAAAAAAATCATCTCACCCAGAAAGAACTTGGGATGGCTGTTGGATTTCCCGACAGCTGTGCTGATGTCCGGATTGCTCAGTATGAAAGCGATGTCCGAACGCCAAAAGAGGATCTTATGAAACTCTTCGCATCAACACTCGGTGTTCCGGTTGAACTCTTTACTGTACCGGTACTCTCAGAACTTAGGGAATATGAGGCGGCGGAGTATTGGAGGTATGAGTTAGGGGCGGAACTAGATTAATTGTCATAATACTGAAATGAGGCAACGGATTTTCCGCTGCCTCGCTTTTATCATTTTGAGGGTAATTAAAAATATCCTCCTGTGTTGAGCAATCCTCTTTATCCTTGAATACCTTACAGCTCCCGCCTTTCAGTTCGTACTTGCAAAAGTCAATCTGGCTTTCAATGCTGATACTGTCCTTTCGGTCTACTGACTGCCTTGCGTAAATACAATCTTCTCTGATAATGTCCATATTGGGCTCCTTTCCGTATGGAATTGAGCTACCAACCTTACAACTATATTATACCATTAGCAGCCCCGGACAACAATGTTGCGATTGATTAGCGAAACCTGTCCCCGTATTTGCTGAATATATCGTACGGGTTATTTTCGATTTCTCTTTTTCGTTTCTTCTTTTCCTCCGGGGAGAGTACCGGCGTCAGGTTTTCCAGCACAATGAGCTTGCCTTGAAAATAAACAGATTGCTTGTCGCTTTGGTATGTAACAGCTTGAACCATTGAAAACCTCCCTTTTCCAGTATAGGTTAATGCCGACCAGTCTCCCTCTTGTCCGAATGGGGAAACGTCAAAAAACGGCACCCCGGAAGGTGCCGCTCTTTGAGCTTTCCCCAGCTTCGGGCCAACATGGCCCGAAGTAAACTCGGAAATATAAAAAAGCGCCCAGACAGCAGAAAGCTACTCGAGCGCAAAAAATACGGTATTCAGTTACATTGTGACAATTTTCGCACCGGCTGCCAGACGGGGGCTGTTCGGTGGCTGGGCTTTTTTTGACAGCAGTGCAAATACAGTCTGAATTTGTCGGCGGACAAGTTCTTTCATGACGGCTGCCTCTTTCAGCCGTGAAAAGCTCTCATCGCTGATAATGTGTTCAATCCGGCAGGCGTCGGCCTCCGCAGTTTCAGGGTCAACGCCCGCTGCGATAAGCTGCTCAGTGAAAAAGCAATGGCGCTCGTAGATTTTTTCGGCAACTGCCCGGCCTACATCGGTCAGGTGCAGGAAATAGTCGCTGTCCATCGTGAGAAAGCCACCGTCCCGCAGGGTTGCTACTGCATGGCACACACTGGGCTTTGACACCTCCATGTGCCGGGCCACATCTACGGAGCGTACCATACCGAGTTTCTTTTGAAGAACAAGAATGGTTTCCAGATAGTCCTCCCCGGACGCATGAAGTTTCATCAGTACCTTTTATGAATTAAACGCTTAACTTCCAATTTGCAGAAGCTGTCTGCAAATCGACCAGCCTATGATAGAGGCCATTTTCTTTCATAAGTTCTTCGTGAGTTCCGTTTTCGGCTACAATACCATCTGACAATACAACGATGTTATCGGCAGCTTCCACCGTCCTCATTCTGTGAGCGATTATAAGAACTGTCTTGCCTTTTACCAGCCTGGATATTGCGTTTTGAATTTCAGTTTCGTTATCTACATCAAGAGAAGCAGTAGCTTCATCCAGAAGAATAACAGGAGCGTCTTTCAAAAGAGCACGTGCGATAGAAAGGCGCTGTGCCTCACCGCCAGATAGTGTTGAACCATTTTCTCCGATCACCGTCTGATAGCCGTCCGACAATTTTGAAATAAATTCATCACACTGCGCTGCTTTAGCTGCGGCAATCACTTCTTCATCCGTTGCGTCCTTTTTACCGACACGAATATTTTCCATGATGGTGTTATTAAACAGCACAACATCTTGAAAAACGATAGAGAAGTTTTTCATCAACATGGTTGAATTTAGCGGAGCAATATCGGTTCCGCCCAACAGTATTCTTCCTCCGTCCAGAGGATAAAATTTGGCTGCCAGTTTTGCGACTGTACTTTTGCCGCCGCCGGACGGGCCAACCAATGCAGTGACCTGTCCCTGTTTTGCAGTAAACGAAACATCCCTCAGTACCGGTTTGCCCTTTTCGTAAGAAAACTGGACATGATCGAATGTAATATCGTACCCGTTTGTATGGATATTCTTCTCGCCGGTTTCTTCCGGGTATTCCTCTATTTCTTTCAAGCGGTTCACCTGAAGCTGTACAGAAAACAGCTCTGCCATATTTGACATCGCCCCGGAAAGCGGATCGTACAGGCGGGAGGCAGCAATCAAAAACAGAATATAGGTAAACAGAGAGGTATCTCCACTTACCACAAGACTATTACCTACTACAATCACCGTTGCCAAACCGAGCCGTAAAAACATCTGGCCGGTTGTCAGCAGACTTGCCGTTGTCATTTCGGATGAAATCTGTGCTTTTTCCGCAGCATCCATCTTTGCGTCCAATTTGCGAAGATAATCTTCTTCCTGATTGCAAGCCTTTATATCCTGTACGGTTTCCAAACATTCCTGAATGCCTTCTGCAAGCTCCAGTCTTGCGTTCATGTGCTTTTTGCTGAGTTTTTCCTGCCATTTCCGTGACAGAATAACGATTGCAAATGAAATCGGAGCTACCCAAAGAAGAGCCAAACCCATTTGCCAGTTGAAAATCAGCAGGCCGATACAAACAATCCCCGTAGAGATAACTGCTCCAAAGAATTGTGGAACCGTATGAGAAAATGCGTGTTCAAAGTTTGCACAGTCGCCCATAATTGTGCTTGTCAGGTCAGCAAGATCACGCTGGTGGAAAAAGGTCAGCGGAAGGGTACGCAATTTTTCCGCAAGCCCGATACGCCGCCTTGCGCTTTCATCATACGTTCCGAGATATGTCGCGGTGTACTGGCAATAATGAAAAATAAAAACAACAGCTAAAATCACAATTCCAATCACAGTGTAAACGGCGGCACTGATCTCTGGCGCACTCGCTCCCAAAACAGGCGCAAGAAGCTGATTGAGGACGATAGCCAGAAGAATAACAGGAAACATAAGGCTGATATTGGCCAGCACCGAATAAACGATCCCTTTTAACAGGTCTTTTGCACCCTGATTGCTTAACGCATACTTCTTTTTTAACGCCTTAATCATGCTGCTCATCCTCCTTTCCGACCTTCCAGGCAATCGAGGTCTGGTAATCCTTCCACATAGAAGAATAAATACCATTTAAGGCTACCAATTCTTCATGCGTACCTCTTTCTGCAATCTGCCCCTCCTTGAACACCAGGATAAGGTCTGCGTCTTGTATCGTAGAGAGCCGGTGGGCAATCATCATAACCGTTTTGTTTTGGGTCAGCCGCTCAAAAGCGAGCTGTATCTGATGTTCGTTTTCGGCATCTGCAAATGCTGTGGCTTCATCCAGTACAATAATAGGGGCGTCTTTTAAAATTGCCCTTGCAAGAGCAATTCTTTGATTTTCACCTCCTGAGAGATATGTGCCTCCTGTTCCAACGAGCGTATCAAGCCCATCCGGGAGGCGGTCAATAATATCTTTGCATTGTGCTTCATCAGCCGCTTTCAGGACTTCTTCCCTGGTAGCGTCCGGGCGGGCCGCCTTAATATTATTCAGCAAGGTGTCCTTGAACAGACAGGTATTCTGAAACACAAAAGCAACTCTTTTCATCAGTTCCTGCTTCTCAATATTGCGTACATCCACGCCGCCAATCGTAACGGAGCCTGACTGAACATCATAAAATCGGGGAATGAGGCTTGCCGCTGTACTTTTACCGCTGCCGGAGGCACCAACAAGCGCCACTGTTTTTCCTGTCGGAACCTCAAAGCTGATATGGTCTAAGGCCTTCTCTTTGGTCCCTGGATAGGCGAAGGAAACATCCGAAAACACAATCGAAGCATCTGCCGGGATCAGGGGATGTTCCGGCTCCTTCAAGGGCTTTTCCTGCAAAATTTCATCCACCCGGCTGACTGCACTTTTAGCCGCCATAAGCTGCTCGCTGGCAAACATGATACGGTTCATCATAGTTGCACAGACCGGAGTAAACAAACTGTAAAACAGAAAATCCAGCACAACATTTTCATAAGACGCCTGGCCGCTGACCCCGGACAAAATAAACATGGCGACTGGAATAAGTAAAACAAATGTGCCGTTCAGTGTTACTGTAAATCCTGTAAGAGGAATACGGCATTTTAAGGCATACCCGGAAGCAAATTTTTCGTATTCTTCTATTGCAGCGTGAAAATTTTTGAAGGAATAAATAGTTTGCTGAAATACTTTTACAACAGGAATACCGCGAATATATTCCACAGCTTCTTTATTCATTGTTTCCAGTGCAGTCATATACTTGCCCATAAACTGCGCATTATCTCCGCCCATCATCTGTTTGAGAAAGATGACACTGATTCCCATAGGTATCAGGCAGCAAATTCCCAGCCGCCAGTCAAAAAGGAAAATCAAAATAATAACGGCAACCGGCATAACTGCGGCTCCGGTCAGATCGGGAAGCTGATGGGCCAGAAATCCTTCTGTAAGCCCTGCATTATCATCAATGATGTTTCTGAGCCGTCCGCTTGCATTTTGGCTGAAATACCCCAACGGCAGCGTCACGATATGATGAATTGCAGATTTTCTCATATTGGTGGCTGTACGAAACGCCGCCAGATGAGTACAGTTCAGGGCGATAAAATAAATTAAAATGCTTGCCGCTGCAAACACAACCGCCATCCACGCATAATGGGCGCTCCCCGTTGCAAGAGATATATCCCCGGCAGCAAAAGCCTGGATTAAATCGCGGATGACGAGCCAAATGCAAACAAAAGGCAGCATAGATAAAATGGTACTGATTCCGGAGAGAACACATCCCAAAACAGTCAAAACATGGAATTTCCCTGCATATCCGAACATTCTGGACAGTTCTCCATTTTTTTGTTTCTCCATAAGCAAGTCTCCTTTCGCAATAATAGACGGGTTAGCATTTTATAACCCATCTATTATCATAAAATCATTCGGTTGTTTCTGCCACTCCATACAGAGCGTATCTATCCAATCGGACACATAATTCATTGACACATAAGGCAGGAGTATAAGCGGGACAAATTTTCCTGTAACGGAAATGTTTCTACATGACCTTCATCAACGAAATGCAGAACCCGATTGCAAGTCATAGCGGCAAATTCATAATCGTGGGTAATGATTAAAATGGTCTTTCCTTTTTGCGCCAGAGCTTTCAAATGCTCCGATATTCTCATCATATTTTTGAAATCAAGACCGCTGGTAGGCTCATCCAAAATCAAAACGGGGGTATCTATCCAATCCGATACTGCGAGAGTGAGTCGTTGTTTCTGCCCGCCGGAAAGAGTAGCGGGATGCCGTTCTTTCCATTCAAACAAGCCATATAGTTTTAGCAGATCATCGCGTTGCTCCTGGGTACTGCCTTTTCCGTTTAATAGCAGTTCTTCTTCTACGCTGTCCCCAAACAACTGGCAATCTGTATTTTGCATAACAAAGTAGGCAAAATTCTTCCGTTTGCCTTTAGATACCTTTGTCCCGTTATATATGACCTGACCCTCTTTTTCCTTTTGCATACCACAAAGAATATTCGACAAAGTAGTTTTGCCTATTCCGTTATGACCTACAATCGCAATCAGATCACCAGCATACGCCTGAAAAGATACATCATGGAAAACCGGATGTTTGCGATAGGAAAACGCCAAATCCTTTACCTCCATCGTCATATCTTTTTCTTTTACAGGGGAAATATCTACTTCAATATGGTGCAAATCTGCCGCTCGTATTCCTATGGCTCGTCTTTTTTCTTCTGGAATAGAGCGCAGTTCTCCCGCCGTCCATTCTTCTTTTATGCTCCCGTTTTCCATATAGAGAAAACGGTCTGCAAGGTCAGTAAGATAATAAAGCCGGTGTTCAGCAACAATGATTGTGTGGCCTTCCGCTTTAAGTCCACCCATCAAATTTTTAAGTGCCTCAACGGAATACATATCCAAATTGGCCGAAGGTTCATCAAACACATAAATTTCCGGATCAACAGCATTGACGGAGGCCACCGCTATTTTCTGTTTTTCCCCGCTGGACATCGGATAAATTTCTTTCCCTCGCAGCATATCTCCGTTAATACGCTTGATTGCACTTGAAACCCGCCTATCCAATTCTTCATACGGAACGCCATAATTTTCACACCCAAACGAAATCTCATCCTCTGTAATACTGGCAAAAAACTGGCTCTTTGGATCTTGAAAGATTGAACCTACTTTTTTCCCGATTTCATACAGAGGATATTCCGATATGTTGCGTCCCAACAGTGTGATGCGCCCTTTCAGTGTCCCTTCGTAAAATTGTTCGCCTAACCCGTTTACCAATCGTGTTAAAGTTGTCTTTCCGCAGCCACTCCCTCCAGTCAGAACAAGAAACTCGCCCTCTTTTACATCGAGGCTGATATGATGGATACTATCTGTTTCGGCTCCCGGATATTCAAAAGATACATCTTCAAACTGGATAACGGATCGCCTTGCTTTATCATTTACCATTACGCTACCATCCTTTCCAGCACAAAATAGAATGCAGTTACACAAACAGCAATCACGCACATAATCCAATCTCTTTTTTGAAATTCTATTTTTCTGCGGCAGGTATGTTTCCCAGGATTGGAAATCCCCCTGCTTTCAGCAGAAGCGGCAAGTTCTTCGGCTATTCTGGATGAACGGAAAATAACAGGCGTAACAATATACTCCATTGCGTCCAGAGGGTGTTTCCATGACAACAGCTTTCGCAGTCGAAGGGAGGAAAACACATCAGAAAATTCACTGCGCACAGTAGGGAAGAAACGCAGCATGAAGGTTACGGGCAGGGCAATTCCATTAGGCGCGTGGATTTTCTTAAAAACTGCTACAACTTCTCCCGGCGGCATACCAATCACGGGCTGCGCAGCCATAACCATCATCAAAATACGCAGCACCATGAACAGGAACATTTCCGGCATAAGAATGGTAATGCCCTGTCCTCCTGAAAGCAACCTCAACACGATAAAAATACCGCAGACGATCAAATATTTTATTGTCTGCCTGCCAAAGCCCTGAATAATCAGATACACGCTCAAAACGCCCAAAAGTGTGTATATCAAAATATCGCTTGTGAGCACCGCCACAAGCGACATAGTGAGAACTATGACAAGCAATTTGGTTCGAAAATCAAATTTCATGCTCATAGTTTATTTAATCGCACCACTCTTTCTGAAGTGCTTCACAATCAGTTTGTTACTAATCATGCAGCCAAGGACGGCCAGGATAGCGGTGACAGCCAGACTCAAAAGGACGTACTTCGGATCGGTGTAATACTGGGTCTGAACCTGAACCTGCTGCTCGCTGACGCCGGTGGCAAGAAATGCGTCTTTGAAAAACCAAATTTCTGACATACCATGTGCAGCGCGAACCAGTGCCGTGATTACCCACGAAATAGACACACGCTTAATGTCATGGTAGGCATCCTTTCCGCACATGGAAAGCTCTGCGATGATACCGCCGCCCAAAAACCACGGAATCATAAATGGCCCCATCATCAATCCGGCGATAATCGCCCACATGATATTGTAGACAAGAGCGGGGCCATGCTTGCCGACTTTCATGCACATATAAACATAGAACGGTGCGAGGATAAGTGCCGCACCAGCGGCGTTAAAAATCATGGAATAGAACAGAGAAGCGCCAGTCAGGGTCGAATAGACCATAAATACAACGAACATGACCGCACAGAAGATACCGATGATTGCCGCGTCTTTGACAGTGTACTTGTTACCTGTCGATTTTTCATTTTCCATTTGGAAATCCTCCTTTGTCTTGCAGAAAGTTAGCAACGTCTAACCCACTATTCAAAAAATAGGCCAGCTTCAAGCGGTCTTTCTGCTTTTATCTGACAAAGGATATTCTAATACAGCTCAGATTTCTTCGCCACTCCATACGGACCCGCTTCTATCCAAACGGACACTCTTTCTGAATTCCGTTGGAGAGCTGCCATACGTTTCTTTGAAGGCAGAAGTGAATTTATTCGGATTTTCATATCCGATTTTACTTGCAATCTCCGTTACTGACGACTCGGTTTCCAGCAACAATTTTTTGGCGACTTGAAGCCGATAGGTACGAAGATAAGAATAGACAGAGGTTCCATAGACGCCTCGAAAGCACTTTTTCAATGCTGTTGTAGAAATCGCGAATTTCTGGGAAAGCTGTTCAATCGTATGATGTGCTGTCAAGTCCTCCGTAATATAGGACGCTACTGCTTTAATCAATGCGACCTGATTTTGATTGAAATAATCCGTCTGTAAAACTTCTTCTGCCGTATTGAGATCACTTAAGAACAGAAGCAGTTCCAGCATTTTGACTTTCATGTATCCTGGTTTTCTTTTTTCCCGGACATGATAGAGTTCCGAAAAAATATGTTCAATAGACGGATTGGCCCGCATGATGCAGCAACGGTTTCCTTCGCAAATATATTTTTGTATGTAGTGCAAATCAATATTCAATAGCTCCATGATTTGCCGTATTTCCGGCAGCAATTCATCCAGATTGATGACGATAGAAATACCGTGATAGTGATTCAGCGGAAAACACGAATTTGACTTTTTCTTCATCATGGAGCTGATCGACAAATCGCCTTCCGCCATATAGCAGCAACTATTTTCACCAAAGCTACACTCAAAACGTCCTATCAGACAATGGTTAATCTCTATCATGTTTTTAACTGTGGCTTGATTTTGATTGCAATATCCCATGTGCATATCGTTATAGTAAAGCTCAATACCAGAAAAAACCTGATAGACTGTAATGCGTCCATGCCCTGTTTCATTTGACAGCCGAAAAATTTTACAGTCCTGCCGTAGTTCATCTTCTTCGAGAGAGCCGTATAACTTTGTCCCTTCAAATTCGTCTGGCAATTCAGACCGCAATAATACTTCAATCGTACCAGAGAGTGCTTGTTTTTCATAGGTCAGCACTACCCATTCCTCCTTTCGGTTCGTTATAACTAATCACTCTAAGTATAGGCGCGAATAATAGCAGTGTCAAATGGTTTTCTGACAAAAAGAAAAAGTTCTAAATATAAATAAACTCTTGACAAATCATTTCCTCCACCTGTGCTTTCAGCGTGTTCATCAGCCCCACCCAGCGTATGGGGTCATGGGCTTTCAGTTCCTCGGTGACGCCCGCTGCCTCCATCATCCGGGGCAGCATGGCGTCCATCCGTTCCTGCTCCGCCCGGTCAATCTCCAACAGGTGCGGGTACAGCTTTTCGCTTAAAATCAGGCTACTACAAAGACCGGCCGATGTTCTTTCGAGTATCATTGCTTTTATATAAATAAGACAGTTCTGGGGATTTTTCAGATATTCTATCCTTGGAATAGGGTGGTCTTAAATTCAATGATAACCGCGCTTTTTTAATCATATACGTTTCACTACCATCCTCCGAAGATCCTTTCAACCAGCAATCATCCGGATACTTCGCTGCAAAGCCTCGTAACCGTTTCTGCAAGTTTGATTGAAGGTATACACATCATAGAATCCATCATCTTCATTAGTCAGAATAATCGTTTCTTTTTCACACTTTAACCTTCGCATATTCTATCCCCGCTTTCTTTCCATTTCCTGATCTAGGTACTTTGGTATCGGCTTTCCGGACCGGCGAGCAATGGCAATCTGTTTCTGATGCAGTCGTTTGATTACGGACCTTCGTTTCTTAGGTTTATTATTTTGTTGATTTCGGGACGTCTGTTTGTTGTTGCGTGCATCAGAAATTTTTTCCAGGTTCTTCTTCTGATTATTCACCAGACCGTCCACCATATCATAGTTAGCTTCTGTACCAGATTCTCTGCTTCGTTCATAAGTGCCGTTCTGGTAGAATTTCTGGTAATGTTCCAGACGGATTTTACCATCTTGTTTTAGCTGTTCGACCGGATTTAGCGGTACCTGCTGTTGGATGTAATCATGAATCTTTTGTTTTGTCTTTTCATCGAATTTCTTACATTCTTCGACAACCATTTTTCCATAGGCATCCAGGATAATACCCTGGGCCTGATCTCGGTATACCTGATGTTCCATCAAATAAAACTGTTTTCCATCAATAATGATGGTGTCTGTTGCAATCCAGTTCCCCTTTTTCCCATCAATCTGATAATTCTCAGTTTCCATAGTGATCAGTGCACCGGATGTGTTGATACGAATAAATCCGGCCAGATACTGTGGATAGTTCTCATCTACATAGTAGCAGCTGATTTCTCCATTCTTGTTCAATACGAGCACGTCACTGACTTCGCATTGATTTTTCGTCCGTTTCCAGATGTCAGCGACTTTTTCATTTTCCTGCATTTCATGAATCGAGATTAATCGGTAATTTTCGACAGTAATCGACACATTCTGCTGTCTTGCCTCTTGATATGGCAGATGCCACAGTGCTTTTCCTGCTGTCTGCTGATCTACTCGGTAGACTGCAAATTGATTAAGCTTCATAGGCATCGTCCTCCAAGTTATTCAGATAATAATTCAGATCCAGAGAATAGTAGTATTTGTCTTCGATCTGCTGTAATTTTCCAACTGTAGAATTGATGATCTCAATCATTTCATCATTCTCAGGATCACTTTCTTCCTGTTCCAAAACTTCCAAAGCTTCTTTCAGTGTTTGGATTGTTTCTTCCTTTGTGTGCTGCTGGAAGATAGCAGTAATAGTCAGTTCGTTTTCTTCCAGGTTTACATTTCTCATAGGCTCATTTCCCCCCTTTTCTTTTTCGGTATTGGTTTCATCTGTATATTCAGCTCCTTCTCTTTTTTTTCTTCGCTTATATTTTTTTCGTTATCCACTTTCTTATTGGATTTCAGAGGATTTTCCACATTTGGATGTCTTTCTTCCAAGTACTTTTCCACACGACTGATTGCATTTTGCACATAAGAATTTTCTCTAAATCCAGGAATCGAATTCAAAAAATCTTTCTGTATTTTTCCTTCGATCATCAGACTCTGCATTCCTTCATAATCACTTCCGTCTTTCAGATCAAAGCCAACACATTTCAGTCCATGCATTCGCTCAGATGGTATTTTTTCATAGGCTTCCAGGGCTTCCGGTAATGTCAGATCATAGTGAACTTCACCCATTACAGGAAATTCTGCGCATTCTGCAGCATAGAAGCTAATGCATGTAAGATCATTTTCATAATCCACATTTTCTATATCCGGGACAATATCGAGTATTTTTTCTCTTTGTGCTGCAAAGTCTGGAAGTTCTGCAAATCCAAATCGATCCACGTAATATGCCTGCATATCCCCACCACGGTTTGTAATGATGACATCACTGACCGACATAGAATGTGCTTTATAATCTGCCGGTGGATTATCGTTGAACATAGCGTACAAATCATCCAGCTTTTCATTTTCATGTAATCTGCCGGAATAGACACATTTATAATTTGCTGCATCGATTGTAATGCCATCTTCTTTGACCATTGCCATATTCATAAATAAATGTTGTTTTCCAGGTGTGTCTTCATCCACGTGGTAAATCGCATAGCGGTCACCATTACCTCTGAACATTTCTTCCTCTAAGGTATAATCATACTTAAATGGGTACATAGCCCGATCAACTCTTTCCGAGATATCCGTTCCTTCTGCAATCGTATCTTCCAGCCAGTCTTTGATATCACCCCATGATTCAAACTGCAAATACCCGGCAATTTCATGTGTCCCATCCGGTGCCAGTACAATATGTCCCGGTTCGCTTTCCCGATAATCATAGCGGTATCCGGCTGCTTCCAGTGCATCTACCAGAATGCCGTATTTTTCATGTAATTCTGTTTTCTGTTTTTCTTCAAGAATGATTTCCAGTTCTTCTGTAAGCTGATCGATCATTTCACCGGCTGTCTTGCGGATCACATCCATAGATGCTTTCATTTCCTTCATTTCCCGGCTGCTGCTCCACCCTGCAATATAAGGAAAACTGTAATCCGATGTATCCAAACCAAAGGAAGAACACACACAGTAAGCAACAGATTCTGCTTCAACCTCTTTTGTCAGACGGTCTTTTTCTACACCCAGGCTTTCCATGATTTCCTTGTCATGCAGTTTAGCATGGACGGTTTCATGAATAGCAGTCTTTAAGGTCTGGCTTTCACTGAGTCCTTTTTTGATCACGATTTCCTTATCTGCATTGTGATAATATCCATTGGCATTGCCATCGATCTCATCGAATCGTATCGGCACTGGGGATATTTTCTGAATAGCCTGCATGAAAGAATCAAAATCCTGTACAGCTGCAGTCAGTAATTCCGGTGCCAGTGTCTGGATTGGTTCCCCGGATGTCTGAGCAATATCAAAGACGGTAACTGCTTTAAAATGCGGAACTGTAACTTCCACCTGTTCAGTCTTAGGTTTTCCATCGGTTCCCATGATCGGTCGCTGATTTTCATCCAGAACCTCTTTTTCCTTCATTTTCTTATATGGTGCCGGTGCAATGATTGTAATTCCTTTTTCGCCTTTCATGACCTGTCTACCCATGGACTGCCAGTTTTTGTAGCTGGTAACAAGTGTGGCATCCGGTCGCTGCATGGCGATCAGCATTGTATTATTAAAGGAATAATTGTGAAACTTTGCCATGGTTTTAAGAAATTCCTGATAGCGGTTACTTGTAAAAAGTTCTTCCACACCGGATTCCAGTGACTGCATAATGCTGTCCATATCTTTTCCCTGAACCGGTAATGGAATTGTTGCTGTCTGCACTGTTGGAATATCTCTTACGTCACCCTTTTCTTTTGTATCTGTTACTTCTTCATAGGGTGCGGTGGCTTCAGTCACCATTCCTTTAGTCAGATCAATATCTTCAACACGAGTAGAAAAACGAACCCTGCTATCTGGAAATTCTCCTTTATCTCGAAAGGAATAGTAATTCCCATTCCGTCCTGTAATGATGTGATCAACCAATGAAATTCCCATCAATTCCCCTAATTCCTGCATTCTTGCTGTAGTCTGGATATCCGATGTAGATGGTGTCAGATTTCCGGACGGATGATTATGAATGAGCATCATTGAATGAGCATTCGAAAGAATTGCACTCTTAAATATTTCTCTTGGATTAATTAATGCTTCATTCAGCGATCCTACAGATACGATATTCATATTGATCGGTGTTAAATCTGCCTGTAAATTAACAATACAAAAGAGTTCCCGATCCATCTGGGAAAGAAATTCATTCATAACACGAATTGCTACATCTGGATTATTCATAGGTTCATTACTATAAAGTGGTGGCTGTTCCACCATACGAATTGCTACCTGTTCTAATTTATCTGCCATCAGCAACACCTCCAATCGGCACATTTATAATAAATTCCTGATCATGTAACGTCTCAATTTGCTTCTTCAATTTTTTAAACGAAAATGTGTGTGATAATCTTTTTCGATACTGGCTGTATCTTAAGCTTGTATTTGTTTTAATGTTCTCTTTCGTCATAATCTTCTCCTTTTCAAAATGCCCCACGACATTTCCTTATGCCGCAGGGCGTTTGCTCATTTAACGGGTTTCATGCTTGATATTAGAGTTCCATATCGTGCTTCTTTGTTTTCGGTTTCTGATCCGGCTGTTCTTTTCCTGCTTTCTCTGTTTTTGCAGCCTGCGCTTCTTTTTCTTTCTGACGTTCTGTAAATCTGTCGGCTTTTTCAAAGACGTGATCCTTTGTGTCAAAGTGATATACATCATTGGTAAGGCGTTCTGCTGGTGCTACCTGAGTCGCATTGACTTCTTTTACCATATCTCTTAACATTTCTGCATCCACTTGCCCATCATCTGGCAAGACCAGCATTTCATGGATGGATGATGGCAAAATGAAGAAATCATTTCCAAGAAGTTCCCCCATGCTATCCATGAATTCCGGATAAAAGATCACACCGGCTCCATCAATTCTGTCTGTATTCGTAACAACAAAGAATGTCGGCATCTCGCTTGATTCCTGCAATGTTTCCTGCAGCATTTCACGTTCATCCGGTGTCAGCATGAGAATATTTTTCTGGTACATTTCATCTATCAATGCACCTATACTTGATACCTCCGGAGCCATGACACGCGGTGAACTTTTCATCGCATCTTCATGAAGCTGTTCTGCAGAGATTCCATACTGTTCAAGCAGATCATTCTTGATAAACATGGAACTTAATCCATCCTGATCCTTGCCTACTGCCACATGATAGGTGATTGCGAGATCTTCCTTCAGCTGGTGTGGCGCATTTTCGAGGACTTCCTTATTTGCTTCGGCTGATGATACACGGATAAACAGCTTGTCCTTCACATCTTCATAATTTAAAATAGCTTTCAGATCAACCTGTATCGGTGCCTCAATAACTATATCTGCAATCTTTCTGCATACAGTTTCCATTGTTACGCCAGGCTGTGCTTTATATGCTTCATACAGCTGATTAAGATTGATCGTCGGGGTAAGCATCTCACCTTCTTTTCTCACCATCAATCCCGTATAGGCACGGTTCAGTTTCTGACACTCCATCGTTGATACTTCTGCATTCTCATAATCCTTTGGTAAAAAGAGTTTGATATTGTCTTTTACTTCATTTACAAATTCATTAAAATTCATTCTTCGTTTCCTCCTCTAATCTGTTTTTTTATTTCTTTTTGCTTTTGTTTTTTGGTTTCTTTTTTGGAAAGGATAAAGAAAATTTCACCCTTCCGGTTTCATCTGCATCCATATGAAGATCTGCCTCAAAGTACATATTTTTCTTTCTGGAATACAGATCTTTTACATGCACACATCCACTTTTCAGAAGTTCTGCAGCCATCTTTTTATCCATGTTTTTTTCCATGCTCTGCAGATAGCGGTTATCTTTCCAGAGAGCAAAGTGACAATCATGGTTGCTACAATAGAAGTTGGTTTTGCTTTCATATACCAGGCTTCCACATACCGGACATGTTCCAATGCTTTCTCTGGTCTGAAATCTTCTTGTTTCTTCTTCGGAAATCGCATCGCATCCATTCAGCATCATGGTCAGCATGTTTTTGATCCCGGTCATAAACTGTTCCGGTGCAATCTCTCCATGCTCCATCAAAAGCAGCTGATTTTCCCATTCTGCAGTCATACTTGCAGATTTCAGAAAGTCTGGCAGGATCTCCACAAGGACTTTTCCATCATCTGTTGGAATAATCTGTTTTCCTTTTCGGGTAGCATATTGGGAATAGATCAGTTTCTCGATGATACCGGCTCTTGTTGCCGGAGTTCCTAATCCTTTCTTTTCTGTGTCTTCATCGAATTCCTTATTTCCAGCAGTTTCCATTGCCGCAAGGAGAGTATCTTCGCTGTATGGTTTCGGTGGAGATGTAAAATGCTCTGTCTTCTCTGCATCCACAGCATAGAAAGTCTGTCCCTGGGTTACTTTCGGCATCCTCTCTTTCATTTCCTGATCCGGATCTACGATTGCCATGCGATCCTTATTTTTGAAGCAGTTTTCAAAGAGTTTCCATCCATCCTGCAGGACAATCTTTCCTTTTGCTTTGAAGATTTCTTCCTGGCATTCCACTTCAATCTCTGTCTCCTGGTAAATGTGATCCTTACTCATTGCCATGACCGTATGGACTGCAATCAGGAAAAGAATCTTTTCTTCCCAGGATTTCAATTCATCCAGATGGCAGGATGCAAGTTCCATCGTTGGAATGATTGCATGGTGATCTGTCACCTTGCTGTTATTCATGACTTTCTTCACATCTGGCTGCTCCGGCTGATCAAACGGACCTGTCAGTTGATATTTCTCATAAATCTGACGAACCACATTTCTTGCGGTCTGCTCCATATCTTCGGTCAGATACTGGCTGTCCGTTCTTGGATAAGTAATCAGTTTCTTTTCATACAGGCTCTGAGCGGTATCCAGTGTCTGTTTGGCTGTCATTCCGTAGATACGGTTTGCTTCTCTCTGCAGTGTGGTCAGATCATAAAGCTTTGGTGCTTTTACTTTCTTTTCCGTTTCTTTTACTGCTGTGACAATAGCTTCACTTCCCTGGCATCTACTTCTTAACTGTTCCGCCTCATCCGGATCAAAGATTTTTGGCTTTACAGCCGGAATTCCATCACAATCGAGTTCCACATTGAAATACTTTTCTTTCTGGAAATTGCTGATCTGTCCGGCACGTTCCACCAACATGGCAAGTGTCGGTGTCTGAACCCTTCCAACGGTCAGCTTTTTGAAGTACTTTGTGGTGTAAGCTCTGGTTGCATTCATTCCTACCAGCCAGTCAGCCTGAGAACGGCATACAGCAGCTTCGGCCAGATGTCGGTATTCCTCTGCGGATCTCAGATGCTGCATTCCATCAAGGATTGCTGAATCTTCCAGAGAACTGATCCATAATCGTTTCACCGGCTTTTTACTTCCGGATAAGTCATAGACATGTTTGAAGATTAATTCTCCTTCACGTCCGGCATCACAGGCATTTACGACGTATTCAATTTCCGGACTGTTGAGCAGTCTTTTTAAGATATAGAACTGATCTTTCTTATCTTCTGAGACTGTAACTTTCCAGTCTTTCGGGATGATCGGGAGATCTTCATATCTCCACTGGTTAAATTTCTCATCGTAAGCATCCGGTGAAACATATTCGGCCAGATGTCCGAAGCACCAGCTGACCATACAGTCGGTTCCTTGTAAATATCCGTCTTCTCGTTCCTGTGCTCCAATCACTTCTGCGATTGCTCTTGATACACTTGGTTTTTCTGCAATTACTAAATACATGATGTATTACCTCCTTCATATAACGAAACGGAGAGAGCATGTTTTACAGCCCCCTCCACTAAAAAAGTTTATTTATTTTTCATTTTCTTCAAAATCTTCGTCTTCAGACTCTTCCTCATCCGGAACTTCTTCCAGTCCACCTGTTTCCAAACCTTCCGGCTGATCATCCTCATCTTCCTCTTTTTTAGGTTTATAGATCTTGAAGTAGTAGTAAGCTGCCACACCGCCGAGAGCCAAAATCAGGATTGTTGCCATTGCACCCATATTGGTTTTTGCAGATGCTGTTTTCTCCGGATCAATGGTAGCTTCCTTGTCTACATCCTCATTATTTGTTTCATCCAGCACTACCTTTGATGTATCTGGCTGTGGTGTTACGACAGTAGCAGTGCTGTCTTTATCCAGAAATTCGGACAGATCATTCTCATCAATCTGGGATAACATATAGACATTCTGTGATGTGGCACTACGGTCAATCACGATATAGAAAGTGTTGTTATTCTTCGTTGTAACCGTAAGAAATTCCTTTGTGGAATCATCGGTAATGTCATCCTTGACTTCACCATTGCCAGGTGTCGTAAATGCAGTTCCCTTGTCTGTTCCATCTTCCGGCAGCACCTCGTTTGTGTTTGTCGCCTCGTCCTTTTTCTCTTCTTTGTCTGTTGACTGTTCCGTCTGAGTTGTCTCTACTTTGGATGCCTCTGCCGATTCATCCACATAGGCAAATGCTGTGGTTGATGCTGTAAAAAGCATCATGACTCCCAACAGCAGTCCTGCCATTTTCTTATTCATTTTCTTCCATTTCACCATTCTGATATTCCTCCTTATTTTCTTCTGTGAATACAAAGGAGCCTGAACCTTCATCGTCAGACTCCCTGCTTACCTGAAATTTAACTTTTCCACTCTGGATACCATCCAAAAGATCATATAACTGATCATTATCCATCTTCATACCACGGATGCACCTGATCATCTCATTGTCCTCTTCCTGCTTTAATGCAGCCTGGACACCCCTAAGATATTGTTGCAGATCCGCGATCTTTTTCTCTGTCTTGGCAATCTCATCCAGATATTTTTTAATCTTTTTATTCAAACTTTCACCTCCCTTCGTTCACCCCTTTATGGCAGTCTTCCAAAGCACATGAAATGTTGCTGCCAGTAGGATGTGCTGATATTTGAGTAATGGATCGGATCCCCGCAATGGATCATCATATTGTTGCCGACATAGATACCCACATGGCTTGCACCGGATGTGTTATATGTTCCCTGGAAGAAGATCAAATCTCCTGGTTTTGCTTCTTGCGGTGATACATAAGTACATACGCCTCTTAATCCATCCGCGGTCAATCGTCCATAGTTCCAGCCATTACCACAGTGGTTAATGACATAGGATACGAAACCTGAGCAATCAAATCCGGACGGAGAGTAGCCACCCCATACATAAGGTACTCCCAGATATTTTTCTGCTTCCCGAATCATCCGGGCAAATTCTTCATCCTGCAGTGCTTCCGGTGGAATCTCATAACTCATTCCATTACCGCCTGATCCACTGGTCACATTGTTTACATCCCACAAATAATTTCTGTTTCCATAGGTCGTATTTAATGCATTATAGATGATCAGCTGCTCCGCATTCAGATTGGCTCTTGCCACAGCGTCAAAGCTTCCATTTGTCAGTGTCACATATAGAATCTTCTTAGTGCTTGTACTGGTAACCGTTACTTCCTGACTGCCATTGTCATCTGCGATATAGGCTTCCCAGGTCTGATGTCCATGAGCAGAAGCGGCAGCATGGTTATCATAGTAAACGTCAAACTGCACACCATATCGTGCAAAGGCTCCGGTATCCTCAACTGTGTATTCCACACCATTCATTACTACCTTAGTGCCAATCGGCACAAATGGATTGGAAGCATCTACAGCAATGGTATGGTTTGCAGTTGGATATGCCCCACTGGCAGTTGGACCTCCGGACCATACACCACAACAAATTCGACAGTTACAATATCCGCTGGTCACTACCTGTCCTAATGATTCTCCGACTCGAACATTTCTGGTTTCTGTCACCGTTTCTGTTCGACCTTCTGTATTCAGATGATATTGTGCTTCAAAAAGAGATTGCAGCTCGTTTTCAACATCTGAGTACGTCCAGTCCCCGTATTTTGCGGTAAGATACGAGATAAGATGGTATGGATTATGACCAATCTCAGCAATGTTGTACTGATACTCGTCATAATTTGGATGTCTTCGTTCCATCTCATTGATCTGCTGATTCAAGGCACTTTCCAAAGCAGCATATCTGTTTTCAGCAGCATAAATATCCTCGTCTGAACTTGGATACGTTGTAATACCGATCACAGATCCAGCACCCTCAATAGAGGCACTGCAGCTCCCCAGAGATACCGCTATAACTAGAAAAAGAAGCGCAAAAATACCGATGCCTACGAACATGGCACGACTACGCTTTATGATCTCTTTCAAGGCGATCTTTGCTTTTACCGTCATGTTCTCGACACCGGCAATGGTTGTCGCTCCACCTAGACTGCCAGCGGATTTTCCGGCTCTGGCTGCCCGGTATGCATCCTTATATCGTTTTTTCTGAAAGAAGCGGTTATAGAAATGTCTCTTTTGTTCGGCTTTCTTTACCGTTTCTGCATTCTTGACTCCTTCCATACTTTCTGCAGAACCAAATTTCAGTTTCTTTTCTACAGTAGCCTCACGATAACCTCTGCGATGGGTTTTCACATCCGTTCGTTTGCTGCGGATCTGAGCATGACGTAGGCCACGTAACGTAGCTTCTGTTTCACGCTCTGCAAGTCTGGCACTTTCCACACCTGCATTTTCATCTGTTTCTTCCTCTTCGGAAGTGACTGCTTTCATGCCAGATATAACAGCTTGTGTAGCAATGTATTTCCCGGCTGTCCCTCCCGGTTTCATGCCAGCACCTTTCACCATTTGATTTCCTTCATCATCAAAAGATAATCTTCCGGCTTTTGCCTGTTCTTTGGTCATCTGTTTTTGCAGCTGCTTCTTCCGAATGGATTTCTTTTGGCTGTTCAGATTATTATCATCATCCGGGATTTTTTCATAACGATGCAGTTTCTTTTGATATCCGGATACTTTTTCTTCCGGTGTAACTTCAACTGTATCCTCAACAGCTTCCTGCCGGACAGAAGATTTCCGGATCTTTTCCATCTGCAGTCGTTTTCCTTTTCCTGATTTTGAATCTTCATTCTCAGCCTTTTTCCGTTCCCGTTCAGGAACAAATTCTTCCTTATTTTCCGGTCGTCCTCGACTCCTGTGACTGATATCTTTTACACTACCATCACGAAGATTTTCTTCTGTCAGACCATCCCTGGTCATCTTTGCGACCTTTTTATCTTTGCCTTTAAATTCTTTTCCAGCTATAGGTCATCACCTCCTGGCACAACTTTTCTTTCTGTACTCATTCAGTTCCTGGCGTCCTATAATCGGGATACCAGGATAACCATCTGCCTGTGTCCTGATTGCCGGAGAGCTTGCCTGAATATGAAATACCCAGTTCAGCTCACTCGGATCTCTTGGCCAGAATCTATTGATCAGCATGGCTTCCTTGAACTGGTTATTGTACAGATGGATCTGGGTTCGTTTATACAAAACTTCTTTCAGATCATCACTGGTAAGATGTGGGTAGATCTTTTGTGCCGGATAGAAATTCCAGAATACCCAGTCAAGGATAATATTCTGTGTTTCCAGCGGAAGCTCATACAGATGATGATCGTCATTAACTGTATGAACACGGTATCCAGGCTGCGCATTTTCCAGATTTTTCATCTGAATGTAAGGATTATCCTGGTTCCACTGCCTGATTCGGATCTTATCGATTTCCTTCATGCTTTTCCGCCTCCATTTCTTTCTCTCGTTTTTCAACTTCTTCCGGTTTTGTAGTCATCAAACTGTACAGCTTCAAGTTCTTATCGAACTTGTCCTTAAATGGAATAATTGTTGTTCCATAGAAAAGAAGTCCTTCTCCTTCCCCGGAATTCGTCACATAGGACAACTGATATGGGGAAATATTCAGCTGTTTTGCGAGGATCTGTCTGTCACCTGCCGCCTGGTTCAGCATCAGGATAAAATCACTGTTCTCAAAGATATTTTCAATTTCCCTGCTGGCAAGAAGATCTTTGATATTCTGGGTGATACCACTTGGAATACCACCCCATTTTCTGAATCTCTTCCAGATTTCTACAGAATAAGCTGCTGTCTGTTCTTCTTTGAGCAGAAGGTGGAATTCATCGATATAGTACCTGGTAGATTTGATGCCACGGTTGATCGTAACTCTGTTCCATACCTGATCCTGGACGATGAGCATTCCGATTTTCTTCAGCTGCTTTCCAAGTTCCTTAATGTCAAAGCAGACAATACGGTTATTCAGTTCCACGTTGGTTCTATGATTGAACACTTTCAGTGATCCATTTACATAGATTTCCAGTGCTGTTGCAATCCTCTGGGCCTGTGGTTCTTTCTGTTTTCTAAGGCAGTCATACAGATCACCGAGGACCGGCATATTTTCCGGTTTTGGATCTGCAAAGTACTTCTGATACACCAGTGGAAGACAACGATCGATCACGGATTTTTCTTCCGCTTCAATGCCATCCCTGCTTCCCATGATCAGCTCACATAAGGACAGGACGAAATCGGATTTTACACCAAGTGGATTGTCATCATCGGAATAATCCATATTGATATCCATCGGATTGATATAATCCTTACTGGTTGGTGAGATGTGTACCACCTGTCCGCCAAGTGCATGGACCAGTGGATAATACTCGCCCTCCGGATCTCCGATGATAATGTCATCCTTCGTAACAAAGAAAGCGTTGGTGATTTCTCTTTTTGCTGCAAAGGATTTACCGGATCCAGGCGTACCAAGGATCAATCCATTCGGGTTTTTCAGCTTTTTACGATCCACCATGATCATGTTGTTGCTGAGTGCATTTAATCCGTAATACAGGGATTCTCCTGCCATAAAAAGTTCCTGAGTGGTAAACGGTACGAAGATAGCAGTGCTGGTCGTGGTCAGTGCACGTTTGATGGGGATATGATTGACTCCCAGCGGAACACTGCTCATCAGTCCTTCTTCCTGCTGATAGTCCAGACGTTTCAGTACACAGTTGTATTTCTGTGCAATTCCGGCAGTCTGGAAGATGGCATTGTCCAGTGCCTGTTTGGTCTTTGCTGTATTTAAAAAGAGCGCTGTTACAAGGAACATACGCTCATTTCGTGACTGCAGGTCTTCTAACAGACGCTTAGCTTCTCCGCCATACGTGTTCAGATCCGATGGAATGATATCCATATCGTATCCGGCCCGGACTGCTTTTTTCTGTTCTTCGATTTTCATACGGTTGATATCCGTCACTTTGCTTTTTACCAGCTTGATTGCCTTCATCTGATCCACAGACTGGACATGCAGATTGACGATGAGATTCTTATCAATATCCAGAAATTCTGCCAGCATCTTATCTGTAAGCTCCGGTGCCAGGATCTGCAAATAAGAGACTGCTCCGATGGTATTTCCCATGCGGAATGTATTTCTGTCCTTGAATACAAAACTGGTCGGTGCCACATAATCTTTGGTATTGAGTCCGGTACGGATCATGGAACCATAATCAAACTGGAAGTCTGTCATATTGTCTGGATTGAAAGTCTCATATAAAATCTGCAGTCTTTCCACTCCATTCAATGGATAGGCCGGAACTCCAAGAATCTTGAAGTTGTTCAGGATATCTGATTCAATACGTTCCAGCTTTGGCTTTGCTTCCCGGATATTATCTGCTTCAATGGAAAAGGTGATATATTTTGATTTCACCAGTCCATTATTTCCTTTCGCCAGCTGCTGTTTCAGCATCTTGGCATATTCCATACGAACATCGTCAAAAGCATCCTCCTGAGGACGGATCCGGATGACCTGTTCAAATTCTTTCATGCTGCTTTTATGATTGATAAAGCTCAGCTGAAAATGAATACTGGCATCAAAGTAATTGAGGAAATCGCACCAGTTTTCAAAGATTGCATTTTTATCTTCGTTCTGAGCCAGCTGGTAGTTGATGTCATAAAAGCGGATACACTTAGAATACGTTTTTCCCTGTACCCTGCAGATCCCATCTCTTCCCATTTCCTTATAAGCGATCGACTGCTGGACGGACAGTTTTTTCTGCCTGCGTTTTTCTTCCTGCTTTTCTTTTTTCTTTTTCTCTTTTCTGTCTACTTTTTTGTACCCAGTATCTGTGACAGTTTTCTTATTTTTCTTTTTTCGCAACCGTTTTTCCTCCTTTCGGTTTTCCTGCATCCGGAGACTGTCTGATCTGTTCCGGATCTGTTTCATAATAGTTTTCAGTTTCATATTTTCTGACGGGTGGACGAAGAAACTTCACCCGGATCATATGCATCAGAACATCTTCCAGGTGCATCCCGTCTTTTTCGTACATGGCAAATAAAAATGCCGGTAACATCAAAAGCACCATGACCGTTGCCGCATTACTGTTTCCCATCACATTACGCAAGAGGAAATAGCTTGGAATTCCCATTGCAGCACCAATCCCAATACAGATCAGCTGTCTTTTGGTCAGGTTAAATGCTACTTTATTTTTTACCTTCGTTAAATCTTTCGGTACGCTGACATATGCCATGATTTTCACTCCTTCCTGTAATTTAGTGCGCGTTGAATATCGACTTACTTAAAGAGGCCGTCTTAAAGAGGCTGTAACATAAGATTACTGTGTAAGCCATAACGCCAAATAATGAAGAACTCAGATTATCTGAATACTGGATACCTGCAACAAGCACTGCATAGATTGCAACACATACCATCATCAGAAATGCCTGGAAAGCCAGGGCAAAGAGTCCTCTGAAATAATTCGTGCCGATCTGTCCCCATTCTCTGTTACTCATAGTTGCGAATGGAATCGGCGCAACTGAGGTATATAGGTAAATCTCTATCATACGTCCATACATGATCACTGTGATCAGTACAGACAGGATTCTCATACAGAAGCCGGCGATAAGGGTTTCCAGCGCCAATACAACAAGTTCTCCGATTTCCATACTTTCCAGGGTTGCGGAAAGATCCGTCAATGCCGAAGAAATATCAATGGCGGTACTTCCGCTGATAACACCGGCCGCAGAATTAACTACGTGCTGGCCCACATCGAATACCGCCATTGTGATCGTAAATGTGTTACTCACCAGATATACAGCGATCCACATTTTTACGAAGTACTTGAAAAACATCCAGGTATCAATATCATGCATGTTGTTGCGCTCGGTCAGCATAGAAATCAATTCGTAGCAGAGTACGAGTGTGATAATAATACCTGCGATCGGCATGATCACGGAATCCGATAGGTTCCGGATCATACTGAATATGCTGCCGTTCCACCCTTGCGGGGTCTGTCCAACCTGGGTAGCGATCTCACCAGCCTTTTGATTGACATCAGTAAACATCGTGTCCAGGTTGGAAGTGATCATCCCGGTTAAGAGTTCCCTCATCCATTCCTCAATCGCATCAAAAATCTGACTGAACATGGATCTCTACTCCTTTCTCTTAACCAAATAATCCACTCAGAAGCGGGATCAGCTGTGTTCCGATCAGGATAACACCACCACCGCTCATCAGCTGTGTTATCCCCAATTAGTAGGAACAATACAGCTTTCTGGCGGGCGGCGGCACGTCAAGAAATATATATGGAGTTTTTAAAGAATCCCCCGGAGCAGGGGAGCGGTCAGCCTGTGACCTGCTCCACTTCCGGTATGGGTTTGAGATTAAAATGAATTTCGATAGAAATGTGTCTTGTCTTATCGCTGCCTATGGTTTCATGGACAACGATTTCTTTAATCAGGCGGTTTAAAGTGGAAGCGTCCAGTTCGGTGATGTCCTTATATTCCTGTATGGATTCCACCCACTGCCTTGCGTCCACGGCAAGCCGGATTTCATCGGCAAGGTGCTTCCTGCCTTTCTCGACTTTTGCCTTTAGTTCCGCCTGCTCCTTCTGCGTCTTTTCCAGCAGGAGATTGAAGTTTTCGTCTGTGATTCGCCCGGCAACCATATCCTCATAGAGCCGCAGCACCATCTTTTCCAGCACTTCAATCCGTTCCTCGTCTTTGGCAAGGGTGCGCTCCATCGCTTCCCTCTGGCCTTTCTGCTCGGCTTCGCAGGTGTCGGTCAGCCGCCCGGCCACCGCTTCACTGTCGGTCAGGGCAGCGGCGGCACACTCCCGGATTTTATTCAGCACAAGGGCATAGAGCGTGTCGTAATCAATCCGGTGCTGGGTGCAGTGCTGTTTCCCAAAGGCATTGTAAGTCTTGCAGGAATAAATCCTCTGGGGGTGCTTGGCATTGGTGTAGCGGACAGTCAGGGACTTTCCGCACTCGCCGCATTTGAGAAGCCCGGCAAACAGGCTCGGCTCCCCGGACTGCCCCGGCCGCTGGCGGGATTTCAGCTTTTCCTGCACGATGGCAAAACTCTTTTTGTCTACCAGCGGCTCATGCGTCCCTTCCACCACAATCCAGTCCTCCGGCTTCTTGTCCCGGATAGTGCCGATTTTAAAGCGGTACTCGGTCTTTTGGGAAGCGATTGCGCCGGTGTAGACGGGGTTCATCAGGATTTCCTTAATCACTGTAAAATCCCAGATGTACCGCCCGTTCTCCGGGTCTTTCTTCTCCCATTTGGTGCGGATGTTCCGGTGCCCACGCTGCCGGTTCCACCATGTGGGGCAGGGGTGCTTTTCTTCCTCCAGTCTGCGCCGGATGTAGTTGGGGCCGTGTCCGTCCAGCGCATACCCGAAAATCAGCCGGACAACCGGGGCGGTTTCCTCGTCTACCAGCAGGCGGTTCCTGTCCTCCGGGTCTTTTCTGTAGCCGAAGGGGGCAAGGCAGCCGGTAAACTGGCCTTTCTGGGCTTTCAGCACATAGGAAGAATGGACTTTCTTGGAAATATCCTTGCTGTACATCTCATTCAGGATATTTTTGAATGGCGCAATGTCGTTGTTGTCCCGCATGGTGTCGATACCGTCATTCATGGCGATGTAGCGCACGCCGTTCCTTGGGAAGAAATCCTCGATAAGCTGCCCGGTCTGCAAGTAGTTCCGCCCTAACCTTGATAAATCTTTCGTAATGACAAGGTTTATCTGCTTCCGCTCGATGGCCTTCAACATCCGTTTCAGGTCGGGGCGCTCCATGTTCAGGCCGGTGAAGCCGTCGTCCTGATAGACTGCCGCAACCTCCCATCCCTGCTTCTCGCAGAACTTTTCCAGCATATCCCGCTGGTTTGCGATGCTGGCGCTCTCGCCCTGAAGGTCGTCGTCTTTCGAGAGCCTGCAATAGATAGCTGCCCGGAAACTCCCGGCAAGGAGTGCGTCCATCCCTGTATATCCAAAAGTGTTCATCATAACCGTTTACCCGCACAATCCAGACGGAACACGGTCACTATGAACCTCGTCTTTATTATATCCCATTTCTTGTGATTTAGTAAGATATTCTTTATCTATTTTTCTGGTGTGTTTCTGTGCGATAAGGCTCACGAAAACGTCCGTAGCGTCCAGTTCGCCGTCAAATACTGTAGTGACATGAATCTCTGTTTTATTTTTCGCCATAAGCAGTTGTCCTCCATACATGAAAACAGCCAGACAAAGGTGTCGGCAACGAAGTCCGGCAACGGGCTTCAAAAAACCTTGGAACTAATCCTTGTCTGGCAGTTGGGTTATTTTATACTTTTTCTTTTATTTTTCTGTTGCTTTGGTTGTTAAAGGGGAGAAAAGCCCGCAGTTACGGGATTTTCCCCGGCAACCGGCTCGGCAACGGGATAGCAACGGAGTGTGCAACGGGCTGTCCCTGCCCGGATTTTTTCAGAATGGAAGCTCCATCTGCTCCGGCACCGGCGTAAATCCCTCCGGGATTTTTTCCGTTCCGTTGCCGCTGTCCGTTGCCGGTTCTGTCCGTGCGTTTTCCCGTTCCCATCCTTTCTGCCTGCCGTACCCGGCGAACATCCGGGGATTGGAGAAATACTTCCAGCCGGTGACGCACTGGTTCATTATCTCGTTGATTTCCCGTATCTCCCATTGTTTCGGCTCGTCATAGTCATGGTTCAGGGCTTCTTTGTAAAGCTGCTTGGAGCAGACGGTATCGCCGGGGTAGCTGTCAAGGAAAGCCTGTATCATACCGGCCTTGGTATCCTCCGGCATGAAGTCCCGCTGGTGTTCCTTTAGATAACGTACCATTTCCGGGCTGAATGTCAGCTTCCATCTGCCGCTCCGGTAAATCTCCATCGCTTCCGCCCATACTTGGCTGATATAGGCTCTGGAAGCGGCTTCGTCCTCTAAGATGTGTGTTTCTGCCTGCTCCGGGCATACCTGTATGGGGATGAAGCGGCGGTTGCCGGAACGGTCAAGGGGCAGGAAGTCAAGGGCGTTGGACGTGCCGCCGAACACGCACTGCCTTGGGCGGTCTGCCGGGTGGGTTTCATAGGGTATCTTGTAGACTTCCTTCTGGCGGCTCAAAAATGACTTGATTTCCTCTATGCTCTTTGCGTTTGCGGTGGCAATCATTTCCGACATTTCGATAATCCAGTGGCCTTGCAGCTTCCGGTACACGTTGTCATCGTCCAGCTTCCGCAGGTCATCGGAGAACCACTCGTCTTTGACTGCCAGCAGGCGGAAGAAAGTGGACTTCCCGGCTCCCTGCCCGCCCACCAGACAGAGCATGACTTCAAATTTACAGCCGGGGGAAAATGCCCGGTGAATGGCTCCCAGCAAAAACAGGCGCAGGGATTGGAAAGTATACTCGTCCTCACCGGCTCCTAAAAAATGCCGCAGGCAGGAGCGTATCCGTTCGGTCCCGTCCCATGTCAGGCCGTTTAAATAATCCCGGACAGGGTGGTAGCTGTTCTCATCGGCGGCAAGGTCGGCGGCGTCCTGTATCTTTTTCTCGCTTGTCAGGCCGTAGGTCTTTTCCAGATACAGCCGGATATATTTCATGTCCGTGTCGGTCATGGGGCTTCCGGTGGCTCTTTTGTAGCCGATTGGCTTTAAAATATCGGTGCGGCCGGTCAGCAGGTTGTAGGCAACCGCCCCGGAAAGGAGCGGGTCGCACTGGAACACGGTCAGGCAGTTACTCATGCTGTTACGGAAGCCGCCTTTTTCGGTGGTTTCCAGCATAGCCTTTACTTCCTCAACGCTCCGGGGCGGCTCTGCGCTGTCTGCCATGTTCGCTATTTCCTGCCGTATCTGGGGCGGTAAATTCTGCCATTCGTCTTTCAAGCTTCCTCACTTCCTTTCCGTGTCCTGTGATAAGCGCCGCCCGCTCCTGAATGTCCCCGGAGAGAAGCACGTCCATCAGGTATTCCACCCGGCTCATGTTCTGCAGGGCTTCCACAAACCGGGGGTTCCATGCTTCATCCGGCTGGCGTGGGGCGTATTCCTCCTTCCAGCGGCGCAGGAGATGGTAATAGTCGGACAGCACCCGGAAGCAGTGCCGCTCCATGCGCTTAAATTTCTGCTTTTCGGTTTCCTTCCGCAGTCGTGGCCGGATAGGTTCCTTCCCGGCGTTCCTCCCATCCTCATAAGGGATGGAGAAGTCCTGTGCCAGCATGAGGGCGGCTTCCCGGCTCCCGATTCCGTGGAGCCGGGAAACAAAATCAATCACGTCCCCGGTGGCTCCGCAGCCGAAGCAGTAAAAGCGGCGGTCAACCTTCATGCTTGGGTTCCTGTCGTTGTGGAACGGGCAGACGCACATCCCGTTCCGGTTTACTTTGATTCCATAACGCTCCGCAGCCTGCCTTGTGGTGACGGACTGCTTCACGGCTTCAAATACGTTCAATAGGCGTTCCCTCCTGATAATCCCAACGTGAGCGACACAATGTCGTTCACGTTGTCTGTAAATCCCTCTTGTTGCAAATGAAAAGGCACCTGCCAGCGATTTCAAATCACAAAACAAGTGCCTGTTTAAAGTTCCATATTCTGTTGTTTCTGTGTCCGGGTCGGTGGCTGTTTTCCCGCCTGCTCCTGCCGGATGCGTTCCTGCCGCCCTTTCAGGCTCTCCTGTACGGACGGTTTCTTTCCCGGCTCGGCGGTCTGGCGGTACTGTTCGGATGGCAGCACCTGATTGAGCCAGTGACGCACGTCACGGAGTACCTTCACGTCTGCCTGAACCGCTTCCAGTTCCTTCTTTTGTCCGGGCAGGGCGGCGGCAAGCTGTTCCCGCTCGGATTCCAAATCTTTGCGGGAGTAGGAATTGCCTTTCAAGTTGGCTTTCAAATACCGGACAGCGGCGTTGTAAGCGTCCAGTTCCTCCCGGTGGCTCTCCGCAAACTTCTCCTTTTTCTTTTCCCAGCCGATGGCGGCATACTCCGCATGGACTGGCTTGGCGGCTTCGTATTTGTCAATGTAGGAGAGCATAGTATTGATGGCTTTTATCCGCTTCTCGCTTTTTTTCATGCTTCCCATGACGGAAACGGCGGTCTGGCCGATTTCGTCCAGCCGGGCGTCAAGGCTCTCCACGGTAGAGATTCCCTTTTTCCGCAGGAAGTCCATCGCTGCCTGCACTCTATTGTAATCGGCAACGGTTCCTTTTAGCTTCCCTCTGGAAGTCCAGTCGGCACGTGCCCCGCTCCGCTGCTCCAGATACCGGAATAACAGTTCCGGGAGTGTCGGCTCCTTCGCCTGCTCCAATGCTTCCAGCAATACAGCCTTTTTCTCTTTTAAGTCAGACAGCCATCCCTTCAGGCTCCGTACCATCTGTCGGATGGACTGCATGAGCCGGTTAGCGGTCTTGATGTCCCGGTTCAGGTTGCCGATGTTGGTCTGGATTCCCTTCTTCTCCATCTGGCAGGCGGCCGCTCCCATGTGGACGGTAGGGATTTGGTCAATCCCTTGTCGGGCATAGGAGCGCAGGTCTAGCCGTTCCGGTCGGTTGTTGGCTTCCAGATAGCGGTTTGCCGTGTCCGCCCATCCCTGCCGCCAGATTTCGGCGTACTTCCGGTCATTCCAGTCCACGGTGTTCTCCTTATGGCTTTTCCATCTGCCGGACGCAAGCCGGATGCGTTCCCCGTTCTTGTCAAGGTCGTACACTTTGCGGCTCTTGGGGAGCCATCTGCCTTTTTCGTCCATCGCCCGCATGGTGAGCAGGATATGGGCGTGGGGGTTGCCGTCCCCTTTGTCATGGATGGCAAAGTCGGCTATCATGCCTTTGGAAACAAAAAACTCCCGGCAGTAGTCACGGATAAGGTCGGCATACTGTTCCGGCGGGATTTCCCTTGGAATGGCAAGCACGAACCTCCGGGCAAGCTGGGAGTTCCATTGTTTTTCCTGCGCTTCGGCGGAGTTCCATAAAGTGTTGCGCTCTGCAAACTCCGGCGGCGCATGGGGCGGGAGCATGATTTCCTTGTGGGTGACTTCGTTCTTGTAGGGATAATATTTCTGTTCTTGGTCGTATTCAGAGAACAGCTTCTCGCCGCTCTGGTAGGCGGCGGCAGAAACAGCGGATTCATTGTTGCTCCGCTTGATGATGGTGATTTTACAATGCGGGCATGGCAAGAGTGCGCCCTCCCTTCTCCCGGATTCCGGGCATAGAAAAAGCAGGATAACTTTTTCAGTTTCCTGCTTGGGTGTGCCGCCGATGGGCGGCGGAATATTTAGTTTTTTGATGGGTTATCAGTTCGACAAACTGAAATTTGCATTTATGAATGTATTTTGTTTTTTATACGCAAACTTGCTTCTATGTGCATAATCCAATGTCTTGAAAATGGCATTTGTATTAGCCCTCGAATATCTTTACCGCACCAATAATCAATAAGCCAAATTGCATTTTCGTCATTACTTACGACATTTAATAATTTTAAGTGTTCTTTTCTTTCTTCTGATATTTTCTTTTTCAATTCATTATAGGATAAGCTACTGATTATCTTCTCGGTGCTATCCTTTACCTCAAAAATATAGGAATATAGTTCTTTCATATTAAGTTGTTTTGAAAAATCTGCAATCTGCTCTTTTACAAGTTCATTTCCAGTTGTAATTATAGGCGAATTGATACGTTCCTGATAATTGCCCGAAAAAAACACTTGCTCGTTTTCACTTATCAATGTGTGTGCAACTATATCTTCAATACGAAAAATATGCCAAATTGAATATGCAATCGTTTTACTATGATAACCGTCTGCATTTATGAATGGAATTGCGTCAAAATCTTCTCTGCTTAATTCCTCATTAAATGATATCAAGGTTTCCATTAACTGGTTTCGCAAATCAAATAATATGTCAATACCTGCTTTATAGGTATCTTTCTTTTTGATTTGCGTTTGCATTGTTTTATTCAGTTCTGACCATACCTTATTCATAATCAAATATCCTCCGGCAATTCCGATTTATCGCTGGCACTATTATACAGCTTTAACTTGCTAAATGGAATAGGCTTTCTGAAAGATTTTCGGGCGGCAAGTCCACAAAGGGGTAGCTGGCAAAGCCAGCGCAGGGGAAGTGTAGCTTCCCCTGTGATGATTGGAGCAGATTGGAAATCTACGGAAATCATCTGCTGTCCGCAGGACGCTCCCGGCAGGGCGCAATGCACCACTTCCCTAAGTGGTGTATAATTGCGCCCTCTTTCAGAGGGGCAGTCCACGGGCTGCGGCTCTGGAAGCGATTATGACCGTTCCCGGTCTGGCTCTTTTCTCTTGGGATGTGGCTTTTCCATCCTCGCCTGTGCCTTGGCTTCGGCAAGCCTGCGCCGGATGGAATTGTCCCGCTTCTGGATAAACCGTTGCTTCGTATCAGCGATAAAGCGGCGGCACTCCGGCTCCGGGATGGTGTCCAGCTTTCGGATGGTACTCTCCACAATCTCCCTTGTCTGCCGGTCACGGATAACCGGCACGATTTCTTTCAGCCCCGCAAGGGTGTCCTCCTTCGTACCGGCGGCGTACTGATAGACCATAGCCAGCTCATCCTTTGAAAAATCTATCTTCATTCTGCGCCCTCCTTCTCTGTGCCGTATTCGGCAAATACTTTTTCCATAAGCTGACGGGTGCTGTCCTTGTGGAACAGCAGCTTCAAGAACAAACTGACCTGTTCATCCGTGATGGCTTCCGGGTGGGGAAGGTAGCTTTCCAGCATGGCGGCTCTGGTACAAAGCCGGTGCGTCCGTTCCTTCCGGGTCAATGTCTTTATCTGGTGCTCCAATATCTTTTCTTCATGCTGCGCCCTCCGCAGCTTCTTTTCCGTTTTCTCTATTTCCTGATTGAGTGCTTCCAGCTTTTCATTCATAGACGGCTGTCCTCCTTCTTGGGAATGAGTATATATATTTTGTTGGGTTTCCCGAAGCCCTGACGCACCCGCAGTATCAGTCCGGCGTCCTCCAATTCATTCAGGGAACGCTTCACGGTCATGGTGCTGCGGGCAAGTGCCGCCGCCAGTTCCACGATGGGGAAATGGATAAATAAAATCCCGTTGGCGTCCTCTATGCCGGACAGGAAAACAATATCCAACATCCGGGCGTACATGACCTTGGCGGTGCTGCTGATCGGGAGCCGCAGCATGGCTCTCGGCAGCGGCATACAGGGCGGCAAGGGGGTGTCTGCGGTCATAAATTCAACTTCCATTCAATCGGTGTCCTCCTTTACTTTTCGTTTTGAGCGTTTGGAAAGATAATGGGGGCAGTCCACAATGACCGCCCGGAAACTCTGCTTGCAAGTACGCTGGCATTTCCGGCAAAGGTCGTTGTACGTTACCCGCCCCCGTTCATTGAGGAAGAAGGATAGTTCCAGCTTCCTCTTTTTCGGCATTCTCGGCATAGTGCCCCCTTAAACAAAAATCCGCCCATTTCAGCCGTAACAGCCGCAATAGACGGATAGCAGATTTTAGTGTCGTGTTTCGGGGCGATTTTCAGGGAAAAAGCGGCCATAGAACCGCCCGGAAATCCCCCGTAGTATTACGGATAGGGCAGACTATACCCTATCGGATTGTTGCGTTTCGGTATCAATTCGGTGTTCATTTTCGCCGGTTCTCCCTGATGTCGTTCCTGCCCCTGGCTCTCACAACGGCGTTTCGCTCCCTTTGGTACGCTCGTTGCGGTCATGGTTCCTCCATTTCCCTGCCGCAAGTCGTTGCGCTACATCGCCGAGGAGCATATCCCATACAGGCCGGTCATTCGATTGGAATAATCCATCGATGAACTACCTGTATCATAGACCATTTTTGTTCCCTGTGCCGTATATCCACAAAGTAGGATTTCGGGGCGAAAAACGGAAATTTCCACGATTATGGAAAGTATGGTATAATCCAGTTAGCGGCAGGAAAACAGCCGCCGGAAAGGAGTGAGTGCCCTATGCTGAGGGCAACTACCATACAGGAACGCCTTTGGGAGTTACGCAAAGATAAGGGCTTAAATCTGGAAGAACTGGCGCAGCAAACCGGCATTTCAAAGTCAGCCCTCGCCAGCTATGAAGCCAACGACAATAAGGAAATCAACCACGGCAATCTTATCACGCTGGCGGATTTCTATGAGGTATCTCTTGATTACCTGTTCTGCCGGACAGAAAACCGGGAGCAGATAAACACGCCCCTGATGGAACTGAACCTGAATGATGAAATGGTGGCGCTGCTAAAGAGTGGCCGTATCAATAACCGGCTCCTGTGTGAGATTGCTACCAATGATAAATTTGAGCAGCTTATGACCGACACGGAGATATACATAGACGGCCATGCAACCTCCACCTTTCGCACCCTTTATGAGTCTTTGGAAGAACAGCGGCAGACCATCATCCAGAAATACAAGCAAGCGGAAGATGATTTCTATTCAAAGACTATCCTTGCCGCAGAGGTAAAGGAAGAAGATTTTTTCTGCCATGTGACGCACAAAACATGGGACGCCATTCTCCATGACATACGAAAAGCCCATGAGCATGACATTGACAGCACGCCGGATTATTCCCTTGCAAAGAAGATGGCTCTGGAAATCCGAAAGGCTATTCAATCTTCCGGGGATTATCTCGGAAAGGTGTGGGCGGTCATTTTCAATATGCTCGGTCTTGACTTTTACAAGCTGCCGCCGGATGAACAGAAGATATTGAAAAGGATACTGTCAAAAGCGCCGAACATCAAGAACAGCCCGTTTAACTTCCGGCGCAAGAAAAAATGAAAACTGCCGTTGTGGGAATGAGTGTTCCTGCAACGGCAGCTTTGTGTAATGAATTGAATTTTTACTTCAGTATTTCAATCTGGATTCATCATTTTACGATTGTTTTTTACATCTAAAAAATATAAAATCTGGTCGGTGAAGTGTTCCACCAAACTGGGCTGGATACTGCTTTCTCATTTCATCGGATACATGAGATTCCTCGCATTCTTCAATCAAAAATCCAGCATTTACTATAGTATTAACAATACTGGAAAATGTTCGATGATAAACTTCATAGTCCTCGACAACCCATTTGACTGTCCTTTTTCCCTCAACCATATAGTTGCTGATATTCGCATAAAGTCTTTCGCCCGATTCTGTCCGGGTATATCTATCATATTGACCATCCCATGCGGTTGCCATTGGATGAGACATACTAAATACAAAATGGGCACCATATTTTAATAGACCATATATATTTTTCATTAGTTTGTCTAAATCTTCGGCATAATCAAATGCTAAGGAACTTGTAATCAAATCGAACTGCTCATCAATTTGACATATATCTTCCAATGCCATTTGTCGGTAAGTAATATTTTTTGCATGGAAATGTTCCTTTGCATACTCAAGCATTTTCTCAGAAATATCAATACCCAATACAGATTCAGCCCCCATATCAGAATACTGCTTTGCGTGTTGTCCCATGCCACAACCTATGTCCAGTACCCTTTTTCCATCTACTTCTGGAATCATCGCAAGTAGAATAGGGGTTTCTATGCAATCATTGAAATTAATCTTGTTGTTGCGAAGATTCTTGAAATTTTCAAAAAAGCTATCATTATCATAAATATTTTGTTTTGCCATGTATTCTTCTCCCCTTGGTGCATTTTTGTAAATACTCCACGTTCAAATTTATCACTCTGCTTTATCAACAGAATGGTCTTCCTTCTCCAATTCTATTACATCCAAAATGCCACAATTCAGGGCTTCGCAGATACGAACCAGCGTTTCCATGCTGATGTTTTTGCCTTTACCCATGTTGGCAATCATATTTGTGGTAAGACCGGCGGCAATCCGCAAGTCCTCTTTCCTCATATTGCGCTCAACCAGCGTGTGCCAGAGGGGTTTATAGCTTATGTGCATTTATCCTCCTGCCTTTCTCCCGGTTCCGGGGTTCCTGTTCCCATTATATCAAAGTTCTTGCTATTCCACAAATATTTCTTGACACAATCGCCGGTTCCGTCTGGATTGTGCTTTTCCTTTCTTCTTTTGATTACATCTACTTAGCCATAAGCTGCTTAATTCCCTGGGATTTTGCACCCGGGTTGTCGTTTCCATAACCTTCCATCAGGTTGATTACACCCCAGACACCAAGGCCGGCACCGATTGCAACGACCAGTGTCTGAAGGATATTGATTGCACTGCTAAAAAAAGCCATAATCAAATGTATGAACAAACGCTTTTTCTTATGGTCTGTAAGCGTTTGGCTCTACTCCTTTCCCTTTTATTCAGACCTTTTTGTACCCTTATCAGTAGTAGCAGGGTGCTCGAATTCTTTCTTTCATATCAGTCCTCACCTTCCTCAGCTTCAATCGCTGATACATCTTCTTGTGTTACAGTTACTTCATACATTTCAAATTCTGTATCTTTCGACATCACCAGTCGGTGTGCCAGGTATTTTTCGACATCAAACGCATTATTCTTATTGAAATCGGCAAGCTCTTTGTACCGTTTGTGCTTTGTGATGTCATATTTGTTGCTTAAAAACGGCCGGACTCCTCGAAGCTGTAAGATACATTTTTCTCCATCCATGACCGCCAGCTCATCTCTACTCATCAGTTCTTTTCCAGTCTTTTGATAGTTCAGCCCATAGGACCGGTTGCTGCCTCTGGTGTCTGATGTGTTGTAAAGATCTATGGTTTCCTTTCCCAGGGTTTCTGATATTTCTTTCAGTGTGGAACTTTCCTTTCCACCCAGGAAAAGAACGGTGTCACAGTTACCCGTGATCGTCTCAGCCGCATCCTTATAGATTGTTTTCAGCTGAGATTGTGACTGCAAAATGATAGAAGCGGAGATTTCCCTGCTTCGGATCGTAGCAATCAATTTGTCGAATTTTGGGATCTGTCCGATATTGCTGAACTCATCAAGAAGCAGTCGTACATGATAGGGAAGCCTGCCTCCATGCTCATCATCCGCTTTATCACAAAGCAGGTTAAAGAGCTGGGTGTACATGATTGCTACCACAAAGTTGAATGTGTCATCTGTATCACTGATGATGACAAACATAGCTGTTCTCTGATCACCGATCATATCCAGTTCCATCTCGTCATAGGACATGATTTCTCTTAGTTCCTGAATATCAAATGGTGCAAGTCTGGCACCACAGGAAATCAAAATCGATTTTGCAGTTTTGCCGGCAGCAAGCTTGTACTTGCGATATTGCCTTACTGCAAAGTGTTCTGGATTTTCTGCTTCCAGCTCTTCAAACAATTCATCCACTGCATTTTTAAATTCTTCATCATCCTCCCTGGTCTCACTGGCATTGATAAATTCCAACAGAGTAGAAAAGTTCTGTTCTTCCTCTGGTGCCTCATACCAGATGTATCCGATCAGCGCAGAATACAAAAGACGTTCGGCCTTGACCCAGAAATCTTCAGTTGATTTTTCGCCTTCACCCTTGGTATTTGCGATAATGGTATTGACCAGCTTTAAGATGTCTTTTTCACTCCGGATATAATGGAACGGATTGTAATGCATGGACTTTTTAAAGTTGATCGTATTTAGCACCTTGATCCGGTAGCCTCCATTTACCAGCATCTTCCCGCATTCAACGATGATCGTTCCCTTCGGATCAGTGACCACATAGGATACGTGATCTGTCATCTGCATAAGGTTCGGCTTCACATAGAATCTTGTCTTACCGGATCCGGAACCACCGATGACGATCACATTCTTATTTCTGGCATACTTTGGTGCTTTTGGTCGGCTGTTCATGGTCAGACGTTCTGTTTCTGTGAGGATGACATTGTTCTCAAAGACCGGATCCATGAAGGGTTCGATATCTTTTCTATTTCCCCATCTGGCCGATCCATACTCCACACCTTGCCGGAACTTCTTTGCATTTTTAGAACGATAGTAGACCACCAGCTTTAATGCACCTGCAACCAGAACACCTACTGTAAGATCCTGCAAAGCGATACTTGGCAGCCAGCTTAAAAATGCCAGTCGGAAATTGACTAACATCACGCCAAGTCTCTGGACCATGCTTTCTCCCAGGCAATGCCGGTACAGCCAGGATCCTTTATCTGCTACATAGAAAATAAAGAAATATGGGAGATTTAAGATCACCAGCCGTTTGACCTGGATCTTCTGTAATTTTTCCCGGATCATCGTTCCTGACCTCTGGATTTTTGTCTCTGCTTCACACGCTGGCGGTGCTTTGCTTTTCTTTCTACAGATTTCTGCAGTTTCTTTCTGACGGATGGTTTCTTCGACTGTTTCTTTTTCAGTTCTACTCCGGCATATTCCCGGAAAGCCGCTGTCATCACATCCACATCTTTGGCCTTAAAGAAGACCAGAAATTTCGGTGGATCCGCACCAACCTCTTTTTTCAGGCTGTAATCAATGCCGTATTTTCTTGCCACACGATCAAAAGATTTGATATTTTCATCTGTGATCTTTAAGTTGGAAAGCTGTACTCCCTGTGCATTCAGCTGCTTGATGGTCTGCTTTCCATGTGGCTTTTTCTTTTCAATCTTTTTTCGGGCTTTTTCCCTTCCTTTCTCCTGAGCTCGTCCGGTCTTTTCAGCCATTTTCACCTGCGTTGCTTTCTGTTTCCTACGGTTGTCCATTTCCAGGAACTTCCGAAGGGCTGCTTTTAGCACACTGGCAGTGATCTTGACTCCCTGGATGCTCAGGCTGATCACTTTCTGATTTACTTCTTCCTGCAATTACCCACGTCCTTTCTTTCCTTTCATCTCAGAATAAAGACGGGCAATACAATATCCGATGCATGGAACATGTTTTCCATACGGACAGCCACCACATGGTGTTGTTTTTACTGCTTTTTTCTTTTCCGGAAGCAGATAGTGGCACTGTTTCAAGCTACAGCCTTTCTTTTTGCCTCCCCACCAGTAACAGTACTTGCAGGACCATGGCTTTTCTTCGCTGTACTTTCTTCCCTCAATAGCTGCATTTGGTTCTATGATCAGATCTTTATTAGTCTTCATTCTGTTCTTCCTCTTTTCTCATGATTTCTGTCAGTTTTTTCTCTGCCTGACTTCCGGCAGCAATGAGACAATACAAAACTGTAAATATTGCCGCTGCTCCCAGAAGAGCAACAAAAATAATGATATTTCTCATGGTTTCTCCCATCTAAAAAAGCGTCCACAGATTCCTTTCGGTTTCCATGAACGCTCATTCTTATTTAATTAGTGTTTCTTTTTTCTCATAAATGCAAGGGCTCCTGTACCAGTCGCACCAATGCCGAGAAGCATAAACCACAGCCACAGATTGGTGTTATCCCCAGTCTTTGGTAAATCACTGACAGGTTTTCCACCTTCCGGTGTCTTTTCTGCCGGTTTTTCCTCATCCACCATGGTTACATGCTGTACTACACTGGTATCCTTTACTTCGAATTCCACATCTTTTGCAACCAGATAGCCATCCGGTGCTGTTTCTTCACGGAGAGTGTATTTTCCGATCGGAAGCATTTCGATATAATGTGCTTTCTCTGTACTGGTCCAGCTTTCCACAACTTTTCCATCTTGATCAAGGATTGTGAGTTTTGCTCCTGGAAGTTCTTTTCCGGCGATATCCTGTTTGGAGATTTTCACCTTCGTCACATCATCCTTCATCTCAACTTTCTGCACATCGGCAGTATCTTTGATGGTGAACTTCACACTTTCAGCTGTCACGTAACCATCAGCAGGTTTTGTTTCAACCAGTGTGTATTCTTTTCCGACAGTCAGCTCACGGATCACATGTGCTTCTTTACCGGAAGTCCATTCATCCACGATATTTCCATCAGCATCTACCACTTTCAGCTTACATCCTGGAAGTTCTTTTCCGGTTGTCAGACTGGATTTGGTAAATTCAACGACGGTTGGCTGATTATCAAAGGTAAAATCATAAGTGACTGTCGGCTGATCCTCACCTGCATACTCAAAGGTAAATTCCTTTACTTCATCGTTGGTTACGAATCCGTCCGGTGCATAGAGCTCTTTTACATAGTAAGTTGCTCCTATTGGAAGATCTGCAACAAATGTTATCTTTCCTTCTTCATCCGTAGATTTCAGTTCAATGATCTCATCGGCTTCAATCAGGACTTTACCAGTTGTCTCAGACTTAATGTCTTCTTTGGCAAATAATCCAAAGATAGCATCTTCCAGTGTACGGTCAGAATCTTTTTCCTTCTTAAGTACACTGACTTCTACTCTCTGACGGTTGTTCTGCCAGTCTTTGTCATAGACTACAACCGGTGTATTCTGATCCACGTAAGTCAGATTTACATGACGGATCTCACCATCCAGTACATGACCGTAAGCAGTTCCTGTTTCTTTCACATAGTATTTACCAAGTGGAAGATTTTCCAGTTTTGCAATACCGGTTTCATCTGTCTTGATCGTTGCAATCAGTTCATCCTTTTTATAGTAATCGTCATTGACGCCATCGGCAGCCTTGATGTCTTCCTCAGCATAGACTTCAAAAGTAACATCTGTCAGCTTTCCGGTTACATAGTTGAAAATGTGTTCCACCACACCTTTGACCTTATCGGCCAGTGTAACAGAATCCAGAAATTCTCCCTTTTTGTTGATGATGAGTTCACCAACCGGTACCTCGTCCTTCATTTCCACTTTCTGAACCTCTCCGGTATCTTTGACTGTGAATGTCACATCATTGGCTACCAGATAACCATGCGGTGCAAACTCTTCATGTAGGGTATAAGTCTCACCCACTTTCAGATATTTGATCACATGCGGTGCATCTTTGGAAGATGTCCAGCTGTCTACTACATTTCCATCTTTATCCGTTACTTTCAGATAAGCTCCATCCAGTTCTACACCGGTTGTTGCATCTGATTTTGTGATCTCAACAGTTGTCGGCTGGTTCTTCTTTACGGATTTTAATTTTACTGTCTGTACATCCTGCCCCTGATAAGAAGCATCAAATCTCAGTACTTCATCCGAAGATACGAATCCATCTGGTGCTTTCAGTTCTTTTACATAATAGCTTCCAAGTGGAAGATCCAGTGTACATGCTGCCTGACCTTTTTCATCAGAAGTCATTTCCTGTAAAAGAGTATCTGCTTTGACGATCACTTTTTCATCTTTCGTCTGAATGTCTTTTGCATTGTAAATACCGAACACTGCTCCGGCTACTGTATTGCCTGTCTCAGCATCCTGTTTTTCGACAGCAATCGACACTTTCTGTCGTTCATCTGTGACAGAGATTTCTTTCTCGATCACTGCAGTATCCTGATCCGCATAAGCAAATTCGACATTTTCCGGCACGGTATTTAACACATAAGTGTCCGGTGCATTCTTCTCTTTAACATAGTACCTGCCAAGTGGAAGATTATTTACGGTTGCATAACCATCTGCATCCGTTGTGACGGTTGCTACCAGTGCATCCTTTGCAAAATACAGAGTTCTCTGTCCATCTGCATCTACCTGATGATCGGCAGTATAGATATCCTCTGCCGCATAGACTTCAAATTCTGCTCCTGCAAGTTTATCCATTTCATACTGGAAGTCCTTATCAAATCCTTTTAGTACTTCACCCTGTTTATAGATCTTTAACTGACCTTTGACTGGGACGTTAGTATATTCCACATCAATGACTGCATCTCCTGTGACAGGATCGGTCAGATAAGCAGTATCTGAGTCAACTTTTACTGTCACATAGTTTTTGGATATTGTGTACCCATCGGGTGCCGTCACTTCCTCAATCCGGTAGTTACCAGGTTTCAGATTCTTTGGCAGGACCAGGTATCCTTCTTCATTTGTGAAATAAGATTTGTGTACCGTTGGCTTTGGATAGGATGTTGTCTGTTCCACATATTTCTGATTATCCAGGTCATATATCTTGAATTCAGTATTCGCCAGGAGTACAGATTTCTGTGTTTCTGCATCCTTTTTGATGATCTTTAATTTTGCTTTGAATTCCTTATCCAAAAGCACTCGCCATGTCTGCGGTGTATCCGGATAATTCTCTGTGATCTTCACTACAAAATCATCGACCGGTGCATAGTTGTGTTTGCTTGTGGTCTCTCTTACCACATAAGTTCCATATGGAAGCGGAATCGATTTTGCATATCCTTTTTCATCGGTAAACATTTCTGTCTGGCCATCTGCAGTCAGTACAACTGGTCTGGCTGAATCAAAATCATAACTTCCATCTGCTTTTACTTTCAGATTACTGACAAGCCATGCCGAAAAACCGACTCCCTGCAGAAGATCTGCATCGGTCTTCCCGTTGTTTGCTGCCTTGATGATCTGGAATGGCTGTTTGATGACAGTTTCTTTACATACAGAAGTTCTTTCTACTGTCGGAACAGTAGCACCTTCGTAAGTACAGTCCACATCATGTTCTGTCGGATCCAGTACGTATCCCACCGGAGCACTAAGCTCTTTCAGATAATACTTTCCAAGATACAGATCCGATACAGATGTTTCGCCATTCTTATCCGTTGTCAGGGATGTGATCAAGGTGTCTTTCTTATAGATTGTTCCGGTTCTTCCATCCGGATGAACAATATCTTCCCTTGCATAAAGGCCATATACCGCACCTTCCAGTGTTGCATCTCCCTGTGCTTCATTTCCTGTCTCCGCATCCTGTTTTGCAATGTTGAGCTTTGCATTTGTTCGCTTATCCGTTGCATTTTTGGTTGTTGTCTTTCCGATAGCAAGAGTCACATTATAAGACTTTGTATCGATCTGATATCCTGTTGGAACAGAGATTTCTTTCAGATAAACAACTTCCTGTGTCTTTTCCATTGTGAGCTGTGAAGCACCATTCTGATCTGTTGCAGGCATTTCTGCGATCAGCTTTGTACATGCAGCATCGGAATAGATCCCGTACACTGCACCAGCCAGTGCATTGCCTGTATCCTGGTCTTTCTTTACAATGGATACCTTGCATTCTTTTGTCCAGGTTACTTTAAAATCCACATATTTCTCATTTCCGACACCTTCACCGAAAACAAGAGCTAGGTCCTGTGTTCCAGATCCTGTTACAATCTTGTAAGCAGAGTATTCTTTATCAATGCTTCCCTTCATCCGAGAAGAAAATGTAGCACTGACGCTCTCTGCCTGATCAAGTGGTGCTGTCAGATAAAACTGTGTACCTCCACTGATTTCTACACTTGCTCCTGCAGCACTTGTTTTACCGGTTGACACATTTACAAGCTTTACACCACTTGGCAGCTTAAATGTAATCGTCTGCAGTTTATCTGCTTTGAATGTGATCACACTTGTTCGCTGGCTGTTTCCTTCCACATAAGCCTTTACATTAGATTCGGAAAAGCTCATATCTACAGACGGAATGTCTGGCATATTTACACAATAATTGTAAAGTTCCATTGCCAGGTTCTTTCCTGTCGCATTGGTTCCGGATGCCCAGTCACTGGATCCATTTGCATAAGCCGCTGCAAGATGGGTAATGATGAATCTCTTTCCTGCCGGGAAATCCGGATGTTTCTCATCAAAGAAACCATTCTCATCACTTGCTTTTGTTCCGTAATAGCAGACCTTTGCAAGTGTCTTTCCATCGGCAAGTTTCTGGATCGTATAAGTTCCATTTCCCGGTCCTTTTTTCGATGGTTCAACACAGTATGCTGTCGCATTGATGCTTCCCCATTTCACATAATATGGACAAGTCAGATAAGAACCTAATCCATAGTCTGCGTAATAGTACCAGGAACCGGCTGTGACGGTGACTGATTTTGTTCCTGTCTCACCAGAAGCAAGCATCATTGGCATATCGAAAGTAATACTTTCGCCTGCTTCAAGATCTGCAAGAGCAACTTCCTGGTCAACCGCTTCCTGCATGACCTCAGAGAGTGTGATCCCTGTTTCCGGATCAACGGTCTCCTGATCCTCCGTTGCTTCGATCTCTGCATCAAATTCTTTTTCTGTCAGTTCTGTTTTGCTCTCCGTGTCAGCAGCATCAGTTTCCTCTGTAGACGAGTCAGCCTCAGAATCCTCTGTTTCTGTCTTATCGGAAGAACCAGCATCCTGATCAGAAGAACTTTCTGACTGTGAATCTTTCTGTTGATCCGCTTCTTTTACCACGATCTTTCGATTGATCTGGTAGGTTGGGTGATCCGTTGTCTGTGGTTCTACATAATAGACTGCCTTATAGGAATTGGCATAATCGGTAGAAAAATCATTCCCGTCCGTATCTTTTGCTTCCTGAAATGTAACTTTTACTTTGCTGTCATCCTGGATCGTAAGACCGGTATAATCACTCTTTACATCGAAATTGTCTCCAACCTTGATCTCATAATCCTTTGCAGTTACCACTTCATCTTCATCCAACTGATCCTTGATCTCCTCATAATACGGAATCTTTTTTACAGATCCGGCATCATCAGAAGCATAGGCAACAGCGGGAGAGAGTACCGTCGATAGAACCGTTACTGCAGTCAGTAAACCGGACATCACCCTGCGTGCTTTCTTTTTCACGTTCATTCTCTTAAATCCTTCCTTTCTGATTCTTTTGTGTATGGTTATCTGTTAGTTTCTGCATATTATCTTTTATACGAAGATGATCGCCTCCTTTCCTGAAATTTGCGCTATTTGGGACAGTCAGCACAAGCTGAGATAACAGCACAAATATATGGCGGTACCTGTTTGTCACAAATACCGCCACATGATTTCTACTGTCATCCTCTTTTTAGATTCAGACATTTTATTTTGATTTAAGATTTAAGCGTTTTCCTGTTTTCTTTCCCGGATCCGTTCCTATATCAGTTTCCATCTCTAATACGTTTTCTTCTGGCAGACACGCAGCTTTTCGCTCTATGCATGTTCAAACCAAATATCACTCCGGGCAGGCTATTCATTTTTCAAGGTACATGAAGGTGTTCTATGCAAACCCTTCATATAACGAAACGCTCAGAGCCTGTTTTACAGTGGTCTAATTCAATTTTTTTGAAATTTTTTTAAAATTCTTCGTTTTCCGCCTTTTTTTTCATCGTTTTTAATGCCCTGTTCAGGAGGTCATTTACACTCTGCTGTTTGATTCCCAGATAATCTGCGACATCCTGCTGACGCATTTCTTCGAAATAAACCAGATTGAGTACCATCTTTTGCCTCTCTGTCAATTCCTTGATCAGTGCATGCAGAATTTCTCTGTCGATAACATCGTCAACAAAATCTTTTGAAGATCCTCTCATAATCTCCGCATCATCTGTAACATCGCTGTTAGAAAATACACCATGATTGGTGCTGATTTTGCGCTGGCTGTATGCCATACGGTCTTCAGCCTCCATCAGCAGACGGATATACCAGTTTTCATTATCAAAGAACTCTTTATTGAATTCCTTGTTATCGCCAGTTACACTCACATATTCATAGTCATCACAACTATGAAGCGGAAATACGGTTGATTGATTTCCCGCTGTATAAAGCACATATCCGTGATCATAAACAGAGATCGTTGTATCTGCATTGATCATTTCTTTTACTACAACTTTGTGTTCTTTCAAGGATTTCACGCTTGGGATTCTTTTCTCCACATCAGCAACTTTCACGATTTTTTTCAGTTCTTTTAATGTCAACATAAAGACCACCTTTCTGCCTTTCGGCTCCGGGTGGTCCATTCCATCTTTTATAAAATTCCTGCACAGACATAAAGAACTGCAGCACAAGAGGTCACGAACTCACCCGTTTTTTTTGAACGGGAGTCCGCGACTCCTTTGTAACGCATGTATCTGCGTTTAGATTAAGTTTGCCAGATTGCCTGGCTTATTCAGTTGCTATGTGCATCTTCTGATTCATTCTCTGTTTGCTCTTTGCGAAACATGGAATAATCGCCCATAGCATCGTAAGGACAATGCCTTACAAATTCCTGGTATTCGATTTCAGTCATCTTTGCTTCCTCCTTTGTGTCATATTATCAAAATCTCTATTTACAATTATTTTTGCAGAAGAGAATTCAACCTCTATATAACGAAACGCTGAGAGCCTGTTTTACAGTGGGGTACGACAAAAAAATTTAAAAATTTTTCGAAATACGTCAAAAAAGCCCGACAAAACAAATACTTCAACAATCTCCAAAACCAGAAAATACTTCTGATCTTGCAGTGTATCCGTAAATGTTTTGCCGGGCTCTTAGTGATTCCAGTCAGGTTCAGCTCCTTGACAAACTCTTGCTGTCTGGTGCGTTCTTGATGGTTCCTGCCAAATCCAACGCTTACTACAGACAGCTCATTCTATTCTGTTATGATCCCTGATTCATCATCTTTCGGGAATATGTCCGCATCCTGGACTTTAATTGTTCATCTCGGATGTGGATCGGACGAACCGACACCATATCATCCTTTACAAATATCTCCAATGTACTGCGACATTTTTTGCACTCCACTTCTGAATCGCTTTGTGCGCTCTTTTCAATAAATGCTCCACATACAGAGCAGTGTACATGCCATTTAATAGCACCTGATCCCATATAGGCTTCCTCCTTTAAGCAATAAGATATTTCTCCATTTATTACTCAACGGACCAAAGGGAAATCAAATCCGCCTTATGAGCATCATGCCATCCATTCCGTAAGTGCCAAAGCTGCACGAACAGCACGATTTCTATTCTGATCAGATCTGCTTTGTCGATCTGTGCATCCTTTTTTATCCTTTCACCAGCTACCACTCACTCTTTCCGGTATAAAAAATTCCGCTGTGATTAATTAACATGATATTTCAATAGTTTCAAATACATCACCAGTCAGATCACAGATGTCCTGGATCTGAATCTCGGTATCATCAATCCGTAAGTGGACTGATGGATCAAAAAATTCTACGGTTCCAGATAATGTATGGTACTGACCAATTAATGGATTCTTCCATGACTTTTGAAAATAAGTTGCCTGTATCTTCATTCCATATGCCAGGATTCTTAATTTCATATCCAGCTCATTTTTCTTTTCCTCAGATAAATCTCTTTTCGGTTCGTAAATGATTTCCTGTTGCCGGATTGTTTCATCCAGTCCACGAAGTGCCGCAAATGGAGCAAACTGTTTTGCCCTGCGTCCTACATCCATGGGATGTCTCCTGGAAACCGGTCTTGGTAAATATAAATACGGTTGATATGCACTTGCCAGCACTTTTTGCACCTCCTCTAAGCACGGTGACCACCTATTTGCTCGTTGCGTTCTCTATAAGTAGAACACTCTAGCAGGTTGGACCCCCGCATGATTGCATTCTTTCCATAACGCTGCTTTACATTCAATACTGCTTCCTGTAAATGTCGTTCCTTATCGGTCTGTTTGGGATCATCAAACAGGCTGTACTGCACATAACTTTCAGGAGCAACCCTGTTCGCACACACCTCGATTCTTCGGATTCCGGTATATCTGTCTGCAATCCTGAGATATAAATCTTCCACTGCATCTATGATCTTTTTGGAACTGTTACTTTCTCTTTCGAGTTTTACGGTTCCTTTGGATGCCTCATGCTCATACCTGTGGTCATAGGCGATCCATAAGGTGAGAGAGTTTGTTACCAGTCCTTTTTCAAACAGATCCAGGACCAGGTTGTCTGTCATTTCCCTTACGATCACAAGTGCTTCGTCAAAAGAATAATTTCGCATCAGCACCTGGCCATTCGATAGGCTGTGTTCCTCAGAATGATAGTTCTTGATGTCACTCATCCGGCATGTTTCATAACCCCATGCATGATCGATCAACAGTTCTGCATCAATCCCAAACATCTTATACAGCCAGTCCTCGGATCTTAAAGAAGCCATTGCGATATCTCCCATTGTATGAATCCCGTAACCAGCCAGTTTCTTTTCTGTCCGGGACCCAATCCTCCAGAAATCACTTAATGGTTTATAATCCCATAGCTGCTCTCTGTAAGAGAATTCATCCAGGATTCCGATATGGTCATCCACATGCTTTGCTACGATATCCATTGCGATCTTAGCAAGATACAGATTGGTTCCCACACCTGCAGTGGCAGTGATACCAGTTTCCTCCATGACCGCCTGCATAAGCTTTACCGCCATTTCTTTTGCAGTAAGATGATAAAGCTGTAGATAATTGGTCACATCAATAAAACATTCATCGACACTGTACACATGGATATCTTCTTTTGAGACATACCGCAGATAGATTCCATAAATCTTTGCGGAATAATCCATATACAGCTGCATCCTCGGCATGGCTGTAATGTACTTCACACAATCCGGTATCTCATGAATCCGGCACCGATTCTTGATGCCAAGAGCCTTCATAGCCGGAGTGATTGCCAGACAGATTGTTGACTTTGATCTGGTCGGATTTGCAACCACCAGGTTTGCTTTAAATGGATCCAGCCCACGTTCTACGCATTCCACAGAAGCATAAAAGGACTTTAGATCAATACAGATAATAGAAGTCTGATCCTGACTCACATTGTCACCTCCAAAACGTCTTTCCTCTTTTTGTAACATGTATCCCATTTTGACTGTCAATGACTGTGCATCCTTCCTGTTTTCTTTAAAATACAGGAAATTCATTTCACATATTCATTGACAAAAGAGGAAATATTGTGTATCTTATAGGAAAGATGTTTCCCTTATCTGTGATTCACATTATAGGAGAGATATTTCCCTTTGTCAAGATTAATTTTTATTTTTTGGGAGACACATTTCCCGTTTTGCCTTGAAGCGGCTAATGAAACTTATAAGACAAGGCTTAGAAAGAGGTATGTTTATGACATTCGGTGAAAAAGTAAGATCATTAAGAAAAGAAAAAAAGATGAGTCAGCAGGAACTGGCCAGTATGGTTGGTGTTTCATATAGGACCATTCGATCCTGGGAAGTAGAAGGACGTTTTCCAAAACAAAATGTTCTGTATCAGAAACTGGCAGATGCATTACAGTGTGACGTTTCTTATCTCATGAGTGAGAATGAAGCTTTTATCACAGAAGCATCCGAACAGTTTGGTAACCGTGGTGCCAGACAGGCTCAGCAGATTTTGGAACAGGCTGCAGCTATGTTTGCCGGTGGATCACTGACAGACGAAGATAAAATAGCTTTTATGGATGAGATCCAGAGCCTTTATCTGGATTCCAAAAGACGTGCAAAGAAATTTACACCGAAAAAATATCTGAAAAACCAAGAGGAAAAATAATAGAAGGCGGGATTATTGTACACCTAATCTGTTACCTTATAGTTACAAGGATATTTCTGCCCTTTTATTTTTTACTTTTGAGGTGATTTTATTTGAGAAACACTTACATATATACAGAAACAAAGAAATTAATCAAGAAATATGGAACCCGAGATCCATTTGAGATCATGGATCAAATGAACATTGTTGTCGGGGAAACTTCCAGATATAAGACACTGAAAGGATATTGTTTTATGAGCTGCAAGACGATCTATGTCATGATCAGCAGTTTCCTTTCAGAAGAAGAAAAGATGATCGTTGCCGCCCATGAATTAGGACATATCATCCTGCATCGTTCCCAGCTGAAAATGGCTCCGATGCAAGATGATACACTCTACAATATGACGGATAATACAGAATACCAGGCCAATCTGTTTGCAGCCGATCTGCTGATTGATGATGAGGAAATCGAAGATATGGTTCAGAACGAGGACCTGGATTATTTTGGACTCTGCAGTTCTTTGAATGCGACTCCGGAACTCATGAGCTTTAAACTATACAGCCTGACAAAACGAGGCCAAGCTTATCATATGCCAATGGAGATACAGAGTAATTTCCTGGCGAAATAATATAAGGATAAGCGCATTCTACAATAAGAAAACTATAGATTTATCTCACTGAAAGGGGGATTATTTATGTCCAAACATCATATGGAAAAGCTAACCTGCCCTTCCTGCCATCATGATGGAGATTTTGAAGTCTGGGACAGCATTAATACTGTCCTGGATCCTGAAATGAAGGAGAAGGTACTTAATCAGTCTATTTTCCTTTATACCTGCCCGAACTGTGGAGAGACCTTCCGTTTAAACTACCCTATACTCTATCATCAGATGGAAGATCTTGTCATGATTTATCTGGTTCCTGAATCAGAAGTAGAGAAAACATATGAAATATTTTATGAAAAAAATGCTTTGGCTGATTTTCATACCGAAAAGTACTTAAACCGGATTGTGACATCAGCAAATCAGCTCGTTGAAAAGATCCAGATCTTTGATGCTGGTAAGGATGACAGGATAATGGAACTTGTTAAATTGCTTGCGACAGATTCTATTCTCAAAAATGATCCTGATAAAGAATTTGATGAACTGCGCTTTGCTGTCGATGACGATGGAACAAATATTCTTGTAATCATTAATAAGGGTGAGATCACTGGTGCAGTTGATATTGACAATATGTATGAATTTGCTTCTTCACACTGCGATGATTTCAAGGATCTTCGAGATGATGAGGACATTGTTATCAATCGGGAGTGGATCCTTAACAAACTTGCCGAAGCAGAAAATTAATAATATATTTGGTGGCTACACCCCCAAGCCCCTGTAGAATAAATAACGCCAGTACTGGATATCAAAAATCCCGCACCGGCGTTATTTATTAAAATATTTTGTTTTTTAATCTTCAACACTCTCTACTGAAACTTCTTTTTTCTTCCTACTTTTACCAGAAATCATCTTGTGTCCTGTATAAATAGCCATAATCATGCAAAGCAAAGAACTTGTTGCAAAGTACTTATGGCCTTCTTTTGATCCCTTATAACCTGTATAAAAAGTTCCAAGCATTGTAATCAGTGCACCGATAGACCAATATTTATGTGATTTCACTCAGATACCTCCTGCCGTTTTTCTTAATCATATACCTTTTAAAAGATATATACAAACTTGAATTGAGATTTCATATATTCAAAGGGATTTAATAACTGTTATATTTTATTATCAAATATCTCTCAAGCCCTTGAAAACACTAAGTTTGTCGCAGGTGAGCTTTCCCTTATTGTTTCCCTTGTATTATATTGTCCCATGAGTTTTTACGAACTCTGATAAGGGAAAAAACAAGGGAAAGAAAATCTTATAAAACAGTATAACACAAAATAAAAGTGACATGGTGAACTGATTGAAATGCTTCTGATTTTTGCAACAAATGATTGATTGAACGATAAGGAGATTTGATACGATGAGAACGATATTTGCAGAATACAATCCACAACGCAACAGCATTGATGTTTATACTTCTGCTGGCTATATGCTCCGCATTGACTGCTGGGAAGCGGAGAAGAATTTAACAACTACTCCCAGATCTGACTGTGCATTAAACGCACTTGCCATTGATGAACCACTTGAGTATGCAAGATTGTATCTTGATGGAACGATGCAAATGTGGATAGATGCGGAAGATTCCTTTTAGGTATACGCAAGAAACGGCGGCTCTGATTTCTCAAAACCGCCGTTAGGATAATAACTTAAAATAGGCGCGCAAAATCACCTGCCCCAGCCAGCGGTTTTTTTCTTTCCCCGTAGTCGGGGCAGGTTCATGCGCTATGCAATTATTCTTCTTTAGCTTCTATCAAGCCGATATTTTTTGCTCTGCGTTCCACATAGCAGCATATTTTCCGCCTTTCGCAAGCAATTCCTCGTGGGTTCCAGATTCAGCAATCCTGCCATCACCCATTACAAGAATTTGATCTGCATTTTTGACGATGGAAAGAGTATGAGCAATCATTACCACAGTCTTTTTCTCTTTCAGCAGATTGGCGATGGCCTGCTTTACTGCCAGTTCGTTCTCGATGTCAAGGGACGCTGTTGCCTCATCCAAAAGCAGGATTGGGCTGTTTTTCAGGATAGCGCGGGCGATTGAAATTCGCTGACGCTCACCGCCAGAGAGAAGATTTCCATTCTCGCCAGTCGGCGTATCGTATCCCTTTTCCATCTTACGGATGAAGCTGTCACAGTTAGCCTCCCGGCAGGCAGCCTCGATTTCCGTGTCCGTAGCATTAGGGCGAGCGTGTCGGATATTATCCCGGATGGTATCGTCAAAAAGAAATATGTCCTGGTCTACCATAGAAACTTGCTCCAGTACACGCTCTGCGGCAACATGGTTAATGGGTTTACCGCCAATAGAAATCGTCCCGCCCGTTGCTTCATAATATTTTGCAATCAGGTTCAAAATAGTAGATTTGCCGGAGCCAGAGTCTCCGATAATGGCCGTGAGCTTTTGATCTGGCACCGTAAAGGTGGCGTGTTTTAGTACCGGTTCACCGGGAACATATGCAAAATCTACATTGTCAAATGTGATTTCATGGGTAGCTGTGTGAAGCGGCTCCATGCTGCCAGTTTCCTCCGGCTCATTCATTACACTCAAGATTTTGTTTTTCGAGATCATCAGGTTCTTATAACTGGTGAGGTCTACAAAAATCGAGTTAGCCAGCTTTGCACAGAACAGGGGCAGCATACAAATCAAAAGGTAGTCCACCGTGTTCAGTGTCCCTGCGACCCAGGGTGCATAGGCCAGCAAGATAACCAGCGGGCAGGACAGCCAACTCAAAATACCAAAGACCGCACCAATAGGAAGCACTTTTGATTCGTACACAAAGCTGATCCGACAGAACTCCCGCATAGCGTTGATAACGGTTTTATTCTTCAAACCACCTACGCCATAGGCCCGGAAAGTTTGAATACCAGACACATACTCCACAATGCTGCTGACATTCTCTGCACAAATATCATTCTTTTCTTTACCATACTTCCGAACCATACGGAAGGAAAGCCACAGTCCAGGGATCAAAAGCAAGTCGGCAATCAGCAGGATAATTCCGGCAGGCACATAAATGGTCATCAAAAAAATAATCAGCATGAGCGAAAGTGCAAAACTCTTTGCCATATCACCGATCTTATGGGTCAGGATTTTTTCATAGTTGTTTACATCGCTTGTGATGGTATTGATATAATCGCCGGTCTGTCCCTGGGTAAACCGGGAAAGCGGGATACGCTTCAAATGGTCGCCCATAAAGAGGCGGGTATTCTTGCTGACCTCTGCACCGCCGATCTGCGCTTTGGTATAGCCATAGCTGTAAATCAGGATACGAAGAAGAAAAACCACCGCGATCACACAGGTCAGAACCAGGACACGGTTCATGTCAAATTGTCCCGACCACAAAAACTGCATGACAGAGTAAAGCAGCATAAACAGGCTGCCGGAGAGAAGCCCTTCCAGAACAGTCCCGCCAACGCCAATATAAAAATTACGGTTCTTTTTCAATACATCATGCTCACTCATGCTGCTCGCCTCCCTCCAACTGATAAGTAATATTCCGGGCTGTTTCGTAGTCCTCCCACGCCTTCCGATAGTAAGCATTGTTCTTTCGGACTTCCTCATGGGTTCCGACACAGGTAATTGTGTGATTTTCAACCACTGCTACACGCTCGCACATCTTCAACGCGCTCAAACGATGGGCTACCACAATGACAGTCTTTCCCTTACAGAGATTTTGAATGGCTTTGTCAATCTCCATCTGATTTTCCGGGTCAGAGGCGCTTGTGGCCTCGTCTAAGATCAAAATGGGGGCATTCTTCAGGATAGCGCGGGCAATGGCAATCCGCTGTTTTTCACCGCCGGAGAAGCGAGATCCGAAGCTGCCCACCTTCGTGTCATATCCATCCGGCAAAGACATGATGAAATCATCAATCTGCGCCTCTTTTGCGGCGGTCCGTACTTTTTCCAGAGTGGCGTTACTGCCCATGCGGATATTTTCTAAAACGCTGTCACGGGTCAGGAAGGTCTTTTGGAACACAATGGCGACATTTTTTAGGATAGTATCATAATTGAGTTCCTTTACATTTTTCCCGCCAATCAGCACTTCGCCCTCCTGCACATCATAGAACCGGGAGATCAGCTCAATCACGGTACTTTTACCGGCACCAGACTGTCCCACAAGGGCCATGCGTTCACCATCTTTAATTTTGAGATTAACGCCTTGCAGTACATCGGTCTTGCCATCATAGGAAAACCGAACATTCCGAAGTTCAATATCGTGATTTTGGGGAAAGTCCGCTCCACCCTCATAAATTGGAATATCCAGTATCTCTTTGGTCTTAGTAACAGCGTTCAGCACATTGGCAAAATTAGTCCCCAGTTCCTGTAGGGGGCGTATTTCCGTCAGATACATGGAACCTACATAGACGAACAGCAAAAATGCGCTGGCAGCCAGTGAGCCTTTCAGGAAAAACATTCCGCCGATTGGAACCATCATCAACATCCCACATTCGATGATAACAACAAAGGCCGCATAAGGTGGTCCCATGCGCCGGGAAGTTTCATTCCACATGGCGTTTTCTTCCTGGATAGCGTCTGAAAACTTTTGAAACGATTTGCTCCCCATGTTATAGGCTTTAATCAATTTCATACCGCTGATGTACTCAATCATAACCGAGTTCAGTGTTGTAATGGAGTGATTGGCCCGTTCCATCAGGTCATCCGTATTGCGGAACATCATCCCCATTACAACAACAGCAAGGATCAGCGGAACCAGGGAAATCAATGCCAGAGGAATATTGACGGTCATCAGATAAATAAAGATGACTACCGGCCCCACCAGATAGCACACAAGGTCAGGAAGGTTATGGGCCAGAAACAGCTCCAACTTTTCAATATCTTCATTCAGAACCGTTTTTATGTCCCCGGTGCGCCGTTCATTCAAGGCCCCTAAAGGCGCTCTGGCCATGTGTTCCGCAACCATGCAGCGCACTTTGAAAAGAGCGCCATAGGCCCCTTTGTGGGCTGCTACGCCGGAACAGCCAAACAGGGCAAACCGCAAAGTTACCGCCACTGCAATCATTACCACGGTATGTACAACAAGTTCCTGTGTGCAGGTATGATTGAAGGTGGCGTCCATCAGCCGGTAAATTCCAATGTAAGGGACGATAATGCAAAGACCGCTGACCGCCGATAGAAAAATTGCCAGGAACAGCCAGATTTTTTGCTCACCGGCCCAGTGGAGCAGCAAATCTACTCTGTTTTCTTTTTTCTGTTTCATAGATCACCTCTCCTTTCCATCTGAAACAGAGAACAGCTCTCTCAATTTCGGGAGGGCATCCATTGTAACTGGTACATCATCGGGCATTTCGCCCTCGTCAAAATGCAGGACACGGGAGCAGGTACGGCAGACAAATTCAAAATCGTGGGTGACAATGAAAATAACCTTTCCCATATTGGACAACCGGCGGATCAGTCCCGCCACCTGCGTCATACTGTCAAAATCAAGGCCGCTGGTCGGTTCATCGAATACCAGCAGATCTTTCCCACAAATCATGCTAACAGCTACAGCTACTCGTTGCTTTTGACCGCCAGAAAGCGTGTTTGGATGGCGCTCCCGATATTGGGTAAGGCCTAATTCCTCCAAAGTTGCATTTACCAGTGTTTGATCTGGATTGCGTATACCAAAGGAGCACTCTGCCTCCACGCTGTCAGCGAAAAGTTCATAATTCACATCCTGCATAACCATGTAAGAGCGTTTCAGCCTTTCCTTACGCTCAATCGGCTCGCTTTCCCACAAAAATTGTCCATCGCAGTCTTTGTGAAGCCCACAGAGAGCGCGGGAAAATGTAGTCTTTCCAGCTCCGTTGTGGCCGACAACACCAATCACTTCGCCCTTTCCGGCGGATAGCTCAATGTCATGCAAAATGGTTTGCTTCTTGTAACGGAACGTCACATTCCGCAGCTCCAATACAGGGGTAGGCGCAGGCAAGTGGGCTTTTTGCGGGAATACCGCCTGTAGATCAACAGCTCGCAGCCCCATGTGTTCACGATCAGGTTCAGATAGCTGCCAAAATTCTTCCGGGGTGTATATTCCTTTGATTTCTCCTTTTTCCAGATAAACAATTCGGTCAGCCAACTCCATCAGGTAGTACAGACGATGTTCCGCTATCAAAACTGTTTTTCCCTGTTTTTTTATCAGCCGCAAATGTTCCTTTAGTTCCTGGATCGAAGTCATATCCAGATTAGAGGATGGTTCATCCAATAGATAAATCTGTGGGTTCATGGCATAAACAGAAGCAAAGGCGATTTTCTGCTTTTCTCCGCCGGACAACTCAAAAATATTTCTGTTTCGCAGCTTTTGAATATGCAAATCTTCAGTTGTCTGCTCTACTCGCTCAGCCAATTTCTCAGGAGGGCGAGCTTCATTTTCAATTCCAAAGGCAATCTCACTGTCTGTATCAACATTGAAAAACTGCGTCCGTGGATTTTGGAAAACGGAGCCAACCTTAGCGGCAATCTGATACATGGGGATATTGCTGATTTCCTGACCATCTACCAGCACACGGCCATGAAGCTCCCCCTGATAAAACTGAGGGATCAGTCCATTCACCAGCCTTGTAATCGTTGTTTTTCCGCACCCGCTGCGGCCACAGAACAGGACGAATTCTCCGTCCGAAATTTTCAAATTGATGTCGCGCAGCCCACCATGTTCCTGCCCCGTATAGGAAAACGATACATTTTCAAACTCAATCAACCGATCACACCTCCTCGCACACATAATTCAAAAATCAGATAAGCTACGGCAACGGCCATGACGCCCCAATCGGAAATTCCGCATTTTATCTGGACAAGACAGGTGCGTGGATTGGGATTTTCAATTCCACGAGTGACAGAAGCAACAGAAAGATCATCCGCCGCTTTTGAAGCTGCCATCAATAAAGGCACATAAATACACTCAACCGTCATGCCCGGATGTGTTAAAAAGCCCGCCAGAGATGGTGAAACATCTCTCATTCGCATAGCGTCTGTGATATAGCGCCAGTCCTCTTGAATAGTTGGAATGTACCGCAGCATAACTGCCATAGGAATTACTAACTTTTTGGGTGCGCGGACACGGTTCATAGCAGACAGGAACTCATTGACTTTTGTAGTAGTCAGAACAATCCCAGCCAAGGTTCCGCACGCATAGACCTTATGAAACAAGCCTAAAAAGGCAATAAACATTGTCCGCAGCGTGCCTGTCATTTCTGCCATGATCCAAACTGTCAGGGCACAGATGACCGCATAAAAGCATACAGCCTTAATGACATATTTCCACTTTCCAAAGAAAGCCCCCAATATCGCAATCAGCATAACAAGGATAAATTGATATGCAAGTGAGGGCGCAAACATGGACGATAAAACACACATAAGAATAAGAAAGAGCTTGGCCCGTGGGTCGAGCCAAAGCTCTTTCTTATGGCGTTTACCGCTCATGCTGTAATACCTGCTTTTTCAAACTGCTTTTTCAGCATTTTGCAGCCTACAAAAGCGCTGATTGCAGATGTAATGATAACAGCAGCAAACATGGCAATCAGGATACCGGTATTTGCAGTTGCCTGCATGGTGTCGATGTAACTCTGTTCAGTTCCGTTCCCCAGCATGGTCTGCGCCCAGCCGTTGGGGTCAACAAAGAACACGATATATGAACCAGTGCCACCGAGAGAGAACAGGATATAAGACAGGCTGTTGAGTTTTTTGCTTTTGTACTGCCCTGCACCAGCAACAAAGTCCGCGACAATCGCCATGATCATGTAGCCCAATGCAAAAGCCCAGTGCATACCAGTCACGAACCAAATAATACCCATGATAACGCCCATTATAGAAAGGCTCCAACGCTTATGTACTTTTGCAATCAGCAAAAGATAAATGGGGCCAGCAAGCAGCCCACCTCCTGCTGGCATGAAAAAAGTAAGTACAGGATTCGTTGCAAAAAAGACACCGCCCACCAATACAAAAACAAATAACAGTGCAGTAAAAATACCTGTTGTTACAAGGTCTTTCACTGTCAGACCTTTGTTCATAGAATTTACTTGATTACTCATTTTGACCTCCTACCTTTCATTGTCTTGACTCGACAAGTGGTTTGTGATATTCTTCGGTTAGATACCTCTAATCTTCGTCTAAAACAATACGCATTTATCGAACAACATTCAATAGGTTCCGGCAATGTTCGTCTGTTCCTTTCAAAAGTTCGTCTAATCGTTGCAAAAAGGAGGCGGTCTGTTTTCATGTCTGAAATTATTGACCAGTTTTATACACCGCTACTAATTGAACACGGTTTTATCCGTGACCCAGACAACCAGCAATATGGGGCATTAGGTGACTGCTGGAAACTTTCTCCCGAAGTTGGAGAAGGCACCTACTGGACTTATGGACAGAAAGACTTATATGATATTAAAATCCATAACTTTTCCTTCCACGAAGATTTCATGTTGGAATGCTCCATGCCGGAATGTCTGAGTATCACTCGGTATGACTCTATTTCCGGGGAGGAATTATCTCCATACCGTAGACTGTCTGCCGGTTGTATCAAAACATTTATTGGAGGCTACGCTCCATACAAGGCTTTGATACATAAAAATATTCCAATCCGTTCGGTTGGGATTGAGATTGCACCGGCATATTATGAGGACTACCTGAAAAAACTGTACCCGGAGGCACAGATCAATCCTGTGGATGCATTTCGGAAGATCGACCAAATATCCGACTTTCCAGAAATGTCACGGTTACTCACAGAAATCAAAGACTATCGCGGGGAAGGGATTGCAGCAAAACTTTTTTATGAGGGTAAAGTCGCAGAAGCTGTTTCAATGGTGGTGGAATATCAGAAGAAACATCCTGATAAACCAGCCCATAAGCTCTCTCAACAGGATATTGGAAATCTCCAAATAGTTGCCGCTTATCTTAGCGATCACTATGCTTTTGATATTCCTCTGGAACGGCTAACACAGATTGCCTGCATGGGAACAACAAAGCTCAAAAGCTGTTTTAAGAAATACTACGACTGCACCATCACGGAATATGTTCAACAGCGGCGCATGAGCCAAGCAGAATATCTGCTGGCATATACAGAGCTGACAGTCGGGCAAGTTGCCCAAACAGTAGGCTATTCCACTTCAAGCCGATTTGCAGAATTATTCCGTAAAAGCACGGGATTGTTGCCATTAGAGTACAGAAAAAACGCACAACGAAAGTAAAATGAGCGCCAGAGGGAACTCTGGCGCTTGTAAAATTTTTCACCCACATTCTAGTCGGGCTTAGCCATGTGTTGTGGAATATATACGGAATGCATTGTCAATATTCCACTGCTGCTTGCGGTTGTTACCAAGATAGTGAGAGCTCATCTGAACACAAA
>ERZ809194.77-NODE-77-length-64525-cov-7.472266_pt1 | contig 64525 bp, 81 predicted proteins | sample MGYA00520517_ERZ809194 | MGnify/ENA primary metagenome ERZ809194 (study PRJEB31570, sample SAMEA3213003) | Homo sapiens | biome: human-gut; feature: human gut; material: fecal | place: Sweden | collected 2011 ... | reverse complement strand
GAACCGGCGTCCTCTGCATGGCAAGCAGATATAATAGCCATTATACGAATGCGGCATATGAAATTTTTAAATGGAGCCACATGCCGGAGTCGAACCGGCGTCCTCTGCATGGCAAGCAGATATAATAGCCATTATACGAATGCGGCCTCACTAACACTCGAGGAGTGCTCATTTATAATATCAAATAATAATATATGTGTCAATAAGGTTTTGTAAAAAAAATGAAGGATCAGTGACGATCCTTCTTATTCTTATCATATATGATCTTTAGACCTTTAAATGTAAGTTCCTGATCATAAATATCAATTAATTCAGTTTCTTTCGCAATAAGCTTGCCTAAACCACCAGTAGATACTACTTTTAGGTTCTGTCCATATTCTTCTTTAATCTTCTTGATAATATATTCAGTCTTACCAATATAACCATAAACAACCCCAGCCTGCATTGCAGTGACTGTGTTTTTCGCAATAATATGCTGTGGTTTGACTAATTCAATTTCTGGAAGCTGAGCTGCCATAGAAGAAAGAACACCGGCTTCTATACCAATGCCTGGTGCAATTACACCACCAATAAAAACACCTTTCTCTGTAATAACATCATAAGTAGTCGCTGTACCAAAATCAATAACTAAGCATGGACCACCATACGTATAATATGCCCCTGCTGCATCTACCAAACGGTCTGAACCAAGAGTAGAAGTATGATCAATTTGAATATTGATGCCTGTTTTCACACCTGGGCCAACAAATAGTGGTCTAATATGAAAGTATTTAATAATGGAACTTGAGAAAGAATAGTTGATTTTGGGTACAACAGAACTAATAATAACATCTTTCACATCTTCTACATTCAAGTGAGATGCTTGAAGGTATGAATGAAGCATTAAGCCATATTCATCTGATGTACGTTCCATACGTGTTGTCATACGAAAACGACCTACTAAATGATTTTCTTTGTAAACACCAATAGTAATATTTGTATTACCGATATCTATAACCAATAGCATTCTTATTTCTTAGCTCCTATTTTCATACATTCTTTTAAGATAATATAGCTTAGATCTGATTTAGACATCTTATCGATATCCTTCATAGAATCCTGAGTAATAATAGTAACAACATTTGTATCACCCTGAAATCCTGCACCCTCTGTTTTAAGATGGTTCGCAATAATCAGATCACATTGTTTTTTATTTAATTTCTTTGATGCATTTTCAATTAAATCTTGTGTTTCCATCGCAAATCCACATATCACTTGATGCTCAACTTGATGATGCCCTATATAATCAAGAATATCTGGATTCTTTTTTAGTTTAAGAATAAGTTCATTGTCATTTTTCTTAATCTTTTCTGTAGATGTTTCTACAGGTGTATAGTCAGCTACTGCAGCTGACATAATAATATAGTCATAATGTGTATGATGTCTTTTTACACATTCAAATAAATCCTGGGCACTTGTAATAGATTGATTGATGATATAAGGTACTGGCTTTAATGATGTAGGTCCATGAATTAATCGTACCGTAGCGCCAAGTATAAATGCTGCACGGGCAATTGAGTATCCCATTTTACCTGATGAATGGTTTGTAAGAAAACGTACAGGATCTAAAGATTCCTGCGTTGGTCCTGCAGTGACTAATACCTTTTTACCTTGTAATGGATGGTCACTGAGTGCATATTCCATCATTAAATGAAGATGATCATAATCTGCAAGTTTACCTTTACCTGTGTCACCGCAGGCAAGAAGTCCTACAGCAGGATCTACAAATAAGACACCATCATCCTTTAGAGTCTGGATATTACGCTGAGTGGCTTTATTTTCATACATGTGAACATTCATTGCAGGCGCAATGAGTTTAGGACATGTAGCTGCTAAAAAAGCAGCTGTTAACATATTGTCCGCTATACCATTTGCACATTTCGCAATTGTAGTTGCACTTGCTGGTACAATCATAAATAGATCAGCATCCTTGACAATGTCTACATGTGTAATACATCCAGGATCATCATCAAAGACATCAATATATGTTTTCTTCTTTGTGAGAGCAGAAATAGAAGTTGGTGTGACAAACTTAGCTGCACTTGGAGTGAGCATGACTTCAATTTCATATTTTTCTTTCACTAGGTCACTAATGAACTGTACAGTCTTAAATGCCGCAATAGAACCAGTAATCCCTATAATCAATTTTTTCATCTATTAATACCCTCTTTTCATTTATAATTTATCCACGCTTCATTAAAGCGAAGAGAGGTTTTGTGACAATCACCACAATCACTACACCTACAAAAGCTTCAAGTAGGCTCTGTGTGCTTGATACAGCTAAGAAGTAACTTCCAAGCTTACTTGCATCCTGTCCAATCGCTTTTGCATAAGATGTACCAAATAATGCCCAGATACCACCTAATACAAGTACAGTATTAGTTAAAGCACCTAAGAATGCAGCCACTGCAGTTGCAATAGTCTGCTGTTTATCCTTAAGTAATTGATAAATAGAACCTGATACAAACCCAATCATTACTCTTGGGACAATCGCAATAACTGCGCTGAGTACTGAGCCACTAATAAATGGTGAGAAGACGAAAGATGTAACAGTTGGCTGCATTGTGTTCATTAATAATGAAGATAAACCAAATACAAGACCAATAAGACATCCCTGCTTAGTACCTAATACAATAGCCGCAATAATAACTGGAACATGAAGCAATGTTGCTCTTAAAGGTCCAATAGGGATAAATCCTAAAAATGGTACCATGACCATAACTGCTTCAATCGCAATAAATAATGCAAGCAATGTGAGATTCTTTGTTTTTTTGTTATTCATTTGTTTCCTCCACTGTCATTTGCATACGCAATATGACGTAAATATAGTTTTGCCAGCAGAATATTAAGTTAGCTCCTAAATAGGTAGCCACAGGGCATATCCTACACAGCAAAACCATTATATACTCATTTTTTGGAAATGAAAAGCATTACATTTTCCTATACTAGATGTCATTTACTGGAGAACGAGCTGGATGTCTTGCTTCCTTTGTCTTATCATAATTAACTTTTTTCTCTAAGTTTCTATTATAATCACGTTGGAATATACATGAGAAAATAAGGTTTAAAATATATTCCATAGAAAGATTTGAAGCAAAAGGTGCTATTTTAGTAAAGATTTTCTCTCTTGAACCAACCCTTAATATCACATCACCATAATGTGATAACTGATTATCTCCTAGAGAAGTGATTACAATCATCTTTGTCCCCTTCTCTTTTAATGTCTGGGCAATACGGATTATTTCAGCTGTTTCTCCTGAATAAGAGAGAATCATTGCAAGATGTGATGAAGAAGAGTTATAAGCTAAAAAGATCTGTTCTCCTTCTAGTGTACGAATATTTACGTTACGTCCAATACGTGTCATCTTATGCTGAAAGCTTAAAGCTTCCAACATCGAATTACCATTTCCATATATATCTATAAAGTCATATCGATTCATAAGTTCTATTGCATGTCGTAAATCATCAAAATCTATTAATTTAATTGTATCTTCTATCACTTCTCTGCTCATTGTACCTAGCTTATAAGCAATCTGAGGATAGTTGTCTTCGGGACCAAAGGGAAAGTTAACATCGATTCTTTTAGTTTTAGTAAGTGTATATTGTAGTTCTGCTGAATACTTTATTTTAAAGTCATTGTAGCCTTCTAGACCTAGTTTACGGCATAGTCTCACTATTGTGGCAGGAGATGTATATGTTCTTTTTGCAAGTTCCTTAATAGATAGATTTAATACATCTTCACCATGATTTAATATGTAATGGGCAATTTCCACTTCAGCATGTGTGAAATCTAATGCGAATTCTAATTGTGTCATTATACTCATTGTTTATCACCTGATTCAATTATATCATGAAACGTATTTTCAATAAACTTGATTTTTAACACTCTTTTTTGAAACAAAATTAAAACTCTATCCGTACATATTTACTTCTTAAAACGCTTATGTGAGAATAAGATTGTACCATAGAGGAGGACGAATAAATGGAAAAGAAATTACCAAAAGATTTTTTCTGGGGTGGTTCAGTATCATCATTCCAGACTGAAGGTGCCTGGGATGAAGGCGGAAAAGGTTTATCAATCTATGATGTAAGACCTACACCAGAAGGACATGCTGACTGGAAGGTAGCAATCGATGAATATCATCGTTATAAGGAAGATATTCAGTTAATGAAAGAAATGGGATTCAACTTCTACCGTTTTTCTATTTGCTGGAGCCGTATTATTCCTAACGGTGATGATGAAATCAATGAAGAAGGCGTACAGTTCTATAATAATTTAATTGATGAATTGATTGCGAATGGTATTACACCAATGATTACATTAGTTCATTTTGATATGCCTTATCATTTAGTAAAGGAATATAATGGTTTTGCATCACGTAAGGTTGTTGATTTATTTGAACGTTATGCAAGAGTTTGTATGGAACGTTTTGGTGATAGAGTTAAACACTGGATGTCATTTAATGAACAGAACCTACATTCATGTAACTTAATCTATTCAAATGCGGAAATTATACCTGAAGGAAAATCTAAGGCTGAACATCTTTATCAGGTGGCACATAATGTTATGATTGCTCATTGTAAAGCTGTTAAGGCTTTAAGAGAACTCGTACCAGATGCTAAGTTTGGTGGTATGACAACTATTACTAACTTCTATCCTGCAACTGATACACCAAAGAATAACTTATTCTGTCAGAAAGCTTATGATTTAGTTAATGACTGGGTATGTTATGTACAGGCTAATGGTAAATACCCAAGATACTATACAGCATACTTAAAGAACAGAGGTTGGTTCCCTGTATTTGAAGAAGGCGATGAAGAGTTATTAAAGTATACATGTGATTATTTATGCTTCTCTTACTATCGTTCTAATACACTCACTGAAGGTGAATTTGATATGACTACACCTTTCAATGATATTGTAGAAAAGCATGTTGTAAAGAACCCTCACCTAGAAGCGACTGAATGGGGCTGGGAAAAGGATGCCATTGGATTTAGATGGGTTATGAATACTTTAAGTGAAAGATATGATCTTCCTTGCTTCGTATTAGAAAATGGTATGGGTGCTAGAGAATCATTAAATGAAAATGATACTGTAGATGATGATTACAGAATTGAATATCATCGCAATCATATTCAGGAAATGAAAAATGCGATTCTAGAAGATGGTGTTGATTGCTTAGGTTACATCACTTGGGGTCCTATTGATATTCCTTCTTCTAGCTGCCAGATTGCCAAGAGATATGGTTTTGTATATGTTAATAGAACTGATGAAGAACTATTAGACTTAAGAAGAGTACCTAAGAAATCATTCTATTGGATCTCTAAAGCATTCAAATCTAACGGTGAAGATTTAGACTAATAACCTGAAGCCTCATTCGTGAGGCTTTTTTCTTTTCCTTAGTATCGCTTAGTGAAATACTAATTTCTTAAGAATTTCTTAATAAAATTGAGTAGATTAACTGTAATAGTTTGATTTTCGAATATAAATAGTGTATTATGGCGTTGGTAAAAATGATTGAATACTTTTACTAGAGGTAAAAGTGGAGGTATCTAATGAAAACAAGTTTAGTTATTATGGCTGCTGGTATTGGTTCACGTTTTGGTGGAGGAATCAAGCAGTTAGAACCAGTTGGACCTAATGGTGAAATTATTATGGATTATTCAATCCATGATGCCATTGCCGCTGGTTTCAACAAAATTATCTTTATTATCCGTAAGGATATTGAAGAAGACTTCAGAGAAGTTATAGGGAATCGTATTGAAGAAGTCGCTAAGAAGTATGATGTAGAAATTGCTTATGCATTTCAGGATTTAAAGGCATTACCAGAAGGAATTGAATGTCCTGAAGGACGTACTAAGCCTTGGGGTACTGGACAGGCAGTTCTTGCATGTGATGGTTTAATTCATGAACCATTCGCAGTTATTAATGCAGATGACTATTATGGTAAGGAAGCATTTGTACAGATTCATGATTTCTTATTAGACTATACACCTGAAAAGCCAGATCATCTTGCCATGGCAGGATTTATCTTAAAGAATACTTTAAGTGATAATGGTGGTGTAACAAGAGGTATCTGTGCAGTGAATGATGAAGGATACTTAACTGATGTAGAAGAAACTAAGAATATTGAAAAAACTTCTACTGGTGCACGTGTAGGAGATAAAGAAATTGATCCTAACGTAAATGTATCTATGAACTTCTGGGGATTAACTCCTGAATTTGTAAATACTTTAAAAGAAGGTTTTGTAGAATTCTTTGAAAACATCAAAGATCCACTAAAGGATGAATACTTATTACCTATCTATATTGGTGAACTTCTAAGAGAAAACAAATTAAGTGTTAAGGTATTAGAAGTACAGGATTCATGGTTTGGTGTAACATATAAAGAAGATGCACCTGTTGTAAAAGCTTCTTTTAAAGAATTAATTGACAACAACGTATATTCAACTGATTTATTCAGCGATATTAAATAAGACTCCTAATTGGAGTCTTTTTTCTATACCTTCTTGAAATGTATTGTGATATGAGAGCCATAGGCACGTTCAATCAGTTCATCCTCTCCTATGACCTTTACAAGATTCTTAATCTGATTTTTCAAATCTGATTTATGAATATAGAATATTGTAGTATGTGCATGACGAGCAAGAATAAGCTGTCTCAATATATCTTTATCAGTGACATCTAGAGAATGGCCAAAGATATAGATATTGAGGCGTTCTTCCTGGGATTGTTTAAGCCATGTGAGATAACGACATCCTGTACGTTTAAAAATACGCTGATAGAACTTCTTGAATTCAATGTATTCGTTATCCTGATCTTTACGTTCTCCTGTCAAATATTCATCTATTCCTAAGACAAGATCACATGTTTCTATATCATGTTCAAGATTTGCTTTACCATGAATATAATCATATTCTACTTCTGAACTACCATAGAGACGTTCATATGTATTCGTATAATTAAAGCTTAATACTTTATCTATATTCAATACTTGTAGTTTTTTTACATATTTTGGAGTGTCCAAGTGGTTCACAAATGCATCTAGATATATTTCTAGACACCTAGTTAGACGTAAGAGATCATGAGTAAGAATATCTCTTAATTCTTTAATAGGCTCCATAGAGGAAAAAGAACAACGATCTCCCCAGAAATCAAGTAGAGATGTGCCTAAATACTCATTGACTCTTGCGACCTTCTGTCCTGATTTAAACTGCATATCACATTCAACTCTGATTGCATCAAGCTTTTGAATGACTTCAGACATCTCTTTTTCAAAATCCTTCCAGCCCTCTCCTATTGTTTCTTTTTCTAGATGAATAAGCCAAAGATTATCTTTAATGAGAGATTCTAGTTCATTGGATAATTCAAGAGAAAGATGAAGAATAAAATCTATCATACGTGAATCATAATCTAGACGAGATATATCATTCTTTTCTAACGACATACGAAATAGCGTAGTAAAATCAATAAAATCCTTATAGGTTGTTGGCAAACCATGTAGTAAATCAAAGCCATTTCCTAATACAAGAAGATTCATAATTCTTCCTCCTTCACTGCTTCACTTGAAAGTATTTTTAATGTTTTGAAATCATTTTTAATTCCCATCGCATATAATAAAGGCGTTTCTTCTTTATCCATCGTATATATTTCCTGCATATAGGGTTTTTCCATGAAGGTATCTAATAGGGTTTTAATTTCTTCAATACATTCATGATTAATTATATTTTTATCAAATGTCGCTGTCATAAAGCTATTTTTATAGTTAATAGAAATAGAGAGGAGATAATCATATGCTACTGTCACAAAATCATCTGGTACTGAAAAGAAATTGATTCTTTCTAGTTCATTATTTGATAGATAGTTATGTAATATTTTTCCTCTCTTATATTTCTTCAACTGACCAATATTCTTATATGCGATACTCACACCATAATAAGAGATTTTCAAATCACATAAAGCATAGATATTTTCTATTGTATCAATAAATACATCATCCACAAACTTATGTATAGACCCTCTATTGGTAATAGATATTGTTTTCATCATGCTCACCTCTATTACCATTATAAAACAAAAAAATCCGCAAATGCGGATTTCATTACTTATTTGCTTCAATTAAGTCCATAGCCTGCTTTAATACTGCAGCGCCATCCATACGACCATATGAACGCATATCAATTAACTGTGCAGGAGTTGGTGCTACTTCCTTCTTAACAGTTGCTTCAAGATATCTTACCTGTGGGCCAAGTAATACAACATCTGCTTTAGCGCCGTTTGCTTTTGCTTCATTCGCACCGACTGCCCAGATATTTGCTTCAATACCTTGTTTCTCTGCTTCTTTCTTCATTTTTTCAACAAGTAAGCTTGTAGACATACCTGCAGCACAACACAACATAATATTTACCATACCAATTATCCTCCTAATTCACCTAGTAATCATTATAATACTGCAACCGTTACCTTTAAAGTGTTTTTTATTCACCAAAATCATTTTTTATACTTACTGAAAATGCTTCACTGCTTCACTATCCCCTGCTTATAGTCACTCAAGATCATTTATGATAAACTAATGTATGAATGGAGTTGATACAATGATTATAGATAAAGTAAACGATTATTTAAATAGTCATTCTTCAAGTACAACTTTGCTTGAATTATGCTTTTATATTAAAAAGAATATCCATAGAATTCCAAATTTAAGCATTGATGACATTTCAAAAGAATCTTTAATTTCTAAAGGTCAAGTATCAAAATGCATAAGAAAATTAGATTATGAAAACTATGAAGAATTTAAAAATGCGTGTATTCAATATTTAGATTTAATCTCAAAAAGAAAAAAATTCTTAAACCCACATCAAAGTTTTGAAACAAATGTGATGCATTTTACTAAAGATTTCATTCAAAATATCCAATATATGATCAATCATATTAATTTGAAGTCAATTCAAAAACTTGTACAAGATATCAAGCAAGCAAATAAAGTATATTTATATGCACACGGTGATGTCAGATCTGTTTGTTATAATATCCAAAGAGAACTTCAGATATATGATATTCAGACAATTATATGTGATGCTGATTTTAACAAGGATTATCATTTTCTAGATAATGATATCTTAATTGTACTAAGTACAAATGGACATTCTTTCCATTATAATAAGCGTGTCATTAAACGTATAAAAGAATCTCATGTTGATCAATGGCTTATTACATGTAATGAAAGTATTACATTATGTCAAAAACAAATAATCGTTCCCCTGCTCGATGAAAAATACAGTGAATATATCATTAAGTACATGATAGATATTCTATTGCTAGAATTACAAGACTAGTTTCCAAATTGGAAACTTTTTTGCTTTCTTTAATCTCATCCTCTATTCTATAGACAGGAAGCCAAACAATATGGAGGTAGCTATAATTGTTTGAGACAAAATAAATAGAGGAGGAACTTAATATGGGATTTAAAAAAGGATTCTTGTGGGGAGGTGCCACTGCTGCGAATCAGGTTGAAGGTGGCATATTTGAAGATGGTCGTGGTTTAGCCAATGTAGATTTAATGCCCCATGGATCAGATCGTTATGCGATTGGGACTGGAGAAAAGTGGATAGATCGAATCGATGATCATTATTTTCCAAGTCATCAAGCCGTCGATTTTTACCATCACTATAAGGAAGATATTGCTTTAATGGGAGAAATGGGTTTTAAAACTTTTAGGTTATCTATCGCCTGGACCAGAATTTCCCCTCTTGGTGATGAGTTGGAACCTAACGAAAAAGGATTATTATTTTATGAAAACATTTTTAAAGAATGTAAAAAATATGGGATTGAACCATTAGTCACAATTAATCATTTTGATTGCCCAATGCATTTAATTCATAAATTTGGTGGCTGGCGTAATAGAGAAATGATTGATTGTTTTGTTAAATTAGCTAAAGTATTATTTGAAAGATATAATGGTTTAGTTAAATACTGGCTCACTTTTAATGAAATCAATATGATTCTTCATTTCCCATTTGTAGCAGCAGGATTAAGATTTAAAGAAGGTGAAAATAGAACCCAAGCTATGATTACCTGCGCACATCATGAATTGGTTGCAAGTGCTCTAGTCACAAAATTAGCTCATGAGATAAATCCTGAAAATATGGTAGGTTGTATGCTTGCTGCGGGTTCTTATTATCCTGAAACATGTAATCCTGAAGATTATTGGAAATCAATTTGTGATGATAGAGAAAGTTATATGTTTATTGATGTGCAGTCACGAGGCTATTACCCAAACTATGCCTTAAAATGGATTGAAAAAAGAAATGCAGAAATACCATTTGCAGAGAATGATGTAAATATTTTAAAGGAAAATACAGTAGATTTTATTAGCTTCTCATATTACTCATCTCGTGTTTCTAGTGCTAATCCTGACAAGGGAAAACAAACAGAAAGCAATATTTTTGCTTCAGTTGTTAATCCATATTTAGATACAAGTGATTGGGGATGGCAAATTGATCCCTTAGGATTAAGAATTACTATGAACGAAATTTATGATCGTTATCAAAAGCCATTGTTTATTGTCGAAAATGGTTTAGGGGCCAAAGACAAGATTGAAGAAGATGGTTCTATTCAAGATGACTATCGTATTGAATACTTAAAGAAACATATTCAAGCAATGAAAGATGCAGTGGATGAAGATGGTGTTGATTTAATGGGATATACAACTTGGGGATGTATAGATCTTATTTCTAATGGAACAGGTGAAATGGAAAAGAGATATGGCTTCATTTATGTTGATAGAGATAATGATGGCCATGGTACTTTTAAACGCATAAAGAAAAAATCTTTTGATTGGTATAAAAAAGTCATTGCAACTAACGGTGAAGACTTAGACAATTAATCATAATAGGGTAGACGAGAAATAGAATCAATTCTAAGATTAATCAATATTACTGTGCCTCCCATTGCACCGTACGTAACGAGTCTTGTATACGGCGCTACATTTACATGATAATTTCAAACTCACTTTGATAGCAATTAAGGGGATTGACCAAGCCAGGTCTATCCCCTATTCTTTTACCCAAATTTTAGGATTAATAGTGAACTACCTCGTCTTAATACTCCGTATTAGAAGTCAAGACTTCTAGGATGCTTACGCATCCGTTTAAGAAGATTGATATTTAAGTCTCCACCTATTGTTAGGCAATCCTTATTCTTATTGCGTGTCCACTTCGCCTCTACTGTATAGGATGTTTACATCCACAACGCTACTTTTACGCATGATATTTAATACACCATTTACATCTGCCTTGAGGATGATACGTATTTCCTTCACTTCAACCTTTATAGTATCGGCTTGTAGTTCATCACACTTGGCGGTAATTACCTGTGGTCGGACTATCTCCGACTGAATGAGTGCCATGCTCAGCACAAAAAAAGCCAGATATGCATAGATGAGCATATTTGCCTTTTTAATCTTCTTTATTCAGCAAACTCTATTTCTCTGACAGAAGAATATAGTCTAGAAACACTTGTTTCAAGCAAGGCAATTACACGACCTGTAAAGATCATAGAAATCACGGTTCCTAGCCCAATACCCAAAATACCACTTGTAAAGACAAAGCCAATAATAAGAGATATTACAATGGAAATACCATCAAAGAGATTCTTACCAAAACCAAATCCTTTATGACACTTTTCTCCAATAACACTTGCTAAGCCATCTGCAGGATTAGGTACTATTTTCATACCTACAGTGAGTGATGCCCCAACGCCCGTAATTACAATCGCAAGAATAAGCATCATTAAACGTGCTGAATAACTAGAAGCGACAGGAATAACTCCATCAAAAACCTGAATAAAAAAGCTTGTTACTAAACTAGCAGGAATCTGTAAGAATTGAAAAAAATCAAACTTCTTACCTAGTAAAATCCATTGAATAATGACAAGTAAAACATAATAGATAAAAGTCATTACACCAATAGGAATATGGGTGAGATAGGCGATATTATAGGCTACAGAGATGATGGGTGACACACCTAATTGTGTCTTTGTATTGAGATCAATACCACAGCCTAAAATCAATAATCCTAAAAGATAAATTCCAATTCTTTTATAATTCAGTTCCTTCATTATTTAACTCCCTTTGAAAAACTATGCATGCTTGTCATCTGCTTCTGTAATTCTAGATCATCTCTCTTGACCCATTCAGCTACTGCATCATCCTTAGATGTATGAACGGATAAAACATGCACAGTATCATGATTTTTTTCATTCTCAATATAATACTTATGGAAAATATTTTCTACAAATTTTTTAATATCTTCTTCTGATTGATAATGAAGATCACGATAATCGAAGGTAGAGTATTCTCTTTTTGTTTGTATACGATAATGTTTGACTTCTGATACAATCCAATAAATTCCTCTATTTTGAATCTTCTTTGAGATATGACTGATTTCAATGGACATAGGGTCCTGTTTTTCCTTACATTCTAAAATAGATTCATCTAGAGTACGATATAAAACATAAGTGTTCTCACAATCACCTTTAGACGTTTTAAAGCCATCACGAATCATTCCTAAACTCTTAAAGCCTACTGTATCTAAAACTGTCTTTAATGTTTTAGTGACTGTATTTAATTGCATAATTGCATATCCAGCTTTAAATGCCTGTTCTAAAGAGTCCTTAATCAGACTATCTAGTTCTTTCTTATAGTCAGCTTTAATTGCATAAGAACAAGTTGCAATATGCTTGCAATGTCCAGTTCCTAAAGATCTAATCAAATAAGCACCTACTAATAGATGATCATCAAGCATTACACCACAATATGATGCTGATTCAATAAAATCATCAAGAACAGGTGTGTCTTCTTCAAGATAAAGTCCTGTTTCAATCACTTCATTAAAAAGAGAAACAACTTCTTTTATATCTTCTTTCTGACATTTCCTTTTAATGATGTTCATTTGATCCACCTCCCATTAATATATAAATCAATGAAGCCATCATTAATTCCTTTTTACAAAACGTATAATACGACTTCATATCCATTGTTTCCTTGTATTTCATTTGATGTAGAAAGAATCCTACAATTGATTCTCTGTTGAGATGATTTTGTAAGAAAGACAGATTCACCTTTGTCAGACTTAGTTCCTGAGGGAAATAATCCTTTTCCATATATTTCTCAAATGCATTAAGAATCATATTTTTGTATTCTTCAAATGCATAAACCTTTAAATCATCAAAGCCCATTAATTCTCCAATAAAATCTAAAGTAATATATGTATAATCTTTGAGATTTAAGATTATTTGATGATTGGCTTCTAATAATAAAGATGTCAGTTCTGAAGAATTACTATTAAAGAATCCTCTCATTTCTTTTTCCATCATCAATAATTGTTTATAGTAATCATGAAATACTGTCTGATTTGAAGGAAGAAAAGTATACTGATTGCCTTCATAATTTCCAAATAATTTATAAGCCATTAAGTAGCCCAAACGCTTATTTCTTTCTAGTGCATCCTTATTAAAGTCCATAAAACCACCTAAATCAACTGGTGGACATGAATAAAGAATAGAAGGACGATTGATATATTGTGGATGAACTGGAATAAGATGCATATCCACTACGACTATTTCATCAGCTCCCATATCTAAAGCAAGATCAATAGGAAGATTATCACTAAATCCCCCATCAATATATTTATTACCATTTATTTCTGTCATTGGAAAGACAGGAAAACAGGCACTACTTGCAAGTAAATAGTCAAGCATATGACCTTTTTCCATTTCTGATTTAGTCTTATAACATGCTTTCATACTTGGAAACTGCACTGTACATATACCAAAATCAATAGGTGAAGACAATAAACGTTCTTCATCCATCAGTCCACGGCAGTGTTCTACAAATGGTGTATTGTCTGCCCCTTTGTTTTTAAAATAGTGTTTCAAAAAAGATTGTGCAAGAGATGTCTGCTGAGCAATGGATTCTTTAAGTTCAGACAAGTTACTTCCCTCTTCCTTATTAAATAAAGAAGTTGTCATAAAGTCATCTCTTAAATCAGTTAAATCAGGTGCATTATTAAAGACATGATCCATATCTAATATATTCCATGTATACTCTAATCCTTCATAGTCTCCCATAGCGACTAATGCACCATTGAGCGCACCAATAGAAGTTCCTGTCACAATATCAAAATGTTGGTTTAATTCTTTTGCAGCAAGTAAGAAACCTGCTTCATAGGCTCCTTTAGATCCTCCACCACTTAATACAATGGCTCTTTTCATAGAGTTTCATCTCGATTCGTATCATGAATGATTTTCTTCATGAATTTCATTTCTTTGTTGAATTCTGTAAAACGTGACATCTTCCATTCCCAGTTAGGAGATCCAATAGTACCTGGAGTATTAAAGCGTGATGTTTCTGGTTCTCCTAAAAGATCCCATACTGGAATAATGACAGATTCAGCAGGTAAATCCATACAATAATGAATCATCTGACGATGTTTCTTACGTTCTTTATAACCTTCAAGAAGTAAATCTACTTCCTTTGCTGTATCTTCATCAAGATTACTATACCATCCCATTAATGTATCATTATCATGTGTACCGCTATATACAACAACCTTATCAAAATCAAATTCATCCTTGTAATGGAACTGGAAAATATACATACCCTTGAAATTATAATGATCTCTTAATTCATATACTTCGTCTCTTAATAAGCCTAAATCTTCAGCAAGAATATGTGTATCTGGATATTCTTCAAATAATTTGTCAAATAGTGCATAACCTGGTGCTTCTACCCATTCCCCTACTACTGCAGTAGGTTCTGATGCTGGAATCTTCCAATAAGTGTCAAATCCACGGAAATGATCAATACGTACTTCATCATAAAGCTTATTCGCACTATGAATTCTATCAATCCAGAACTTGAAATTTGTCTTTTCTAGGTGATCCCAGTCATAGATAGGGTTACCCCATCTCTGTCCAAATTCACTAAAATAATCAGGTGGTACACCTGCTACAAATGAAGGTGTGCCATCTTCCTCTAATAAGAAGTCTTCCTGATCTAACCAGCAATCAGCACTATCTAATCCTACATAGATAGGCATATCCCCTATAATCATAATACCTTGATCATTCGCATATTTCTTTAATGCATACCATTGTTTGAAGAAATAATACTGTAAGAATTCCTGATAATTGATTTCTTTCTCAAAAGGTAACAGTTCAAAAGATTGATGTTTAGGGAACTCCTTATATTCCTCATGCCACTCTGTCCATGGCTTTCCCTCATTTGTTAATTTAAAGGTACGAAATAATGCATAACCCTCAACCCATTTATTGTTTTCCACAAACTGCTTAAAATCATCATTAAATTCAAATCTTTTATAAGCGAGTCTTAATAAGTCTTCTTTATATGCACGTACAGCTTCATATTCCACTGTTTCAGCCTGTTTATTAAATGTTTTTAGTTCTCCTTTTTCAAGTAATCCATCTTTAACTAAGTCTTCTAAATCAATATAAAGTTCATCACCCGCATAAGATGAATAAGGCTGATAAGGCGAATTACCATATGCTAAAGGATTAAGTGGTAAGATCTGCCAGATTTTTATATCTGATTTCTTTAGTTGATTCACAAATGTATATGCGTTCTTTCCAAAATCTCCTACACCATAAGATGATGGTAGTGCAGAGATAGGACATAGTATTCCTGCTTTCATATTAATAACCTAACTCCTGTCTCATAATAATTACATGAATTCTATCCTTGTTTCCTTGACGTGCAAGTTTGACATAAGATGCACAGATTCTTTGATCTGCCATACAGTTCACACACTTACCAGTAACAGCACAGCCTGTTTGACGGTTTAATCTAATCGCATTTGCTGGTGCTGACACGTTCTTTATATGATCAATGGCTTCTTCCTCTGATTCAAAAATCTTATTGACACCAGCAACGACATAAACATCCTTAGGTCCATAAATCATTGCAGCCACTCTATTACCATTGCCATCAATATTATATAAACAGCCATCTGTTGTCATTGCATTGGTACTCGTTAAATAAATATCCGCATTAAATGCTTCATGATGTATTGCGTTGATTTCTTCTTTAGTTAATCCTTTAGCATAACGATCAAGAAACTTCACATCACTTGCACGTACTAAATCTAATACATGCATTTCATCAAGTGACATAGAACCACCTACTGCCACTACCTTTTGGTCCTTGAAAATTGTTTTAAAATAATCATGAAGTTCTTCTTCTGTATTAAATACATTACAGGTCATGTTATTTCTTTCTAATGCATTCTTTAATCTTTCAATTTTTAAATCATACATACCCAATAAATTCTTATCCATAAAAACACCTCTCTGTGCTCTATTATAACATATCAAAGTGCGTTATAATAATTAAAAAAGGAGGTTTCGTCATGAGCAAAAAACTACTAGTTGTTGTAGATTATCAGAATGATTTTGTGGATGGTGCACTTGGATTTGAAAAAGCAACCAAGATTGCCCCTTATATCATTTCGTTAGTAAAGAAATATGAAGAAGAAGGTGAAGATGTCTGGTTTACTAAAGATACACACTTTAATAACTATCTAGAGACACAGGAAGGTAAGAATTTACCTGTTCCTCACTGTATCTCGCAGACTAAAGGACATGAACTTTATGGAGAATTGCAGTCTTTAAGTAGAAATCATACAGTGATTGAAAAAAATACTTTCCCATCTTTAATGCTTGCGAACTTATTAAAGGATACAGCTTACGAAGAAGTAAGAGTAGTAGGAGTAGTGACTGATATTTGTGTTATTTCTAATTGTATTATGATTAAGAGTGCGCTTCCTGAAGCTTTAATTGAAGTAGATACAAAAGGATGTGCTTCTTTTGATGAAAACCTAGAAAATGCCGCTCTTACAGTATTAGAAAAGAGTTTGCAAGTTAAAGTGATTTAGTGTTATTTTTCTGTTTTCCATAAATTATATAAATTGTTTTGTATTATTTCCTCATTTTGTATTGCATCTAGTAAATGATAGTACTATAATGAGAACAATTCTAAAGGGGGATTTTAATAATGGAAATCAAAGTAGAAAGAGCAAAGACTCTTAAAGAAAAGCCAGATCAGTCAAATCTTGGCTTCGGCAAATATTTTACAGATCATATGTTTGTATATGATTGGGATTCTGAAAAAGGATGGCATGATGCACGTATTGTACCATATGCTCCAATTCAGATGGATCCAGCTACAATGGTCCTTCACTATGCACAGGAAACTTTTGAAGGATTAAAGGCTTATCGTGATCCTGAAGGAAATGTTCAGTTATTCCGTCCAGAAATGAATGCAAAACGTATGAGAAACTCAAATAAACGTTTATGTATGGCTGAATTACCAGAAGAAGACTTCGTAGAAGCTGTAGAAACTCTTGTTAAGTATGAACAGGATTGGATTCCTACTGCACCTGAAACTTCTCTATATATTCGTCCATTCATGTTTGCGACTGAACCAGGTGTTGGTGTTCATCCAGCAAATAAATATAAATTCGTTATTATCTTAACACCAGTTGGAAACTATTATCCTGAGGGTGTTGCACCAGTTAAGATCTGGATTGAAGATGAATTTGTAAGAGCTGTTAAGGGTGGTACTGGTTTCACTAAATGTGGTGGTAACTATGCTGGTTCACTTGCTGCTCAGGTAAAAGCTGAAGAACATGGTTATACTCAGGTATTATGGCTAGATGGTCAGGAAAGAAAGTATGTTGAAGAAGTTGGCTCTATGAACATCATGTTCTTAATCAACGATACAGTAGTGACTGCACCTCTTGAAGGTTCAGTACTTCCAGGTGTTACAAGAGATTCTATGCTTACAATTCTTCGTGACTGGGGCTATAAAGTAGAAGAACGTCATCTAAGTGTTGATGAATTAATGGAAGCAGGACGTACTGGTGCTTTAAAAGAAGCTTGGGGTACAGGTACTGCAGCAGTTATTTCTCCAGTTGGTGAATTATGTTATAAGGGTGAAGAAGTTCTTATCAATGACTTTAAGACTGGTGAATTAACTCAGAAATTATATGATACTTTAACAGGTATCCAATGGGGTAAACTTCCAGATAAGTTCAACTGGATTCATAAAGTAAAATAATCAAAAAGCGCTTCGGCGCTTTTTTTTAGTGCTTTTAATTGAGTGATCTAGAATGAAAGTATAGGAAACTCTTTTCCTAAATTGCAAGGAGAATGCATGATTAGAGTCCATCAAGGATAAACAGAACTATGGCAATAAGATAACTAAAAAAAATAGTGCGTAAGCGCAACAATAGAATCAAAAACTACAGCACGCATTGTGATTAATTACTGTCTTGATAATGATATAGGAATACTTGTTGTGGGTTATAACAAAACATTTCAGAAGAATTCCTATATAAGTAAAAGCAAGAATCAGAGTTTTGTTGATATCCCATATGATATTCTTCAAGATAAGCTTGAATATCTCTGTAAATCAAATGACATCATACTTGTTGCAAATGCAGGAAGAATCGTACACCTCATAAGCTTGCTTATGGGATAAGAACATTTCAATGGAAAGAGAATACATCGTGGGCAGTATAGAACAGCTGATGAGAATGTACTAAATGTATATGTAAATGGTTGTGGATACAAGTATTCTATATGATAGAGTCGAAGTAGACACGCAATAAGAATATGGATCAACTCGCATTAGGTAAAAACTTAAATACTAAGAAACTAAAAACCCCGACTTAATTTTAAAATTAAGCCGGAGTGGTTTATTTGCTGTGTTTTCCAATAATAAATACAGCAGCTCCAATAATTATGATTAAAGAACCACATATTGTCAATAAATAGGAAACAACCATATATTTCTCCTTAAGAGGACAACATCCTTATAAAGATAGTAACATTTATTGGTTCAAAAGTGTAGTGTTTTTATTGAAAACAAAAGAAAAAATGCGATTTTAGTCGCACTTTCCCTATCTATCTTCGATATTTTTATATTCTTTAAGTTCTCCCACAAATTTAGTGGCAGGTCTAACAATTCGTCCACTATAAAGCTTAGATTCAATATTATGAGCGACCCATCCAACTGTTCTACCAATTACAAAGAGTAATGTATAGAGATCTTCAGGAATACCAAGCATATCATATACTAAACCACTATAGAAATCGACATTTGTACAGACATGAATACCTTTTCTCTTATAGATTTCCTCAATCGCAATAGCTGAGAATTTTCTATAAAATTCATATTCATCATGTCTAAATTTTTCATATGATAATTCTTCACATTGTTTAGCTAAGATTTCACTACGTGGATCACTTAATGTATATACAGCATGTCCAATACCATAAATAAGTCCTGTATGGTCATTAAAGTCTCCATCTAAGATATCCTGGACAATCTGCCTAATACGTAGTTCTGATGCATGTATACCAATTTCATTGATTACAAGTTCCATCTGCTTCTTAACCGCTAAGTTGGCCCCACCATGCTTTGGACCCTTCAATGAACCAATAGCACCAGAAATAGCTGAATAAATATCTGTACCAGTAGAAGATATAACAACATTTGTGAATGTAGAGTTGTTACCTCCACCATGATCAGCATGAAGAATAAGTGCAGTATTAAGTACTTCTGCTTCCTTATTAGAGAAAGTACCATCTCTTCTTAATAAATATAAAATCTGTTCAGCAATAGAATAATCATAATTCTGATGATGAATAATCATAGATCCCTTATCAAAATGATGTACCTTTGATTGATATGTATAGCTAACAATAACAGGAATCTTCGCAATCAAATCAATTCCCTTATCTAATGTTTCTAATACACCTACATTATCTGGATCATCATCATAGCTATAAAGCATCAATACTTCTCTTTGTAGCTTGTTCATGAGATTCTTCTCCGGATATCCCAAAATATTTAATTCTAGGTATCTTTCAGGCAAGGTGTAATGATCGCTAATCGTCTTCTTAAAGTGTTCCAATTCCTCTCTATTTGGCAAATAGCCAAATAGAATCAAGAAGCATACTTCTTCATAGAGGAAACGGCGTCCTTTTCCATTTTCCACAATGTCTTTTACATTGATACCACGATAATACAATGTACCATAGTCATCAACTTTTTCACCATCAACCTTCTTGTACCCCACTACATCTGATATATTTGTCAAACCAACTAATACACCAGTACCATCTTCATTACGTAAGCCTTTCTTTACAGAATACTTCTTATAAAGTTCACCAGGAATAGCTGTTTCATCCAATGATTTCTTAAAACAATCCTTTATATTCTGATCCATATCATCAACTCCTTTTTGAAGGTTGAATCTATTCTATCACATTATTCATAGATTGTATACAAGTATTCTTATTAATATCATAAGTTTATTTAGTTGTTTTATAATTATCTGTACATGTATTTGTGTTATATATAAAAAAAGAAGGATTACTCCTTCTTAATCAATCCAGCCAAAATGACGACATGCATATTCTATACCATCATCTGTAGAATCTTTTGTGACAAAATCTGCTTTTTTCTTTAAGTCTTCTACACCATTGCCCATCGCAATAGATGTCCATTCCTTTTTAAACATAACAAGATCATTCTCACCATCACCAAAGACTACAACATCCTTAATATCAGCCTTTAAGTATTCCATCATCTTAATGATACCTTTTTCTTTTGCATCATGTTGATAAGTAAGATAAGGTGGTACAAAGCGGATATGCCCCACTGTATCTCTTAAAGTAAGTTCTTCTTCTTTGTCTTCTGGAATCGCAATATAAATCTTGTAGATATCCTTCAAATCATCATAGTTTAATGACTTATCAAGAATATAACGAGTTGGTTCCTGTCTTTCTCCTACCTGTTCAATAAAGCGTTCATCCTTCATCACTACATCAATACTATCATTAACAGCAATTAATATTCCAAAGCCTTTTTTATCTGCTTCATGAATAAGCGCAAGAGCCTTTTCTCTGTCTAAAGGACTATTTGTAACTAACTCATCATTATAAATCAAAGCAGCTCCTCCATTAGATACAAGATTATGAATACCAAGCATCTTAGCAGTATCTTTTGTTTTATAATAAGCACGTCCTGTCGCAATTGCGACAAAATGTCCTTTATCCTGTAATTTTTTAATTGTTTCTAAAGCACTAGGTACCGGAATACCTGTTCGTATATCTGTCAAAGTGCCATCAATATCAAAGAAAAAATATTTTTTATCCATGCTTCTCCCTCTTCCAACGTCTATATTCAGTTATATTATCTAATGCTTTTGTAATAAGTGCAACTAAATAATAAGCAACAACACATTCAAAAGCCACTACTATAATAACACGTAAGTCTGTAATAGGATACATATAAAAATAGGTTGGAATTGCATAAAGGCAACCAATAGTAAGCAGGACGTTTAAACCAATATTAAACTTTCTTAAAAAATTGAGTGGTTTAGAAACCTTAAATAATACAATAAAGCTAATAAATATAGTCACTAAGAAACTATATGTAGAAAAGTATTTCGCATTTAAGAAGAACATCCATTTTAATAAGAAATTAAACAGTACAAGTACTACAACACTTAAAGCACATGGAAGTGCTGTATGAATCACATGTGTTAAAAAGCCCTTAGAACTCATTGTTGTATCATGTTCAAGAGTAATAATGAATGATGGTAATCCAATTGCCATACCACTTACCAAAGAGAGCTGGAAAGGCGTAAATGGATAAGTTAAGCAGAAGAATCCAAAGATCAGACTAAGAATTGTAGAATAAATAGTCTTAGTTAGATATAGTGAGCTGACCTTTTCAATATTCGCAATGATGACACGACCTTCGTTTACAATTTCCTTCATTGAACTGAAATTAGAATCTAATAATACAATATGTGCTGCCTGCTTAGCCGCATCAGCTCCATTGGCCATCGCAATACCACAATCTGCATCCTTAATCGCAAGTACATCATTGACACCATCACCGACCATGCCTACGACATGACCATTTTCCTGGAAAGCTTTGATAATCAATTGTTTCTGTTCTGGTTTAACACGACCAAAGACACATGTTTCTCCTAATACTTGTTTCATTTCTTCTACAGTATCAGGAAGAGTCGAAGCATCCATATAATTATTTGCGTTATCAAGCCCTGCAAGGGTGCATACACGAGAAACTGTAAGAGGGTTATCTCCTGAAAGGACTTTAATAGAAACACCCTGAGATTTGAAATAATCAAATGTATCATGTGCATCTTCTTTAATGATATCACTAATAGCAATAAGACAAACTGGAGTAAGAGAATGATAATGTCCCTCTTCTAAATAATCTGCTTCTCCTAACAGTAATACACGTAAACCAAACTCAGAATAACCACTGACCTGATCTAAGATTTCTTTATTATCAGTCAAGAATTCAGGAGCACCTAACACAAAAGAACGATCATCATCAAAAGTAATGGCACGATATTTACGTTCTGAAGAAAATGGTACTTCTGATTTCTTATGATATTTATCATTTTTAGTGAAGTAATTCATTAAAGCTTTCTGAGTTGGGTTGATATCATCTACTAAGAAAGCAAATGAGCCCATAATATCACAAATCATCTCACGCGTATATTGATCACTAATAGGAACAATATGTTTAACTTTAAGTTCACCTGTTGTAATAGTCCCTGTTTTATCAAGACATAGTACATCAACTCTGCTTAATGCTTCAATAGATTCCATCTGTTGAACAAGTGCTTTCTTTTTTGCAAGACGACCAACACCTAATACAAAAGATAAAGAAGTTAATAAGACAAGTCCCTCAGGAATCATCCCAATAACCCCACCTACTGTTTTAACTAATGCGGTATTAAAGTCATTTGGCATGGCCTTATATTGTGCTCTAAAGAGTAATAGACCGACTGGCACAATAATAATACTCATAACCTTGATAATCTTCTCAATAGAATCTCTCATCTCACTAGATGCAAGATTCTTATGTTTAGCTTGGTTCACTAGCTTTGTAGAATAGTTCGCATTCCCTACACGGATTACTTTTGCATAACCACTTCCTGCCACAACGAAGGTTCCTGCATAGATTTCGTCGTTCTCCTTCTTTTTAACGGGTACTGATTCTCCAGTCAAAAGAGATTCATTGATTTCTAATGCATGATTTTCTACAACCTGACAATCTGTGCCAATCTGATTACCAGCCTGCAAGAAAATAATATCATCCATAACAAGTTCTTCTACTGGAATATCTATCAAAGTCCCATCACGTAATGTTTTTACTTTCTCTACAGTCACAACACTTAGCTTATCAATAGTTTTCTTAACCTTGAATTCCTGAATGATACCTAATATTGTATTAGCTACCATAACTCCAATAAAAGTTAAATTCTGCAGCTGTCCTGAAATCACAATCAAAACCGCAAGAAATATATTTAAAAAGTTGAAATATGTAAGTGTATGCTGCTTCACAATTTCTTTTTTTGTTTTAGAAATAGACTGACCTGTATAATTCACTTGTCCTTGTTCTATTCTCTCTTGTACCTCTTGTTGTGAGAGGCCTTTTAATTCATTCATATCCACCACTCCTCATCTATTGCACTATCTTAACAAAGAAAAGTGTATTATTTGTGTACTTTCACCTTAATTTTTTCTTAAATAATAGATATAATTAACTTATCTTCCAATGAAAGGGGTTATATTTATTATGAAACATTTATATATGATGTTAAAATTGGCTTGTTTCCTAGACTTTTTGCCCCTTGTTACTGATTCGTTACTAGTTTAGTACCTACATAGTGGCGCATCATATATTTTATAACGCTCCTTTTAGTATTAGAAACATTGAAATTAAAATGCAAAAACTGTCATTGTTTACTGATATTTTTTATATAATATTCTCATACATATATCAATATATATTGACATATGTATAATTTTATGATATACTATAATAAAGAAAGGAGGTAAGGAAAGTGGAAAAGAAGTTAAAAAAAATGCTTCGAATATTGGACCTATTCGAAGCGCTAGTGATTAAAATCATTTCCTTGATCGGTTGGATTTTGATTCTAATCAAACTATTTAACTAAGTAGGTTGAGAGGCTTGTCCTCTCTTCCTATCACTATTATAAAACCACTTTTCAAAGAAAACAATGGAAAAATTAATTTTAAAAGCTATCGAATTGATTGGACTTATTGCAGTATTAGTATTCTTGATTTCAAAATTATTCTAAGGGAGGTATAATCGTGTCAACTGAAGCGCAGAAGAAAGCTAGCGCAAACTATGCTAAGAAGATGACGAAATGTGTCAATCTTGCATTCAATAAGAAAACAGATGCAGACATTCTAGAAAAACTTGATCATGTCGAATCTAAAATGGGTTACATTAAAAAACTTATAAGAGATGATATTGAGAAAGCAAAAAAGGACCAGAGCAATTAAGCCCTGGTCTTTTCTTATGAATATAAATTGTTGTGTAGTCGAGATTTAGTCGAAATTAAGTCGAGTTTAGTCAACATCTTTATGAATAAACTCATAATAAAACTTAAATTAGACTTTTTTCAAATATCTTTTAGCAACCCATCCACTAGGAATCTTTGCCCAATCTCCATCGAATTTAGACACAGTAACACGAGTGCCATAATTTAGACAGCCGTCCTTGTCGTAATCGTGAGCCTTAGCGTTCTTAGTTAATTCCTCATATGTCTTTCTTCTACAGTTAGCCCCTGGTCCTGTTCTGACGCTTAAATCACTAGCAGTAATCATATAAGTACCTAAAGTACTAGATGCATTGCTCTGTGGCTTAGGTGTAGGAGTTTCAACGTGTTCATTAACACTCTTATTTAAGATACCCTCTACAATTGCCTTTGCGCACTTGTCAGAGTTCCATTTCACTTTATCAATAGCGTTGTCAACAAAGCAGCACTCAACAAGTAGTGCTGGAGAATTAGTCTTTCTCAACACATATAACTTAGTAGATGTTTTAACACCTCTATTTCTAATACCTAGAGTGTTAGAAATATTCTTGACGATTCTTTCAGCTTCATCTTTGGCTTTTGAGTTGTCGCTATAGACATATACCTCTGTACCTGTTCCGCCTCCAGCGTTGAGATGAATAGAGACATCTAAGTCAACCTTATGATCATTACACTTATTTACAATTGCTTTTAGGTTAGAATTCTGGTCTTTTCCATTATCATCAGTACAGTCATATACTGTATGTCCGTTTGCTCTTAACAACTCAATTACTTTGTTTTTAACTTTTCTGTCTTCGTTGACTTCGTCTAATAATCCTGTTGCTCCTCTGCATTTAAGAGAATGTCCACCATGTACATTAATAATCATACTTTATACCTTCTTTCTTATAATTCAATTCCTTCGATTTCCGCTCTAATCTTAAGAGTACGAATATAATTTCCTAAATGCTTTTTCTGCTCTTTTAATAAATCGAGTGAGCATCTAGGAATGAATGTCAAGGTACGTGCCTCGTACTTAACGGTCATATCATCTAATTTGTCATATCTGATTTTTGCCTGCCAGTATTCTGCCTTAAATCTATCCTTATAATCAGAACTGTTCATTAGTTCTACTGTGTCTTGTAATTCCATTGTTTAATCCCCCACTTTAATGCATACATTCTTTTCTTTCTTGTAAGCATCTAAATATAATTCTTTTTTATCTCCATTATAAGTGCACTCGAAGTACATGCCATTAAGAAGTGTAGTTGATAGTAGTGCCTTATTGTTCTGAAGTGTCTTGCATACCCACACAACATATACATCATAACCCTGCGGATCTTCTAGATGCTCATCTGTATATCTTCTTACTTCTTCAACTGCAATCTTTAAAAATTCATCGTTGCCCATTATTCTTCTCCTTTTTTAATGGCATTTTCAGCCACTTCTAAACCTTTTGTAAGTACGGATGGTACGTTATCCCCTGCTTCAACGAAATTTTCAAGAATACTGCGTAACTCATTGATAATGAGAGATGCCAAAGTAAACCACCCAATATAGGCAGTAACCGCCAAGTCAATGCCTATAGTCTTCCCAATTTCAATGAAGATAGCAGAAGCCAAGAATGCAACTAAAACCATTAACCAATAGCCTAGTTTCTTCCACACTCCTCGCACTCCCTTGGCGCTGTTGTCTTTGCCTGTCAATCTTGATTTTCTAACTCCTGTAATGTAGTCGATAATATTCAAGATTAAAAAACCAATAAATAAAAACCAGTGCGTACCTAATGCAGCGGTTAACACTGCTACAATAGTGCCTCCGATAGCATTAATCGCATCCATGTATTTTAATGATGTATCATATAATTTCATATTTTCTTCTCCTTTTAAGCATATGAGTACATAAATGTGCCACATATATAAGCGGTCGAAACTGTTCCATGCATTGCTGTTAAAGTCCAATGATTCGCGGTTATATCGTTAGTTTTCGGATAGAATCTTAAAGTCAAGTCAGAACTCTGTGTTTGTACAGGAATGAACACATTTTTTCCTGGAGACTTATCAAGTGGGAACCCTTCCCATATGTAGCCCATCGTATTGTTCCCGATAGTTGCTGTCACACTTCCATCCCAATTCAACTCAACGAGTTTTAGTCCGTCATTATATCTGTATCTCAGAGTAATACCGCATCCATTAACACCACATGAATACCATTGTGACCAGCCAATAACTCTATGCTGTATCTTCTTATCCGTGAGCACGGGCACCCACGTATCTACTTGATTCTCTGTATCAAAATCAAATACATACCCATTAAATGACTGCGCTTCAAGAGGCATATCTACCTTTAACTTTCCAGTCTCTGCCTTGCATCCAACTCCAATTCCTCTGCCATCAGCAGAAAAATCAAGCAACTTAAACGAAGGAGCGATAGCTGCATAAGATGCAACTCCATCTGTCGTGAAGTAATCCTTCACAAGCACTCTGAACGAGTAGGCATTATCCGTATTGAACTTGCCAGCAGATGATATATATACCTTGTTCTCGCCACTGTATGAATCTGTATAAGTTGCAAGAGTAGTCCACGTTTCACCGTTTTTGTACTGGATCATGACAGACTTATCATTTTTATTTGCAACAGGTGCAACTGAAAATGAATAAGTAATCTTAACCGCCGTACCTTCATCGTCAGCCTTGTTAGATGTCACGTTCCAACGCTGTGCACTGACATTCTTAACAGCTGGTGACCACCATGGTGTGACACTGATATTCTTTGAAAGTGCAGCCTTCTGTCCTCTTGAATCTGTGACTGTCGATTTTAGCGTAACTGTACCAGACGATTTCAACGGCTGTGTCGTAAAGAAACTGTTTGGACCAGGTATACTCTGTCCGTCAATTTCATTTTGGTAGTACGTGATTGTAGCACCATTCTTCGTTGAAGTAGATACATTGCATTTGACTTTTGAAACACCTTGAATAATCGTTGATGCTCCGAATCTTTTTGCGATTGCAGCATCTTCATTTGTGTATGTGATACCTGTAACAGTTGGTCCATAACCCGATGGAAGTACAACATCCAAGGTGCAGTAATTACTACCGATGAATTTACCGGAACGACTGTATGTATCTACTCTGAAACAAATATAGGCCTGCGAAGTATTAGGCATCTTATTAATCAGCGAAGTTGGAACTGTCCATTTGAATTCATCATTCCATTGATTATCAGCAATCTGTTCAGTTTTATCATAAAAGCTGTACGTGATTACGTGCCCAAAATCAGATGACGCTCTAGGTGTCTTGATTGTGACACTGTTGCCAAAATATACAGATGCTGGAGAACAGTAAGGCTTAGTCGCTCTCGGTATAACATCGCAGTCGATACCGCCCGAAGCAGATACACTACCTACATAACTGCCCGAAAGAGTTACCTTCAATTCCTGTGAGAATGAGAAATCAAAATGCTTCCCACCGTTACTGTCATGAGGAATCTTAATATTCGTAACGGTAGCAAGTGTTTTTGTTCCACTACCTCCGATAGTCACTCCACCAGACCATAACAGTACGCCATTAGCCCACATAGAGCCGTATTTAGTAGCGTTTGAGTTAATATTCCACTTATAGTATTTAGTTAGTGTAGCAGTCCATAAATCATAGTTTCCGTCAACATTAACACCTGTTCGTGTCATTGTCATTGTGACATTACCATTGCCACCACCAAACGATGCACTGCATGTTGCGCTTGTTGCCATCAGTCACCACCTACTTTCTTAAATGTTAATGATCCATCGCTATTAACAATGAATCCGAAGTTTCCAATCCTTAAAGAACTAGAAACTTCGATGTTTGAGTTATACATTCTGTTGTTAGCAAAGTACGCTACTTCGTCATTGTTCTGAAGAATAGAATACTTGCTGTTTGTCTGTTTGGTTTTGAATTCAGATTCCTGTTTACCTATCTCTATGCCTTCTGCATTGAATCTGATATAAGTATTCAGCTGAGTCTGATTGTTTGATACAGTATCAGAAAGAGAACTAAAGTCTTCTTTCTTTACAAATCCCATCTGAATGCTTTCTGTTGTCTGCTGAATAGTAGATACAGTAGAAGCGAGGTTTGCGCCATCTGAAGCACTGTAATAATTCTCTGATACTGTCTGTAAAATGGATGCCTTTGTCTGTTCAATAGACGAAGAAGCATCCTTGGTTGCCTGCTGCAGCTGACTGTTCATGTTGTTTATTCTGTTGTCGTAATCATCAATGATTGACTTCAGGTCATTTGCAAGCACTGGGGTGGTCGTTGTATATGTTCCATCATCCCATAATATCTTCGACCTAACCCAGTAATAATGCTTGTCAATGTAGTCATCGGGAACGCTTTTCCACCCGTTACTGCTTGCATCGGGCATTTCCGTTGCTGAATCTGATAGGTAATACTCCGGAGTGATTGAGCGAATTCCCTGCCCGTCCTCGCCATCGTTGACTCTCACGAGGGTCATGCTAGCCGATGCCTTAACCATATAATTAACCTTCTAGCTGAGCGCTGAATGTTGCCTTGTTTGTGATATCACCTGCACCGATTGTGTATGTCGCACCTGTTGCTACAGCAGTAGTTCCACCGTCCTTATACCACTTGATGGTTCCTAATGCAGATAACGCAGAGCCAGTCACTTCAACTCCACCTTTGTAGACATGAGCAGTTAAAGTTGTAGCGATAGCAGTGTTCTTGAAGATTGTTCCACCGCTTGAAGTGATTGCCATAGTGATAGCATCTAAGCCATCCTTCCCATTTGTGCCGTTTGTACCTTTGTAGGAAACTGAATATGATTCAGTATGCTTACCATCCGAATAGTTTACAACAGTCTTTGTCCATAGATACTGTCCATTTGCCACGCTAGGCACTGTAGTACTCCAAGTTCCTGTTGGAGGAGTAGTGCCGCTTGTGCCTGCCTGGTATGTTACAGATGTTGAACTTACAGTAACACTTGTACCATTTGAGCCATTTGAGCCGTTTGTACCCTTGTAAGAGACTGAATAGGCTTCTGTTGATTTGCCGTCAGAATACTTGACTACTGTCTTAGTCCAAAGGAACTGACCATTAGGTACGTTTGGAACAGTAGTGCTCCATTCTCCTGTTGGCTTAGTAGTTCCACTTGCACCGACCTGGTATGTTACAGAAGTCGAACTTACGGTAACACTTGTACCATTCTGACCTGTCTGACCCTTGAATGCGATTGAGTAACTGAATGTCTTGTTGATTGTGATATCATCATCAACGACGATAGGGATAGTAATAGTACCACTCTTAGTTAATGCAGATGTTGCAGTAACTGTGATTGTTGGCATTGGTGACTTGCCGTCAGATACCGCTGAAATTCCTGTAGGACATGTGATAGTTCCTACGGTACATGGAACCTGTTCGCTACCACATAATGCCATTACCTGTGTAGTAGTTGTCTGTGTACCGTTTACAGAAGTAGTAGTACCTAAGAATGTATAGTTGTCATTAGTTAATACAACCGAATAACCATCGGTTAAGTCGATAACGTCAATCTGATTGACCGCTTTAATTGCCATAATTTTCCTCCTAAATGTTTAATTCGCAGTTGAATACTGCCTTGAATTTAATGTCTTTTGCTGAGATGGTAAACATGAACCCGTTATCGTTGAGTCTTGAATCATCTAACGGGATCTTGCTGAATTCTGTCTCTCCATGCCTTTTAATGAACCACTGCAGATATGCATTATCTCCAAATGTTTCTCTCAGTTTCGAAGAGTTATCAATCACAACTCCACCCACATAGATATTCACTGTGAATATAGTTGCCACATCACTGTTCTTGAATGTCGTGCCATTTGATGATTCTATACACAACAATATAGAATCCTCACCTTTTGCACCTGTTATACATACTGGCGTACTGTATGTGACAGTATTGTTGATCGTCGTGGCTGTTCTCTGCCATATATAGAATCCTGGACGCCATGTCGGTGCAGTCTCTGACCAGCCTGTTTCTGGTGGAATCGTTCCATCATTCGAAGAAGCATACTCGCAAACAAACTTCTTAACTGAACCCTGTGCCTGTTTGAGTGCTTCTCCTGCCTTTTCTTCAACTTCTGAAACCCTTAGTGATATCTTCTCATTAGAAAGGCTTAATTTAGCAACCTTGTCATTGATGCCTTCCTGTTCCTTTGCGATTATATCTAGTTTCAATGATTCCTGGTCCTGTTGTACCTGCAGCTTTCTGATTCGTGTTGTATTAGATACACGATTCACTGTCTTTTCTTCATTCTTTGTTGTCACACTGCCGTCAACCGTAGACATAGAGAACTGTCCACCTTTATAACTGACAGTTAGATCAGATACAAAGAAAGTGAATTCATTGCTGTTATAATTGACAAGAGCACCAGGGAGAAGGTTATCAACCGATATCATTGTGACATTCTTCACCTGGTTGAAAGTCAATCCTTTAAGTCTGTCATAGATGCTGTCTATAATGCTCTGTTCATCTGCATATAGATTTGCTGAATCAATAAACAGCGTATTGCCTGTCTCATCACCCTTAGAAAGAGGATTGAGACCATTTTCAGCATATACTCTTGTCAGCGTATACACTTCATTCTTCTCATAATCCGTTAAATCCTGTGTAGCAGCAAAGGCAGTCTTTTCAATGGGAACAAATCTAATAGAATCAATCCCCTCTGCATAGACATTTGCTGCAAACAGTTCAGCAATCCATCCGAGATAGTTTCTTATCACAATCGTGTTATCGTACCATGATACGCTTTTATCAAGAACGTACTGCGGTATTCCTTCACGAATAATAGAAAGACCAGTCAGACTTTCAATCTCGTCTAGCTGGTCTTTTATAGTGACAGGATAAGACAGTTTAGTATCGTATGCCTTGTCAAGAGAATAGTTGTTGTCATACATCTTGAGAGTAAGTTCCTTGGTGTACTTCTCCGGCTGGTCATACACCTTGAAGTATCTTGTATCAGATGCATCATTCTCCTTGACTTCCCAGTACTTGCTGATGTCGATATTGTCAAGAATGCCGTCATAATTATCGAACTTCATTGCCAGTTCAATTGATGGCACGTTGCCTATCATACGGCAGTCAGCAAAAGAGACAGACATCTTATAATCAAGAAGTCTGTCCGTTACATTTGTCTCTCCATATTTTATAAGCATATGATCACACCTCAATCAGAGAGAAAGAGAATGAATCTGCCTTTAGACCAGACTGCACTCTCTTATAATTGTACTTCTTATTTGAAGCATACATCTTCTTGGTTCCTCTGATTCCATGATCAGGAATGTAGAGTTCTGCTGTGAACTCTGCCGGAGTGAGTACCTTAAGAATATTCATTACATCTGTGAATGTATTCAACTTATATGTACATGTAATCTTAAGCATGTTAGAACGTATTCTATTTCTTCTTAATATGCCTGTTGATACAGGTCTGACACTATCCGAATCTAAATCATTGATTTCTACGCTAATCTCTGAAGGAGTTGGAATAAGTGTTCCGTTTATCTTGATTTTCGCTTCATCTGCCATTTATTCCACCTCCTAATAGTCAAATACAGGCTTGCCTGTGCGTGCTTCATAGTCCTTGATATTATCAATCACCATCTTAGTGATTACTCTGCCGTCATCAAGTACTAACTTAATTACATAAGTAGCACCTGTGCCGTCATTTTGAGAAAGTGATAATCTTTCTGAAATCTTTTCAGCAATCATATCAAGTCCCTGTGTGTTTCTCTGTAATGGTATTACTGCTTCTGTTCCTGCTTCACCAATATTGGCAATAGTGGATGCACTTACGATACCACCTTTTGCTAGTCTAGGAATCTTAGGGATTGAGAATCCTTTTCCACCGACTCCAGGAACCCAGTCAGGAATCTTTACCTTGCCTATACCGCTTAAGAATTTGTTGATTCCATCAATCATGAAATTCAATGGAGCCTTGAAGATGTGGCTTAATCCAGAAACAATACTTTCAAATATCTGTCTGACACCAAACCATGCTCTTCTCCAGTTGCCTGAGAATACACCACTGATAAAGTTAGTAAGACCCATGAAAACAACTTCCAATGAATTAATGATAGGACCCACGTAGTCTCTGAACGCCTTGACGGCATTCTTAACCGTTTCAAACACATTCTTCCATTTGAAACCGAAAGTTCCTTCCATCCATTCACCTAGATTACGAAAGAATTCTCTGATATTGTTGACTCTTTCGCAGATTGTTTTGTCTGCGCGTTCAATAATTCCTCTGATTGCAGCAAATACCATATCAAATACACCTCTCAATAGTGTTAAGGCCAATTTGAATACAGGTCCTAGAATATCAAGAATTGTGCTGAATATAGGTGTGGCGAACTTTAGAAAATCACTTAATAATCCCATTATGCTCTGGAATACATTCTCCCATGCGTTCCACAACGGTTTGAGAACAGTTTCCACAAAATCCATGATGATTTTACCAACTGTATCAATGATAGGTGCCACAATATTTAGAAATACCTTCTGAACAATAGTGGCGATATTTCCTAGAATGCTTACTATGTCATCTCTGAAACTCTTACTCTTCTGCCATAAGTCTACCACTGTAGCAATGACTGCCCCTATGATGACATTTACAGGATTCACCGCCATTACAATAGATGCGAATATCTGTGGAAGAATTCCGAACGCACCGCTCAATGCAGTTGCAAGTGATGCCCAACCTGAAAATACTCCTACTGCAAGCTGTATCTGTGTGATAACAGTACCAAGAATTCCAGCAAGAGTAGAAAATAATGATAATCCCGCAATAACTGAAAGTATGCCAAGAATACGACCTACATTATCTGCTATGAAAGAGAATAACCCATCAATGATACCAAGAACCACATCCACTGCACCTAGTACAGCAGTCCAGTCAATCGCTTTAGTAATATCTCTCACAATTTTCAGAATCTCATTGATGATCTTCAATATAGAGTTAAATATATTCCATAAATGCTGGATGATTGAATCGCCTAGGCCTGCAGTGTTCCATGCATCGGCCAGTCCTTGAGAGATATTGCCAATTATCTTGAAGATGTTAGTGAATATCTTCAAGATCAGTTCAATAGTCTTTGCGCCTGTGCCATTTTCCCACACTGTATACATTGACTTGCCGATTTCCATAAGAAGATTCTTGACACCATTAAATGCATATACTGCAGCTGCAATCATCGGCGCACCAAACTTATCCCATGACTGCTTTAATGGCTGGAAGAATTCCGCAACCTTCTTCTTGATTTCCTCTAACTGCTTGTCTACTTCTTCAAGAAGCCCTTTCTGTTCTTCTGCACCACTGTCATCCATGCTGAATCCGCCGATATCACCACCGGAACCACCAGCACCGCCTGAGCCACCCGAGTCACCTGAAGACGGATCACTTGAACCATTGCTTGAATTGATGTTATTGATTGCATCGAATCCAGCAAGAGCTCCTTTCAATTCCTTCTTGAGTTTAGAAGCATTACCTGCTGCCTTTTTTAATCCGCTTCCTGTTCCACCTGCGCCTTTAGAAAGCTTCTGCGAACTATTGGAAGCATCGTTCATATTCTTTGCAAGAGCCCCTGTGTTTCCTGCTGCCTTCTTAGCATTGTTTGACACTCCACCAAAAGAAGAACTCAACTTCCTTGACTTGCCGCCAAACAGTGCCGTCAGATAGCCAACGGCGACCATAACAACTTTAGTGAATGCAACAACATATGGGACACATGAGTTAATTGCCTTTGCAATATTGGTAAAGAATCCAGCAATATTAGACTGCCCGATGGTATTCATTACTTCTGACATACATCTAACAATAGCTGTTCTCATATTAGCGATTGATGTAGAAATTCCACCTGTCGCATTTCTTGCCTGTTCCTCAAATGACTGATAGCCGTTAATGCCCTGAGTGTTTAACTGCATAAGAGTATTCATGAACTGGTCCATAGATACAGTTCCGTTTCTTAATGCCTCGCCTAATGCTGAAACATTGACAAAACCCATGGCCTCAGCCACCTGTTTCATCTGTGCAGGCATTGCAGTCATCGCTGAACGCCATTCAAACATATCAGGTTTACCCTTAGCATATGACTGTGACAACTGTTCTAAGGCTGATTTCTGTATCTCGGAACTTGCACCGCCGGCTAGAATAGCATTATTAAGTGCAAGGAACATATCTGTTGATCTTGAGATGTTACTGTTCACTGATGTGAATCTCTGTACTGCGCCTGATGCATCGTCTAGAGTTGTCGGAAGCCCAATAAGCTTATTGCTTAGTTTCTGTACAGATGCATTCGCTTGAACGCTTCCAACGCCTAGATTCGACATCACACGGCTATAATTGCTAAGAGTATCAACTCTCTTGATTGCAGCATCAACATTACCTAATATTGTTGATTTAATCAGAGAAGCAATACCAAGACCCGCCACAATATTACGGATACTCTTGAATGAATTGCCAATTGATCCTGTGACCTTGTCAACATGATTCTTTAGTCCGGTGACTTCATTCTTCACGCTGTTCAGTTCTGATTTCGCTGATTTCGTCTGTGCAGATATTACTATCTGCAGTTCCTCTACCGTCATTCTGCATCACCGCCTTTCTTTTTCTTAGTGCTTCATTATGTCTTCTACTGAAGGCAATACGAGAAGATCTAGCGCTTGCAATCTCTTTTCTTTCCTTCTCTTTTTCAAACTCTTTCCTATCCTCTTCAAAAAGTGAAGGATAGAAGTCCCACAATTGTGCAGGAGTGAATGAATCATCCTTGCCGTTAAGGACAGCAGAAATACAATCCCTTATCTGAAGGGCCTGTATCTGAAGAGATATCGCTTCCTGTCGCACCATTTCTTTTTTCTTTCTTTCATGCGCTGAAATAATATCGTATAGCTCATCTAACGAATAATTCCAAAATGAAAAGGGGTCTACTCCAGCATCAAGCGCTGGATCATAGACCGCCTTGTATATGTAATCTGTAATCAGGATATCTTCTAGAGATTCTTCTTGGCTTCCGCCATTTCCTTTTCCATTTTCGTTTCGAGAGCCCCAGAGAAAAAACCCGATACCTGGAACAATGGAATAAGAATATCACTAAGGAACTCTGTCTGTGAGCCACCTTCATCGATGTATCTATCAAACATATCATTCACATCGCTTCTGTCGATGTTGCTGTTGAATTTCTGAAGACCACCATGTGTGATGTCCAGCATAGTGCATAATGGTGTCATGCCTGTTTCTGTATTAAGAAGGTTGATAAGACTTCCACCATACATCTGTTCTAGTCTAGAGATTTCTCCTGTTGTCAGTTTTAATTTGTATTCTTCTTCACCGATTTTCCAAATAATGAACGGTTTTCTTTTTGCTTTTTCTGCCATTTATCTATATCTTCCTTTCTATGCTGCTACTTCTGTTGGATCAGTAATAGTGAGTTCAGACTGTAATGCGATTGCAACAGTAAATTCAATAGCATCATTGACACCACCGCCCGCTCTTTTAACAGTGACCTGTCCTGAGAATGTAGTTGTAGTACCGTCCTTCAATGTTTCCTTGAACATTGCGGTAGCCCCTGTTTTTTCTAGTTCCCTCATTAATCTGTATGAAGATGTTGCTTTGCTGTTGTCATACTTGAATGTATATTCAAGGTCTCCAGAGTCTCCGATACCAAACTCATAGACCTTAACTGCATCATCAAGTGAAGAGTTTTCAACTTTTTCTTTTTCAATACCCATGTCAGGAATCTTCTTCAACCCTGGAAGGTCAGTGAAACTAGTTCCCTTGTTTGTCTTGTCATAAGATAATTTAGCGCCATTTGCTAGCATTATATAATTCCTCCTTATCAGTTACATACCGTGATAGATGTAATCACTATCATAATATGCTTCATAATTCATTTTCTTGTGTCTAAGTCCTGATGCATCATCAATATCTTTACATAATACTCTCTTTAGCCCCATTGATGATAATGCCTTATCAACTTTCAAGGCTGTACCCGATGTACTCTTAGTATCCCAGATTTCGATTCTGTAAAGGACATGTGATGTCTGCTCCTTGTCATCTGTCCATTCTGCCACGCTGTTATCTTCCTCAACATACTGAACTGCTGGAAGCTTTGCCCAGTCCTTAGGATAGATATCAGTGACTTCAAGGCCTTCATCTGTCAGAGCCTTATATACTTTATCTTTAATGTTGATCATATGCTTTTAATCCTTTTCAATTAACTGGCTGATTACTATACCAGCATCTTTTACTGCTTTCTTTTCAGTCTTCTTTGCTCCCTGGTACATGAATGGCTGTGCAGGCTGTCCATCCGACCTGTAATATCTCTTTCCATCAACCTCGATAACTACCCAATGATAGTTATTTATTGCTTCTTCTGATAGCTTCTCTTCAGGAATCCACCAAGGTTCCATAGTATAAGAAGGATGTGCATATGGAGATATTCCAGCATGGTCTGCAGCACCTTTTCGACCTGTTCCGAATTCGACATATTGAGCATATGCCTTATTTGTATAAACATATCCCTTGTCGCCTTCAACTCTTGTCTTAATGGAATTTCTTAATTCACCATTATTTACAGGACATTCAAGAACGCACCCACTTCTGATTGTTTCTGCAGCCTTTCCAAGAACCTGTTCAGGATTCTCAAGAACGGCATCTATAGCACGAAGCTTTCTAAATAATTCATTAGCACCATTGAGACTCATTTAATAATCTTCTCCAGTTCATAGAGATAGTGCCTGTTATATTCCTTCATGCTGATGATTCTGTAATCCGGTTCATCGATTGAATGATTATAAACACTCACTCCCCACTTTTCAGTGGGTCTGAAATCATCATCCTTATTCTTAGGAAGAATCATATTAAGAATGTAGTTCAGCCTCTCCCCATACATTTCAGCCTGTAACTTACCAGATGCAGGCCATATCTCAAGAAGCATTGATTTTCTCTTGATCCACTTTTCAGTAGTGACACCTTCACCATCTTTTTCGATGACAGGCTCATATACAGGATAGTTCTTAAGCACTGAAAGTCTCATTGGTTCCCCTCCGGCTTCTTTTCGTGATCGATTCCTCCTGCACGAATCAGTCTCAAGTTGTTGAGAGTTGAGAGAATATCTTCATAAGTGGAAGACTGAAAAGTAGATGTGATGCCACCTTCTGAATGTGATGATTCTCCGACCATGCCCTCTCTGAAGTACATGGCACATGCTAGATCAGCCACACAGAAATCCATTGCAGTGATGTATACAGTGCGGTTTGTATGTGCAAGAGCACGCTGTTTTGCCGTTTCAACATAGAGTTTTGCACGCCCCTGACTCGTTCCTGTTCTTTCAGCAACAATCTCAACTAAATCCATAGATACTCCTCCTGCATATTAGTGAGAACTGCGACCAATTCCTTTTTAACAAGACTAGAATATCCGCTAACGCCCTTTTCCTTTGCAATAGTCTTTAACTGGTCAACAGTCATATCGTTGAGGTCCGTCACTTCATTGTTTTCTACAGGAGTATCTTCATCATTCTTGTCTTCAATGACACGATATCCCTGTTCTGTATAACGCTGAAGGTCATCCTCATGGATGGCCCTTTCAACGTTGATTCTTTTTACAATGATCATTATGCATCAGCTGAGACGTTAGCAATGATTAGGTCAAGCATGTTGTCCTTTTCCCAGCAGTCATGATATCTTCTATAGTCAATCTGCCAAGCATTTGCATCCTGGTTAGTATCAGGGTCAAATACTCTTGTCTTGTCCTGTTTAGTAACACCGATAACACTATTGATTGGCGCCATTAAGAAGTTTACATCCTTAGCAGTTTCACCTTTTGTATATCCACCTGCGTCTTTTGTTGCTCCAGCATCAACCTTGATAGCTGAATACATTCTGTTCTTTGGTGTAGGAATGAATGTGATTTCATCAAGCTTATAGATGTCTAATGTGATATTTCCAATAGTCAATTTACCTGATGTAAGGTTGCTGTTTACCATCTTTTCCTTTAATAATCTTAAAGTGTCATATGTAATATGACAGATGATATCGCCCTGATATCCCTTATCACGGATAGTATCCGCTGCCTTTTCTAATTCAGAAAGAATATTCTGTTCAGTCAATGCAGTTGTTAGGATATTGGCTGATTTCTTTTCTGTAACATCAGAAACAACCTTAGAAATACGGTAGGCATCTACTTCAGGGGCAACATGTAAACGCTGGAATTCTCCCATGACAGTGCCAGCAGAAGCCACAAAGTTAGTTTCGTTTACATCCATTGCATCAAGAAGGAACTTTCTTCCACGGTCCTGTGTCATCTTGAATGTTTCATATTCAAGAGTGACAGCACCCTGTTTATATCCTTCATCTCTGTTATAGTCACCTAAGCCTACTAATGACATCTTAGGGATTTTTACCTCTGCACCACCGTCATACTTAATCTGTCCGGCATTGGCATCCATCCATGATGTAAGAGTGAGATGCTCCATCTGTTTATCTAGTTCAGTCTGAAAAATAGTTGAATACTGTAATGTGTTAATTGCCATGTTCTATACCTCTTTTCTAAAATTTAAGTGCATTCGCGAATGCCTTTCTTGCATTCTCTTCTTCAGCAGTCAATACATTGTTTTTTGCCTTGTCTAAAGGTGCTTTCCCTTTTAATCGGTCATCAACAGACTGCTGAACTGCTCCCTTGAATGCTTTAGAGAGTCTCTTGACAGATTCATTTACGGAATCAGCATCAGTGTAGTCAATAAAGTCAGCCATGTCCGCTGGAACTCCTGCAGCATTAAGCTGTTCCTTGGCAACTGCAGTCAGTTCTCTACGAGTAATTGCTGCTTCTCTATTGTCAAGATCTTCTTTTCTCTTGTCTTCCTCATACTGCTTCTTTTCATCATCTGTCATCTTCTTAAGCCTTTCGGCTTCCGTATGATCCTTATCCCACTTCTTTCTTGCACGGGCAAGTCTCTTCTGGACGATTCTGTCCACATCGTCTTCTGTGAGGGTTGTTACTTTGGCTTTATCATCTTCCGGTTCACCTGACTGCGCATTATCGGGATTACCTTCGTCGCCTGTATCTTCTTCCCCCTCTTCCCCTTCTTCCGCAAAAAGCTGAAGGTTCAAAGGCATCATATTCTTAATGTATTCCATAACTTAATTCCTCCGTTTATAGTCCGTATGACTGTTATATCCATGCACCTTTTAATGTCATATGCACGTTATGGACAAACAGAAAAAAAGAAGAACATCAACCGCTCTTCTGTCTGCTTCTGTATTTCATCAATGCTTTAGGTTTTCTTTCCTTGGGAGGCGGACAGTACTCTTCATATGTCTCGTGTGAGAGTTTTCCGCATATCATGCACATATATGTCACCTTCTTAACAATGACGTGCCTACGGCTGTCAAAATGACTTTTACAGTCATATTCAAAGTACTGGTGATGATGTGGTTTCAATCCTTCAGCCATATGGTTCTCCTTTCTTGAAATTGAGCAAAATAAAAACCGACTAGATAGTCGGCTTATACGAACGGTAGTATATCTTTCAAGTCTTTCATAAATCGCTTGGCTTTTTCAATAGTTGAATTATCAGTAAGGTATTCTATTCCTTTTGGTGTAATCTCGCATTTATCAAGGTTGTATATTTCTATGTTTTCGTCTATATCCTGGTCAATTACTATCCCACTGATATATCCCTCATTTAATAGATTCACAATGACATAAGTCCAGTACTTTCTGTTGATCTGCAGATATTTACTGTCATGTCTTATGAGTGATACATCAATATCCTTCCCTTGCTTTAGCTGCATATACAGGTAGGATAGAATCTGATAAACAATTACATGATAATCATCTCTTGCCATATATTCCAAGTCCTTTCACATTGTCTTTTTATCAACTAAAGGATTTAACTAATCATCCATAGCATAAAACAGTCTATCGCCTAATTCTTCAGTTGCATACCCTAGTTCATTAGGTTCTTCATTATCATCAAATCCATATTCAAGATTCTTGTCTAATACGTAATTACGAATCTGATTAATCTCTTCATTATTTAGTTCTCTATTCGCATTAACATATTCAATAACACATTCTTTTGAATAACCATCTTCCGGGTTCCAATCTTTCATAAGAAGCAACTTTTTCAATAATTTCACATCTTCATCCAATAATTTGTACATCACAATTCACTCTCTTTTCTTAGGGTTTGTTTGAATTAAATTTCCAGTATCAGGGTTAAGTGTAACTTCTACGTTTTCACCTATATACTTTCTGCTTATACGTTTACCATTTTCTTTTTCGGTTATTTTTTCTGGGTCAGTTAATGCAGAAATAACATCCTCTATTTCAACACCTTCACGTTTCTTATTCTTTTGAGGGCCTTCTTTTTCAGTTGTCCCTAATACTCTTTCGATAAAATGGTCACTTTGCGATTTTATTACAACTCCATCCTTAGTTGTACGCCCAACAATTTCATCTTGTATGATTTTACGATACTTCTTATAGTCTTCAAATGTTGAAAATGCTGATAATTTTCCTGAGCTACGCGATCTCTTGTATTTTTGTAATAGTAACCAATTCTCTTTATCATTATACTTCAAATTTTGAAATTCTGATAGTGATAAAGGTATATTTTGCTTACCCAACAAATCGAGGTATTTTATTTGCTGTTTCCTGTCACTAGAACGATTCTCAACTAATTTCTCAGCAGTGTTAATTGCATCTGCACCATGCTTTTCAACCATTCTCTGATACCACTCTTTATAAGTCTCATCTGCTGGAACCTTTATCCTTTCACCTGTGACAGGGTCTCTAGCAAATCTTTCTAGATTATGCATAGTTTCATCATCAAGATTCATAATAGTCGTAGAACGACACCATGGGTGCATCGGAGGGGCGTTTACACCTATCTTCTTATCATTCACCCTGTATACACTTCCGTCCTTCTCACGGCAAATTTGAGACGTTCTAAGGTCTAGTGTTGCAACAAATCTATACTCCTCTATGCCGTAATCCCTATAAGCCTGGAAGTGCGCCTCATTGTGAATGTATGATGATTCAGTTCTTACAAGTCTTCTAGCTTTATTTCTGCCTGATAGGAACTGTTCGTTGATTGAGTCGGTCATTTCCTTCTCTGTCTTTCCTGTGAGGGCTCCTATCATGAACTCCTCTTTTAGTGAATCAGCGACCTTCTGAGTATTGTTCCATACTCTTTCGGAATAGTTCTGACCTGACCACTTCTTTTTCAGAATGGTTTCAAGGGCGCCTTCATCAATGGGACCTGTCTGAAGATCTAGGCCACTCATTCTTGCAGCTTCATATACTGCATGGTGATAACTGCTTTCATAGACCTTTCGCATTGTCTTGTCTATTGCATCTCTTTCTTTTGATGCAACCGCATTAATTAGCCTGTTTATTGACTTATCAATATCATCTAGCCTCTTCATACGATTCTTATATGCTGGGGCTTCCAATTCTGCCAGCACCTCTCTTTTTTGGGCACCTGTCTTATTCTTGTATGCTTCAAGTAGTTTTTCGAAATCTTTACTGTCAGACTCTGAAAGAAGATTAATAGCCTCGTCTCTTGTTAGATGATGCTTTGAAGCGAATCTATTGAATATTCCCTCAATCTGCTTGGCAGTGTAGATTGCAGCCTTGCTATAGATTACGCTCAACTCTTTGGCACAGTCCTCAGCTAACTGCATATCCTTGTACATGTTCCTTGCTTCTCGCATCTCCCAGTACTTTATATTTTTGATGTTAGTCATAACAGAACACTATTATTCCTTGTCTTTATCATCATTATCATCATTCTCATGCTCATCTGTTTCTTCTTCATCTTCTGGAGGAGTATTCTGATTTTCGGTATCAAATAACTGCTTCTGTGTTTCAAGTGCTTCCTGTTTTTCTTTTTTGACTTCTTTCATTTCATCATCAACATTTGAAACAAAGTCAAGGAGTGCAAGAAGTGTCTTAGTCGATACAACACCTTTAAGATTCGCAATAATCTGTGATAATTCAAGACGGTTCTGTGGTAATCCTCTTGTAAATACAGGCTCAATCATTGACTGATCAGCAGCAATTGCCTTTAGATTGAGGTAAGTACAGAACATTCTTATACGCTTTTTAAGTCCTTTCTTGTAATATCTCTCTTTTGTCTTGGTGAGAGTCTCAAGTGCTAGAAGCTTATATTGAATGGCAATGCCTGAACTGTTGCCAGCAAAGTTTTCATCTGTCAGATTAGGAACATGAGAAAGTGAATAGATATCTTCCTTTATTGAGCGCTTGAGTGTTTCCACCGCATTCTCGTCAAAAGTTCTAGTTAGATATTCAGAGCGTGCATCACTAGGAAGTTCCATAACACCGTTCTTACGGATAGCCTGGAGTGCTTTTGTTGCTTCTTCATCGTCATCACCTAAAAGAGCGCCATAGACAACAAGCACTGCGTCAATGAACTGCTCCTTATCGTTGATTCTGTCAGAGCATAATGTATTGTATGCATCGATAAGAGAAATCTGCTGTTCATAGTCTCCAATGCAGTCCATGTTGTTTCTATACTCAATGATAGGGTCCTCACCTAAGAAATGTGGGTAAGGCTCACCTAGTTCTGAAAACTCGCCTTTTTCAAATTCCTCATTGCAAGTGATTCCGATTCTTGTGACATAGTTCTCAGTTGTTACTGTCGCAATGATATTGAACCTGTCAGTAGAATCATCTTTTTCAATCGAATAATAAACACTGAATAGTTCATGCTGTTCAATTGAAGCATCGAAAACCTTGAATGTTGACAATGGGTCAAGTGTCTTGGTCATCAGCTTGCTTTCATGCTCACATAAGTAAACATACTCATAAGCGACACCAGCACGTGACATATTGATAGCATTGCATGAATCTGTATCATCTGTTTCAGCATCAACGAAAGCACCTGTCAGCTTGTCAATATTGCCGTCTTCTGTATTCTTCTTAAATGTTATAGGGTTTGAAAGAAAATATCCCGTTGCTGTATCTGATATATCTTTAGCATGGTTTACCATGATCTTATTGTTCGGCTGGTTCTTGAACTTCTTTTCCCTGTTCATGATGGCATGCTTACCAAAGTAATAGCCGACATTCTTCAATATCTCAGGAGCACGAATACTATAATGCTTGCTAATGAGACGAAGGATCATGCTTCTGTCTATGTTTGTCTCGTCGAATTCTTCTCGTGGAATCGTGAAAGTATAATACATCTTTTAAAATCTCCTCTTTCCTGCTCTTGCCTTTTTCATAAGGATTTCATTTTCTATAGCATATCTAACCGCATCTATAGTGTGGTTGTTTCTGTCGGGGAACTCCCCTCTAAGGTTGCCGTCTCTATCCATTTCAATTTCATAGTCATTGAATTCACGTGCAGCATTGGGGCATCTAACAGGATCTATAATTATCTTGTCTAAGTCCTGAAGGAACTTTATTCCATTGTCCACACTGTCAGCGCCTTTCTTTGCACCGATGATATTGAGACCTAATAACTTGAATTCATTAATAGTTCTTGGTTCAGCTGAATCAGCAGTGACTAGCTTATTGAGCGGGTTAATCTCTTTTATGAGTTTCACGGCCTTGGCATTTGATAGTCTAGTTCCATATACTTCACCAAAAATAAAAAGACGCCTGCGCGTCTTGTCATAGTTTGCTTTGACATATGCTAATGGGTCACCAGCATAACCAAAGTCCAATCCGTTTTTTAATCTATCGAATACCTGTATTTCCTCGTCGGTTATCTCACGTATATCAAGGTTTGTGAAAACCTCGCTACCTGTTCCAGTTACCTCTCCCAAATAGTCATGCTTATACTTATCAGGCTTTGTCTCCTTCATGTGGTCGGCTTCTATTAAGAACTGCTCCCCAAGCCACTGAGGTGGTGCCTGTAAGTAAGTTGTGTGAGAGACATATGTATCATCCCTTTTTACTAGAACTTGCCTATTGCACCAATTTCTTTGGCTTTCAGGAGGGTTGAAGGAATAAAAGACACAATACTCATGCCCACCACGAAGAAGCGACTGATTAATATTGGTTATCTTGTCATATGTTTCGAATTCGTCGCATTCTTCATACCAGACATATTTAACATAACCGACAAACACCTTGATAGATTTCAACTTCTTAGGATTGTCAGCACCTTTGAATATTATCTGTTGTCCTGTCGGCCTGTATGTCATCTGCAGCTTAGATTCAGGTATGTCCCAATCTTCTTCAGCCTTCAGCATGAATATGCCCCACTTTATCTGTTCATAGACTGAACCCCTTAAAGTGTCCTTTACACGTCTGATAACAACGGCATTACTCATTACACCACGTTTCGCATCTCTCATAATCCCTAAAGGAATCTCTGTACCAATGAAAGAAGATTTTAAGGAACCACGTCCACCCTTGAGCCAGTAATGTGTATATGCATTAGTCTTAACATATTTATGAAGATCATAGAACGCTGGGCCTATAATGTCAGAAAGCTTTGCTTTATTCGATGTCATCTATAATTACTATCTGTCCATTTGACTTGATGTCAAGACTGCTGCCAGGCTTGTTACCGCTCAAGTCTCTAATGAATTCTGCTGCCTTAGTGTCGCCCTTCATTGCCTTCTGAACCTGTTTAATGAGTATTGCATCCTGTACAGTCACATTCTTGCCATTCAATGCAGCAAAGTTCTTTATTGTGTCCACATCGGCTATCTTACCGGATTTGAGAGACATGGAAAGAAGCGATGCAAGATTGTCTTTCATTGCCTTCTTTTCTCTTCTTGCCTTGACAGATGCAAGTCCGCCTTTTCGGCCGTTCTCTCTTCTTTCTTCTGGTGTCATGTTTGCGAACTCACTTTTTGCCATTGCTATCACCTGCCTTTCAACGCAAAAAAGCAACCCATTCTTTGAGTTGCTTTTACAAATTAAAATAATAATATAATCATGTTGGAATTGTACCTTACTACATCAGCTCTTACAATAAAAAAAGGAAAGCGTCACGATTCGAACGTGAGTCTCCTCAGTGGAAAAACCATACATCAAAGTGTAATCAACCTCTATACTACTACTTCCCTTTTTTTCTATTTAACCAAAACTCCTTAACTTTGTCAACCATTCGCCTTTCTTTATCGGTAAGCCTTGCCGCTCCTTTTTTACCGTCATTTTCATTATGAAATAATCCATGATGCGTATGAGGTTGCATCTTATTATGCATATGATTTAAATCAATCTGCTTTGTTCTTTTGCCTGTATTATCATAATATGTAATTGCCACCAGTTCATCATCATCGTTTACCGTGACATAGACACGTCCCTTTGTCATTGTTTCCATTGGTGTTTTTGCGGATGATGCGTCATTATATTTAACAAATTTAATATTCCCTTTTTTTAGAACTCTCCTGTATTCAGTTCCATAAACTTTCTTCTTTTTAATACTAATCCCACTAGATGCACCTCTACCACCCATTTTTTTTATACTTCCTTTTATTTTTTTCTAGTACTTTATTGAATTTATATTTGATATCTCTGCGTTTAAGATAGTATGCCTCAGTATGCCAATGTCATCTTAAACCTTTCGAGTGCCTTTAACATTACATTGCATTCCAGTATAAACTGTGTTTATTTATGCCTTTTTTACTGTTTCTTGGACTGTAATGCTTATCATCTTCAGCTTTCTTCTTTTGACGTTCATCATACATTTTGTCAATAGCTTTATCAGATAGAACAGAAGCTTTACCTTTTCCAATCTTGTTCACTTGCTTAATCATAGCGTCAACGCTTCCGAGCTTATCGTATATTGGCTGCAAATGATGCGCTTTTGAGTGAAAAAGACCATCAAATCCTTCGCCCTCTATCGCATCTTGTACTTTTCCATTTATAACCTTATAGTGTCTTGTTCCATTTTTGTCAGTAAGGCTAAAACCATTATATTTTGCATTGCTCGCTTTGCCTCTTCTTATTCCACTTGATGCACCTCTACCACCCATATATATTATGCTCCTTTCGATATACGATTTATATATTTTTTAAGTTTTTCATTTTTTTCTGTCACATGATTGTCATAGTATTTTACATTAGCGCCCTTGAAGTCATAGCCAATGTCACCACCATAGACAAGTACATTCTTAGGCTTCAGCCTCTTCATGGCTTCGTCCATGCCCTGTGTCCATATCTTTGTGGCTTCCTTGCTGCGCTTAACTCCAATAGTAGAAACTGAAATTGTACTGTTAGAAGGAATACCATCAAAACAAAAAGTAAATGTTTCTGGTTCAGCCCATGATACAGTAGGAATCACTCTAAGCCCTCTATCCTGATAGATCTGACCAATTAAACGGCTTCTGTATACATTCCATATTTTCATGGCCATAGGCATATCCATGTAAAGAGAAAAGTCAGGAGTAAGAATACAGTCAAACTGCGCAAGCTTATCAACATACATCTGAGGAGATGCCCAAATTCTTTCAAATTGATAGTCATCAATATAAAAATGAACACCTGATTCATATCTATTAGAATTCAATACATAATTGAAACCAACAAGATCATCCGGAACATAGTCAATTCTTTCAAGTGTAGGCATCTGATAGAATCCTATTGCTCTAAGTTCATCATATTCATCAAGGTTATATGCGTTTCCTGTTCTTTCTCTTTCATTAACCTTTTCAGAATCATCTTCCTCAGGTTCTTCAAAATCAATTGACTCAAACCCAAATGAATCCATGTCTATATTGATAATGTCATCAAGTTCACCGCTTAGGATTTCAAAATCCCATTCAGCTTTCTCTGATACTTTGTTATCTGCTAGTCTAAAAGCCTTAATCTGCTCGTCTGAGAGGTCATCGGCTACTATGCATGGAACTGTCTCAAGTCCTAGCTTTAGCGCTGCTTTAAACCTTGTATGACCGCATACGATGATATTATTCTTATCAATCACTATAGGAACCTTAAAACCAAACTCCTTAATGCTGTTCATCACCATTGGAACGGCTTCATCATTCCTTCTAGGATTGCGACTATAAGGGATTAGATCAGCAATAGGCTTCTGCGTTACCTTGATGTCATTCATCTGTTATTCTCCTTCCTGGCAAAATAAAAAGGCACTTATACAAGCGCCTTGAAATCATAGTTCCCTATCAAACTATTTCCACATGTTATATGTTAGCACCTTTATATTACTAATGCGTTTTGATTTCATGACTTTTCTATACTTTCTGTTACATTTTTATCATTTATAACTTCAGATAATTCGATGATACCAGAACAAAGGAAGTGTCTTACCGTTCCTACTGAATACTGCATCAAGTCGGCTATATCATAATCACTCATTAGTTCGACATACTTATAAAACAATGCATCACGATGATTCATGTTGTCTAGTTTCTCAATATCCTCACGAATAAGAGACATCTGAGCAATATACTTATCCTTCATCATGATGTAATCATTCTGAGTCTTAGGTTCTGAATATGAACCGCTCGGACTATCATCATATCTGATTGATTTAACATTAATCATCTTGTTATTGATGTACTCCACTCGATTGCGCATATTCCTATAGCTTTTAAGATAGTTTCTTGTCTCTTCTGGCGTCATCTGATTACCTCCTTATTCAAAAATGAAAAATAAATAAATCACTATCACCAGTACAAATAAAATAAAAAACAAAAATTTAACCTCCTTTCTGGAGAAGAAGAAAACAGTCCTTTACTCTTCCTATTGGTTTTCAATTTCCGTCTTCTCTTCTCCCAGCAACATCATTACTTTTTAGTTGGATAGCAAAATTAGCGCTTCATACTCTTATTCTTTGCAAAAGAAGGTGAATGAGATTGAAGCAAAGCCATGACACTGCTGTTGTTTGTTGGTTTTAGAATAGAAAAATATGTTAGGGCATCAAGTTCATGAGAGGATCTTGCTTTTAGAAACAAATCTATTAAGAGTAATCCATATAGATTTTCTTATTTTAAATTTTCTTATGAGTTAAATATAAAGAACTCAATGCCCTGTTTGATTATCTGATGAACTTCTTTTGAATCTCTTCAAGAACCGTATAGCAACTCTTTCGCTGCACTCTGTCATTGATTCTTATTCTTGATGTAACAATGCTTATAATCCTATCACTGAAGCTTGTATGATTAATGACTGCAATAATATCATCAGCATCAATCGGCATTCCCTTGTATTCAAGTTCCCCTTCTTCCTTTTTAGGAACAAACGTTGAAAGCCAGTCAAGTCTTGCCTTTGCTAGACTCATAGTGCTGTACTCTTCCTTGTGGATCATCTTCTTCTTGTAATAGAAAACGATTGCACACAGTCCACCTTCTGGCCATCTAGGAGGCAACTGGAATTCAAAGGTGCATTTATCTAAATTGATGATACTGAACGTTCTGCGCATTCTTATCATGTCATTCTCGCTCATAGGCGCTCTAAAGTAGTCCCATACTTCAACTAATCTAGCCACTTCTATACCTCCCTGATTGTCTCATGATAACGATATTCAAATAACTTCTTCTTGATGTTATAGACAGGAGTTCTGAGACCTTTGACGTCCTCTATGACCTTTTCATCATCTCTGTAATAGACGAAGTCGGCCACGTATGTGATTGGTCTTCTTTTCCTCTTCTTTCCATCAATTACAATTTCAAATGACGGTATAAGTTCAAACTGAACCTGAAGAGACAGGTCTCTAATGCTTCCCATCTCTTCAAGTTTCTTGAGTTCTGTATATCTCTTTGCTTCTTTTCGACTGTCAAAGACAATGCCGTCAACAACTGCCTTCTTAGCCTTGTATTTATTCTTGATCATTAGAATTGAATGTCATCCTCTTCCATAACCAATCCTTCATCCTCGAACTGATGAATCAGTCCATTGCTCGCATAGTTATTAACAGGTGCTTGTGGTGCAGTTTGATTTTCTTTTCTAGTGTTAATGAACTGTACAGAGTCAGCAATCACCTCAGTGACATATACCTTTTGTCCTTGCGAATTATCATAGTTTCTTGTCTGGATTCTTCCGTCTACTGAAACCATTGAACCCTTAGAACAATAACGTTCTGTATTTTCTGCGACCTTCCCCCAGCATACACAGTTGATAAAGTCAGCTTCTTGTTCATCGCTCTTGAAGTTTCTTTCTACTGCTAAGTTGAAAGAAGTGACTGCCTTCCCACTCCCTGTTCTTCTTAGTTCATGGTCTCTTGTAAGTCTTCCGACTAATAAAGCACGATTAAGCATTAATAGTGTTCCTCCTTGTCATTTATTGTCATAAGTTATTATTCTCCTTATCTTCTTCTATGCCATTCACAACGACCGACACAACAACGAAAACTGCAATAGCAATCACTGATATCACAATGAGAACAGCAACAATCAGCATAACGATAGCAAACACAGAAAATACATTTTCTAATACCTGTAATAGAAACATCTGTATCACTCCCTCCCTATCTGATAAATAAGTAAATCATCAACATCAGTGTAGCAACATAAGCTGCTGCTAAGATAAAGAAATCTCTGTTAGCCTTTTTACAGCTTTCAACAAGTTTATTGTTGAATTTCTGAAGATCATCCATCTTTTTGATGTCTTCATGATAGATGAACAATACAGTTTTGTTTGCTTTTTCATAACTTTCGCACTTTCTTTTAAGAGTATTGTTTTCTTTTTTTAAATCTTGGCATACTTCTTCCAGTTCTCCGTATTCTTCTTTCAAATATGAATACTCTTCTTCTAGCTTCTTATATTCAGCTTCCTTTTCTTCTACAATTTCCTGTACTTTTTCAGCGCTAAAAACTGCCATCACATCTAGCCTCCTCTTCTAAATCTTTTATATAATCCTGAGTTCTTTTTATAGATCTTCCTACTTTGCTTTTTATGATTTCAGCAATTTCATATACATCTAGACAATCCATCGCATATAGTTCACATATGCATATCAATACATCTGCAACCTCTTCATCTAAGTGTGAAGCGTTGATTGGGTCCAATCCATTACGTTTAATTTTTGATATTGCTTGTATAAGTTCAGCATTTTCTTCCATTGCGATAGTTAACATATGCTGATTACCCCACATCTCGCATACTTTTTCGAGTGCAGGACAATTTGACACAAGCGTATCGAATACCTTATTTAATTCCTGTGGATCCATCTATTTTTCTCCTTTATGTTTTTTTGCTAAAAACGGGTCTTTTATCATTTTTGGTTTTTCCAAGTCTTCTAATGGAACTCGCTCTATAATCGAAAGGAATAATTCATCATCTGGTCTAGTATTTAAAATCAGTTCATGAATAATCTCTTTCAATCCATCACAGTATTCCTCTAGATCATCACAATATCTTTCTAAATATTCCAAATAGCGTTCATCGCCATATTTCACAAAGCCTTGATCACCAACGAAGAACATACTGCACTGAGGGTTAACACTAGGTCTTTTTGGTTTATAGAGTTTCATAAATCTAATCTCTTATACTTTCTCCAGAATCAGCCAATAGCATGATTGCGTGTCCTCTTGGCGAATCATTTACTTCAATATGAGTTACTAACAAATCTCCAAAATGGTTATCCATGAATGTTTCACTATGAGTGATTTCCCATTTTGTTCCTTGTATACAAAAATTCCAACTTTTACATCTAATGTCAATGAGTTCATCTTCATCGACTCTTGTTAACACTTCATTTATTCTCATTATTTTACTGTTCTCCTTCTACTTCTAAGTCTTCAATGTAATCATCATTTTTATGTGCAGTTAAATATTTTAATAATTCTGTATCTGAAGCATTAGGACCATAATATAGATCATCAGGATAAAAGAACTTAGTAAACTGCGTATACCATCCACTTTTTTTAAAATATTTATTAAAACACATCACTTGAATTTTTCTGACATATAATTTAGGTGTTAATTTTAAAGTCAGCATTTTAATATCAGCTGTTAAATACTCAGCTTCCCAGTTCTTCTCATTTCTTAAAAATGAGGTTCTCTCTTCTTTATTCTTCAGCATCATTGACCACCTCCGCCGTTTTAAGTAATTCTGCAACGTTAAATAATTCATCTTCTCTTAAGAATTCAAATAACTTCTTGCAAAGAGGAACACAATTGAGTGGTTCATCTGCTCCGTTCTCAGGAGAGAACCAAGTACCATCCTTATCGATTGGCTTTAATGTGAAAAACGCGATTGTGAAATCATCATCACGTGATACCCATTCATACCCTTCAGATAGCATATATTCAAGTAAGCCGTATTCCAGAGCATTCATTTTTATCTTATGCTTCTGATATAACCATCTAACGATATTGATTTTTGAACACACGAATTTAGCTCTTTTATCTATCAATCCCTTTGTATCAGGACAAAATACACATTTATCGCATGATCCTTCTTCCTTACAGCAGAATAATTCACCGTTTGATTTATCTACCGCAAAATTGAAACCTCTAGATTTAATTTCATCTTCATAAAATTCAAAATTTGTCATGTTATAAATTCCCTCCTAGTTCTTCCATTGATTTTCTTAATTCGGCAACCTCTTCATCAGAGACTTGCTCTTCATCATTTCCGTATAGTCCTTCCGCTAATCGCCTTAATTCTTCTTTATCCTCTTCAGTTACTCTTTTTTTAAGTTTCTTTTTCTTCTGGTACCATTTCTTTTCTTTTGCCACTGCTAAAGCAAAGTTCTTTAGATTGGTTATTTTCTCAAGTCCATAGAGTTTGCATGTTTCTATTACTTCATCGGCAACTTCTTCAAAGTCATTTTCAATAAGAAAAGATTTTAAATCAGACAAGTCAGAGTCACTGACAGACAGTCTTCTTTTATTCTTTATTTCTTTTATTCTTTTATTCTTATTACGTCCTACTTCTTGTCCTACCTCTTGTCCTACCTCTTGTCCTACTTCTTGTCCTATTTTTAGGACACTAGGTGAGACACGGTTCTGATATTTATCCCAGTTTTCAACTGTTATAAGAGTGCCTTTTCTAGATATATCTAATTTGATTTTTCCGCACTCTTCTAAGAGGTGAAGATATTTAGTAATGGTGTTTTTTGCCATCCCGCATCTTTCTGATACCTGTCTAAGAGACAAGATGCATTGTCCTCTTTTGATAAGCTGTCCATGATGGTAGTAATCAACAGGATTGGCATGAAGAAGGATGTCAATCCAAAGGTGTAGCATTTTTGAATCATGATAGACTTCGTCGTAGTCCATCATGTATAACTTGATCCATCTTCTTTTTTCATCCATCCCTCATGTCTTCCTTTCTTTAATTAGAACTGTTCATAATCAAAACCATCATCGAAGTCGCCAAATTCAGCATCGCCGAAATCAGCATTGACTCCAGCATCTTCAAAAACCTTGTCAGATTCTTCATGTGCCTGTGGTGATTTAGGCGCTGAACTTTCATTTTCAATTGCTTTAGGCGCTTCTTCATGTGCCTGTGGTTCTTCATCGTTTACAAATGTAACAGGAGCATCAACATACTCTTTTGTGCCGTCACTATTGATTACTGCCATATCGGCATCAATAGCATTCTGCAGATCAATTGACATGATACCCCACTTACTGATCAGCTGACGGAGCATAGTCTTATATGCCATTCCATCGAAGTCTTTAGACCAGAATGTCCAGTTAGTGCCTTTTCTTTTATCTGCTGCATATCCTTGAGAATACTTAAGTGCATGTGCTTCCATCTTCTCTTTTGACCAGTACATCGTCTTTCTAAATCCATTTGTATACTCAAACATTGCATAATAGCCGACTGTCTTAGCGGACTCTCTTACAAGTTCATCATCAATTAATCTGACTTCAATCTCTTCATTAAGAGGGTCATAACGGATTAATTCCCCTTCCTTGATTGAAATAACATTTAACTTTCTATACTGTCCACTTCTGATAGCTAGCTGAATGTAGCCTTTATAACCAAGCTGGAACTGTGCCACTGTTCCTCTCTTAGTCTTGTAAGGTACAAAGTAGTACTGTCCTAACTGAGGAGAAGGAGATAAGTTGAGCGCTTCGCCAAGGAATGCAGCAGTAATGATACTGTTAGGCTCACATTCCTGAAGCTTTGGATCATTGACAACTGTAGAAGTAATAGAGGCAATGAAACGTGTTCCATTCTTACCGCCAACAACATCATTGATTTTTCTCTGTACTGCTGGGCTTGCGATAAAAGTACTGAATTTTGCCTTGTTTGTTGTGTCTTTTCTTAAACTGTTTTTAACTGTCATTGTTATTTACCTTCTTTCTTCTTTCTAGGGAATCTTAAATCATAATCGAAACAGCCATCATATTTGGCTTTGAGATAGTCTAGAGATGTTTTTAATTCATTTAGTGCAGCATTTGTTCCTACGATTTTACCAACCAACATCTTTAGAGGTTCTTTTTCTTCTGAAGAAACATTCACAGGCTTTTCCTGCTGCTTAACTTCTTCCTTCTTCGCTTCTTCTTTCTTCTGATGTTCCTGTTCATCTCGTCTATTGATGATTTCTCTAAATCTTCTTTCGAGAAGTGGCTTAATGTCTTCAAAAGAGCCGTTTCTTAACTTATCTTTATAGACACTCACTTCAATCATCTCTTGATCAACATCAGTTTCTTTACATCTAGCCTCTAAATAGATGTCTAAAGACTCACAGCGCTGCATATATGATTTATATATTTCCTTAGTTCTTTCACATTCCTGTTTGATTGCTCCTCTTAGTGCTTTTGTTGGTTTCTTGTTGTTGATAAATTTCTTTAATGAACTCCAGCGTGGATCAATAGAGAATACTTTAGTTGCACAGTATCCATCGAAATCATTTCTATGCACATAATCATTAAGAGCCTTATTACAGAGCTCTCTTACAACCATTTCATTCTCTGCTACTTCCTTGTCTGTGAATTCCTTAATATCACTAGATAATGAGCTAATAGAAGCATCGAACATCTTAAGAACTTCTTTCATATCGTTCTCAAAGTCTGTGTAGACTTTCATTGCTTCTTTTTTGACTGCCTTCTTGCTTTCGTTGACATTGTCTTTTTCTTTCTTCAGCTTAGAAACAACGTCAGATAACTCTTTATAGTTGTCTGCAGTTACAACAATGCCGTCATAGCGTTTCAAATAAGACTTTACAGCCTCTTTGAAGTGTTTTACGTTACATCCTTCAATCTGCGCTGGAATGACCTTCACAACGCTTAAACTAGGCATTTCAGCCACTTCATTAACATCTGCATCGATAGGCTGTGTATCTTCTTCTTCAATGATTGCATCCTTGAACTTCACCTGTTCGTATCTGATGTCAATCTGCTTGTCAGCGAATACTTCACCATTGTCATTAACTGCAGTGAGTGCTGTGATTGCACCAAAAGGCCATGCTAGTTCAGTTACTGGCTTTCCATCTGCAATTTTTTTGTTGTCATCTGCAAGCATGACTTTGAGAATCTCAAAATCAATCTTGTCTGTTTCGATTCCGATGTGACCGCCATATAAGCGGTCTTTGATTTCTTGTTTAAATCTCATTCTTTTTCTCCTTTAAATAAAATTTGGTTCCTTATCTTCCACGATGTGCTTTTGCCAGAAGGCTTCTTCATCTGCTTCTAGCTGCATTAAATCCAAAAGCACTTCGCTTCTTTCAATTCTTCTGATGATGGTCTTTGTCTCGTCGCACCATGGCATCATCGCAATAGCGAATAAGACAACGAATTCAGCACCTGTTACATTCATATAGTGCAAGCACTGACAGTAATATGTCTGAGGCATTGAATCATCGCCCCATTCTTCTTGGAAGTACTGCCACTTATTTATGGTTGTTGACTTTATTTCAAGTATTCCGCTTGATCCATCTTCCTTTCGAATAAGAGCGCCGTCCAAGTTGGCTCGCATCCAATCCTTATCTTTCCTGGATAACGAGTAATCCTTTGTGTCAAAGACTTCGTATTCATTCCCATATAATGCTTCAAATAAATTGAACATCACAGGCTCTAGACGGTTTCCCATCTCAATGGCATGATTTGAGACCTGAGGTCTCTTTTGCCTATTTGTTTTGTCTTCCCACAACTCATGAAGTGTGGTGTAGCGGTTGACACCTTCAATGATTCCGGCATCTGAACCGCCGATACCTTTTCTTCTCTGAGAGAGCCACCCTTCTTTATCTTTTGGAATCGGATCATAGAGACAATCGAACAATCCTTTGAAAGAGGTCATCGTATTTCCTCTAAAGCTGCGATTACGTCTTTAATAAGAGCCATGCCACTGTCTCCAGTAACATCAATGAACACTTCTTGGTTACCTTCATAGAGTCTGACAGTGACCTCTTCATTGCCGTTCTTATCCTTGTGATATAGCATTTCTGCTATTTCATCACTCCACTTTCTAGTTCTAGTGAGAGTCTCAAACAGGCTCTCTAGAATATCTTTCTTATTCTCCATCTACGTAATCCCCTTCAAACAATTTATCTAATGCTTCTAAGGCTTTTGAAATATTTACATCACCTAATTGTGAAAATGCCTTAATTGCAGCGTCTGGTCGTTCATACACCTTATTTAGAATTCTGATAAATTCCTTCTTTTCTCCTTCATCGTCAAACCCTTCAGTAAATTCTCCTTCTTTTGCTTCTTTAACGATGAAAGCAAATAGCAAGAAGTACTGCCATGTATTCCCTTGCCCAGCGATTAAACGTTCATCACCATTGAATTCAATGTGTAAGAACGGATTCTTTGTGTGTTTGATCATAATTATTTATCCCCCTTTAATCCGATATATTCCAAAAATAAGATGTTTAATCCTAATGAGAAAGCACTTAAGACATGTGCGGCTGTACTATCCCAATTACTTCCTGAAGTAATCATTGAGATTACTGTGCCTAAAACAAATGCATTAAATGCAATTAATAAGATTCTTTTACTATTCATAATTTCCTCTTTCCGTGATATACTTATCACTGTCTGATTTTTATCAATCTTTTCTGTAATAGATAAAGATTATTTTGAGAAGAAGAGGTTTAGTCCTCTTCTTTTTTTGTATGTTCTTTTAGGCTATCGCGTGCATTCTTCGTTGTGAGCATAGCTGCACTAACCAAACGACACATTAAATTAGGATTTTCAATTGCTGCTTCTAATATTTCTTTTAACACTCCTTTGGATTCTTCATCTCCGAGATTTTCAATAAGATAACCAACTAACGAAATGACAGTTATTAAAAGTTCTCCACCAAACATATAAGTTCCTGCGTTTGCTTCGCTTTCGATTTCTAGAGATGTTCCTTTTTCTGTAATAGTTGCCTTAATTTCAATTTCTCTTTCTAATTTGTTTTCTTTTTCTTCTGCTTTCTTCTTTTCTTCTGTGATTTCAATGACTGCTTTTTCAATTGCTTTAGTAATTTCTTCAGGTGACTTGTTTGAAAGAATCATATTTATTAATCTGTCATCAATTCCATGTTCCTTCATTGTTTTTCTTACTAACTGTTCAAAATTTTCCATTCTCTTTTTCTCCTTTGTTTTTATTTTGCTCATAAGCACTTAGCACCAAAGAAAGCATTTATTTGATCAACAGACAAATTATTTAAAAAGGATTGATATATTCAATGTAAGATACACATACGAAGGGAATTTCCAAAAAAATGAAAACGAGACATTCTACAATAATATTATTTGCCTTCTTTGGCTTTAGGTGCCTACGAGCAACTATGCTACTTATTCAATTGTCTTTCTTTTAGTGAGCTCCTCTACCACTGCTGCAATCAATTGGTCAGATGGACCTCTATAGTAATTGTTCATGTAATCCATGAAAGCCTTTCTAGGGATGTAAGTACTTCTTTTACCTGAGCCATGTGTTACTACTGACCCAGGAAAAACACCCTGTTCTATAGCGTTTAGGATAAAGTCACGGCTTTTATGAGTAATCTGCATGACTTCCTCAACGCTGATACTCCATTCATCCATGATGATCACCTCCTATTGAAGGAACTTGTTAATGAAATACTGCTGACCCTTGCCAGTAATCTTAGGTGTCTTAGTAGTGATATTCACTCCTGAACCGTTGACGTAAGAGCCTTCCTTGATTTCAAAGAGACCTAGTTCCATAGCCTTCTGTGTAGGCATGTTGTAATCAGTGCCCTGGCGCTTGATCAGATAGCCTTTTTCTCTGAGCCATGCGAATAATCTCTTCTGACCCATGTCAATGCCATTCTGCTTTAAGATTTTGGCAAGTTCACCAACTAGGATAGATGTATGGCTAGTTGCTACTGCATCAGCAAATAATGCTTTAGGTTTCATTTCCTCAATCTGCTTGTCTTTAGCAGCTAGAACGTTCTGTGCCTCGATTAATGCCTTAGCCATTAGTTCAGAGCCACTTAACTCCTTCACTTGGTACTGCCCTGTTTTTCTTAGCGCTGGTAAAACTTCACTTGTTACCCATCTCTTGAATTTCTTGGCGCTTGGTAACTTGCTTGAGAGAACTAAGCTGTATAGACCTGATTCGTTGATGATTGTCATCCCTCTTGGAGAATCAAAAGTACCGTTTTGGTAGTTTTGCCTATCTTCTTCATCTACGTGTCGGTTAATATCTCTACTACCGTTTTGGTACCCGAGAACATCAGCAACATCTTTTCCGACGAACCAAGGCTCACTGTTAATCAAAAGACTTCTTACTTCATGATTTTCAAAATTAAATAATTGTACTTCGTTCATATTAGCCTCCTTGAATGTACGCTTTAAGCGTTATCTTTTTCTAAAAAAAGAAGTTGATCATATTCAACTTGATAAACTTCTTCTATTTTCTTCAACATAGGAACGTTTGGATATGTCTTCCCTCTTTCATAATTAGATAGAACATCATCGCTGATTCCAAGTTTTTTAGCAGCTTCTTTCTGAGTTAATCCTAATCTATCTCTAGCTGTTCTTAATGTATACATTTCTCTGTATGCTTTTTTCATTTTTTCACTTCCCTTATTTATTAATTAATTTAACAAGACAAACAATAATTACGATATTTAGTACAATTTGTAATGTATCAAACATAATTTGCATAATATTATCTCCTTTCGTCTCTGATATATATTGACAACAGCGAAACAAAAAGTTAGTATCAATCAGAGAGAGGAAGAACCTCTCCCCAACCGTTATTTCATAATATCTTTTATCAAGTTGATTATTGAAATAATAAGGTTGATGATTGATGTAGCAAGTGCGATGTGGGTCAAACGCAATTCGTACTTGCTTTTTCTTTTACGCTTTTTCTTCACTGATATGTCCTCCTTTCTGAATCTATTGTACTACGCTTAAAGCGTTATGTCAACGGATAAGCGTATTTTTATCGTTTTTTATTGTTATTTTTACGCAAAAAGCATATTATATATATAAGGAGGTATTACTTATGTCAGACTTAGGGAATAAAGAAGTAATGGCAAAAAATATTAAATACTATATGTCATTGCATAATAAGACAAGAAAACAGATATGTTCGGATTTAGGTTTTGCATATACTACTTTTTCAGATTGGATTAATGGGAAGAAGTATCCACGTATTGATAAGATAGAAATGATGGCTAATTATTTTAATATTGCAAAATCTGATTTAGTAGAGAGTAAAGATAAGCAAGAACTAGCATCAACTTACGACAATCTTTACAAACTAGATAAAATAAAACTACCTTTTCTTGGAAAGGTAGCATGTGGTGAGCCTATCATTGCAGATGAAGACAGAGAAAGCTATATAATGGTTGGTACTGATATTGGTGCTGATTTCTGTCTCCAATGTCAGGGCGACAGTATGATAAATGCAAGGATCCATGACGGTGATATTGTCTTTGTGAAGAAAACTGACATAGTAGAGAACGGAGAGATTGCTGTAGTAATCATAGATGACGAGGCTACACTAAAAAGATTCTTCTATTATCGTGAACAGAATCTAGTTATTCTGAAGCCTGAGAATCCAAAATATCAGGATATAATCCTTACAGGTGAACAGTTGAATCAAGTTAGGGTTATCGGAAGAGCCGTCGCCTTCCAAAGTGATGTAATATAAGAGCAAATAAAAAAACTCCCCTGCTACCAACAGGAGAGTAAGATTGAGGTACTACCAATACCTCATATAAAAGAAACTATCACATAAAGTCCTTTTACGTGTGTTATTATATCACGATTGGCACGTTTAAGGCAAATTACAACTGAAAGGACGTGTCATATTATGCCTAGAAACTCTAGATTTAGACGCAGACCGAATAATACAGGTACCGTGGTTAAATTATCGGGTAAGAGAAGAAACCCCTTCTGTGCTCGTGTAATGAGCGATGAACGTGACATCATAACAGGCAAGAAGAAACAGATATGTATAGGCACCTTTGCAACTCGTGAAGAGGCATTGAATGCCTTATCCCTCTACTCATTAAAGAGATCAAGCAGCATAACAAATGAAGAGGCTAGAAACCTCGCTCCTGATCTGTTTGATAGAATACAGGAAAAAACACAAAAGAGAGTGCCAACATTCAAAGAAATCTTTACTATCATAGACAATGAAACCTTTATTAAGAGAACCGAAAAAGGACACAAGAATATTCTGAATGCATTTAGCCACCTTGATAGGCTGTCAAATATGCCTGTCAATATAATCACGTTAAGAGACATGCAGAACATATTTGATGAAATGGATACTGGTGTAAGTGTACAGAGAGATATGAAGTACATCTGTGTCAAAATCTTCGAGTATGCAGTAATGCACAAATATATCAGTAGAGATGATGATTATTCTACTTATATAAAAATAAAGAGCCTTCCTAAGTCAACAATGCATAAAGCCTTTACACTTGATGAAATAAAGAAACTCAAGAAACTAGATACTCCAGAAGCACATGTGCTTCTTATTTATATCTATACAGGATGTAGGCTTTCTGAACTCCTCTCACTTGATAGAAAACAGATACACATAGATGAGCCTTGCAACGATGATGGAATAGAAAGAAAAATCAGTTACATCATTACCGGTTCTAAGACAGAAGCCGGAAGAAATAGAATCATTCCTATACATGACGGAATAAAGCAGTATGTCATTGATGAACTGATTAATAAGAAAGAAAGACTATTTGATTCAAAAAGAACATGGTTTTACACGACTGTACTCTATGCCCTCAATGATCAGCTAGGCATGAACCACAAGATGCATGATACAAGAGATACTTTTGCTTCTCTTTGTCAGCTTTACAATATTGATATTTATATACGTAAGAAGGTTCTTGGGCACAAACTGAATGATATCACCTTTGACATCTATACCAATGCCTCTAAGAATAAGTTATGGACAGAGATCAATAAGATAAAATTCTAGCGTTCCATGAGCGTTCCGAAAGCGTTCCACATGATACTTGATAAATGGCACTCAGGATTATATAATTATGTTGTTGTAAATATGCGTCTCCTTTCTGCAGCTATTACAACAAACCAAAATCTTTATTATTTTTCTTATATGAGAGAGCCGGCTTTTGTCGGCTTTTTTATTATATTGTGATATACTTATTGTGTTAGCGGTTGAAGCACTCTAAACGGCTTTTCTTGTTACTGATTTGTTACTAGTTTACGCTTTCATAGTGTTTCAATCCCCTAAAAAACCGCATAAATACAGGAGGAAAATTATAATGAAACATTTATATATGATGCGTCATGGACAGACTCTATTTAATGTTCGAAGAAGAATTCAGGGATCATGTGATTCTCCACTTACTGAACTAGGTATTAAGCAGGCAGAAGCTGCAAAAGAGTTAATCAAGGATATTTCTTTTGATCATTACTACTCTAGTACGGCTGAAAGAGCATCGGATACATTAGAAATAGTAACAGACGGTCAAGTACCTTATACAAGAGTAAAAGGTCTTAAGGAAAGAGATTTTGGATTATTTGAAGGAGAAAGTGAAGATTTAAATCCTCATTTTGATGATTTTAAATATGATGACTTATTTCCCCATTATGGTGGCGAAACAACCAAGCAAGTACAACATAGAGTTGTAAAAACACTAACTGAAATCATGAATAAAGAAGACCATGAAGTGGTTCTTGCAGTAAGTCATGCCGGTGCTTCTATGCAATTCTTTAGTGCATTTAATGACCCAGCCATTATTTTTAACTCTGGAGGATTAACTAATTGCTGTATTCTTCATTATACATATGATAACAATGAGTTTAAATTTGTAGAAATATTAAGACCAGAGGTAAAGTAGATACATATGAAAGAAAAAGTATTATTTTTTGATATTGATGGTACGCTTGTAGATAACACTTATGGAGTGTATGAAGTACCTGAAGGTGTAAAAAGAGAACTTAAAAGAATTCAAAATGACGGGCATAAGCTTTTTATCTGCAGTGGTCGTCCTAAAGCCATGATTAACCAGCAGTTCCTTGATTTGGGTTTTGATGGTTATGTCTTATATAACGGTGGTTATATCGAGATTGATGGTGAATCTATCTTTGAAGAGAGAATGGATACAGAACTTGCGACTCAGACAGTTGATATGCTTGAAGAACTGAATTGTGATTATATGATTGAAACAGCACATCATATTTATATTGATAAGCGTTATAAAGAGCTTTATACGTTCTTTAAGAACCTCGGCATGGAAGAGATGTTTTCTATGGATTTTGACCGTGATGATGTCTTAAAACGTGCCATTAAAATAGAAGCCAATGTCACAAATAAAGACAAGCAGAAAGTAAGCGACTATTTAGATGGTAAGTTTGGTACTACTATCAGTTTTGATCAGCATGGCAGTGATAATTCATTTGAGTTCTTTTCACCAACCATGAGTAAAGCCATCGGTATTAAGAAAGTTCTCGAACATTATGGTTTAGATATCAAAGATACCTATGCATTTGGTGATGGTCTTAATGATATTGAAATGATTCAATTATGTCAGGTAGGTGTAGCTATGGGTAATGCCGTAGATGAATTAAAGGCACAAGCCGATATTATCTGTAAACCTATTGATAAAAATGGATTAGAGGATATTCTTAAGGCATTATTTCCACAATAAACATCTTATCTTCACATAGGTATGATATACTCTAGTCGAGGTGATTTCATGAAAAAAGACAATGGTAAATTAGCATATTATTTACCTATTGGCATCAGTTTAGGTATCGTATTTGGTATTTGTTTTGACAATATAGGTATAGGAATCTGTTTAGGTGTCGGTGCAGCCCTTTCATTGTTTCCGATAAAAAAATAATCCTCCGCAAGGAGGATTATTTCATTATTCGATTGTAATCACACGATGATCAAGACGAGGTGCTGCTTCTGGAGCCTTACCATCCGCAAATCCTATAATAACATTTCCGATACCTTCATAGTCTTCTTCAATGCCCCATTCTTTAAGAAGTCTTCTTCCTTCTTCACCTTCAAATACTTCTTTCGCACGATGAATCCAGCAAGAACCAAGTCCTAAGCCATGTGCTTCATTGAGCATATTGCCAATCGCAAGTGATCCATCATAGATATATGTAGGATACTCTTTCTTTGCTAATACTACAATCACTACAGGCGCACCATAGAAAGGATCTTTATCACTCCCCATAATATCAGCATTCAACTTTGATAAATGATCTCTCATTTCTTTATTCTTTACTACTACAAACTTAACGCCCTGTCTGCCCATACCAGTAGGAGCATATAAACCAGCTTCTACAATTCTTTCAAGATCTTCATCTCTAGGCATTTCATCTGTATATTTTCTAATACTTCTTCTTGTTTTTAAAACATCTAACACATTTAAGCCCCCTTCTTATTTACGTTCTCAACAGTCACAATCATCACAATTGTACCTACTACACTTAATACTAAACCTAAAAATAATGTTTCATAAACACCCATACTATCTAGTAAAATACCACCTAAGAAACTAGCTAGTACACCAGATACAGTCATACTTGTAGTAACGAGTGCCTGTCCTTTAACTGCATCCTTCGCATCAAATAATTTATCTACATAATAAACTGATGCAGGAATAAATAATGCATAAGCTAGCATCTGAGTTGCCTGAGCTAAATAGATCATAAACATATTTGTCGCAAAATAAGTTAATGTATGTTTAAGTGTGAAGAATATGGCGGAAATGATGATTGTATTTTTGATATTGATTTTATTTTTATACTTTTCAAATAAAGCCATTGTTGGCAGTTCCAACATCGCAGCCAAGAATACTGCATTTCCCATATCTCCTGTATTACCACCAACGTTTTTAATTACATTAATAAAGAAATTGTTAATGATTGTATGATCAAAATAAACTAATACAAAACCAGCTAAAAAGATCATGAATTTAAGATGCTTCTTAATAAAAGCTCCTGTGCTTTCTTTTTCGACTACTTTTTCTTCAATGACTTCATCTATTTCTGTCTCAGGCATCTTAAATGAGCGAATAAGAGGTAGAATACCCAAGAAGATGACAATATAAGCAAGTGGCATTAAAGTAGGGCTCACTGCTTTTACTACATTTCCTAATACAAGAGACGCAAGAGCATAAGCCACTGATCCAATACCACGTGCTACACCAAACTTAACATCAATACCATGCTTCTGGAATGCGAAAGCAAGTGAGTTAACTAAAGGCATTGTAGTATAAAGAATTGTAGAAACTGCAATAAACAAAGCAGCAGCTAAGAATGTCACCTTACTTACAAACATGAGGAATACAGATAGAATACTACAAAGACTAAACATGATCATTAAGACTTTCTTCATAGAAATGTTTGACTTATCTACAAATCCTCCAAGTACGGGTTGTGCAATACTTGTTAGAATATTTGCGATTGCAAGTACAATCCCAATTAAAGATGAACTCATGCCAATTGACCCTAGATATACAGCGGCATAGCCAATAACTGCACAGAATCCTACATAGTAAATCCCCTGCAACATTGAGTATCTAACATTAATACTTTTTGATTGTTCCATTTTATGATCTCCCTTACATGTGATAATAATATTATAACAGAACAGAAATAATTCTGTAATCTCTTACATATTCTGAAAATAAAAAACTCAGGATCTCTCCCGAGTAACATTCAATGGCGCAGGTTGAGGGATTCG
>ERZ809194.74-NODE-74-length-65575-cov-50.903861_pt1 | contig 65575 bp, 60 predicted proteins | sample MGYA00520517_ERZ809194 | MGnify/ENA primary metagenome ERZ809194 (study PRJEB31570, sample SAMEA3213003) | Homo sapiens | biome: human-gut; feature: human gut; material: fecal | place: Sweden | collected 2011 ... | reverse complement strand
CTGCTGGTCCTGCTTCTTACGGTATGACTGATACTATGGGTCGTATGCACTCAGACGCTCAGTTCGCAGGTTCTTCTTCAGTTCCTGCTCACGTAGAGATGATGGGCTTCCTCGGTATGGGTAACAACCCTATGGTAGGTGCTACTGTTGCTATCGCTGTAGCTATCGACCTCGCTATCAACAAGAAGTAATTTCTTAGAGATACAAAACAAATAAAAGCCTTGAGAATCAGCTGATTCTCAAGGCTTTTTTTCTTTATTTATCCTACTGGAATAAGAAAATATCTCCGAGAGATATTTTTTTATCTTTCGGAGACATTTTTATATCTTTCGGAGAAAATAATTTATCCTACAGTATTTCTATTCTTATCTAACCAGTTTTCGAATTTTCCTAAAACTAAACGATGTGCTCATGAGTACAATGATTACGCCAATCAGCCAATAAAGCCAATCACGATAACTGATCATGAAAACCAGGAACAACATCAAGAGCAGAATCAGAAGCTGAAAGATACAGAATCTGAAACCAAGAGCAGATAAACGATAACCATAAACGGCTCTGCTGAAAACTAATACAGCTAAGGTCTCTATGGCATAAGCAACGGCAATACCCCCTCCTACTCCTCTCAATCCATCTAACTGATAACCAGCTATTTCACAGATTATCAGCAAGATAACACAAAAACTTTCCTGAATGAGAAAAAGTCTGGAATCTCCCCTTGACAGCGGGAGATATTCTATTGGAAGATAAACCGCCTTGAACAACATGGCAACAGCAGCAAGCTGAGTCATCTGGAGCATCCCCATAAACTGGGCATTGTATAATATCGGAATAATGAGAGGCAGACCTAAAATGATAGCTGCAACGATAGGCCCCAGCAACAGGACATTCATTTCAAGCTGGCAGTTCACACAGAGATTGCGCTCTTTAACAGACTCCTCGTTTTTTCTAGAACCCGAAATGCCGGAGAGACGGGGATAAAAATCCTGATCCATGACCGAGAACACCATTCCAGCATAAACAAAGACAATCGTTATACCGGCATTGAAAAGTCCGACAACTTCCAGATCGCCTTGTTGGTTCAAAAAGGCACGAATCAGAAATTCGCAGCCGCTATTCATCAAACCCGAAAGTACAAATGCCCCGCCAAGTCGCAAAAGTGGGAAACCTGCAACTAGCGTCATTTTTCGCATATTTACGCCCCACCGTACAACTCGTCGGGAATATCGAAAATTCAGAGCCCATTGCATAAATGCCAAAATGAACAGAACGGGCAGAATACCTCTCTCACCAAATATCCAATAAACCGGAACCGAAACCAAAAGCAGAAGAATAGCCAGAAGACTTGCCTGCATCGCCAACGCACGCAACTGTCCGGTAGCTTTCAGAATGGCTGTTTCACCTCCAGCCAGAATCGTGAAGAAAATGGTTGGTGCCAGGAGAATGAAATGTAGCGTATGATTGCCCCAGGAAAAAGTAAACCCATTGAGTAACGGACCCAGAAGAACACAGACGATGGCTCCGAAAAATGCAGCAAACAGACTATAGGTGCGGACAAGAAGAACCGCCCCGGCGATATCAGCCTTTTCAGACTGCGATTCATCTGCAGCATGTTCCTTTTCAGAAATAAATTTAACACCACTTGTGGGAATGCCGAAATTACACGCAGAACTGAGAACAGAAATCGTTGAGCTGAAAAGAGACAGCAGTCCCATTCCAGAAGGTCCGAGGAAGAGCGCCGTAAATTTATTGCGCAAAACTCCTACAAGAATTCCCAATCCTTGCACACTGCCAAACAATCCGGTATATTTCAGAATATGCGAATAACTGTTTTCCTTTTTATCACCCATAATCAAAAGAAACAAAAAAAAGGTTGGATTTCCCGAAAGAGAAATTCAACCTTTATACTTTAAAATCTCAAAAGAAGATTCTGTCGAAGATTAAGCCTCAGCTGGAGCCTCCTCTGCAGGAGCTTCCTCAGCAGCCTTAGCCTCTGCCTCAGCAGCAGCTGCAGCAGCCTTCTTGTCAGCTACCTTCTTAGCGATTGCCTCGTTCATCTTCTTCTCAGCCTCGAGCTCCTTAGCAGCAGCTTCCTTCTTTGCCTTAGCATCGCCCTCGCGAACAGCAGAAATCTTAGCGTCCTTGCCATTCTTCCAAGCGTCGAAACGCTTCTGAGCCTCAGCATCGTCGAATGCGCCCTTCTTAACGCCACCCTTGAGGTGCTTCATCAAGTAAACGCCCTCGCCCTTGAGGATGTTGCGAACTGTGTCTGTTGGCTGTGCACCAGTCTCTACCCAGTAGAGTGCACGCTCGAAATTCAAATCTACAGTAGCTGGATTGGTGTTAGGGTTGAAAGTACCAATCTTCTCAGTAAATTTACCATCACGTGGTGCTCTAACGTCAGCGATTACGATGCTATAGAAAGCATAGCTCTTACGACCGCCGCGCTGCAATCTGATTTTTGTTGCCATTTTTAAATCTTAATTTTAATTTATAATGAGGTTTGAATTTTATGCTGCCATCTCGTGACAGCGGGTGCAAAATTACTACTTTTATTTGAATTGAGCAAACTTTTATCGATATTCAAATGCTTTTTTAGCATTTTTTATCTGATTCGGTCTGCTGCTCTCAAGAGTTTGATGTCATCGTTCACACCTTTCATTGCCATCCATTCGAATATGATTGCTACCAAAGGAAGGCAAGCGGCAAACTGAAACTTCATCGTTCCTTCTGCTTCAGGAACAGGAATCAAGCCCATGAACATCACGATATAATCTACATACCATAAACCTGCAAAAAGCATGGCAAGTGAACAGAGTGATTTCTGAAGCTTCAGATTCTTGTACAAAAAGATATTTACCAATGCTATGATGGCTGAAACGGCGAGCAGAAGGAACAGAGGAACGCAAGTAGTTGAAATCTGCATTCCTGCCTCCCCTAGCACTCCGAGGTTATAAACCATAGTGTCTCCTCCCATCGTCTTAGCTGCGATGCTGGCGACAGGAAGGAAAAGACAGATAGCAATGGCGATGACAGCAAAGAGCAGAAATAATGTCTGTTTACGCTGTATCATATAGCTCTGGAATATTAAATTTCGCTCTCGTGAACCATTGGTGCAGATGTCTTGGTAGGATCACGCCAATAAATATTATTCTCAATAAACTCTTCTGTAGCGAGCAAAGTTGGCTTTGGCAACTTCTCGTAGTAGCGAGAGATTTCAATCTGTTCGCGGTTCTCAAAAACTTCCTCCAAAGAATCGTTATAAGAAGCAAACTCCTGAAGTTTCTTGCTCAACTCCTGCTTGATTTCGATAGAAATCTGATTAGCGCGCTTTGCAATGATAGCTACGCTCTCGTAGATATTATGGGTATCATCGCAGAGATCCATAATGTTGCGAGTTACTGTGTTTACTGGTGCCTTTGATTTTTTGAAATCCATAATTATAGTACTATTATTATTATATTGTTTTTACCTTATCATATATATACTTTTTAGTTGGCATTATTGCCAAGCTGGTCGAGAGCTGACTCCGGATGCTCTTTCTCGTACTGCTTGCACTTCTCGATATACTTCTCGGCAAGTGCACGGTCCTTTGAATCAGGATATTCGTTGATAAAACCATAACACTCATCCTCAGCATCCTGATAGCGCTCCAGCTGCTTTTTCTCGACACTCATCTTTGCCAGTTCGTATTTACCTTTCATGATGAGCGATGCAAACTCCTCGCGTCGGTTGCTGTAAGGATAATCCTTAAGCGCATTCTGTGCAGTTACGATACAAGCCTCATAATTGTTGCCTCCGCTGGTACAGTTGCCGAAATAGGTACCCATATCAAAATAGAGCTTGGCACTCTTATACTCCTTCTCAACCAAGAGGTCCTGAAGAGCAAAAAGGCGGTTTGTAGCCTGCTGCTTGAGTCGGGCATCTGGATAAAGATCCAGGAACTCCTGGAAGGCTGCGATGGCTGTAATCGTAGTACTCTGGTCAAGACGAGGCTCTGGAGCATTCTGATACAGACTCTCTCCCACAAAGTACTTTGCATTTTCAGCAAACTTACCTTTAGGATAAGAAGAGTAATACTTCTTGAAATACTCTGCAGCAGTCTCATAATCCTTCATACCATACTCGGCCATAGCCAGCATGTACAAACATTCCTCACCCTCGGTAGAACCTTTCTTCATCGTTACCAGTTCCTGCAGAAGAGGAATGGCACGGGAATACTTGCCCTGGGCATAGCTCTGCTTGGCGTACTCATACTTATAAGTATAATCGCCTGATTTCAATACCTGGTTATATTCGTGGGCACAGCTCGACAAGAGCAATGCAACACACGATGCAATAAGAGTCAATTTTTTCATAATTCTCATTTTGAACTGCAAAGTTACTCATAATTTACTTATTATCAAAAGAAAAGATACATTTTTTCGTAAAAAATTAATCTTTATAACGATTAATGGCGTTTTTTTTGTAATTTTGCACCTTGAAACAGAACTTTTGAGAAGAAATCAGGAAGAAAATGGATTTTAAGATTACATCAAAATATAAGCCAACTGGCGACCAGCCGCAAGCCATCAGGCAACTCACAGAGGGGGTACTTGAAGGAGACCCTGCACAGGTGTTGTTGGGTGTAACCGGCTCGGGTAAAACCTTTACGGTGGCAAACGTGATTGCCAACGTGGGGAAGCCTACGCTCATCTTGAGCCACAACAAGACTCTTGCCGCCCAACTGTATCAGGAGATGAAGGGTTTCTTCCCTGAGAACGCTGTAGAATATTATGTTTCATACTACGACTATTATCAGCCGGAAGCTTATCTGCCAACGACTGATACATATATAGAAAAAGACCTCGCCATCAATGATGAAATAGACAAGTTGCGACTCGGTGCTGTTTCTGCCCTTCTCTCGGGCAGAAAGGATGTCATCGTTGTCTCATCCGTATCGTGCATCTATGGTATGGGCGGACCTGTGGCGATGCAGGAGAACATCATCAAGATTCATCGCGGGCAGCGACTCGACAGAAATGAATTTCTGAGGAAACTCGTTGATGCACTTTACGTTAGAAATGACATAGAACTGCAACGTGGCAACTTTCGCGTGAAAGGCGAAACGGTTGACATCTTTATGGCTTACAGCGATCATGTTTTGCGCGTAACATGGTGGGACGATGAGATTGACAGTATCGAAGAAGTGGATTCACTCACTTATCACCGCCTTGCCTCGTTCGAAGATTACGAGATTTATCCAGCCAACCTTTTCGTAACAACAAAAGAACAGCAGGAAAGTGCCATTCGCAGAATTCAGGACGACCTGGTTAAACAGGTAGAATTCTTCAAGAGTATTGGAGATGGAATCAAGGCACAGCGCATCAAGGAACGTGTAGAATATGATATGGAAATGATCAAGGAATTGGGCCACTGTTCGGGCATCGAGAACTATTCCCGCTATTTTGATGGCAGACACGAAGGCGAACGCCCGTATTGCCTGCTCGATTTCTTCCCTAAAGATTTCCTGCTTGTGGTTGACGAGAGCCATGTGAGCATCCCGCAGATTGGAGCCATGTATGGAGGCGACCGGGCACGAAAGAAGAACCTGGTAGAATATGGTTTCCGCTTACCTGCTGCCTTCGATAACCGTCCGCTGAAATTCGAGGAATTTCACGATCTCATTCCGCAGGCCATCTATGTAAGCGCAACTCCGGCAGACTATGAATTGAGAGAAGCCGAAGGCGTGGTTGTAGAACAGTTGATTCGTCCTACAGGACTCCTAGACCCGGAAATCGAAGTCCGTCCAAGTGAGAATCAGATAGATGATCTTCTGGACGAAATATTAACAAGAACACACCGCAACGAGCGAGTTCTGATTACGACTCTTACAAAGCGCATGGCAGAAGAACTCACCGAGTTCCTGCTCAACCACAACGTAAAGGCTGCCTATATCCACAGTGATGTGGCAACCTTAGACCGAGTAAAGATCATGAACGATCTCCGTGCAGGAGTATACGATGTACTGGTGGGTGTCAACCTGTTACGAGAAGGACTCGACTTGCCGGAAGTTTCGCTCGTAGCTATTCTCGATGCAGACAAGGAAGGCTTCCTTCGCAGTCACCGTTCTCTGACCCAGACGGCAGGCCGAGCTGCCCGAAACGTGAACGGAAAGGTAATCATGTATGCAGACAACATCACAGACAGCATGCAGAAAACGATAGATGAAACTGCCCGCCGCCGAAGCATCCAGTTGAAATACAATGCAGATCATGGCATTACACCAAAACAGATTGTGAAAGCAATAACCTCAGCTCTGCCTACTTGCAAGGAAGAAGGAGCAAAGATTGTTCCGATGGGAGCCGAGGGTTCCAAGCCTCGCGTTTATGTGGAACCGGAAAGTGCAGCATTCGTTGCCGATCCTATCGTGCGCAGTATGAGCAAGGAAGAACTGGAGAAGAGCATTGCCAATACTACAGTATTGATGAAGCAAGCTGCCAAAGACCTCGACTTCATGCAAGCTGCCCAATATCGCGATGAAATCATCCGATTGCAGAAGGAATTGGAAGAAAAGGGATAAACTCAAAAGAAATAACCATCAAAATGAGGGTGTATCATAAATTAATGATTCACCCTCTTTTTGATGGAATATTACTGATATGTTAATGGAAAACATAGGATATGTTATTGGAAAACATAGGATTTGTTGTTAAGAGAGTTAGTATCTCCGGTCGCACAACAGGTGTTGTGAGCTTGCATAGCAGCTGATATGCGCATGCACAACAGGTGATGTGCATGCGGTGGTCAGCTGTTATGCGCCAACTATAATCCAGGCCTATAACACACCCTCTTTTTATTTACCCAGCAGTTATTCATCTGTCTGTCAGTTATCTGCTATTCAAACGACAGCTTTTTCAGACGGGAACGCAACTGCTCCGCCTCGCTCTTTCTGATAGAAAGTTTGATGCTGCAAGTATTATCGAAAGTCTGATCCAGGATACGCGGATTCATATCTTTGACTATCCTCATCACATCATTCATCATCGGATAAGTAAAATCATAGGTTACTATTTCCTCTATCTGTTGCGTAACCTCCTCACAATGAGCCAAAGCATCAATGGCAGCTTCACGATAAGCAACAATGAGTCCGCTGGTTCCCAATTTTACTCCTCCGAAATATCGGATGACGACAATTAAAATATCCGTCAATTCTGATTTCGTGATTTGGCCGAGGATTGGTTTTCCTGCCGTAGAAGAAGGTTCGCCATCATCATTGGCACGGAACTCTGTCCGTTCAGGACCTAGCATATATGCATAACAACAATGTCGGGCATCGTAATATTTCTTACGGTACCCGGCAACAATTTCCTTCACCTCGTCAACAGTTGTAACATGGTGAGCAAAGGCGAGAAACTTACTCCTTTTCTCGGTGTAATATCCCTCGCCTATCGTATCTGATATAGTCTTAAATTCGTCTATCATTAATCCAACTTGTGAATAATCAAACCGCTACGCAACTTAGGTTCAAACCAAGTTGCCTTAGGTGGCATAATCTTACCACTGTCAGCGATGTCCATAATCTGCTGCATAGTAACCGGATGCAAGGCAAGTGCCATCTTCATCTCGCCACTATCCACACGACGTTTCAACTCACCGAGACCGCGAAGACCGCCCACAAAATCGATGCGCTTATCAGAACGCAAATCCTTGATACCCAGAATTTCATCAAGAATCAGGCGAGATGAAATATCCACATCAAGCACGCCAATTGGATCAGCATCATCATAGGTTCCCGGCTTAGCAAACAAACCATACCATTTACCATCCAAATACAGGAGGAAAGAATGGAGAGCTGCTGGTTTCAGAATATCCAAGCCAAACTGGCTGATAGCATCATCAATAGCCATCTTTTCATAGCAAGGAATGCCCTCTTCATCACCAGATACATTCACATTGATTGCATCAATATCTATCACCTCGAAATTCTTTGTCAAAGCATCGAGGAACTGATCAGAAGTCAGACCGTTCAAATCCTTCACAACTCGGTTATAATCGAGAATGGTAAGCTGACTTGCCTGGAAACAAACTGCCATAAAGTAGTTATATTCCTCCTTACCTGTATGATTAGGATTCTGCTTAGCTTTTTCTGCACCTACCAGAGCAGCAGCAGCAGAACGGTGATGGCCGTCAGCGATATAAAGGCTAGGCATCTTAGCAAATTCCGCTGTAATTGTGGCAATATCCTGATCATCGCTTACAACCCAGAACTGATGACGGAAACTATCAATTGGAGCAATGAAATCATATTCCGGCGTTGTTGCTGCATAACGCATCAGGAGTTCGTTAAGCACCTCATTATCTGGATAAGCGAAGAATACTGGTTCGATATTGGCATTGCATACACGCACATGCTTCATACGGTCTTCTTCCTTATCGCGGCGTGTCAGCTCATGTTTCTTGATGACACCCGTCATATAGTCGTTTACATACGCACCTACTACAAGACCATACTGAGTCTTGCCATTCATCGTCTGTGCATAGATATAATACTGTTCCTTATCATCCTGTTTTAACCAGCCATTCTCCTGGAACTTTCTGAAGTTCTCTGCAGCGCTTTCATAAACGCGAGGATCGTACTCAGAAGTACCAGGTTCGAAATTGATTTCAGGTTTAATAATATGATAAAGGCTCTTCTCGTTATCGCCTGCCTCGGCACGTGCTTCCTCAGAATTGAGAACATCGTAAGGACGAGACTCAATTTGCTCAACGAGATTTTTAGGAGGTCTTACTCCCTTAAAAGGTTTTACTATTGCCATAATATTTCATTTAAATTGACTAGTTTAATAAAAACATGAAAAGCCCATCAAGAGTGCTTCTGTGAAAAAGCACCCTTCATGAGCTATATGTATGGGAAGAATAATTACTTATTTACCTGGAACTTAGTGCATCCATCCTTAAAGAACGCATTAATCTGCTTAGCTGCAGCAATACCGGCATTGATATTTGCTTCTGCAGTCTGTGCACCCATCTTCTTAGGAGTTGAGAAGTATCGACCCTCGAACTTGGCAAAGTCTGCATCAGCATCAGGCTTGATATCAGTGATGAACTTCAAGTCCTCACGCTCAGCAAGAAGTTTCAGGAGCTCAGGCTCATTGATAACCTCCTTACGCGCTGTATTGATGAGGATGCCACCCTTAGGTAACTGGTTTACGGTCTTGTAGTCGATGCTCTTGATAGTCTCTGGAGTAGCAGGGATATGAAGAGAAACGATGTCGCAAGTCTGGAACAACTCATCCTGTGACTTTACAGCATGAACACCGGCAGCCTCGATAACATCAGCTGGGCAGAATGCATCGTAAGCAGCTACTTCCATACCAAATCCCTTGGCGATGCGAGCCACATTTCGACCAACATTACCGAAAGCAAGAATACCCAGTTTCTTACCCTTCAACTCGCTGCCAGCCTTGCCGTTGTAGAAATTACGTACAGTAAAGACCAACAAGCCGAATACCAACTCAGCTACTGCGTTAGAGTTCTGACCAGGAGTATTTTCAGCCACTACATTATGAGCAGTAGCAGCAGCAAGGTCGATGTTATCATAACCCGCACCGGCACGAACGATAATCTTCAGGTTCTTTGCTGCATCGAGCACCTCGGCATCAGCCTTGTCAGAGCGGATAATCATCGCGTCCACATCCTTCACTGCATCGAGAAGCTGAGCCTTCTCTGTATATTTTTCGAGCAGCACCAATTCGTTGCCTGCTCCCTCTATTTCTTTCTTAATGCCTTCCACAGCAGCCGCTGCGAATGGCTTTTCTGTTGCAACTAATACTTTCATACAAATTCAAAAATTAATGTTGTGCTTCAAAATCCTGCATGGCCTTGACGAGTGCCTGAACACCCTCCATAGTCTGTGCATTGTAGCAGCTGGCACGGAAACCACCCACTGAGCGGTGACCCTTGATACCTACCATGCCACGCTCTGTAGCGAAGTCGAGGAATGGCTTCTCCAACTCCTTGTACTCATCGTTCATCACGAAGCAGATGTTCATCAAAGAACGGGATGCTTCTTCAACAGTACCCTTGAAGAGTTTGTTGCGGTCGATTTCAGCATAAAGAACTTCTGCACGTTCGTGAGCTCGCTTGTCAGCAGCCTCAACACCACCGTTAGCCTTCAACCAGCGGAGATTCTCCATCAAGGTATAGATAGGAACAACAGGAGGAGTATTGAACATACTGCCCTTCTCAACGTGAGTACGATAATCGAGCATTGTAGGAAGCTCGCGAGGAGCCTTGCCGAGCATATCATCCTTAACGATGATAACGGTAACACCTGCCATAGAAAGATTCTTCTGAGCACCTGCATAGATGGCAGTATACTTAGAAACATCTACTGGACGGCTCATGATATCTGAAGACATATCAGAAATCAATGGTACGTTTACGTCTGGATCTACACGGAGTTCGGTACCATATATTGTATTGTTGCTTGTCAAATGCAAGTAATCACAATCGGCTGGTACAGTGTTAGGAACCTGTGGATAGAAAGTGAAATTGGCGTCGGACGATGATGCGATCTCCACGACCTCACCAAAATGCTTTGCCTCTTTCATTGCCTTCTTAGCCCAAGTGCCAGAATTAATGTAGGCAGCCTTCTTGATGAGGAAGTTTGCTGGAATCTGCATAAACTGCAATGACGCACCACCACCAAGGAAGATTACGGAATAACCCTCAGGAATGTCAAGAAGCTCCTTGAATAAGGAGACTGCCTCATCAACTACTGGCTGGAAATCCTTAGCACGGTGGCTGATTTCCATCAATGAAAGACCTGAACCATTAAAATCCAAAATCTGCTTTGCTGTGTTCTCAATCACTTCGCGTGGAAGCATTGATGGACCTGCGTTAAAATTGTACTTCTTCATCTTTGTATAATTATTTAAGTTTTATACGATATAATCCTGTTAGCAGGAAAAATTAGTGCACAATACATCCATATAGGATACATAGTAAACCTTTGGATTGTATTTACGACTGCGAAATTACACTTTTTATTTGAAACTACCAAACTTTTCTGCACATTTTTAGCGTTTTGAGCAGATTTCTTTCATTTTGTTAGTCATTTTAGTATAATAACTGCATATTTATGTCTATTTTTACATTTATTATACATTAGAAAGCAACAGAGAAAAGATAATAGCAGTTTGTCAACTACCTTACCTCTTCCACTATCGTTTTGACGCCTTTTATCTTTTCGCCCTTTACATTATTCAGTACGCTGCGCAACTTCGTTCGGGAAATGGCAGCATAAACATAACGGTCATTAACATCAATCTTTCCGATTTCAGCCGACTGCAGCCCACCCTTCTTGCAAAGGAAGCCTAAGATGTCACCCTTGCTGATTTTATCCTTCTTGCCTTTACCTATATATATAGTAGCCATCTTAGGTTTGGCTGGCGCAGGAAGCTGATCAGCAGCAGGCATCTCGTAATCCTCAATTTCGGCATCCACATATTCCGGAATATGCTCTTCAGGACCTAACAGGAAGAAAGCCTTTCCCTGGGCTTCCCATCTTGCCGTACGTCCTACACGATGGATATAACCATCTTCGCTCTCCGGCATGTGATAATGGATGATATTATCTATATCTGGAATATCAAGTCCGCGCGAAGCCAGATCCGTACTCACCAGGATATTGGCACTTCCGTTGCTAAAACGGTAGAGAGAAGCCTCTCGCTTCTTCTGTTCCAATCCACCATGGAAGAAAGATGTAGAAAATCCCTGCTCCACCAGATATTTATTGGTGCGCTCCACACTGTCGCGATAATTGAGGAATACAATGGTACTCTGATCGCCTAAACTGCGTAGCAAAAGTGACAGACTCTCCAGTTTATCCTTTACCGGACTAACCACCTTATATATATGTACACGGTCAGGAACCTGATCTTCATCCACACGGTAATCTATCTTTTCTACCCTACCCATGTGTACGAAATGAGGAATCTCCTCTGCCTCGGTAGCAGAAAGCAGGAAATGTCGACGCAAGCCAGGCAAAGACTTGATCAGTCGGCTCATTTCGTCCTGGAAACCCATCTCCAGACACTTGTCAAACTCATCAATAATCAGGTATTTGATGTGATATGGAGAAAGATTTCCCTTATCCAGATGATCATTGAGGCGACCTGGAGTTCCAAATACAATCTGAGGACGAACCTGTTTCATCACGCGATGCTCATCCATCGTAGCACGACCACCATAGCAAGCCATCGCACGCAAACCGCTGCCCATATTCTTCAATACGTTAGCCGACTGCAAAGCGAGTTCTCTACCAGGAGTTACCACCACCGCCTGTGCCTCGTCATCAGCAGCATCTATAAGTTGGGTAAGAGGCAAAAGATAAGCCAGTGTCTTGCCACTACCTGTTGGCGAAAGTATCACCACATCCTTGTTCCCGTGCAAGATTGCCTGCATGGAATCCTGCTGCATATCATTGAGCTCAATGCCCAGTTTATCTAAAATTCTGTCTACCATAAATTTCCTAATAATCAATTTCAATAGAGAAGTATTCTTTTATTAAAAAGAGAAGTTTTCATAAATTCCTCATCATGAGGCATTATTTCTTTTTCTGATTGAGCAGTTTGTCTATCTCATCAAACTCCTTACCCATGTTCAGGTTCAGATAGATGGTATATAGCGGCAAAGCCCACTGCTCCTGCATATCAGGCGCCATCGTTCTGTACTTCTGCAGATAAGGCATCGCACTCTTGTAAAGTCCGTCTATCTCCTGATGAGTTTTGCGAGATTGCTGCGAATTCTTATCCATTTCAACAGCCTGATTGAAATAAGCCAAACCTATATTATAATAAGCACCAGCCAAAGAATCGTTCACGGCAAGTGCCTTTTTGCTCACTTCGATGCATTGCTTGAAATCACCCATATTCAGGAGAACGGTTCCCTTGGTAAAGAGATAGATATCATTGTCGGGAGCTATCGCCAGCGCCTTATCTGCTACGGCGAGTGCAGAATCGAGCTGGTTTTCCTGCGAATAATACTCTACCAGACGCGGGAAGAAGAACGGGAATTTCGGATCCCGTTCAAAACCTTCCTTCAAGGTAGAGAGATAGCGCGGTGTATCCTTCTCCAGTTTGTAAGTCTCAGCCAGATACTGTAACATATAGTTATAATGAGCCGTATCTTTCAGCGCCTCATAAGAATGATGAAGCGTAGCTTTGGTATCTTTCATCTTATATCCGGCATATACAGCCCAATAAGCTGCCGAAGAAAGATATTTGTCTTTCTGGGCATACTTATAAGATTGGAACATCGGTGCAGTACTGCACTCTATGTACTGGTCAAAGAACTGATAAGCCTCCTTGTATTTCTGTTTCCTGATAAACCAGGTTCCTCCGTTATAGAGATTCGGACGTATCCTGTTCAAATATTCAGAATGAGACTTGCGGAAATCAAACTCACATTTTCCTTTTTTGTTAGGAATCATCTCAACGGAATCAAGTCCTTGGGCTATAACGAAGAGCTGTCGGGTTGCATTGAAGAGCTGGGCTGTATCATACGCCTGTTTGAGGTAGAGTTTCTCATTACCCTGTTCATACTGCTTCTTCACAGCATCAAAGAGAATATTCCAAATTTTCTTGTTATTCCGGTTGGCAGAATCCGTCAGGAGTTTGCGCATACTGGATTCGGCCTTCGCCAAATCCTTGCCAGCCTTTACCAGATCTTTGGCTGCAGAAATCTCCTTCTTCTGTGCCTGCAACCCTAATGGCGCCAACAGAAGAAAAGCTATCTGTAAAAACCATAAATTTCTGGATATCTGTATTTTCATATTAATCTCCTAAATTAAAACTTTCATTTGTTTCCATACTCATAATAATACCAGTAGGTATTTCCATAAGTATCCCGAAGAGCATTCTGCCTTTCTGTCTCATTAGCATATTTGTGATCCATCTGCTGGAAATCCTCAAAGTCTGTATCCATCACATTATCGTGATAAACGATACTTGGATTACTGCGGCGATGCGTATAAAGAACCAACGCTTCCTTATAATGAACAGGCAGTTTGCCCGAAGTTACTTTGTAATGTTTCTGCACCTCTGCTACGAACTTGTCTAGTTGCTTGTCCAGCAAGAGTGCACAAAGCTGATAGTCAACAGGCAGACGATACTTGAGATGATGTTTAACCATCCATGCCGAAGGGTTCTGCATCCATTTTGGCGCCTTCCACATCATAGCCTTCACGGTTACGCTATCCGGCATCATCGCCTTACTTCCACCTACCAGCGGATAAGTAAAGAGACGGTTGCCCAGCTCGCCTGTTTCGTTGAGACAGGCTATACGGAGCATTGTCAGCGAAGAATCTGTTTTCAGAGATTTTTCACCTACTTCCAAAGCTTTTTCATACTGTTTTTCTTTCATCAGATGTTCCATGCGCATACGTTCATGAAACAGCCGATCATTGCTAGCAACAAAGTTGACAAGCAATATCATCACCAGCATCTGGAGCAAATTCACCCACATATAGCGGGAGAACCAGCCGTTGCTGTGAGGCTCTGTTTCTATCGGCTCCAACTGGCGGGCTATCCATATCAATCCGCCCCATAGAATCAGACAGAGTGGCAAGATAATCCACCACGCCCCCAGCGAATGATAACGGTCGATATCAACGGGGATATCGGTAATCATCGTCAGGATGAGGAACGAAGGGAAATAAGTAAGCCCGTGGAAACGGCGTTTCACACGGGTTACCGCGTACACTCCCACTTGCAGCAGATAGAGTACGAGCGTGATAAGCAGTGGAGCCAGCGTGTAACTGTAGTTGGTCAAACCGCCTGAGAAAACATGCTGAGCCACTGCCAGTACGTCTGCCTGGTAAAATGCCAGGTAGACGTAGGTAAATGTGATAAAGATGATAGCACAGGCGATTTGCATCTTCGCAGTACTACTCCTTTTATTTTTCATAAATCAATCTATTAATTTTTCTTCAGCACCAAAGCTGTACGAGCTGGCAGATAAAGTTTCAGCCACTCCTTACGGTCTTTCACATAAAGTGGATCGTAATTAGTCAGATGCGTCATCGTGTCATCATTCAAGCCATTACCACCGAAATCCTTGCTGTCAGAATCAAGCACTACGCTGTAGGAACCGGTTGGAACCAGGAAGCCATAGTCGGTGAAAGAGCGGGTTGGCGAGAAGTTAAACACGAAGAGCAGATCGCCACGCATAAAGGCGAGAACCTGATCGCCATCATTATGCCAGATTTCTACAACTGGTGTCTTGTTAAAATTCTTTTCGCTTGTAATCGTCTTGAGCATTTCTCGGTCGAAATCTCCAAGATAGTGGTAGCAGAGTTCATGATTATCTACCAGATTCCACTGTCTGCGGGCGTATTTATGGCTCCAGCCATTACCCTCGCGAGGGAAATCAATCCACTCTGGGTGACCGAACTCATTCCCCATGAAGTTGAGATAACCGCCATTGATTGTAGAGGCGGTAACCAGACGGATCATCTTATGCAGAGCAATACCACGATGAGCCATTTCGTTTTCATCGCCCTTCTTGAAATGCCAGTACATATCGGCATCAATCAGACGGAAGATGATGGTTTTATCGCCCACCAATGCCTGGTCATGACTCTCACAATAAGAGATGGTTTTCTCATCCGAACGGCGGTTCTTTACCTCCCAGAAGATGCTGGATGGTTTCCAGTCTTCATCCTTCAGTTCCTTGATGGTCTTGATCCAATAATCTGGAATATTCATCGCCATGCGATAGTCAAAACCATAACCGCCATCCTCAAACTTGACTGCCAGTCCCGGCATTCCGCTCACCTCTTCGGCAATCGTAATGGCATGCTTGTTAACCTCATGAATCAGACAGTTGGCAAGGGTAAGATAGCAGATGGCATTATCATCCTCATGACCATTGAAATAATCTCCGTAGTTGCAGAATGCCTCACCCAAACCATGACTGTAATAGAGCATGGATGTTACACCGTCAAAACGGAATCCGTCGAAATGGAACTCATTAAGCCAGTACTTGCAGTTGCTCAGCAGGAAGTGGATGACTTCATCCTTTCCATAGTCGAAGCAGAGACTGTCCCAAGCCGGATGCTCATGACGGTCGCCAGGATAGAAATACTGGTCAGGATCGCCAGCGAGATTACCCAGTCCTTCCACCTCATTCTTTACGGCATGAGAGTGAACGATGTCCATGATGACGGCAATACCATTCTGGTGAGCTGTATCAATGAGATTCTTCAACTCTTCAGGAGTTCCGAAGCGGCTACTTGCAGCAAAGAAACTGCTTACATGATAGCCGAAGGAGCCATAATACGGATGCTCCTGGATAGCCATAATCTGAATGCAGTTGTAACCATCCTTGATGATACGTGGCAACACATTCTCCTTAAATTCTGTGTAAGTGCCAACCTTCTCAGCATCCTGTGCCATACCGATATGGCATTCATAGATGAGCAGAGGTGCCACATTTGGTCTGAAGGTTTTCTTCTTCCATTTATATGGTTCCGGATTCCAAACCTGAGCAGAGAAAATCTTGGTCTGGTCGTCCTGTACTACGCGCTGTGCCCATGCAGGAATACGCTCGCCTTCACCACCTTCCCAATGAACTTTCATCTTGAAGAGATCGCCATGTTTCATCGCTTTCTCCGGAAGTTTGAGTTCCCAGTTGCCGGTATTCTTTACTCTTTTAGCACGATACTTTTCGGTTTCCTGCCAGTTGTTGAAGTCACCTATCAGATAGATGTCTGTAGCATTAGGTGCCCACTCACGGAACACCCATCCACGGGCAGTCTTATGTAGTCCGAAATACTCGTATCCATTGGCAAAATCGCTCAATGTCTGTTTGCCGTTATTAGTCAGCTGACCGAGTTTCCAGAGTGCATGGTCGTGTCGGCCCTTGATGGCATTCTCATAGTCTGCCAGATATGGGTCGTTCTTCACGAGTCCGATATGCTTTACCACAGCCTTCGCTGCTTTTTTTGCAACTGGTTTCTTTGCAGTTGCCTTTTTAGTTGCAGCCTTCTGGGCTGTAGTTTTCTTTTCTGTTGCCATATATCATGATTTTAGATGGTTACTCTATATTATTCTTCTTTAATTTTATCTTGAAGATTTTTTCTTCTTTAATTTTTAATCTTGAAGATAGCCTTGTGGATATCACCACTACCGATGCATGGCTGATGACCGTCTTGTGGCCAGAAAATGGCAAACTGACCTGGCTTGCAGGTAACGAGCGTCTGCGCTTTCACACCAGGATACTTGGTTACATCCTTAGCCTCGTTATATTCCACTTCAGGAAGATCAGCAAGAGGAGTATAGCCATAAGTCTCCTCGTTGTCAAGAGGAATCTGAATATCAATCATCTTGCGATGTGTTTCAAGAACAGCATCTTCCTCGCTTTTTCCGTGAGCTGTCGTTATATTTACAAAGAGGTTACTCTCCTTGATAAAATGCTTACCGTCCTCCAATTTAGAGAGGTCTTTATCTTTGATAAACTTCACTACATCAGCGAAGAGCGGATTGAGAGAAACATATTTCTCCAGATTGTCTAAAGTATCTACTACCATAATTCTAGTTTAAGCTTTGAGATTTGAACATTTACTTTTAACTTTGAGATTTGAAAACAGAACATTCAACATTCAATATTCAACATTATAATATGTTCTTTTTTCTCATTATTTAAAATATAAAGGTTCTCTATCTCGTTATTTATAATTTCTTTGTATTTTTCTAATTTTCTGAAGAGATTAGTCTTCAAATCGTTTGCCGTTTTCGTAGGCTCCCTTGGCTGTAATCTGTCCGTTACGGTCTTTTTCTACAAATCTTCCGTCACGCACATCGTTACGGTAGGTTCCTTCGAAACGCTTACCGTTTTTATCTTCTTCTATGCAAGGTCCCTGGCGCTTACCTTTGTGATAGGCACCCTTGAATCTTCTACCATCAGCATAATGAATCACGACATTACCATCAACCAGACCGTTCTTGAACTCACCTTCAAACACGTCGCCGTTCTTCTTGGTCAGTTTGCCCCTGCCGTTCTGCAGATCATCCCTCCAGTCGCCTACATAGATATCGCCATTCTTCCAGATGAAGGTACCCTGACCGGTACGCAGGCCATCCTTAAACTGTCCGTTATACTTGGCACCCTTTGCAGAGCGGAAGATGCCTATACCCGTGCGTTCTCCCTGCACATAATCGCCTTCATAAATGTCGCCATTATGAAATTTATAGATACCCTTTCCGTCCTGGATATCATCCTTCCAGTCGCCAATATACACATCGCCATCAGCATATTTGAAAGTACCTTTTCCTGAGCGCTGGTTGTCTAGCCACTGACCGTCATAAGTAGTTCCGTCTCCCCAGTTGAAGAAGCCGTTTCCATTCTTCATATCGTTCATCCACTGGCCTTTATACTGTGCGCCATTGGCATAAGTATAAACGCCGCGTCCCTGACGCTTGTCCTTATACCAGTCGCCGTCATATTTATCACCATTATAATAGAACATGACGCCATGACCATGCTGGTAATCACGAAACCAGAGGCCTACATATTTGTTGTTGTTCTGGAAATAGTAGGTGCCTTTACCATGCTGCTGGTCCTGCATCCACTGTCCCTCATACTTTTCGCCATCACTGAAGGTATAAACGCCATAACCTTCGCGCTTACCTTTCATATAAGAGCCTTCGTAGGTATCCCCATTCTTATAGATGGTAGTACCTTTTCCCTGTGGCTTTCCGCTCACCATTTCGCCTTTAAACTGACCTCCGTCACGGGTGATGCAAGAGCCTAGCGAAATCTTCTGGGCTGAGGCATCAACCGATGCCATAGCCAAAGCCAAGGCAAGGAAAAAACACTTGCTCCGACAGGACAATTTGGTATGTTGTTTCTTATTGTATTTCATATTCTACAGTTATAGTCTGACTTATCAATCTCCAAAATTACGTTTTTTTCCTCAAATAGCCAAATAGATTAAACAAATTTAAGGTAAAATCATGAAAATAGATTTTTATCTGAAAAAATCTGCAGCTTGACACAATAAACAAACACAATTTTCGTTTTTACGAAAATCGAGAATAAAATCACTAAAACAGTAAAATTATGATTTTAAATTGCGCCATCATAGATGAAGATCCGGAAGCTTTGCAACTCCTGGAACAGTATATAGAGAAAACTCCGACCCTGCATTTGATCGGAGCCTACAAAAGTGCGATAGATGCTGTAGACGGCATCCATCACAACCATCTCGACATACTTTTTCTCGCCATCCACATGCAACAGATCAGCGGTCTGGAATTTGCAAAGGTTGTACCCAAGAACGTGAAGATTGTCTTCACCACCGCATTCAAGGAGTATGCCATCGAAGCCTACAAAGTGAATGCATTCGACTATCTGCTCAAGCCCATCACCTACGATGACTTTATGGGATCATGCCAGAAAGTCTTCGAAAGCTACATGCAGGACGATAACTACAACCCAATCAAGCGCGACGGTTTTCTGGTGGTAAAACGAGATTACAAATGCGTAAGAATCCCGATAGATGATATTCTGTTTGTTGACTGCGACAAAGACTACATCCGTTTCCATCTTGAGGGCATGCCTAACATCAGAACCCTGGGCAACCTCAAACAGTTGGAAGAAAGGCTGCCAAGAGAGAAATTCAAGCGTGTACACCGTTCGTTCCTTGCCAACATGACAAAGTTTGATACGGTAGACCAGCAGCACATTACCTATGGCGACCAGAGCATTCCGATATCAGAAACCTACTTTGAATTTATCAAGAAATATCTGGAAGACCATTCTCTATGATGGTCTTCCAGATAGTTTTATCCTACCTTTCTTATAATATCTGCAAGGGTGATGATACCAGGATAGAAGCTCCATGTGCCAACAGAAAATCGTGATCTCTGAATCCCCAAAGAACAGAGATACAAGGCATTCCGCCGTTCTTTGCCGTCATCACATCCACATCGCTGTCGCCGATATATACCGCCCTTTCTCTATCCGCATGCAGCTGTCGCAAGGCTTCGTTTACGGTATCAGGAGCCGGTTTTTTCTTGATATTCTCCCGCTCTCCTATCGCCACATCTACCAGGTCGCCGAAGAAATGGCGGCAGATTTCCTGGGTAGCTGCATAAAACTTGTTGCTTACCACCGCAATGTTCTTTCCCCTATTCTTCAGTTCCTCCAGCATCTCCATCACGTCCGGATAAGGTTTCGTATTATCCATATTGTGCACCATATAATGCTGGCGGAAATCCTGCAGGGTTTTCTCAAACTTCTCATTCTCCAATCCTCCCGGCACGGCACGTTCCATAAGTTTCTTCACCCCGTTTCCTACAAACATGCGTACCTCCTCCAGCGTACGTTCAGGCATCCCGTTCAGTTTCAGAGCATAATTGCAGCTTGCAGCCAGGTCGTGGAGAGAAGAAATCAGGGTTCCGTCAAGATCGAAGATATAGGTATCGAAATTGAACTGGGCATGGACCGGAACCCTCTTGATGCGGAACTCACCGCCGTGTAGCACATAAACATCCTGATGGTATACACGGATTTCACCCTGAGGAGTTCCCTGTCCACCAGCCTGTTCATTACCCGAAATGCCAAAGATTCTGTTATCCCCAAATTCCCATCTCTTCAGTTTCTGGGTCTGTGCATCAATCACCACATATTTATATTCTATCGGCTCATCGATAGCCTGCACATTCACAGATATTTCCCAGTCCTTGCCATGATTGTTCTGCATCTTCAGGAAATGAGCCGGATTCCATTTGCCCAGCGTAGGATGATTTCCCAACAGAGCTACAGCCTCACCCTCATAGAGTTTCGAGGCATGAATCTTGAAGATGATAGTACGGTCGAAGAGAGGCAGACGCGCTGGCTTGACATCAGTAAACTTTACCTGCTGCAATACGAAGGCATTTTTTTCAACGTAAGGATTATCCTCCTCCAGCCAATAGTCCTGAAAATAGAAATTCTTACTCTCATCAAAAACATATTGGCGGGCAGAAGCGAGCGATTCCCTACGCAGCACCTTTCCCTCAGCATCTTTCACGCAGTAGCAGTAAGCCACAGCTACGAAAGGGTGATGGCGGTTCTGCCTTGACGCCATTTCCACCTCCCAGTGATACCCGTCCCGGGTGGTCATCGGCAAGTCCATCGTATCTTGATAGCCGTCAGCGGCGGCAAAAGTTAATTCTACATGCAGGGCATGACCCCACTTGGCAGCATACGCTATCGAAAACTTCATTTTCATAATCCTTTTATAATAATGTGCCCGAAAGCACCGATACACATGTTGATTCTCAATGTCAAGTGCAAAGGTAACAAAAAAGCAGACACAACGGATAAAGAAAGATGACAATTAACCTATTTTAAATTCCTATACTTTGCTATTTCCTATTTTTACTGTACTTTTGCACCCGAAAAATAACAAACAAGAAGAATATGAAAAAGAAAAAATCATTTTCTAAGCTCTATCTGTATGGTGCTATAGGCTGCATCGCAGTCATCGCCATCGTGGGCTACATCTACTGTTTCTCTTCCTTCTCGAAGAGCAGCAACACCGAGTATGTTTACATCGACAGCGATGATAACATCGACTCTGTATACAACAAGCTCCGCCCATTTGCCAAGAGCATTCCGTTCCAGGCATTCAAGACCCTGACCCTCCATTCCGGCTATGCTGATCATATCCGCACCGGCAGATACGCCATTGCTCCGGGCGATGGTGCCCTCAAGACATGGCGCCACATGAAGAACGGTTTGCAGGAACCGGTTAGCCTTACCATCCCTTCGGTACGCACGCTCGACAAACTCTCTGATGAGATTGGCAAGAAGATGATGTTTGGCAGCAACGACCTCTACCATGCCCTGCGCGACGAGAGCGTCTGTCAGAAATATGGTTACGATACTGCCACCATCGCCTGCATGTTCGTACCTAACACCTACGATCTCTACTGGAACATCTCGGTAGATAAATTTCTGGAGCGCATGAAGAAAGAAAGCGACAAGTTCTGGAACTTTGAACGCACCGAAAAGGCAAAGGCTATGAAGCTGACACCGGTTGAGATCATCACCCTTGCCAGCATCGTGGACGAAGAAACAGCCAACAACGGTGAGAAACCGATGATAGCCGGCATGTATTATAACCGTCTGATGCTTCGCAATGCTGAATATCCAGAGGGAATGCCATTGCAGGCCGATCCTACCATTAAATATGCCTGGCAGCGATTCGACCTCAAGCGCATCTACAACAACCTCCTGTCTATCAAGAGCCCGTATAATACCTACAAGAACCCAGGTTTGCCACCGGGGCCTATCCGTATTCCGAGCGTAGCAGGTATCGATGCCGTCCTCAACCATGTGCATCACGATTACCTCTACATGTGTGCCAAGGAGGATTTCAGCGGCACTCATAATTTTGCCCGCACTTACGATGAGCACCTGCAGAATGCAGCCAAATATTCTAAGGCACTCAACGAAAGAGGTATCAAGTAAGATAAGGAAACAAGAAAGGTAAAAATGAGTCAGAAAACTTGCAAAGCGTTAGTGATTTTACAAGTTTTCTGACTTTTTATTTGGTAGTCTAACAAAATAGTTGTAAATTTGCAGCCGAAAACTTACCAATTTAAAATAAGGAATAAATACATGAACAGAACGATTATTACAGTAGTGGGCAAGGATACCGTTGGTATCATCGCCAAGGTATGTACCTATTTGGCAGAGAACAGTATCAACATCTTGGATATCTCTCAGACCATCGTACAGGAGTATTTCAACATGATGATGATCGTAGACATGGGCAAGATGCAGAAAACTTTCGAGGAAGTAGCCGATGAACTCACCAATGTTGGTAAGGCTATGGGCGTGCAGATCAAATGCCAGCGCGAGGAAATTTTCAATATGATGCACAGAATTTAAAAAGCAAACAATATGATCAATATATCTGAGGTTATCGAAACCAATAAGATGATAGAGCAGGAGAATTTCGATGTGCGTACCATCACCATGGGTATCAACCTTTTGGATTGCGCATCTACCGATCTCGATGAGCTCTGTCAGAACATTCATAATAAGATTACACGTCTGGCAAAGAACCTTGTGAAGACCGGCGAAGAAATCTCCAAGGAGTTTGGTGTACCTATCGTCAACAAGCGTATCTCCATCACTCCTATCTCGCTGGTAGGCGGTTCTGCCTGCAAGACTACCGACGATTACGTGAAGATTGCCAAGACCCTCGACCAGTGTGCCAAGGAGCTCGGTGTCAACTTCCTGGGCGGCTATTCTGCCATCGTAAGCAAGGGTATGAGCAAGAGCGATGAGCTCCTTATCCGTTCTATCCCTCAGGCGATGGCACAGACCGATTTCGTCTGCAGCTCAGTCAATGTGGGTTCTACCAAGACCGGTATCAACATGGACGCCGTCCGACTGATGGGCGAAATTGTAAAGGATACAGCCGAGGCAACCAAGGACAGAGGTTCTCTGGGTTGCGCCAAACTCGTTGTTCTCTGCAATGCGCCAGACGACAATCCGTTCATGGCTGGTGCCTTCCATGGTGTTTCTGAGGCCGATGCGGTAGTGAGTGTCGGTGTCAGCGGTCCTGGCGTTGTAAAGTATGCATTGGAGAAGGTAAAGGGCGAAAGCTTCGAGGTTCTTTGCGAAACCATCAAGCGCACCGCCTTCAAGATTACCCGTGTAGGTCAGTTGGTAGCCAAGGAGGCTTCACGCCGTCTGAACGTACCTTTCGGCATCATCGACCTTTCATTGGCTCCTACCCCAGCTATCGGTGATAGTGTAGCCGATATTCTTGAGCTCATCGGTCTTGAGCATGCCGGTGCTCCTGGTACCACAGCAGCTCTTGCACTCCTGAACGACCAGGTTAAGAAGGGCGGTATCATGGCTTCTTCTTATGTAGGTGGTTTGAGCGGTGCCTTCATCCCTGTCAGCGAAGACCAGGGTATGATCAACGCTGTAGAGGCAGGTGCGCTAACCATCGAGAAGCTTGAGGCGATGACTTGTGTTTGCTCAGTAGGTTTGGATATGATTGCCATCCCTGGCGATACTCCAGCCACCACCATTTCCGGTGTCATTGCCGACGAGGCTGCCATCGGTATGGTTAACCAGAAGACTACTGCCGTACGTATCATCCCAGTTGTGGGCATGAAGGTAGGCGACAATGTAGATTTTGGCGGTTTGCTCGGTCATGCTCCAATCATGCCTGTAAACCCATTCAGTTGCGAAGCATTCGTAAACCGTGCCGGTCGTATTCCGGCTCCAATCCACAGTTTCAAGAATTAAACTGTTTTGATTCAAAATACCAATCCCCCATCCTGCTTTCTCAAGCGGGCTGGGGGATTTTTTCATTGTATAATCACTTATCTATCTTCTAAAGCGGTTCATCATGGCAAAACATAGGTGGATAGATACTCAGAAAAATCAACTACAGATATTTAAATCCAATCCTTAAATAAGACAGAAGCTCCCCCAAAAGTCAAAAGAATCGGGAAAAAGAAAAATAAAGGGTGAGACTTCTCCCACCCTTTATCTAATATTATAAAAAAAGTTTGTCTAAAGTAAATTACAAACGTTTAAAGTTTTTTCAGCTCTTCTTTCCATGCAGAATAAGCCTCGAGATAAGCAGATCGGTTAGCCTCATCAGGATCTATGACTGCAAGTTTCTTCAATGAAGCAAAAGCCTCATTATGATCCTTATAGATACCGGCACCAATACCAGCACCCTTAGCTGCACCTGCACTACCATCTGTCTCATAAAGTTCGATAGTAGCACCACTCACACCCGCCAAGGTATCTCGGAACAACGGACTGAGGAACATATTAGCCTTACCTGCATGAATATTCTTGATATCCATACCCATCTGCTGCATGATTTCCATTCCATAGCAGAAACTGAAGACGATACCCTCTTGTGCTGCACGAACAATATGAGCACGATTATGCTTATTAAAGCTGATGCCACGAATAGAACAACCAACTTCCTTATTCTCTAATACACGCTCAGCTCCATTACCAAATGGGATAATCTTAACACCATCACTACCTATTGGTACAGAAGCTGCAAGATCATTCATATCCGCATAGCTTACATCTGGAGTGATATTTCGATGAACCCACGCATTCAAGATACCAGTTCCATTGATACACAACAATACACCAAGACGGTCAAGGTCTGTAGTATAATTAGCATGAGCAAAAGTATTGACACGGCTCTTTGGATCATAGTTAACATCACCCAATACACCATATACAACTCCTGATGTACCTGCAGTACTTGCTATTTCACCCGGATTGAACACATTCAGACTCACAGCATTATTTGGCTGGTCACCCGCACGATAAGATATTGGTGTACCTTCTTTCAGACCAAGTTCTTCAGCTGCCGCTTTACTTACTACACTCTGTACAGAGAAAGTAGGAACAATATCAGCCAGAATGCTTTCATCGAAGCCAAAGTAATCAAGCAGGAATTTAGCAGGCTTTTTCTGGTTGAAGTCCCACATCATACCTTCAGAAAGACCACTGATAGTAGTCTTAACTTCACCTGAAAGTTTCATTGCCAGATAATCACCAGGAAGCATAATCTTATCAATCTTATCAAACAGTTCCGGTTCATTATCCTTTACCCATGCAAGTTTAGATGCAGTAAAGTTTCCAGGAGAATTGAGCAGATTACGCAAGCAGAAGTTCTCACCTAAATCATGAAAAGCCTTCTCGCCGTAAGGTACGGCACGAGAGTCGCACCAGATGATACTAGGACGCAAAACTTGCTGATTCTTATCAACACAAACCAAGCCATGCATCTGGTACGAGATACCAATAGCAAGGATATCTTCACCCTTGGCACCAGATTCTGCCATGATTTTCCTGAGCGCCAGCTTAGCATTATCCCACCACATCTGAGGATCCTGCTCTGCCCAACCGGTCTTTACAGCCATAATGGGTGCTTCATGATCCGGATAGAATGCAGAAGCTACGATTTCTCCATTGTCAACATCAGTAAGCGAAGCCTTTACAGAACTTGAGCCTACGTCAAAACCTAATAAATATCTACTAGCCATAGTTTATTCGTTTATATGTTTATTGTTTAACTTTTATCAGTTTTTATAAAGTCTACATATATTATACGAACATACTACAACATTCCCCTCATAAAAAAAATAATTTAGAACATATTCTCATCAAAAAGACTTTGAGGAGCACTATCGTCAGCCTTGTCCTCCCCTTCATTATTTTCTAATACAGAAGAAGAAAAATTGAGCATCAGTTGCTGTACGGCCTTTGATTCAAAATTAACATGATATACACCATACCCCTTACCTTTTTCTATAAGCGATTGTGGGTCTTTAGCGCATCTGGTGAGATATTGCGTAACATAGCTATGAACATCCCTGTAATTCAGAGGTGTAAAAATCGAATTACAGGAATTATATACATGACGAGCTATTTTTTCTACTTTCAACCCTTTTGCACCCGCAGCCAAAAGAACATTGAATATCTCCTGATCAAGTTTCATATAATAATCATAACATTCGTCCTCTTTCAAGAGAGAAGACACAAAAAGAAAAAACCGCGGTTACTCACTTACAAGCAACCGCGGCTCTTTGAAAAATAAACCTTATTTAAGCGAGAGCAACCTTGTTGTCCTCATCCTTAATCTTACCCTCTTTGAAGAGCCAACCGATACCAAGGATTACATCCTCTGTACTGATCTTAGCAGCCCTAGCAATTTCTGCTACTGTGAGAGCCTTTTCTGAAGCTGCCAATGCCTGATATACATCACCAGCTCTAAAACCTGCGTTCTCTGCGTTCAAGTAAAGAACGTCCTTCTTTGCTGCAGGAGCCTTCTTTGCTACTGGAGCCTTCTTTGCTGCTGGCTTCTTTGCAGCAGTCTTAGTTGTCGCTTTCTTTTCTACCATGTTTTAAGAATTTTATGATTCTATTGAGCCTCATTTCGTCAGCTCAACCTTAATATCTGCTGCAAATTTATAACTTTTATTTCGAAATAGTGTTAGAAAAATAGAAAAAACTACTACTTATAAACAAAAGTGCTGCATTTCTTGATTTACGTCAAGAAGCGCAGCACTTTATTTACTAAAAATCAATTACTTATTATAAATCATTGAATTTTTCTCAAGGCATTTTACGCATACTCTTTTATGGAGTGAATACCTTCGTTTCTCTATTTTTATTCAGCCTTCAAATCAAGTTTGATTTCCAATTCATCCAACTGCTTAGGGTCAAGTTCAGAAGGAGCATCGAGCATAACATCTCGACCGGAGTTGTTCTTTGGGAAGGCAATACAATCGCGAATACTGTCGAGACCAGCCATAATGCTGACGAAACGGTCCAAACCGAAAGCAAGACCTGCGTGAGGTGGTGCACCATACTTGAAAGCGTTCATCAAGAATCCGAACTGGGCCTCAGCACGCTCTGGAGTAAAGCCGAGAACCTCGAACATCTTCTCCTGCAACTGAGTATCATGGATACGGAGAGAACCTCCACCTACTTCGATACCATTGCAAACAAAGTCGTATGCCTTGGCACGAACCTGCTCAGGATGCTCATCGAGCAATGGGATATCATCAGGATTTGGCATAGTGAATGGATGGTGCGTAGCCATCAGGCGCTGCTCCTCATCGCTCCACTCAAAGAGAGGGAAGTCAATAATCCAAAGACACTTGAATACGTTCTTATCACGAAGACCAAGACGGTCACCCATTTCCAAACGCAAAGAGCAAAGCTGAATGCGTGTCTTGTTAGCATTATCACCGCTCAAAATCAAAACGAGGTCACCATCCTTAGCTCCCATTACAGTCTTGATTTCAGCAAGTTCCTCTGGAGAATAGAACTTATCTATGCTACTCCTAACGGTACCATCAGCATTATACTTGATATATACCAAGCCCTTGGCTCCAACCTGAGGACGCTTAACAAAATCGGTCAATTCGTTCAACTGCTTACGGCTATAATCAGCACAACCTGGAACACAGATACCGCCAATATACTTAGCCTCATCGAATACAGAGAAATTACCCTTACCTGTGAAAGCATCTTTCAACTCAACAAATTCCATACCGAAGCGCAAGTCTGGCTTATCACTACCAAAACGGCGCATAGCATCGTGCCAGGTCATCTGCTCCAACTTAGGAAGTTCTACACCACGAATCTCCTTAAACAAATGGCGAGCCATTTCCTCGAAAAGGTTGATGACATCATCCTGATCAACAAAACTCATTTCACAGTCAATCTGTGTAAACTCTGGCTGACGGTCAGCACGAAGATCCTCATCACGGAAGCACTTGGCAATCTGGAAATAGCGGTCGAAGCCAGCAACCATCAAGAGCTGCTTTAAAGTCTGAGGACTCTGTGGAAGAGCGTAGAACTGACCTGGATTCATACGGGAAGGAACAACAAAGTCGCGGGCTCCCTCTGGTGTACTACCAATAAGAATTGGAGTTTCAACCTCCATGAAGTTCTGTGCATCGAGGAAGTTACGAATCAAGATGCACATACGATGACGCAACTCCAGATTTTTGCGCACTACAGGACGACGCAAATCAAGATAACGATACTTCATACGGATATCATCACCACCATCAGTATTATCTTCGATAGTGAAAGGAGGGGTCTGACTCTGAGAGAGGACATTGAGTTCCTTCACCAGGATTTCGATGTCACCAGTATCCATTTTAGGATTCTTGCTCTGTCGTTCACTTACTACACCCTTTATTTGAATGCAGAATTCACGACCTAGCTTGTTAGCTGCATCACACAAGTCTTTGTTATCAGCCTCATTGAAGACCAACTGTGTGATACCATAACGGTCGCGCAAATCGACGAATGTCATACCACCCATCTTTCTTGAGCGCTGTACCCAACCGGCAAGTGTCACTTCCTTGCCGGCATCAGAGAGACGTAACTCTCCACACGTATTACTTCTGTACATACCTTATTATATTATATTATTATTTTCCAAAGTGCAAAAGTACAACAAATAACGGAAAGGACAAAATAAAATCGCGAAAATATTATTAAAAATATCTTCGCGACCCTATTAATGTGACCAAAAGTCACATAAATACATATTAAATAGTTTTATCTCTACTTTTTTAGAGATTTATTTCTTCATCCGTCTGAATGCCTGCCGATGGAACCGTTCCTCTGCCTTGATGACACTGAACACCTTATTAGGTGGCAAGATGGTCATAAATCTAGAATGATACTCTTGCTGCAACTGTTTCAGCTGAATATCCAACTCATCCTGTCTTCTGATAGCTTCGGCACATGCCTCATTATCATTCGGATTCACATGACGGAATCGGCGCATTTCATCGAATATCATACGCATTTTCTTACCCATCTGTCTATATACCGGGAAGAATTTAGCAGCTTCTCTCGGCGTAAGACAGGCATTAGTCGTAATAAACTGTTCTAGTTCTGCCTGAAACCTTTTAGGATCAAATCCATTATGATGTTTTCTACCCTGAGGCTGTGAAGCAAGTGAAACCAGGCTAATCATCAGCATAGCTAAAAGCGCAAGAAACCTATGTTGCATTATCTTTCTCATACCTTATCTTTTTTAAATCTTTATCTGTAGACAAAAAGAAATACCAACCATTAATTTTCTGCAATCAGCGATGCATAGATAGTTTCATTATCCATCATCGTATAATCAGCCATCTCATTAAAAGTAGCATCTTCATTATTATTCACAGCAGCTTTCTGAACCATATGGTCCACATGTGCCATAGCAGGCTTACTGCTTCCCGTATATTTCAGCGCCAGTACCGAGCCACCTCCCATCACAGCCAAAACAGCAACAGCCGCCGCAATCTTTCGAATCGGCATACGCTGCCATAAGCTAGGCTGCATGTGAATGATGCGGGGTTCCTGCTCCGGCAAATTTGCCATCACCCTATCCGTCAGCTGGTCGAAATAACCAGCCGGCACCTGGAAATGGTTTTTCTTACCAAAACGGCTATTCAATATATTGTCTTCTTTTAACATATTCCTCATTCCTTTCTTTTATACTTTATTAAATAGACGAAAACTAACCGAAAAGGTTTAATCCTTACGATTGAAAAAATCGGTAATTTTTCTCACTGCAAGATGATAGGAAGCTTTCAGAGCGCCTTCGCTTGTTGACAGCACCTTGCTCATCTCTGAATATTTCATATTATCATAATATTTTAGAGTGAAAACTGTGCGCTGAACATCAGGCAGTAGGGCTACAGCCTCTTGCAGTTCTGCCTGAATCTGGTCACCATCAAAATAGTCATCGGCAAGAAGACGTGAAGCCAAGCCAGGCTCGTCTTCGGTACTGACATTTACCATCTGCTTCTTGCGTCTCAAGAAATCAAGCGCTTCGTTAATTGCTATACGGTAAAGCCATGTTGAGAGCGAAGACTTTCCCTGAAACGAATCCAGATTGGTCCAAGCCTTAACAAAGGCATTCTGCAACACATCATCAGCATCATCATGATCTAAAACAATATGGCGAACCTTCCAATACAACGGCTCGCTATACTGACTTACCAGTACAGCAAAGCCTTCGCGTTGGGTCTTAGGATCCCTAATCATCGCCAAGAGTTCTTTATCGTTTATCATTGCTTTTACAAATGTGTTGTTTATAGATATTTTCTCAACATATCGAATATTACCGCATCAAATCCATACACATCAGAATATTCAGCTATTCTGCCTCCTGCTAACGGATAGAGTGTATAATAGGTTATGAAGAGAGGAACTTGAGGATTAACCTTTACGTTATTCACAACAAGTTTTTTGTTGGCCAGCGAATCTGCTGTCATCGAATAGTATATCTTTTCCTTCAGTTTCTCGTTTTTGTCAGCCAATAGGAAGACAGCGAAATCGTACGGTTTTTCTATTCTGATACATCCATGCGATACTCCTCTATCCTCTTGTCCAAACACGCCCTTACTGTTAGTATCATGCAGGAAGACCGAGAAATTATTATCAAAACGGAAGATGATTCTTCCCAGAGCATTCCCCTTTCCGCCCCGCTGAACGATGCCATAAGCACCAGAAATAAGCATAGATCGAGTTACTCTGTTTAAGTCAACCTCCTTACCTGTTGCCACTTCCCTTACATAGTAGTTACGTGCGCGAAAGTAGCCATGATTCCCCACCCGGTGTATCATATCATGGAGAACGATACTACGGGGAACAAACCATTGAGGATTCAACTCCATACGTTTGATATGACTGTTCAATATCGGGGTTTTGGTTTTACTGGCTCCACATCCTATGCGCATCGAGAGCGTATCCTGATGATCAATAGCCATCAGATGGAACGATGGTATATTGACAACCACATATTTTTCGTGTTGCCAGGGATTATCATACTGTCTCCAGCGGCAACGTTCCATGTTGCAGAGAATTTTGATTCTCATCGCCTTGCCCAGTCCTCCAGCCTTCAATTTCTCCAGCAGTTGATAATAGAAAGGATTCTTAGGCTGTACTTTTTTCAGGAAGGAAGCCACCGAGTCGCATCTAACCATTTGCATAGCCTTCTGATAGAACGCATCATCTGCATGAGCCATTTTTACATCAAACAGGCCTCTGAACCTAACGGGTCTCTTGCTACTATCATAAGGATTGGGAGCAAGAGTATCTAAACGGTTGAAAACAAAACTAGGATTCATAAATCCAAAATTCTGCCCCATCGTATATCTGAAGTAAGCTTTGGTCAAGCGATACTCCAGTCGGGCTATCACTTGATTTATCTGATTATCAGCTGAATCTAGATTTAAATCTTGTAACCTGTCAATATCTCGGGCAATAGCATCCACATAGAACCGACGTTTATCAAATCCCATATCCGCTACGGAACGCAGGCAAGTCACCAGGGAGTCAGCCTGCCTATTTACCCCATGACGTGTAATCCAAAGCAGACTACCTTTATTCTGGTAATATCGACGGGTATGCAAATCAGCAGCATGTCGGTCTTTATCATTTCGCATGATACTATCCAACAGATTTCTTATAACCTTTGAATTAATAGCATAAGCCGAAGAACGAGAGTTTTTGAACTCATCTAACGATAACTGAAAATTGCTGTTTGGTACTTTGTCGTGGCAAGAACAAAACATCAAACAGCAAAAAATGATAAGTAACGAAGTATGAAAGAGCTTCACTTTCTGATTAAAGTTAAACGGCATTCTAAGGCCTCTATAGTACTATTAATGCTTTACGCAAATTTTGCGCGTAAAGGTATTCCCCACCTTTACAATATAGATACCATCAGCCAATGGCAAGTTTACGCGCTTGTCATTACCTTCTATGCGGAAGGTCTTGATAGTAACACCTGCCACATTATATATTCTCACCACTTGCCCGCTAGCGCCTGTGATATGCATCACGCCCCCAGCATAGTTCAAGTTGATATCTGCCACATCAAAGTCAGCCCATTCCATGTTTCCCTCGTTAGCCATAGCAACCGAAGGCATAGAAAGTGCAAACATTGCAATTGTTAATATTGAAAGTAAAGTCCGTTTCATATATTTTCAAGTTTCGTTAAACCAATAGTTCTTTCTGCAAAGATATATAAAAAAAAGGAAACTTACCGTTTTCCCGACGATAAGTTTCCCAAAAATTAGCTTTTTTAACCTTTTAGAGGAAAAAAGAAGCCAATTCACATTATTTTCTAAAACAACCAACACTTTACATGATGCCATCAGCGCGAAGTTTCTGCTGCCATTTCCAAGCAGAAGCCAACACATCTTCAAGCTTAGCCTCAGCCTTCCAGCCGAGTACCTTGTTCGCCTTGGTGCAATCACCCCAAATTTTCTCAATATCGCCCTCTCTTCGTGGACCATACTTCCAATTCAGTTTCACACCTGTAGCTTTTTCAAAAGTCTCAACAATTTCGAGAGTTGAGTTTCCATTACCTGTACCGATATTGAAATATTCGATAGGCTCAGTCTCCTTATCAAGAACACGTGCCATAGCAGCTACATGTGCCTTAGCCAAGTCTACAACATAAATATAGTCGCGGATACAGGTTCCATCAGGAGTATCATAATCATTACCAAAGATAGTGAGTTCCTTGCGGATACCCATAGCTGTCTGAGTAACGTATGGAATCAGATTGTTTGGCACACCATTTGGCAACTCACCAATCTCAGCAGAAGGATGTGCACCTATAGGATTGAAATATCTCAATACAATGCTCTTGATGGCTGCACCACTATGGATATAATCAGCAATGATCTGCTCATTAATCTCCTTAGTATTGCCATAAGGTGAAGTAGCCTTCTGATGAGGAGCCTCTTCTGTTACAGGCAAATTCTCAGGCTTCGGCTGACCATAAACGGTACAAGAAGAAGAGAAGATGATACCCTTTACCTGATACTTTGGCATAAGTTCCAGGAGATTGATGAGCGATACGATATTGTTGCGATAATACATCAATGGTTTCTGTACGCTCTCGCCTACTGCCTTGCTTGCAGCAAAGTGAATGATACCCTTAATATCAGGATATTTCTGGAATACAGCCTCGGTAGCAGCCTTGTCGCGCAAGTCAACCTGTTCAAAAGCAGGGCGGATACCAGTAATCTTTTCGATACCATCGAGTACTTCAATCTTTGAGTTTGAGAGATCATCTACAATAACAACATTGTAGCCTGCCTGCTGCAACTCTACTGTAGTATGGCTACCTATGAAGCCTGTACCACCTGTAACAAGAATAGTTTGTTTCATAATCAAATCTAGTTAGTTTGAAGAATTATTATATTTCTTCTGCAAAAGTACTGCAAAAATCTGAAAAAACAGAAAGATTTTTCAAAAATATACTTTTTTCCTTTGTTTTATCTATTATTTATACTATCTTTGCAAAAGATAAATAGTAAAAAGGCTCTAAGAAAATGGAAAAAAACATGAAACATTATAATATAGAACAAGACATGAGATATTTGCAGTTGCTCTCTCAGTCGTTCCCTACTATAGCAGAGGCGAGCACCGAGATTATCAACCTGCAAGCCATCCTCAACCTGCCAAAGGGTACCGAGCATTTCCTTGCCGACATCCATGGAGAGTATGAGGCCTTCCTGCATGTACTGAAAAATGCATCAGGAAATATCAAGCGTAAGGTGAACGAACTCTTTGGCAATACCCTTCGCGAACAGGAGAAGCGAGAACTCTGCTCTCTTATTTACTATCCTGAGCAGAAACTGGAACTCGTCAAGCAGAACGAACCCGACATCAACGACTGGTATCACATCACCCTGCACCAGTTGGTGGCTGTATGCCGTGATGTTTCCAGCAAATATACCCGAAGCAAGGTGCGCAAATCGCTGCCATGCGATTTCTCGTATATTATCCAGGAGCTTTTGCACGAGCACACCGAAGATCATGACAAGACAGCCTATGTCAATGTTATTGTTGATACGATTATCAGCACAGGCAGAGCCGATGATTTCATCATCGCTATAGCCAACGTCATCCAGCGCCTGGCTATCGACCAGCTCCATATTCTGGGCGATATCTACGATAGAGGTCCAGGAGCCCACATCATCTTGGACAAGATGCGCCGCTACCACAGTTGGGACATCCAGTGGGGTAATCACGATGTACTATGGATGGGAGCAGCTGCCGGCAATGATGCCTGCATCTGTAATGTGATACGTCTCTCCCTGCGATACGCCAACCTCTCGACATTGGAAGAAGGCTATGGCATCAACCTCGTACCACTCGCTACTTTTGCGATGGAAACCTACAAGGATGATGATTGCAAAGAATTTCTGCCTAAGCTCAGCGGAGGTGCAGCAGCAATGGATGAAAAGACCCAGCGGCTCACCTCTCAGATGCACAAGGCTATAGCTGTCATCCAGTTTAAATTAGAGAGCCAGCTTTTCAAGAAGCATCCGGAATGGAAGATGAAAGACCGTTGTCTTTTTGACCATATCGATTACAGGAAAGGCAAGGTAGAGATTGACGGAAAAGAGTATGACATGACCTCATGCCACTTCCCTACCATCGATCCGGACAATCCGGACAAACTATCTGAAGAAGAGGAAATTCTGATTCAGAAACTGCATCATTCGTTTATGGTCTGCGAGAAGCTGCACAAGCATATCAAGGTTATGCTGCAGCATGGTTGCATGTACGCTATCTTCAACAACAACCTGCTTTTCCATGCTTCCTGCCCGCTCAACGAAGATGGTTCATTAAAAGAGGTAGAAATATATCCTGGCAAGAAATTCAGCGGCAGAGCCCTGATGCATCATACGGGCATGCAGATACGCACAGCTTTCCAATCAGATTCTGATCCGAATGAGAAGGAATATGCCATCGATTATTTCATCTACCTATGGTGCGGTCCTGACAGTCCGCTCTTCGACAAGAGTAAGATGGCCACCTTCGAGCGCTATTTCATTACCGATAAGGAGACTCATAAAGAAGAGAAGGGATACTACTTCCTGTTGCGCGATAACGAACAGGTTATCGACCATATTATGGATGAGTTTGGGGTAACCGGTCCTAACCGCCATATCATCAATGGGCACGTGCCCGTTCGCACAACCAAGGGCGAGAACCCTATCAAGGCAAACGGCAAGCTGATGGTTATCGATGGAGGCTTCTCTAAAGCCTACCACAACGAGACTGGCATTGCCGGCTACACCTTAGTATACCACTCCCGCGGATTTCAGCTGGTCCAGCACGAGCCATTTACGAGTATGGAAGATGCCATCAAGCAAGGTACCGACATCAAGAGTACCACACAGATTGTAGAAATGTCGAACCGCCGAATGCTGGTAGCCGACACAGATATAGGTTGCGAACTCCGTAAGCAGATAGAAGACCTGAAGGAGCTTCTCTATGCTTACCGACATGGTTTCATCAAGGAATCAGAAAGGAAGAAGTAAAAGAGGGTGTGTCATAAGTCCTGATTATGGCAGCCGAGGACGGGCTGAAAGCCCAAAAGCTCCTAGCCCAGGGCAGCGCCCTGGGTAATGTTGGTAAAAACGAAGTCGCCCTGAAAGGGCAAAAGCTTTCAATTTCAAAGCTTTTGCCCTTTCAGGGCGACTTTTTTGTATTTGTTCTAAAACCCAGGGCGCTGCCCTGGGCTAGGTGCTTCTGCCCTTTCAGGGCGTATTGGATGTAACTTATGACACACCCTTTTTTTCAGAATTTTCTGAACCGCAATCTCAGGGTTTTACTCTTCAGTTGCATCTTACCTCCGGTCATTACCTCCTTGGCAAAATGCTCATTCAGATGATTGATGCCACAGCTACGCAAAGAATCATTCATTTCTGTTAAAAGTACATCGCCTCCATAATCTTCATGCCATTTATTACGATAAACAGATGTAATCAGCAAACTGTCGGAGGTTTGCTCAAAACGGAGATAAAATCCTCTACCACCCTCGAAGCGATCATAATCAGCAACCTGAATCAACTTATACTGGCAGCCCCAGAACACGCGCTTATCTGCAAAGTTACAAGTACCCCCTGTAGCTAAAGTATCTACCTGCTCCAGATGCCAGAAACCATCCAAATCACCATTCTGGCTTGTTTCTACCTCACATGAGCTTAGAGTGAGCATCATAACAGCAAGGGAAAGCACCCCTATTATCTTTTTCATATTTTCTATCTTATCGATTATTATTTTCTTTTCGTCAGCAAACCTCTTTTGCTGATGGTTATCTGCATACCGGCATTATGCCCCAGCATCTTTTCGCTACCGAAATCCATCGCATAGCCTGCCTTCAACTGCCACTGATGCGGGAAATCGTAATGACCCTCTACCAGAAAGCTTACATTATGATGCTTTTTTGTAAACGGGTTGCTATATGTACCCCAACCTTTCTGATAGGTGCCTAATATACGATAGCCCAACCGCTGTGTAGGCTGACCATCAAAGCCCAGATGATAAGCTATGAAACGGTTGTTTCTGATATCAATATATCCGTCATTATTATAAATAGGCGAACGGTAGAGTGGATTTCCTATCACCTGGCCCCAATGCTGCCATCCAGGATAGATGCTGTGGTTATAATAATCATCAGTACCCGCTATATGGTCTGCGATACCCGATGTACGGTCATGATTGTACGGACCACTCTGATATTTGGTATAGAGATACTCCAGCACCACATTTTTCAGCCAGCGCGAATACTTCAGATTCAGTTCGAAGCCTAGCATGATGTCCTTCAGCGAATACATGAAGAAACGGCGTTTTACTTTCTTATTCCAGTCTGCGCCCTCACCATATCCATTATAGTCAAGGAGAAACATCTGGCTGTGATCTTCGAAATAATGATCGGCATAGATGGCAGCTTTCCAACTGTCAGTGTCATAATTGATACGCATCAGCCAACTGCCCAACTGGTTGCCGGCAACATTGGCATAAGCCCCTTCACCTGCATCAGAGCCCGTTGCCGACAGCGCATGCCAGAAGCCTTTCAGATTTTTCTCGGTAGGAATCTGTACCATACTGTCACCTATTGGACGATATGCATTGCCGCCAAACTGAGCAACCATTTCCAAGCCCATTTCTATGCTGAGCGGACAGAAAGCATTCTCGTTTCCGATACGCAAGAAACCTGCCTTGCTGTGATAGAGAATGTGGTCACAATATTTAGTCTGCCGTTTCGTAAAATCATGCTGCCAGCCATCATCCGTAGTCATACCATAAGCCAGATGACCTTTCAGCTGCAGCCAGCCTCTACCAAACGGAAGCGTCCAATATTCAGGAAGCGCCAGACGAACCTGAGGTATCGGACGGGCATTGATGCCCAGACACTGGCTACCACTGGAGAGCGACTGGTTTTTCAGCTCCATCGGATATTCCTTGGCACCTGCAGTCAGCACACCATAAAGCCAGCGGGCCTCCACATAAGCCTGCTGCACCACTACATGGCTGGTATAGTTTACCGGTACTGCCACATCTACTCCATATCCTACAGCCCAGCGGCGAGCAGAATCTGCAGAAAGCGGACGAACCAGACTACCTCTGAGATAGCCGTTATTCTTCTCTAAAGAACTTAATCCATGTTTGTTTGCGTTAAGCCACAATGGGGTTTTACCTTTCGAAAACGACCCTTGCATCTCAACACCATATTGTATATTTTCCCGAAGATCTATCTTCTCCGTGCCATCCTTCTCTTGCCACATATACTGTGCCATAGATGGGGCTGCCAGACTGCAAAGGGCAAAACATACACCTACCTTTATCTTATTCATAATTAAATCTATACTTTAAAGATAAAAACGGAATGATCTCTATTATATTGTATATATTCAGAAAAATAAAAAAAGAGCAACACTTGCCTCTCATTTTTTTTTGAGAACAAGCATTGCTCTTTTGATTGAATTATCGTTTTATCCGAAGTTATCGTACATGATGCTCTCAGGATCTACTCCGAGAGAATCCAGATAATCTGTTACTGTCTTGATCAGCATTGGAGGTCCGCAGAGATAGTACTCGCAATCCTCTGGTGCCTCGTGATCCTTCAAATAGGTATCACGGATGCAGTTAACAGCAAATCCCTCGTAGTACTTCACGCCCTGAGCATCTGCCACTGGGTCCTTGCGGTCCAATGAAAGATGGAAGTGGAAGTTAGGGAATTCCTTCTCAAGCTCCCAGAAGTCCTCCAGGAAGAATGCCTCACCCAATGCACGAGCTCCGTAGAAGAAGTGAAGTTCACGATCTGTAGTGTGCAAAGTCTTGGTCATGTGCATGATCTGCGCACGCAATGGAGCCATACCGGCACCACCACCAATCCAGATCATCTCCTTGCCTGATGTGAAGTTAGGATGGAAGTCACCGTAAGGACCACTCATCATTACCTTGTCGCCTGGCTTCAATGAGAAGATGTAAGAAGAAGCGATACCTGTTGGTACGTTCTGGAATCCTACCTGTGGACGTGGCAAGAATGGAGTTGTGGCGATACGAACGGTCAAGGTGATGATGTCACCCTCGTCAGGATAGTTCGCCATAGAGTAAGCACGAACGGTAGGCTCTGGGTTGTGAGCCTTCAAGGAAAGAATGTTGAACTTCTTCCATGCTCCGATGTACTCCTCGCCAATGAGATCCTTGTCGAAGTCCTTGTCGTAATCGATGCAGTCGTATGCAGGAATCTTGATCTGAGCGTAAGAACCTGGAACGAAGTCCATATGCTCGCCTGGAGGCAGAGCCACCTTGAACTCCTTGATGAATGATGACACGTTCTTGTTGGAGATAACCTCGCACTCCCACTCTTTCACGCCCATCACACTCTCAGGCACCTTGATCTTCAGGTCGCCCTTCACCTTGCACTGGCATCCCAGGCGCCAGTGGTCCTTGATCTGCTTGCGGGTGAAGTGAGGCTTCTCAGAATCGAGAATCTCGCCGCCGCCCTCGAGCACCTGAACCTTACACTGGCCACAGCTTGCCTTACCACCGCAGGCAGAAGGCAGGAAGATGCCGTTCTCATTCAGCGTAGTCATCAAACTGCTGCCCTGAGGCACGTTGATGGTCTTGTCGCCATTGATTTCGATATTTACATTTCCGCTAGGACTCAGATACTTCTTAGCCACGAGCAGGATGATAACCAGCAGGAGAATCACCACGAGGAAAACTCCGATACTAGCCAATATAAATGATGTATTACCCATATCTATAGTCCTCCTATTTTAGATTTTCAAGCCTGAGAAGCAAAGCATAGCCATTGCCATGAGGCCTACTGTGATAAATGTGATGCCGAGTCCCTGCAATGGCTTTGGCACGTCGCAATACTGCATCTTCTCGCGGATGGCTCCCATCAGGACGATGGCGAGAGTCCAACCCAGACCGGAACCTACGGCATAAACGATGCTATCCCATACAGAGGTGATAGCCTGAGTATTGGTAGGCTCCATCAGGATGCGCTGCTGCATGAAGAGCGATGCACCCATGATGGCACAGTTTACGGCAATCAATGGCAGGAAGATACCCAAGGCTGCATAGAGCGATGGTGAGAACTTCTCTACAATCATCTCGACCAGCTGCACGATACCGGCGATGACGGCGATGAAGAGGATGAAGCTCAGGTATGTGAGGTCAACACCCAGGATGCCGTCGGCGCTGAGCACCTTGGTCTGCAACAGGTAATCTACAGGCACGGTGATGAGCAACACGAAGGTTACTGCCAAGCCCAGGCCCAAAGAGGTCTTCACGTTCTTGGATACTGCCAAGTATGAACACATACCCAGGAAGTAGGCGAAGATCATGTTATCGACGAAAATCGAACGGAAAAACAAACTTATTGCGTGCTCCATCTTACTTCTCCTCCTTATAAATATAGGCACGATGTACCCAGATTACACATCCAACGAGAATCAATGCCATGGCTGGCATGGTCATCATACCGTTGTTAACATATCCAAAGCTGTAAGCTCCCTCTGGAATCAGCTGGAAACCGAGCAGAGAACCACGGCCCAAAAGCTCACGAACAGCACCCACAATCACGAGGATGAGGGCGTAACCCAAACCATTACCTACACCATCGAGGAATGAAGGCCAAGGCTTGTTCATCATGGCGAATGCCTCCAAGCGACCCATCAGGATACAGTTGGTGATGATCAAACCCACGTACACTGAGAGCTGCACGCTCACGTCGTAGGCGAAAGCCTTCAGCACCTGGCTCACGATGGTAACCAGGGCAGCAACTACCACCAGCTGGACGATGATACGGATGCGCTGAGGGATGGTGTTGCGGATGATGGAAATAATCACGTTAGAGAATGCCGTGATGATAGTAACGGCAAGTCCCATCACAATGGCTGGCTTCAGCTGGGAAGTAACAGCCAGGGCACTACAGATACCAAGCACCTGGACGAGGACAGGGTTGTCGCCGTTCAGTGGCTTGATGAATGCCTCCTTATTTTGTTTACTAAATAATGCCATAATTTCGCTTAATTATTTAATGAATTTAGCAAGACCTTCCTTGAGCATGGCATCCACACCGTTGGATGTCAATGTAGCACCGGTAACGGCATCCACATTGTTAGGGTCGCTGGCAGGAGCGTCTTTCTCAACGCCCAGAGCGATGCCCTCTACTCCATCCTTGTGAATCTTCTTGCCCTGGAATTTCTGCTGCCACTTCAGGTTGTCCTTGATTTCAGCACCAAGTCCGGCTGTCTCGCCTTCGTGGTTGAAATATACGCCATAGATGGTGTTGTTGTCAGCATCCACGGCGATGAAGCCTGAAATGCCGCCCCAGAGACCCATACCCTTTACGGAGTAAACAGTCTTCTTCTGACCATCAATCTCGCACTCGTAATACTTCATGCCGTCTTTCTCCTTCTCGTCCTTCACCACCTCTTTATATTTGGCAGCCGCAGTAGCGTTGTCAAGGTCGCGCAGGTTCAGGGAGTTGAGAATCTGCTTCTGAGTATCAAGAGCCACGTTGGCATCCTGTGTTGCCTTCAGCGAAGAAGACACGAACGCGAGCAGGAATGCCACGATTACCACGATGATAACCGAATAGATAATAGTATAGCTATTTGAATTTGTCTTCATATCTACATTCCTCCTACATTATTTAATAGCACGTTTAGCACGGCGAGAGATGTTGCTCTGTACTACACAGTAGTCGATGAGTGGAGCAAACATGTTGCCGAAGAAGATAGCGAGCATCATACCCTCTGGATAACCTGGGTTCATCACACGTACGATAACGGCGATGGCACCGATGAAGAATCCGTAGAAGTACTTACCCTTCTCAGTACGGGCAGAGGTTACAGGGTCGGTAGCCATGAATACGGCACCGAAGCAGAAACCACCGAGAACGATGTGCTCATACCAGGCGATAGGTGTCATGCCGAGAGCCTGGAAGATAAGCGCCATCACGATGCCGCCTGCGAATACTGAGCCCATGGTCTTCCATGATGCGATGCCTGTCCAGAGAAGGATGATGGCACCGATGGCGATGGCGATGACTGAAGTCTCACCGATACAGCCAGGAATGAAACCGATGATAGAATCGCAGGGACTAGCTGAAGGCATGCTGCCCTGAGCCAGCTGTCCGAGAGGAGTAGCAGCAGTGAAGCCATCAGGCAGGGTGTTACCCAGACCGAAGATAGCATCCTTAGCCACCCAGACCTTATCACCACTCATAGCCAGTGGATATGAGAAGAAGAGGAACATACGGGCACCCACAGCCACATTGAAGATGTTCATACCTGTGCCACCGAAGATTTCCTTGCAGAAGATGACTGCAAAGGCGCACGCCAGGGCGAGCATCCACAGCGGTGTAGAGATAGGAATGATCAATGGGATGATGATACCGCTGACGAGGTAACCCTCCTGGATTTCCTCGTGCTTCCACTGAGCCCAGGCAAACTCGATGCCGAGACCCACGATGTAGCTAACCAGCAACTTAGGGAGGACAGCCAGGAATCCGAAGCCGAAGACCTCGATGAAGCTGGCAGTATCCAGTGTACCTGCAGCCTTGAAATTCTGGTATCCCACATTATACATACCGAAGAGCAAAGCAGGAATCAGGGCGATTACCACAAAGCTCATGATGCGCTTCGAGTCGATGGAATCGTGGATGCTGGCTCCGCTCTTCGCTGTCGTATTAGGCACGTACAGGAAGCTCTCAAAACCGTCAAACACGCTCTCGAAGGCATGCAGCTTACCTCCCTTCTGGAAGTTAGGCTTTATCTTATTGAGATAATTTCTTAATGCACTCATTATTTTAATAATTAACAGTACTAAAAACTAAGCGTTCTCCTTGCGCAGGGTATCCAAGCCCTCGCGTACAATCTTCTGCAATTCGAGCTTAGATGAATCCACGAACTCAGCCACAGCAAAATCTTCAGGACTTACCTCGTAGATACCGAGCTGCTCCTGCTTGTCGATATCGCCGGCGATGATTGCCTTGATGAGATACTCACCATAGATGTCCATCGGGAGCACCTTGTCATACTCGCCGCTCATGATCATGTGGCGCTCGCCACCCTTCACGCGGGCATCGAGATTATACTCCTTCTTCTTGCCGAAGAGCCAGGAGAGATATGAACGCGATGTAGAGAACTGATCGGTACGTGGAAGAATCCAACCCAGCATCTCGTCGTTGTCATCACCCTCTGGGATGGCTGTAATCTCTGATGTATGACCACCTACGAAATCTTCTGTGGTTGTCTTTACACCGGTAAGTGGATTACCATTGATAAGTCGCACATGGTCAGTAGCTTTCAGCTGATTGGCTACAAAACTGCTTAAAGGTGTACCTACCAATACTTCAGCATAGCCAGGAGTCTTGATTTCACTACCAGCCACAGCTACAGTCTTGTGCAAATCAACCTTACCTGTCAGGAAGAGTCTTCCGAAGAAGATAACCGATGCTGGATCTACTGTCCAAACCACCTCGCCCTTGTTTACCGGGTCGATGTTGTTCACCTGTACGCCTACATTACCTGCCGGGCAAGGACCGTCGAATACATTGAGTTCTACATTCTTAGCCTCGCCGAGCGCATTGCTGTGCTGGTCAACGCCAACACCAAGATAAGTTTTCGCAATCTTGCTCAAGGCTGTCAAACCCGTCTGGAAAGCCTCTTCGTTGCCTTTGAGTTCTACCTCAAAGTCGGCTGCGAGCGGCATGTCGCGGAGGGCAGAAACGAAAATTGCCTTAGGCTTGGTGTCGGGAGTTGTGGACACAGCATAAGGCAACTGGTTGATGTATCCGAAGAGACCAGCCTCAAGCAGCGCCTGCTTGACAGTCTCACCGTCTAACGCATCAACGTTTTTCTTACCAAAATCCGTAGAGGTCTGTACTGCGTCGGCCTTCACCTTCACGCAGAGCACCTTTCGGCGCTCACCTCTCTCAATGGCGGTTACTTCTCCGCTCACTGGCGAGGCAAACTTCACCTCCGGGCAAGCCTTGTTCACAAACAAGGCATCTCCGGCATTGACATGATCGCCCTCGCGTACCACTACCTTAGGAGTCACACCCACGAAAGCCGCAGGAACCAGCGCATACTCGCCAGCCTGAGCCACCTGAAGCGTTACATCCTTGGAAGCCTTACCCGTAAGGTTAATGTCCAAGCCTTTACGTAACTTAATCACATTTGCCATAACTACATTAAAAAATATTAAATATAAACTTACTAATCACTTCAAGATATATGCGTCAGCGCCCTCATCAAGACGCTATACTGGCCATCTGCCATATAACATATATTTTACTGAACTTTCTCAAGTAAGCTCCATACGCCCTGAAAGGGCAGAAGCTCCTAGCCCAGGGCATCACCCTGAAAGGGCAAAAGCGCCTAGCCCAGCTCCATACGCCCTGAAAGGGCAGAAGCTCCTAGCCCAGGGCATCGCCCTGGGTAATTACGGACGCAAACCTGTCGCCCTGTAAGGGCAAAAGCTTTAAAATACCGGGCAATTAACAAAGCTTTTGCCCTTACAGGGCGCCTTGCTGATTGCTATTATACCCAGGGCGATGCCCTGGGCTAGGAGCTTCTGCCCTTTCAGGGCGTACTGCTTCTGAGCTTTTGGGCCTTTCAGCCCGTACTTAAACCACATGCGAAAGTTCAGTATTTTATCTACTTCTATGCTGAAACTTCTAACGTGCTGCAAAAATAGTGAAAAAAAGTGATATAAAAAAGAAAAATTGTGTGAATTATTCGATTTTATGCCGATTTTTCAGTAATTTTGTCGCAAAATTCAAATTAGTAACATTTTTGTAAACTAGAGAAAGCAACTCTGAAACATTTAAAACATATCATCAATAGCATTATATGGACGCTGGCTGCTGTCTATTTCTTGCTTGTCGTACTGTTGCACGTGCCACCAGTACAGGCCTTCATCGGCTCTGAAGTAGCCGGTGCACTGGCTCAGAAATTCGGCACTCAGGTAAGTATCGGAAAGGTGAACCTGGGCTTCTTCAACCGCATTATCATAGATGACGTGATGATGCTCGACCAGAAGGGCGACAGCATGATCTGTGCTTCGCGCGTATCGGCAAAGCTCGATTTCCTGCCTTTGAAGGATGGCAAGATTTCGGTTTCATCTGCCCAGCTCTTCGGGCTCAATGCCAACATCTACAAGCAGGATGCCAAGAGCCCGATGAACATCCAGTTCGTGCTCGATTCGCTGGCTTCGAAAGATACCACCCGCCATACTCCGCTCGACCTGCACATCGGAAGCCTGATTATCCGGCATGGTGCCGTTGCCTACAATCAGCGCGATATTGCACCTAAGCCGGGCGTCTTTTCGCCGCAGCATCTAGGCATCACAGACCTCTCTGCCCACATTATTCTGGGCCATCTCACAGACAAGGATATCCATTTGTCTGTCAAGAAGATAGCGCTGAAAGATAAATCAGGACTTCAACTCAGAAATCTGAGATTCAAACTCGATGCCGACCAGCAGCAAGCCCTGCTCAGAGACTTCAGCATCGAGCTCCCTCATTCGCAATTGCAGTTTGATGACCTGCGCGCTACCTACCGCATCGAGAACAAGCATATCGTAAAGCCTACACTCCAGTTTCAGGGCGGCATCAAGCCATCCGTCATCACGCTTGCCGATATTGCCTGCTTCGTGCCTGAACTCCGCAAGTTCAAGGATGCCCTGCAGCTTCATCTCCAGTTTTCGGGCACCAGTACATCTGCCCGCATCCATAACCTCGAATTCAAGACTCAGAGCGGCAGTCTGCTGCTCAGGGCTAACGGCCGTGTGAGCGATTGGGACCGCCTTCTGCGCTGGAAGGCAAACATCTCAGCCCTCAAGATATCAGGCGATGGCATCGGAGAGGTTTCCAGAAATCTGGGCAAACGCATCAGCATTCCGAAAGAAGTGCTGCGCCTGGGCGACATATATTATATAGGTGAAGTATATGGTGCTGGCAAGAAGGCAGGCACCCGCGGCCAGCTGAAGACCGGCGTGGGCGAAGTAGCCATCAAGGCCGAAAAAGCTGGCTCCGAGCTCAAGGCTAGCATCAACACCCAGGGCATCAACCTGGGCCGAATCCTCGACAACGGGCAGTTCGGCATTCTGGCAGCATCGCTTTCGGCTCACGGCAACAAGCAGCATTTCTATGCCAAGGGCAGCATTCCGCGCTTCGATTTCAACAAGTACAGCTACCGCAACATTCAGATAGACGGCAGCTATAACCGGGGATTGCTCGAGGGACTCGCATCCATCGCCGACCCTAACGCCAACATCCAGGTAGAAGGCTCCTACTCCATCCCGCGCAAGCAGTATGCAGCTACTGCCCATGTACAGCATCTGCTGCCAACCATCCTGGGACTGAAGGTAGCCGACAAGACCTACAGTCTCGATGGCATAACCGTAAGCGCCAAGAACCAGGGCAAGGACAGCTATTTCGACCTCGAAGCCCCGTTCGCCAGCATCCATGTTGACGGAGAGTACGATTACGCTACCCTCACCAAGAGCTTCACCAACCTGATAGCCAGCAAACTGCCTACCCTTCCGGGCATCGGCAAGGTAGACAGGAGTGCGAAGAACCATTTCACCTTCCAGGCAGAAATCACCTCTACCGAGATACTGCAGCGCATGCTGGGCATTCCGCTGCAGATAGAGCAGCCCGTCTTTGCCGATGGATTCGTGAACGATGCCGAGAAAACCGTCAACATCTATGCCAGCGTGGCTGACTTCAGCTATGGCGCAAAAGACTATCATGGAGCCAAAGTGCGACTGCATACCATCAACGATTCGCTCAAGATAGATGCGCAGATCAGACAGGGCAAATGGGGAGATAACGGACCGGGCATCCACGTAAAGGCAGCCGCTGCCGACAACCAGCTCTTCGCCAAGCTCTTCTACAACAACCATTCGGCCAAGCTCCCTATCCAGGGCATCATCGATACGAGGGCGCAGTTCTTCAAGAACGAAGATCATGTTTCTACCGCCCACGTAACCATACACCCGTCTGAAATCAGAATCGACGGTACGCCGTGGGAGGTTCATCCTGCCGACATCATCTACAGCAAGAACCGCCTGCTGGTAGACCATTTCGCCGTGAGCCACGACCAGCAGCACGTCATCGTTTCCGGTCTTGCTACACCCGAGAAGACCGATTCTATCGTAGCCGACCTGAAGGATGTGGATGTGGCATACGTGCTGAACCTCGTCAATTTCCATTCGGTAGATTTCACCGGCAAGGCTTCGGGCAAGGCTATCATCAAGAGCCTCTTCAACGACCCTGATGCCTACGCCCAGCTAGACGTGAAGGAGTTTACCTTCGAAAACGGACAGCTCGGTGTACTCCATGCTGGTGTCAACTTCAATAAGGAACTTGAACAGATTGATATTCATGCAGTTGCCGATGATGGTCCGGAGCATCAGACACTCATCAACGGATACGTCTCGCCTAAGCGCAACTATATCGACCTGGGTATCGATGCCCAGGGCACCAGCATGAAATTCCTCGAGAATTTCTGCGGCAGTTTCATGAACCAGGTAGAAGCCTGGGGCGATGGCCATCTCAATGTGGTGGGCGATTTGAAAAGCGTCAATCTCGTAGGCGATATTACCGCTCATGGCAAGGTGCACCTCAAGCAGCTCAACACCGATTATACCTTCGATGCGCTCCGTGCCCACGCTATCCCAGATGATATCCTCATAGAGAATGATACCATCTTCGACCGCAACCGCAACATAGCCATCCTGAGCGGAGGCATCCACCACAAGCACCTCACAAGGCTGAGCTACGACCTCGATATCAAGGCGCACAACTTCCTGGGCTTCGATACCCGCGAGTTTGGCGACAACACCTTCTATGGCACCATCTATGCCACGGGCGAGGTAGGCATCCACGGCAAGAGCGGCGAAACCGTCATCGATATCAACGCCGAACCCGAACCGGGCAGCATCTTTGTATATAATGTGGCAAGTCCGGACGCCATCAGCGACAAGAGCTTTATCCACTGGCACGAGATTGTGCCGGATATCATGGAGAGCCTGAACGGGGCTCCAACCACGAAACAGAGAGAGGATGACATTGATTTCGAATCGGATATGCGCATCAACTTCCTCGTAAACACCAACCAGAACCTCACGCTCAAGCTGATCATGGACGAGCAGTCGGGCGATTACATCACCCTGAACGGAGATGGCGTAATTCGCGCCAACTACTTCAACAAGGGCTCATTCGACATGTTTGGCAACTATGTGGTAGACCATGGCACCTACAAGCTCACCATCCAGAATCTCATCAAGAAGGAGTTCGAGTTTATGCCGGGCGGCACCATCGCCTTCGGTGGCAACCCATACAACGCCCCACTCAACCTGCGGGCTAAATATACCGTAAACGGAGTGCCGCTGAGCGACCTGCGCATAGGCCGTTCGTTCTCGGGCAACAACATCCGCGTAGACTGCCTGATGGACATCACCGGCACGCCTCAATCGCCTAAGGTAGATTTCTCGATGGACCTGCCTACGGTTAACAGCGATGCGAAGCAGATGATCTACTCTATCATCAATTCGCAGGAAGAGATGAACCAGCAGGTGCTCTATCTCTTGGGCATCGGCCGGTTCTACGCACAGACCAACAACAACCAGGTGAGCGAGGATGGCGAACAGCAGAGTCAGACTTCGCTGGCGATGCAGAGCCTGCTGAGCGGCACCATCTCGCAGCAGCTGAACACCGTACTTTCCAACGTGGTGAAGAGCAACAACTGGAATTTCGGTGCCAACATATCTACGGGCGATGAAGGTTTCAACAATGCCGAATATGAGGGCATTCTGAGCGGCAAGCTGCTCAACAACCGGTTACTCTTCAATGGCCAGTTCGGTTATCGCGACAATCCGAATGCCACGCAGAGTTTCATCGGTGATTTTGACCTCCGCTACCTCATCTTCCCTAACGGCAACCTCGCCATACGCATGTACAATCAGACAAACGACCGCTATTTTACGCGCAACAGTCTGAACACGCAGGGTCTCGGTCTCATCATGAAGAAAGACTTCAACGGCCTCCGCGATTTCTTCGGCATCAAAAAGAAGAAGAAAAAGAAATAAAAAGCCAAAAAGAGGGTGTGTCATAACCAGATGACTCACCCTCTTTTTTTATTTTCAGATAACCGTAATCCATACAGATTCCCCCTGCTCCCTGGCCTCGGCAATGCGGCTGATGAGGCGGTTGAGCCAGATGCGGGAGTTCACTACCATCCCCCTGAACTTGTTCTCGCCCACCAGGATGCAGCCTTGCGTGTCGTCAGGATAATTGCCTGCATGGATGCGGATGCCCTCGAAACCGGGCACTCCCTGAACGAGAGGCAGAAAACACTTAAACCTGGGCGACGGGGTAACAAGCAGCGGATAAGTGCCCTCGGGTATCGCCGTCTTGCCCCGAACCTTGCGCGCTATCTTGCCGCTCACCCTGCCCGAACGGGCATCCACTTCCCCAGCACTCAACGTGATGCCCAGCAGATTGCGCCAGGTAGGCTCCAGCGTATCACAGAAATAATGCTCCTTGTCCAGCAGCGTCTCAGAGAAGGTATCGCGAAATTCACGCTTGTCTTCCAGATGCCTGCTGAAACTCTGGCGGCTCTCTACCTCATCCTCTTTCAGAAGATAAAGATGACCTATCGTATAGGTCTTCTTCTTGGCTATTCGCTTTACTATTATTTCCATAAGCTTATTCTTTATTGAGAAGATAACTTCTGTTGTAATGCACCTTGCGGAAAATTAAACTGTCAGTGTCAGTGTCAGCAGTTTCGTCTTTAAGCAGCTTCACCACATATCCGCGCGATACCCACTGGTAAACAGCATCCATCGTACGCTTGCGGTTGTCGTCGAAACCCTGCTCCCTGCGCAGATTGGCATAATCCTTGAGCGAGAACTGTTCGGGCAGCATCTCAAGCATATTCTTCGGACCCCTCGGTGCTGTCTTAGGCACGCAGTCCTGCTCTCTGTCTGCATCGTAAATCATCTGTCCAAATAATTTCAACTTACAGTAGAGGTCATAACGCTCGCTCCAGCGCACGAAATCTGCGATGGATTTCTCCCATTTCATGCCGTTTGCCACATACAGCACGCATGCCTTCAGATAGGCGATGACATTGGCTCTGAACGAGAGATTCTCAAATACCACATCCTGCGACAGACGGGCAAACTGGGCATTTTCATCCAGAAGCGTCTGAGCCAGCTTGCGGGCTCCAGGGCAGTCTACCAGTCCTCTAGCCTTCACCAGATTGTCGATATAGGGCTTCAGCTGTTCATCGAAGGCTGCATCATAAGTGCCGTATACCGGAAGCTCCGAACCGCATGGACGGCGCTCGATGGTGCTGAACGAGATACGGCTGATAGGACCATCCGTTACCACCCTTTTGAAATATTCGCGACACTTTTTCGGGGTGCAGCAGGCATTCCAGTTGAAGCGCACCTTGATGGTTTCGGTAACGCTCTGTGTGCCCACTCTGTCCTGTCCGTAATTACCCAGATCGAAGGCAAGCTCCATGATGCGGAAGTGCTGGTTGGTCTTGCCCTTCAGCGCATCGAAGAGGTTCAGCTCGTTCAGTTTTGAATAGAGGAAATGGTTCTCAGCCTCCTTCATTCTGAGCACAAAGGCAGGGTTCGTCATATCAATATTAACCTCTTGTATAACAAGTCCTTGCGGTCTTTCTCTCTTGTCTTTGTTCGAGCCTTTGCGGTTGCATTCATCTTTCCACAGTCGCTCTCTTTCTCTCTGTTCAGCATCCCGCTTTCTGATGTCAGCCATGATGTGGTTGATAGGTTGCGTGATGGCTTCCTTTCCGCTTCCTGTAGGGGCACACAAGATAGAAGAAATTGTAGCCTCATGCTCTACATTATCGAGATAGCGGAATCGGGTTTCGCAGAGATGCGATGCCAGTGGCGGGAAGATAGCCTGCGATACGGCTGGACGGTAAATATCCGGTGTTTTCGAAATCAGGAGTCGGATGAGTTTGGGCAATTTTTCCGGCATCTGATGAATATGATAGAAGTAAGATTCCGGATTGTTGATATCGCCGAAATCGCTGTCATCATAGTTGGCAGAAAGCGCATTCATCTTTTCATTCCTTACCAGCTCTACGGCCTTGCTCACGATGCTGGGCATTCGGAAGCTCTGCTTTCTGTTGCAGGCACTCTCCACGGTTATGAACGCCCTCTTCCGGTCTTCGCCAAAGGTTGGAATCACCTGCTTGATCCATTCCGCATTATCATCGCAGAGATAGCGGAGATAGCAGCTTAATGTAAAGATAAACGAGTTTCTGGAGCCATGTTGCGGCTCTCCTCCCAGCAGCTCTATCAGCTTCTCTATGATAACCGGATAAGGCACCCCCTGGTATTCCTTGGGGTAGCTGGCAGGAGCCTTCTTGCTTTCAGCAGCCCCTCTTCCAGCGCCCGTGCTCCCTTCAGCAGCAGCCTTCTTGCTTCCAGCACCCGTGCTCCCTTCAGCAGCAGCCCCGCTTCCTTCAGCAGCAGCTCCCTCCGGTCTCCCGTCAGGCAGCCCCCGTTCCGGGGCTTTCCAAGCCCCGTCCCCCTTCAGTTCTCCGTTCTCCTCGCTCCGGGTTGCAGCCTCTCTATCCTTAAACAGCTCCTCTTCATTAATAAAGAGGATATAGTCTTCGGGCACGATGAACGAAGGCCGAGCCAGGTCCTTCACGCAAGAATCATAATCCTTATCCCCCAGCTGCTCCGACATCCATTTCTGCGCATCAGCCAGGTTCATCTTTCCCGGGATAACGAAGACAAGCCTCAGTCCCTCGAGCGAAGGCGTAACATGAACCAGCAGGATGCATTCCAGCACCTCAGGCTTATTCTTCTTCAGCTCCTGGCTCTTCGTCTTCCACCACCCTCTCGGGTCGGGAATATGGTCTTTGTCGTAGATAGAAAGCCCGCTGGGAATGGCATCCGCATTCAGTCGTCGGCCGTTCTTGAAGGTAGCATGCGGAGTGAGAATCGGGAGTTTAGCCTTCAGCTTCGTCTTCAGCGCCACATAATTATCCTTGCTCATCTCGCCTCTGCGCAGGCTCTCAAGTGCGTCTTCTATCTCGGCGCAAGTCTTCACCACCACACCGCTCTGGGCTGCCTGATGAAAGAGCTGGGGCGTACAAACCTGTACCGCCCTGCTCCTTACACTTTCGGATATTCCAAAACTCATAGACTAGCAATTTTTCGTTACAAACTCACCGGCAATCTCACTCTCTTTGCAGATAACCTGAGCCGGCATAACCTCGGCTTCTCTGCGGCTGATACGCAGATGCATTCTCACATCCTCATCGCCCACGCTGGCACTTCCATGAGCCAGCCGTATAAACTTGCGTTGTTTCCGCTTTTCGCTATTGCTGGCGAATGCGTTGAAATTACCCTCCTTGGGGCTGACCAGGGCGATAGAGCCCTTCTTGCGTTTGCCCTGCGTCAGGAGAGCCTGATACAAAGCATCTGAAATCTGAATCTTAATATACATAATTCTTTATTTTTTATAATAGGCAAAACTCTATAAACTATTAACTGTCAACTATTAACTAACATCAGAATGGCTGCACTTGCTCAAACTCCGAGATATGTGTCTCGCCATAATATCTGCCGTTATACTCCCTCACGCTGTGGCGGAGCCCGATGCCCAGTACATCGCCTTCCTTAGCCGTAAACTTGTCTACCGCATCGCCGAAGAGCCGCGCCACATACCGGTCGGGATGAACCGCATTCTCCATTGATTCCACCACTACCTCGCGAGATTTCCAAGGATTACCTGTCTGCTGGCTTACACCACTCTGAACGTCAAGAAGCTTGACTACTTTCATCTTTTTCATAAACTTAAAAATTAAAAATTAATAAATCATATTTAAGGACAAAAAAAATGCCCCGCAACCAGACTTGTCATCTGATTACGGGGGCAAAGATACGGCTTTTTCACCTTTAGGATAAATAGGCAAAATAGGATTAATTATTTTTTCCTACGTTTTTTCTCTTTTTCAGTCATTAATCCTACATATTCTCTTCAAAAAAAGCATCCACCAGCTTCTCCATATCGGAATTCTTTTTCGGGGGCTTGTTACAGAAGGCGTTATTGAACGACTTCTCTATTGCATCAATACTGATTTTGCAGTCTTTGGTCAGGAACCTGAAGATGGTGTTCACTCCTACCGCTCGCTTGCGGGGAATTACCCCATATTCTTTCCAATGATCAAGGAAGGAGAAGATGGCGATGTTCAGGGGCGAACTTCTTCTAGAACTGGTACGCAGCCCTGCCCACTCATTCTGCTCTAGGAATGTGCGGAAGAGCTCAGCCTGTTTGAGGGTTTCCGCCTCGTCCTTGACGCAGTAGTTTTCATCACGGGCAAAGAGATACTCGCTCTTTCTGCCCCTACCGGTTTCCTTCTGGCTGATGCCAGCAGCCGCATCCTTTTCTGCTTTTCGCTCATCATCAGCAGGAGCAGCCTTAAAATCAGCAGCAGCAACATCTTCCGCCTCGAGGTCCTCATCCTCCGAACAGTCAATCAGCTGTACAGAAGAAAACGTCTGTCCGCCTCTCTCTCCATCTTTCGGAGGATATACATTCACCACTCCAAAGATATTCTGCTGTTCAACATGCTCGTTGTAAAAAGCCCCAGGGCATATAATAATCTTATTTCCACTCATAATCTTCTCCTTCTAATCCTAATCTTTTGCGTTTATATCTAGGCAGAAAATCCTTCAAATCTACCTCAGGCAGAGAATCCGACAGGTCCGCCTTAGGATGAATATTCTGATGATGAACCACACCATTGTACACCCCGCCTTCTTTTACCGTAACATTGTTAGGTCTAAGTTCCTCGTTTGCAATCTGTTTTAGATAGGCAGGAATCTCATCTATCAATTTATACAATTCATCACGTATAGATTCACCCTCGCTAAAACAACCATTTGTCATTTGCTGTAACAGCTCCGTATACAATACTTCATGACCATGATTTATCCTCTTCTTAAGCCCTTTAACAAACTTGACAGCAGAGCCAATCATTTCTTTGGCAAAATCTTCTCTCATCCTAGATGTATCAGTCACCATTGCAGCAGCTTTACGATCTGCATCTTTCTTCATCCGTCGAATGGTGATATCCTTACAGCAGATTTCATCCCTTGCATCATCAAGTTTCTTACTGAGCTTCTGGTTTTCCGCCTGAGCCTCTTCCAGTTTCTGAGCCAGCAGTGTATTGGACGCCTTAGTCGCTTCCAAGTCATGATTCAGCTGTTGTTTTTCTGTCTCATCCTCATCCAACATCTGAACCAGCTGGCTGTTTTGCATCTTAAAATTATCCAAGGCCTGCAACAGTTTCCTGTTTACAATTTGAGCACTTTCAGAGATGCCCTTCTCTTCAGCTAGCTCTTTCTTCAGCTTGCGAATCTCTTCTTCCTTCGCCTTTTTATACTGTTCGAATCCAATCTTCAGTTTCTGGCTAACGTCATTAATCATATCGATGTAGGAACAGACAGAAGAATGTTTTTTCCCCTCTCCATCCTCCACCTTCTCTTTCTGCATCTTCGCAGTAGTATTTTTTTCCTTACACAACTCATAAAGAGTTTTCTCCTTAGGATAAACAATGTAATGTTCATCATCAGCTCCATAATTAAGGCTATGGTCCCCTTCGAATACTTCTCTCATAAATATAATTTTTGTTTAAATTGTGTTTTTAGGGTAAAGTATAAGATGCGGTTCCGGTTCGGGGGTTCAAGTGTGTTGAGCTTGGGCTCGGGAAACAAAGCTGCAGGGCCTCATCCTTTATCTAAAAATATATAGTTGTTAATACAATTCCCGCTTAAAGCGAAAAGTAGCACAAAGGTATATATAATTTTTTGAATGACCAAACAAATGAACACATTTTTTTCTATCATTTTCTGACACTGACACTGACAGTTATTTTTTCCGAGGGTAGTAAAAGAGTAAGAAGAAAAGTTATATTTATATATATAAATATAAAATATTATCTTAACATTCTTTTACCTATTAGAGCAGCTAGCAGAAACAAAAACTGTCAGTGTCAGTGTCAGCAAAACGCAGCACCAGAATCACCCTCCATAGCGTTTCTCTCTGCGCTAACCTATGACTTATCCCTCATAACTCTAAGAGTAGCGAGCCCCTACTCTATATTTTTTGCTTTATTAACGAGAATCGCTCCCCCTCGCCCCCCTCGCCTCGCCTCCCCGCCTGCCCCCGTTCCCTGCGATTCCATCGCAGGTCCCCCCTCCCTTCTCTTCCTCCCTCCATCCCCCTTTGCTGAAAACAGCCCTTATCTGCAACCTGAAATTTGGCAGTTACAGAAAAAATGCGTATCTTTGCATCGTGATTAGGAAAAGCCTCATCAAGCTCCGGACAAAAGATGGCGGCGGCTTCCCACACACCCTAAACATAAACACTAAAAAAGAACATTAAACACTAAAAGAACATGGAACAGAAAGGAACATTGAAGTATCGTAAGATTCAGCGTACACCACAGAGTGGAGAAAACGCAGGTAAGAAAAAGTGGTATGCCACCTCAGTAACCGACCGCGAAGTAGATTTCGAAGGCTTCGTTACACACATCGCCGACCACGGCTCGCCATACAGCCGAGGCACCATCCACGGTGTACTGATGGATGCTCTCGACCACTTGCAGGAGTTGATTCTCGACGGCAAGAGCGTCCGCCTCTCAGGTCTCGGCCTCTTCTCCATCGGCATGAGTTCAAAAGCGGAAGACACCCGCGACAAGGTAACCGCTGCCAGCGTAGAGGGCGTTCACCTGATTGTACGCAACACCAAAACCTGGAGCAACTCCGAGCTCAGAAAGAAGTGCAAGATTGAAGAGTATGGCGCCTTCACCGGCACCGATAACACCGATACTTCAGGCGGCGGTTCTACCCAGGGCGGCTCAGGAAACACCGGTGGCACGGGCAGCGACGGCCAAGGCTCTGAATCAAGCGGCGGCACTACCGGCAAGGACGATACTGGCGACGGCCTTGAATAGCCCAAGGATAGACTGGCTAGGTTGCTAGCCCCTAGCCCAGCCTATCCGCCCACAAAAAGTCAACATTCAACACTCAACATTCAACATTCAAAAAAATGAAAGCGAACACCTGGAAAACAATTCTGCAGATAGCCATCAGCATTCTGACCGCTATCGCGACAACAATAATTAAACATCCTACTAGCTATTATTTCAAAAAAATGTTGTATCTTTGCCAGCGAAAATAAAAAATTAAAGTGTTATGGCAAAGGTATTATGTATTGTACGTTCTTCAACTGAGGCACAGGAGATTGAATCACAGAAGAAGGAATTGATTGAGTTCTGCAAGACCAAGGGATTTGCGGATGGTGACATGCTTTTTATTGAGGCACAAGGTGCAAGTGCAAGGTCTTTGAATAAGAAGTATATCAAGATGCTTGAAGATATTAAGTCAACAATCTTGAATGACAGTGAAATCAAGTCTGTTGCTGTTTGGGCGTTGAACCGTCTTGGAAGAGTAGAAAGCAAGTTGCATGAAATGAAGGAGTTCTTTGTGAAGAACCGAATCCAAGTGTATTGCAAAGACCCTTCCTTCAAGTTGCTGAAAGAAGATGGAACTGAGGACACAGCAGGAAGCATGATGTTCAGTGTTTATGCTGCAATGGTGAAGCTTGATACTGAGGAAATGTTTGCAAAGATGCAGCGTGGCAAGAAAAGAAATGCTGAGATTGGTAAGTGCAATGGAAGCCACATTCAATTATATGGTTATCAGCTTGACAGCAATAACTTTGTCATTCCATTGAAGGAAGAGGCTGAGGCTGTCAACATGATTTATGATATGTACATCAGTGGCAAGTACTCAACCTACACATTGGCAACAGAGTTGAATGAGAGGGGTTTCCGCAATAGAGGAAAGAAGGTCACACAAGCTTGGATTGGCAAGATACTAGGTGAAACCGCATACATTGGCTATACCAATTGGGAAGGTTCACGTTCAAGTCATAGAAAGTTTATCCCTATCATGTCCAAGGAAAAATGGGATAAATGCCAAGCTATTAAAAAGGCTAAGAAGAATGGTGAATATGTAGGGAAGACCAAGGAATCTAGGAACACCAATCTAGGTTGTGGTTTGATTAAGTGCCCAAAATGCGGTGGCAATTACATGGCAAGTGGGTTAAATTACCTCTGTTACCATAAGAAAGCGCATTTGGGGTGTGAGAATAGTGTTTCAATGCGTATTAACGTTCTTGACCAAATCATCTATGAGGTTGCGAGTATATTGCATATTGAGTTTATGTCACAGCCAAACAATAATTTGGTTGAGCAATTGGAGAATGACATCAAGGTATTGGGTGAGAAGGTAAATGGAAGCGAGAAGGATTTGAAAGAGATTGATGAGAAGAAGGCTAAGATTGCTGATATATACGTTGATGGCATCATTACCAAGAAACAATACCAAGCAAGGATTGCCAAGATTGATGCTGAGAAATCTCAATCTGAGAATGATATTGACAGGTACAAGGTTGAGATTGTGAAGCTAGAAAGACAGCTTGAATCAGCCAAGAATCCTACATTTGATAATCTCTTGGAATATGCGGATGATTTGTCTTCAACTGACATTAAAAAGATGAAGGATATTGTAAATCAGCATATATCAAAGGTATGGTTTGATGCTGAGGAATGCAATTTATTTAACGGCAAGGTTAAGACATGCAAGCATATCCATATCATTGATGAGAATGGCAAAGATTGGGAATGGATTTATATATCCCAACTACCATGGAAGGGTTTTGAAAAGAAGCTATACAAATTGGTTGATGGAAAGCTGATTCCGCATTGGCAAACTGAGGAGCATGAGTTGTTGGCATCCATTGCCACCTATCAACTAATAAAGGGGGATGGTGATTAGACCATTCCCCCTAGATTACTTATTTATCGCAAACTAGCAATCTCAAGTTTGTTAAACAAAGTATTAAAATAAAATATTAAATTAAATGAAAAAAAATATTGAAATGGCGGTTATACCAGCATTCTTACTTAGACTACTTCAAAGATAATCAGTTCATCATTCTTTTTGACAAATTTAAGTTCCCCAACTTCCAATACAATTTCACTCTGTGGGTTCATAGTGATGAAGTCATTGTAATGACTTTTATCAGCAATTATTGGCTTTATATTCCAAACACTTTCAAGACAAACCTTCAAAACGTTAATTTTTGTTGTGTTCATTTCCTTGAACCAAACCTTGGCAAAAGCTATTGCCTCTTTACTATTACTTTCCATTTATTAAAAATAAATTTTTAAATTTACCCTTCAATTTTCATAGTATAATGCTAGGTGAAGGGTTTCCCTAGTCATTGAACTATCACCGTTCGTTAACATGGCAAAGATATACAAAAGAATTGGTAAAGAGAAATCCTCATAACATTCTTTAACTAAAGCTATACTTTTCCAATAACTTAGCCTCTAGCCTTGGCAATATGTCTTCCACTGTCAATGGTTGGCAATTGTTAGGGATTCTAGGATAGTTCTTATTAATGTCCTTCAAGGCTGTTATGTTCTTTGAAGCTGCCATGTAGCAAGCAAAGGCGAATCCATCATGCTCAAAGTAAACTATTGATAGCCCTTTCATTCCGCTTACAGGAAATGACATACCATAGATTGAGTTGTGTTCCCTTGACCATTCAATGAGTTCATTGAGTGCTTCTTCCTTCCTATCAATGTTATCATGTCCGTAATATCCCCAATCACGTTTGCATTCAATCATTGCGTTTTGAGCATCACCAATCTCCAAGGCTAGTCTAAAGAACTTTGCAGCTTCATCACCTTTTTTATATAAAGATGTTAGTTTGTACTTGGTATTGGTCTTTCCAATGCCACAGAAGGTTTCAACGTAGTTATCATACCAACTTTCTTGCTCAACTGTTAGGACATTGTACTCATTCATCTTTCGGAATCCACTCTCAGCATCAAGTAGGAGGCATTTCTCTACATATTCATCATATCTTTCTTGTCTCTCACGTTCCTTCCTTTGGGATTCACTCTCATAGAAGTTCAACGTTTCATCTTCAATGGATTCATCCGTTGCAATGTTTTGCTTGGTCTCTTCTTCATCATCTTCAAAGTATTGCTCTGTCTTATTTCCCTTCTTTATGGCAACGTAAAAGACGAGTGCTATTGCTAGAACTATAATTAATAAGCTTCCCATATCTCTTAATCTATTTAAATGTTATTTTATTGGTTTCTTGTGACGCAAAGATACTAAAAAAAGTTGAGTTAGCAAAGATGTTTAACGTCATTTAACATATCCCATATAATGCCCTAGAAAGCCTTTAAAATGCCCTAATGGTATAGTTTATCACCTTCAATAAGATAACGCCTCAGAACGTCAGGAAACAGCCTTAGAATCAATCTATCATATAGTTATTACATATAATATCATTAATAATGGCAGATTATAGAAAACTAGTTCCTTTCATAAAAAAATGGGAAGGTGGATTCAGCAAACATCCGCAAGATAGAGGTGGAGCAACCAACAAGGGTGTTACATTGTCAACCTATAGGATGGTATATGGCAAGGATAAGACTGTTGATGACTTGAAGAACTTGACAGAATCCCAATGGAACTATATATTCAAAAAATTATATTGGGATAAATGGAAGGCTGATTCAATAAAGAATCAATCCGTTGCAGACATATTGGTAGATTGGTATTGGATGAGCGGAAACATTGGAGTTAAGAAAGTTCAAGAACTGTTTGGGCTAACTGTTGATGGCATTGTTGGAAACAAGACCCTTGGAAAGATTAACTCAGTTGATGGTGAGTGGCTTTTCAAGAGGATTTGGGAAATGAGGTTGAACTATTACAATTCAATAGTAAAGAACCATCCATCACAGAAGATTTTTCTTCAAGGATGGCTTAATAGACTGCATTCAATTGTTTACCATGGATAAGCTAAAATTTGCGTTCTAAGGCTTTATTTTTCTTGAATGGTATAGTTATCCATCCGCAAAGAGATAACGCCTTCCTGCTCAAATACAACCTCTTAAATTGGATTTATCAGCATACTATTATATAAGAAGAAAGGGGTGACTCGCTAGCCATCCCCAAAGACCATCTATTTATCACAAACTGACAGTCTTTAAATGATTAAAATTATAAAAAACACTTTTGATATAAATGCAATAAAATATCGTCGTAGAAGCCATCAAATCTCCTCAGTGGTATAGTTATCCACCTTCAATGAGAAAGTGGCTTAAAACGTCAGGAAATGGGCTTAGAATCAATCTATCACACATCCGTTGGTAACACCATTGTCATTCCCTTCTTCTATTGTCTTATTTTAGATGACGGTATAGCGCAGGAAAGCCCCCAAAACTACATGGTGGTATAGTTACCCACCAAGACGGAGAAAACAGCTTAGAGAGCCTCCTGTACGCCTTATACGCCATATTTATATTATTTTACCCTATTGTAGATTCTAGTAAATAGACCCTTCAAATAAAACTCATGGAGCTTTGCTGTCTGTTTATCCATGCGCATTACACTTGGTCTTATATTCCTTGAAATGTACTTTTCTAGTGCTTGTACCAAATCTTTCCCCTTTGTAGGAAATGTAAAGTTCCTTTCATCAATTTCATCGTGGAAGTTATGTTCAAGCAAAGTGTTTGTCTTCCTATCCTCAGCTAGTGTTTCTTCATCTAATGGTTCATTGGAGAACCTTAGACCCTTCCTAGTCTTCTTCTTTTGGTTCTTTATGGTTGAAATGGTAGAATCTGACAAGTTTAGGGCTTTGCTTGCCTCTTGGCTTGACTTAAATACTCCTATCAGTTTACCGTCTCGGTATGCATAAGTTTCTTTCACTTATATTCTTCATTGCTCTATTTAGTATCTCTTAATAGCCTACCTATACGGTTATCGTAGATGAACTTTTCATCAATACCTAGTGATGTAATTTCTTCAACGGTCTTGAATCGTTTTCCACTCAATTCTGGTCTATCTTTCAAAACAGAACTGAGTTCATATCTACCTTTTGTTGAACTTTCATCAAAGTTCTCACTAAATCTAAAATCAATGCTAGCAATCAATGCATGAACTAGTGGGACATCAACCTTGAAGAAATTCTTACCTTCAATCACTCGGTACTCTTCTAGGATTGTCTCAACGACATTGAAGACCTTGAATGGGTTAGGTGTCTCTACTGAGACGAGAACTTCAAACTGATGGTTAATCAAACCCTTAGCTACAAGTTCCTCACATTTCTTATGTGGCTCTTCTTCACTTGCATTGATGTAAACCCAACCTTCTTCAGATGGTGTTCTCAATATATAAACAAATCCCTTAGAATTATTGCTCTTGCTCATTGTCTTGTTTTTATTAATTAGTTTATCATATTGTAACATTGCAAAGATATAGAAAAAATATGAGAAAGCGAAATTTAATTGAGATTATTTTCAAGTTTTTCACTAGCCCACCCAAGACCCTTTGCAAAGTTTCTGAGTTTTTTCTCGCCATTTCCTCTTATTATGCAAGAATCCTCGCCAGTCAACTCATTGTGATAGACGCTTATTCTTAGGTTTGATAGATACCCACTACCAAGCCTTATATAAAAGTCTTCTTCACAGTCTTTCCCAACCTCAATAAGAAGCTTTGACCCATCATCATCTGTGAATGTTTCTGATTCTGTAGGTAACGTCTTCTTTCCATCCATTGAATATCTTAATTTAGCCATTATATAATGTTTCATTTTAGCGTGTATATATTGAGCAGGAAGCCCTTAAAATACTCTAGTGGTATAATTGCCCACCTTCAATGAGAAAGTGGCTTATAGAGCTTCCTGTATGCCTTATTATGGATTCCACTCATTAGTTTCATCAACCTCTTGCGTGGCGGTGTCTTGCTGAATGGTTTTCTTGGTTTCTTCTACCTTGGTATCATCATTCAAGGCTAACTCATCTAAGGTTGGCTCTTCCTTTGGTAACGGTTTGTCATATTCCCCATTGTTCTCCTTCAACCTTTCCCTAATATAGCAATCTATTACATCATCCGAAAAGACTGTTTGGGCTAACGCTCTTATGCTATTCTCCAATTCCTCAGTAAATGGCTTGGTATCATACCATATCCTTAACGTCTGCATATCATCCTCTTTTGTATATTCTGTAGTCATTATATATCTTGGTTTTAATTAGTTAAAATATCTCATCATTCTCTTCATCATAACCGCCGACAACGGCAGCAACTTCTTTGTCACTTGGCATGTCATCATCAATCACTTCCCCTTGGTCTTCATCCTCATCTTTCCCATAGCGGCTATTTGCATTTGGAAGTCTTGACAAGGTTTCTTGCGCTTGCTCATCTGTGAAGGTAGGATTCCAATAGTCTTCATCCCTAGGCTCTTCACTTGGTGTTACAGTTTCATCTTGCTTTGGTTCTTCAACTGTCTGATTTGATACCTCACTTGGAGTTTCTTGCTGTGGTACTTCTACTACATCTCTTTTTTCAGCGTAAAAGTTGTATGTAAGAGCAAAATCTAGGAATGGTTGGAGAACCTTTTGGCTATACCCCTTGGTTGTGTAAGCCTTCCTAATCTCATTGAGAATCCTTTCACGTTCTTCTGACGTCATATCTTCCTTGAAGTTTTCCAATAAAGGCTTGAAGGTCTCCTTTAGCTCTTGGAGTTGTCTTTCCTCTTCATCCTTTGGAATCTCAACTTCCTTTGGCTTGGAAGCCTCTTGAACTGTTGTCTTGCTTGCTGTCTTGGTATCAGCCTTTGGTGTTTGCTCTTGCATTGGGGTTTCTTTGGTTTCTTCCTTTGAAGACTCTTGCTGTAACCCCTTGGTATCAACTTCTGATTGAACTATGTCATTGCTCTTGCTTGAAGATTCCTTTCTATTCTTGGAGTTACCTAGAAATTCACTAGGAATGTATGCTTTAACCTTCTTGAAGAACTCTTCTGAATCATTGAATCTCTTCTTGAAATAATTTCTTTCTTCAACTACCTTGGTATAGTCTTCTTGAAGTTTATTAATCTTACCTTGAAGTTCTTCTATGATTTTATCTTTCTCTTCAATTACCTTGGAATCAATACTTGGTTGAACTATGCCATTGCTCTTGCTAGTATTCTCAATTGAAGTAGAAATCTTCTTTAACTCTTCAATGGTTTCATCCTTGGTATTAACCATAGTTTGAACCATGGTATTAATACTTTCAATTACCTTGGTATTAGCTTCTGATTGAACTCTTGTATTATTATCAATTGAATTAGAAATCTTATCTAGTTTATCAAATAATACTTCTACCAATTCTTTTATTATATTATTATCAATTTTACCTATCATTAAACCCTCTTCATATCCCTCTTTATCTTTATATTGTTCTATATCTTTATTTTTATCTTTATATTCTTCTTTATCTTTATATTGTACGCCACCTTCAAGGATAAATTTTTTCTCAATTTTTTTGCTGTCTACCTTGGCTGGTACTTCATTATAACCACTTAATAATGAGTCTATTACAGATTTATAAACTTTATTTTTATTGGCTGGTATGACGTTCTTTCCAGCCAATGCCGCCAATGTGGACTCAGGTGTTTTTTTACTGATTCTTGGTAGTTTATTGAGCTTTTTCTCAAAGAATTTGTAGCGAGTTGGAGAACCTTGATAACCTCTCTTAATCTTGATAATTCCTAACCTTTCAAAGTCTCTTTTAACCCTAGTGATTGTCCTTTCTCCAACCTTACAAATTTCACTTAGATTGGCGTTATCAATGTAGAACCATCCTTCTTTATCCTTCACGCCACTGAGCATATAAAGAATGACTAGGATTTTCTTTCTTTCCCAACTCATGTTAGAATCATCTATCCCAAGGAATGCCATTTCCTCTTGATATTCATTTTCACTCCAATCTCTGAGCGTTTTAAAGATTTTCTCTCTTTCCTCTCCATCTTGTGGAGCTGTGCAGTTAGCTGCAAAATTTTCCATTATTAATTTCCATCTATTAAAAATTATTTTTCATCCATCCATTCAATTGTTATTAAAGAAGAAGGACGGTAAGGGAATTGGAATAGATGGAAAAACAATCCCCTTACCTAGGTATAGCTATTACCCCCTTCATATTATAAATATATCATTACTTTCAAAAATACTTGAAATAATATATATTTTTTTATTTATATTGCAAATATATATAAAATATTTAATAAAACAAAATAAATTATATAAAATATTAAAATATAATATATAATATTTTTAATTCAAACCTTACTTTTTCATTTTATCTGATATTTATTAATATAAAGATTAATTTTTGACAATGATTAAGTACACAAACCAAGAACTTATGGCGAAGTCTGAGACTGAGGATTTCTTGGAAGCGAGAGTGATTATTGAGGAACTTTTCAAGGAAAAGGGAATTGCTATCAAAGACCTTAGACCAACACCAAATGGAACTAGCGTTGATTTCAGATTCAAGGCTGTTACCAAGAAAGGGAAGGAAATTAAATATGCCGTGGAGATTAAGCGTAACAATGGGAGATATATTTCAAGTAAGACCCTTCCACTATTGTTCACAAAGTACATAAGCATGATGAAGGAAAGGAAAGAAGATGAAAGGCTCATTGAGATATTCTTACTTCCAACCATGTTTATTATCTTTGACATTGATAAGATTGTCACCAATGTACCTTTGGGACAACAGAACATAGCCAATTGGAATATACCGCTAGAGAACTATTCCACTAGGGTTAGAAATGAAAGAATCCCACAACCTACAATATGGTTAAGTACTGATAAATGCTCAATAAGCGGATATACCAAGAAATAATTTTTAAAAAAAAGTTAAAGAATGATTTCTGTTTTCCAATAATTTTATATATCTTTGCAGTGTTGGTAGGGGTGATAAAGTAAAAGATAATTGAATGAGATATGAGGCTGTTGGTATGGCATTAACGGAGTTTCCAAACTTGAAGGGAAAGAGGTTTGATGATATTCAAGAGTTAACAAGCCAAGGTGTGAGGTATATTGAGATATACGACCATGAGGAAGGTCATTGCTTTACAATGGAATGGATAAAATCTCATAAAGACTACATTCCAACCACGTTACTTAGGTAAGTAAAAAGCTAATAAATATTTATAATAGAATATCCTAGTTATAGGAGAACGTTTCTATCTAGTTCATTTGCATTCATTGGAGGGGTTTTTAGTATTCCAGCCCCTCCTTTTTTAAAGGTGATAACTTATATGGGAAAGAATAGATAAAGCCTTAGAGGGGCATTTCCTGCGGTTCTAGGGCATATAATAAGGGGATATGCAATGCCAACAATTAATCGTCTAAAGAAAAAGGAAAGAACGTCTGACAAATCCAATTTAAGGAAGAAGTTATATTCAGATAGGCTTTATCAGAAGGTTAGGAAGCTGTACTTTATGGAGCATCCACTTTGTGAGGAATGCTTGAAGGAAGGGAAGACAGTTCAAGCTAGAGATGTTCACCATAAGCAATCGCCCTTCAAGGATAATTTATCAATGGTTGAAAGATACTCCTTACTAAGGAATCCAAATAACTTCATTTCACTCTGTAGGGATTGCCACCAAAAGGCTCATGGCAACATCAAGAAAAAAAATTGAAAAAAATACTCATTTTTCAAGTAATTTTGAAATCAATCATATATTTAT
>ERZ809194.73-NODE-73-length-65709-cov-8.977229_pt1 | contig 65709 bp, 49 predicted proteins | sample MGYA00520517_ERZ809194 | MGnify/ENA primary metagenome ERZ809194 (study PRJEB31570, sample SAMEA3213003) | Homo sapiens | biome: human-gut; feature: human gut; material: fecal | place: Sweden | collected 2011 ... | reverse complement strand
CGATAGCGCCGATGGTACTGTCCACAAGACGGGAGAGTAGGTAGCCGCCACTTTTTAAAGAAAGCGAAGGCGCGGAGCGCGAGGTTAATTCCTCATGCTCCGCGCCTTTTTGTTTGTTACCGTTATTGCCTGATTTTACCAAGGCAGACCGTGATGTTCTAGTCATGCAGAGAGAGAGCGTAGCACGCGCATGGAGGCTATCATACTATGAGCCCGCCTTGCGATGGTCAAACTGACCGCAAGGCGGGCTCGTGGCGTTCTAAGGAAGGCAGTTGTTTATTCTGCTGTACCAGTATTACGTCCTGTGTATCTTGTGACATAGCCGAGTTTGCTAGCCACGTAGCTGAGTGCGCGGTGCGCGCGTTTCAGGGCTTCGATAGCTAATGTATTGTCGGTCAGTACAAGGCGTCCGTCATCTGTCAGTATAGTATCGCTACGTTCTTTGCATACTTTTTCTAGGCGGGATTTCCATTGACCTTTCTGTTTCTTGATGTCGTCGGGCCTGTTGTTGTGCACGAGGTAGTTACGGAGGGGACGGACTAAATTGTCGAGAAAGTCAATATCCTCTTGCACCTCCTTTTCGATGGGAATTTGATTGCTGACGCAGAGGAACTCCAAAGGCTTGAGCTTATTGGTGTTACGGCAGAGCAGTTGGACTGCGGTGTCGTAGTAGGAATAGGCCATGACGAGCATGGCGCGGCGGAACGTGTCGGTCGTGCAGTCGTAGGCGTCAAGTCCGTTTGCGAGTGAATGATAGACGTCAAATTGCACTTCGTCATCGCCCTCGGCCACTTCGGCGGCTTGCTCCTCAAACTCTTTCAGCGTCTTGGATTTCCACTCGTCGTGCAGCGCAGGAAACTGGCGGATGAGAAGTTCGAGGAACGTGCATTCATCGTCGATGAACCTCCTGATGGGATGTGGAACTGCAATCATGGTCGCTGGATGAAGACTTTCTTCGTTGTGCCGTCTGCCTCGCGGACGCTGCTCACTCCACGCTGCGGACTCGTGAGCAGCTTCCCTTCAATAGAGTAATACTCCGGAATGCCCGCCTTGTTCGTCTGCACCGGCGTGTCGATGCCTACCGCGTCGAACTCCATAAGGTTGTAGTCGCCCCAACCAGTTTCCCTATACGACATGTACGATCCTTTAGGAACGTAGATGGTGACGTTGTCGCTTAGTTCTGGGAATTCGAGTGGAATAGGTGGAATTGGTGAGAAGAGACGGATAGCCCGCAGATTGGGACAGTCTTTGAACGTATTGCCGAGATATAAAGCATTGTCACCTAGCATGTTGACAGAGGTGAGACTGGTGCAGCCATAGAAAGTACTGTCCAAGGATATTACGCTTTTAGGCAGGTCTATTGTGGTGAGACTGGTGCAGCCTTTGAATGTGCCGTTTAAGTTTCTCACGCTTTCAGGCAGGTCTATTGAGGTGAGACTGGTGCAGTCTTTGAAAATGCCGTTCAAGGAACTCACGCTTTCAGGCAGGTCTATTGAGGTGAGACTGGTGCAGCCTTCGAAAGTTCTATCCCAGTATTTCACGCTTTCAGGCAGGTCTATTGTGGTGAGACTGGTGCAGCCTTTGAAAGTTCTGTCCAAGGATATTACGCTTTTAGGCAGGTCTATTGTGGTGAGGCTGGTGCAGCCCTCGAATGCTCTACTGAGATTTGTTACACTTCCTGGGATGTTGACTGAAGTGAGGCTGGTGCAGCCCTCGAATGTGTTGAATAGGTTTGTTACGCCATCTGGAATTTTGACTGAAGTGAGGCTGGTGCAGCCCTCGAATGTGTTGGATAGGTTTGTTACGCCATCTGGAATTTTGACTGAAGTGAGGCTGGTGCATCCATGGAATGCGTAATTGAGATATGTTGCACTTCCTGAGATGTCGACTGAAGTGAGGCTGGTGCAGCCATAGAATGCGTTACTGAGATCTGTTACACTTCCTGAGATGTTGACTGAAGTGAGGCTGGAGCAGCCATAGAATGCGTTACTGAGATCTGTTACACTTCCTGAGATGTTGACTGAAGTGAGGCTGGTGCAGCCATAGAATGCTCTACTGAGATCTGTTACACTTCCTGTGATGTTGACTGAAGTGAGGCTGGTGCAGCCATAGAATGTGCAGGATAGGTTTGTTACGCCATCTGGAATTTTGACTGAAGAGAGCTTTTCACAATCACGAAATGTGAATTCAAGGTTTGTTGCCCATTCCGGGAGGCTTACGGAAGTGAGACTGCTACAACGCACAAATGTTCCACGAAGTTCACGTATGTGGTTGGGCATTTTGACCGAAATGAGGTTTTCGCAATCCAGGAATAAGCCGGGAAGGCTATTTGAGATGTTGTTTATGTCAGGATTTGGAGCTTCAGCTGCATTTGTGTTTAAGTAGGTTTCGCCTCCGTTGATGATTACAGCTTCACTGAGGTCAATGTATTTCAGGGCGCCTGCTGTTGGCTTGTTATATATATCCCGACCAGCTAATTCTCTAATGTAGCGGAGGTCTGTTCCATTCAGTTTGCCCGTAACCTTTAAGTTGATGGTTTCATAAGGATTAGATAGTCTTTGGGTAAAGGTTCCAGCCTCGGCCACATGCACTGTTACAAGCGGAGCTCCAGGGATGGGTTCTCCGGGTTGCGGCCCATCGGTAAGCGGATCTTCTGTGGATTGTGAACAGCTGGTGGGTAACAGGAGTAACGTAAGGATGGCAAGGAGCCAACTTATTGATGTGAGTGTTTTCATGATTGGCGGATTTCATTGATAAAACGGTCATATTCTTCTTTGAAAAAACGGGAGAGTGCGCGATTGAGGATTTTCATGCAGTCGTTGGCTGGTGTGAGGATAGCTATTTGTTCCTTTTCCATGCTCTTCTGCCCGTGAAAGAGGTTGCAACGTATGTTGTATAGTGTGTTGAGCAAGGCTTTCAGCCCATTTGGGGTGTCCCAGTTCTTGCCCAATTCCGGGTCAGTCCCACAAGATGATCTGACGTTAAATCCTCCGTGGGAGATGGCTTGTGCCAGTTCGCGTGCCGGAGTATCCAACTGATTGATAACGTTTTCGTACGATTCCAACGCAGAGCTGACTTGGTATACGCAGCGTTGCCTGTCGCCGCCACATTCTTGTTCGTCGTTCTTAAAAAGTGAAACCCATGCGGCATAAGCGATGTAGGCGAATATGAAAGCGTCCATAGCCACCCCTATGTTCTGCGGTGGTGACTTATAGCGGCTGGCCTTACGGCTCCAGCTTTTAGCGCGTTCGCTAATGATTGGATACTGCAAATGCATGAATGGTATGTTCATATTATTTTCTTGTTGTTTCCGCCAAACTCCCTGGGGAGGAAAGGTTTTCAGTAAGGATGTTGTGGCATATATACGAAAAAGCGCGGGAGTCTGTATCGTTGCCGTCCCGCTCTTAGAGGCCTTCGCATTGCCCATACAGCCAGAACGAGCAACGCAGAAGCCCACGCCGATATGTATATATGTGGACGAGCCGTGCGGTGTACGCAAGCGTGCACCACGGGCCGGCATATAACATACCCAATGGGCATCTACTGTTGCGATGTTCGTGGACTGTATGTTTGGAGTTTGCGAAGTTCCTAAGAGCCACGGACAAAGCGCCAATAAACGCCTTTCCTCATATATGGAATCCCGCCTCTCCGCCACCGTTGTGGCTCCGGCGTAGGGATTCATGGGCAAATATAACGATTTTATTTGAACGGGCCGTGTGTGGCGGGTGATTTTGCGCACGGTGGGAGAAAACGGGTGGGATTGTGGGTGAACAAGGTGGCTTCTCGGAAAAATAAGGTCGGACCTTGTTCGCACAAAGTCGGACCTTGTTTTTTGGGGGGCTGCAGGCGCGGTGGCTGTTGCTTTGCGGGCTGTATGCCGGTGGCTCTATGCGGCACGGATCCCCTTCGGTCGGCTCCGTTCCTACCGCTCCATAAAACCGCCATGCGGCCGTCCGGGCAACGATGCCGGGCGGCCGCATGGCGGTTTGGTGTGTGCTGGCGGGGGATTACTGGCGATGTGCCTCCACCCACTTGCGGGCATTGACGAAAGCCTCAATCCAGGGCGTTACGTCGTCCTGACGGTGGTCGGCGGGATAGTTGGCGTTCTGCCAGGGGAAGATGCTTCTTTCCAAGTGAGGCATCATGGCCAGGTGACGGCCGTCGGCCGAGCAGATGCCGGCTACGGAGTAATCAGAACCGTTGGGGTTGCCGGGATATTCGTCGTATGAATATTTCAGCACGACGTTGTACTCGTCTTCCGGATAAGGCAGTGAGAACTTGCCCTCGCCGTGAGCTACCCAGATACCCAGTTTATTGCCGCTCAGACTGCCGAACATTACGCTGCGGTTCATCGGTACCGTGGTGCCTACGAAAGCGCTCTCAAACTTGTGAGAATCGTTGTGGAGCATGTGTGCGCGTTCCTTGTGCTCGGGGTTTACGAGGTTCAGTTCAACCATGAGCTGGCAACCGTTGCAGACGCCCAGTGAGAGGGTGTCGGGACGGGCATAGAAGCGGTCGAGGGCTTCCTTGGCCTTGGGGTTGTAGAGGAAGGCGCCGGCCCATCCTTTGGCTGAGCCCAGCACGTCGGAGTTGGAGAATCCGCCGCAGAATACAATCATGTTGATGTCGTCCAGCGTTTCGCGGCCGCTGATGAGGTCGGTCATCATTACGTCCTTCACATCGAAGCCGGCCAGATAGAGCGAGTAAGCCATTTCGCGCTCGCCGTTGGTACCCTTTTCGCGGATGATGGCGGCCTTGATGCCCGACGGCTTGCGGCGGTCAGGACTGATGCCGTATTGTGCAAACTTGCCGGTGAAGTCCTTGTTGAAGGCAAATTCCAGCGGCTGCAACTTGTAGTTTTCGTAACGCTTGCGGGCGCATCCGTTCATGCTCTGCTTGGTGTCGAGCAGGTAAGAGGTTTCGTACCATACGTCGCGCAGGTAGTCGATGCCGAACTGGTAGGTAGCGCCGTCGAGGGTGGCCAGGATGTGGCGCTCCTCGGTAGGCTGACCGAGCTTGATGTAGCCCACGCCGGCGTCTTCCAGAATCTTCTTCACCTCTTTCTTGTCCTTGTCGGCCACCTGGATTACTACGCCCGGGTTTTCGGCAAACAGAATCTTGATGAGGTCAGCGTGTTTGAAGCCGTCGAGGTTGATTTCCATACCGCCTTCGGTGTTGGCAAAGCACATTTCCAGCAGACAGGTAATCAGACCGCCGGCCGAAATGTCGTGACCGGCCAGGAGCAAGCTCTTGTTGACGAGTTCCTGTACGGCGTTGAAGGCGTCTCTGAAGTATTCCGGATTCTTGCAGGTCGGCACGTCGCTGCCCACCTTGTTGAGCGACTGCGCAAAGGCCGAGCCACCCAGACGCAGCTCGTCGAAGCTGAAGTCAATGTGGTAGAATACGGATTTGGCCTTGTTGACCATGACGGGTGAAACCACGTTGCGGAGGTGGCTGACCTCGCCGCCGGCCGATACGATGACCGTACCCGGAGATATGATTTTTTCGCCGTTGGGGTACTGCTGGCTCAGTGAGAGTGAGTCCTTACCCGTAGGCACGTTGATTTTCAGGTCGCAGCAGAAGTCGCTCAGGGCCTGTACGCCTTCGTAGAGGCGGGCGTCCTCACCCTTCTGTGAGCGGCAGGGCCACATCCAGTTGGCAGAGAGTGACACGCTGTCGAGTCCTTCAGCGAGTGGTGCCCATACGATGTTGGTCAGGGCTTCGGCTACCGACAGTACGGAACCTGCTGCCGGGCTGGCCAGTCCGGCCTGCGGAGCATGACCGATGGAGGTGGCTATACCCTTGTCGCCGCGGTAGTCGAGGGCTACCACGCCGCAGTCGCTCAGCGGCAGCTGAATTTCGCCCTGACACTGCTGGCGGGCTACCTTACCCGTTACGGAGCGGTCTACCTTGTTGGTCAACCAGTCCTTGCAGGCTACGGCTTCCAGCTGCAGCACGTTGGTGAGGTATTCCTGCACCTTGGCCGGTTCGTAGCTTACGTTGTCGTATTGGCGGCTGACGCGCTCGTCCACCATCACCGTCTTGGGTGAGTGGCCGAACATCTGCGCCACGTCGAGGTCGAACGGACGTACGCCGTCGGCCTGCACAAAGGCAAAGTGAGCGTCGCCGGTGGTTTCGCCTACCACGTACATCGGGGCGCGCTCGCGCTCGGCAATCTTGCGTACGTGCTCCAGGTGTTCTTCCTGGATGAGCAGACCCATGCGTTCCTGGCTCTCGTTGGCAATGATTTCCTTGGCCGAGAGGGTGGGGTCGCCGATGGGCAGTTTGCTCATGTCGATGAGTCCGCCGCATTCCTCAACCAGCTCGGAGAGGCAGTTGACGTGGCCGGCCGAACCGTGGTCGTGGATGGACACTACCGGGTTGACGTCTTCCTCGCAGAGGGCGCGCACCAGGTTGTTGGCACGTTTCTGCATTTCGGGGTTGGCGCGCTGTACGGCGTTCAGCTCAATGCCGCTGGAGTAGCGTCCCGTATCGACTGACGATACCGAACCGCCGCCCAGACCGATGCGGTAGTTGTCGCCGCCTACTACAACCACCTTGTTTCCCTTTTTCGGCTCGCCCTTCAGGCAGTCGCGCTTGGTGCCGTAGCCTACGCCGCCGGCCAGCATGATTACCTTGTCGTAGCCGTATTTCTCGCCGTTCTCCTGGTGCTCGAAGGTCAGTACGGAACCCGCAATGAGCGGCTGACCGAACTTGTTACCGAAATCGGAAGCACCGTTCGAGGCCTTAATCAGAATCTGTTCCGGAGTCTGGTAGAGCCATTTGCGCACCGGCAGGATGTCCTCCCAGTCGCGTCCGCCGTCAAGGCGCGGATATGCCGTCATGTACACGGCCGTTCCGGCAATGGGCCATGAGCCTACACCGCCGCCCATACGGTCGCGGATTTCGCCGCCCGTACCCGTGGAGGCACCGTTGAACGGCTCTACCGTAGTGGGGAAGTTGTGCGTCTCGGCCTTGATGGAGATGACGCTCTCAATGTCCTTGATGATGAAGTAGTCGCTCGTCGAGTGGTCCTGCGGAGCAAACTGCTCGATGACGGGGCCCTGCGCAAAGGCTACGTTGTCCTTGTAGGCCGAGATAATCTTGTGGGGGTTTTCCTTGGTCGTCTTCTTGATCATGGCGAAGAGCGTCGACGGCATTTCCTCGCCGTCAATGATGAACGAACCGCCGAAAATCTTGTGACGGCAGTGCTCGGAGTTGATTTGCGCAAAGCCGAACACTTCGGAGTCGGTCAGTTTGCGGCCCAGCTGCTTCTCGATGTCGTGCAGGTAGTTGATTTCCTCGGGCGAGAGGGCCAGACCTTCCTGCTCGTTGTAGCTTTCCAGGTCGTCGATATATTCAATGGGAGCCGGCTTGATGTTGACGGTAAAGATGTCCTGGTCCAGCCCCTTGTACATGCGCTGCAGCATGGGGTCGTGGTCGGCGTTCTCATCTTTTACGGGGAAGTATTCCTCAATGCGCGAAATGCCGTGGAGATTCATGTTTTGCGTAATCTCAACGGCATTTGTACTCCAGGGGGTAATCATTTCGCGACGGGGGCCTACAAAGTAGCCTTCCAGCTTGTCTGCATTTTCCACGGTAGCGCCGCCATAGAGCCAGCACAGTTCGTTTTTCTCTTCGGGGGAGAGCTGATGGTCAACTTGCGTTGCGATGATGCTCTTTCCGGGTGTTCTGAAAAATAGAATCATGTCGATATCGGAATTAAAAACGTTTTCAAAAGACAAAGATACAGCAAACCCGTCGGAGTGCAAAAGATTTTTTAAGGTTTTCTTTGCTTCCGTGACGCCTTTTTTTCAGTGTGGGCGGGTGCTTCGGGGCGTTTGTCGGTCGGGAGTAGGGGCCAAGAGCAGTGCAGGCTGCCGTTTTCATTTTCCGGGGGTGCGGAAAGATGAAAACGGGCGGGAACTTTTGGGGCCGGGGTCGGAGGAAAAAATTTTTTCCCGCCGACCTTTTCCGTCCCTGTCCGGCAGCCTTGGGCCACGCCCGGCCGGAAAATGCACTTTTTGTTTGCTCGTACGCCTGCCTTTTCGTACTTTTGTGAACTGATTTTAATTTTTTTATCTGTTACTGAACATGGAATATTTTATTGAAGCTCAGCATCTCGTCAAGAAGTTTGAGCAGCACACGGCGCTCAACGACGTGAGCATCAGCGTACCCAAAGGTCAGGTGTTTGGCCTGTTGGGGCCGAACGGGGCCGGAAAGACCACCTTTATCCGTATCATCAACCGCATCACCGTGCCCGACAGCGGCCGGGTGCTTTTTGACGGGCGTCCGTTTGAGCCGTCCGACGTCATGCGCATCGGTTACCTGCCCGAGGAGCGCGGCCTCTACAAAAAGATGAAGGTGGGCGACCAGGCGCTCTATCTGGCCCAGCTCAAGGGCCTTACGCACCGCGAAGCCAAGGAGCGGCTGACCTACTGGTTTGAGAAGTTCGACATCATGCCCTGGTGGAACAAAAAGCTGGAGGAGCTCTCCAAGGGCATGCAGCAGAAGGTGCAGTTTGTCATCACCGTGCTCCACCGTCCGCCCCTGCTCATTTTTGACGAGCCTTTCAGCGGTTTCGACCCGCTGAACGCCGAACTGCTGAAAAAGGAAATCCTGGCGCTGCGTGACGAGGGCCACACCGTAGTGTTCTCCACCCACAACATGTCGTCGGTTGAGGAGGTTTGCGACCATTTTGCCCTCATCAATCATGCGCAGGTCGTGCTTAGCGGCCGTGTGATGGACGTGCGCCGCCAGTTCCGCACCGGGCTGTACGAGGTGGTCACCGTGGGCGGCACCCTGGCGCCCGACCCGACCTACGACATCGTGAGTGTGGAGGAGCAGTATGACGAGCATCGCTACGTGTTGCGCAAAAAGGTTGACGGCAGCAATTCCGACTGGCTGCCGGTGCTCACGCGCCAGGCCGAGGTGCGGCTCTTTGCCGAGCAGTTGCCCACCATGAACGACATTTTCATCCAAACCGTCAATTCTGCATCAAACCAAGCCTAAAGCCTTATGAATAAAGTTCTTATCATCATACGCCGCGAATTGCTTAACCGCATCGGCAAAAAATCTTTTATCATCCTGACGGTGCTCATGCCGTTTATCTTTGCAGCCGTGATTTTTGTGCCGCTCTGGCTGGCCAGCTTTAAGGACGGCGATCAGAAACAAGTGGTCATTGTAGACCGGACGGGACTTTATGCTCCCCTCTTCCGCAGCAACGAGCGCTTTGCCTTCAGCGTGGCGCCGCAAATAACCGACAGCATGCGTCAGGCCGAAACCGACATCGACGCCGTGCTCTATTTTTCGGGCGACCTCTCGGTCAATCCCAAGGCCGCCGTCATCTATTCGCGCGAGGAGGTGCCCTTTGAGCTGACCGAATACGTCAACAGCCAGTTGGGCCGTTTCCTGCAGCGGCAGCGCCTGTCGCATTATCAGCTTGACCACGTGGATATCAACAAGCTGCTGGCCGACGCCAATACCGACTTCAGCATCCAGACCTTCAAGTGGGACGAACACGGCAACGAGGTGCTCTCCGACGCCAACGCCGCAGCCCTGGCCGGCATGGTGCTCGTGCTGTTCATTTACATGTTCATCCTCTCGTACGGCGGCATGGTGATGCAGAGCGTGATGGAGGAGAAAACGAACCGCATCGTCGAAATCATGGTGTCGTCCGTGCGGCCCTTCCAGCTGATGATAGGCAAGATGGTGGGCATTGCGCTGGCCGGCTTTGTGCAGCTCATCGTGTGGGGTCTGATGCTGAGTGTCATTATGCTGATAGCCGGTGTGGCGTTCGGTGTGAATGTGGGTCTTTCGGGCATGCCCGATTCTGCCGCCCTGACGGCGGGTGCCGCTCCGGCCGCTCCTTCCGAACTGGACGCCATCATGACCCCCCTGCTCAACCTGCCGCTGCTGGAGATGGGGCTCATGTTCGTGCTTTATTTTATCGGGGCTTACCTGCTTTATGCCTCGTTTTTTGCAGCGGTGGGCGCTTCCGTCAACGAGCAGGAGGACAGCTCGCAGTTCATGAGTCCCGTCATCATTCTGCTTATCTTTGGCCTTTATGCCGCCATCTACGGCATTCAGAATCCCGACGGACCGCTGTGTTTCTGGGCCTCGCTCTTCCCGCTTACGTCGCCCATCGTCATGATGGCGCGCATACCCTTTGGTGTGCCCCTCTGGCAGGAAGTGCTTTCGCTGGCGCTGCTCTTCCTCTCCGTGGCGTTTATGGTGTGGGCGGCCGGCAAGATTTATCGCGTGGGCATCCTGATGTACGGCAAGAAACCCAGTTTCAAGGAAATGATACGTTGGATTCGCTATAAATAGGATATACGGAACCGCTTGCAGAGCGGGCTATAATAATGCCGGACGGGCGCCCCTTCATGAGGCATAATACCTCAATGAAGGGGCGCCCGTCTGGCGTTTTTGTGTGAGTTATCGGATGGAAAAACGCAACCCGAATTTCAGGTTGAAGTTCAGCGGGTGGTCCTGATAGTAGGTACTCAGCCGGCTGTGGTTGTCAAAGTAGTAGCTTATTCCAGGTTCTGCATAGATGGCCGTATGGTCAGTCAGGTTGAATTGTGCGCCCAGGGTGGCGTTGACCGACCATTGCGGCTGTTTGATGCGCACGTCCTGTCTTTCGCCGGACAGCGTTTCGCCGTTGACAACGTAGCGCGAGTCGGTGCGTCCGCTTACGCATATTTCTGCAGCTGCACCTGCTGAGGCATACAGATTCCAGTGGCGGCTGTCAAGCAGCGTGTAGCTGATACCCAGTGGAATGCCCAGATATTGCAGCTTCTGGCTGACATCATATTGCTGCTGCGTGCTGCCGGACACAATGTCGGAGGCCAGATAAGAGTAGAAGAGCCCGCTCTCCAGAGCCCACCGTCCGGTTAGTCGGTAGCGTACCGAAAGCCCGGCATGGATGGGAAACTTGTGGTGCGTCCGGGTGTCGAGGGCGCGGTTGGGCTGATACAGCGGCGTTGAGGACGTGGATTCATTGGCCGGAAGTTTGTCGGGGATGGAAGTGGCCATCAGGAAGTTTCCGCTTTCTTCCCCCTGTGCGGCATTAAAATTGTTTCCGCCGGCATAGGCTCCCACTTCCCAGCGCTTCGGGGACGTGCGGCGGGAGTATCCGTCTGTTCTTACGGCTGCATATGAAGCTGTTTTGGAGCGTGTGGCAGCCGAGCGTACTTGCGGGCGGATTTTCCGGTCGGTGTTCTCCGGGGCGGTGGAGTCGGCCTTTTCTCGTTCCGGAGCAGATGCCGGAGCCGGTGCAGCTGCGGTTGTGGCGGCGGCTTGCGAGGGTGTATTGACGGAGAAGGCGATGAGTCGTTTTTCCGTGTCTTTGTTCCGGAAGTCGGCGGTTTGAGCGTGGGGATGCGTGGGTGACTCCAGGGGTTGCTTGTGCTCAACAACCGTATGCGAAGCACGGGGCGGAACCGTGGTAGGGTAGCGGAACACCCAAAACAGTGCCGTCAGGGTAGCTGCCGCTCCCAGTGCCGTTTCGATGCCGTACAGCCAGCGGCGGCGTGTATGAACCGTGGCGGGGCGTTGCTGCTCCGGCTGCGGCAAGGCTTTCATGAGGTCGTTCCACAGTTCGGGTGGCGGCGTTTCCTCATAGTCCTGCAATTTTTGGCGGATGAGCGTTTTCCACTTTTCTTCTTTCATTTCTTACGGTATTCGTTGATTTGACGGGCCAGCATTTGCTTGGCTCTGTGTAGTTGTGAAGCTGACGAACTTTCCTTGATGCCCAGCAACTGGGCAATTTCCTGATGGCTTTTGTCTTCAAAGACATAGAGGTTGAGTACGGTGCGGCATCCGGTGGGCAGTTGTCCTATCATCTCCTGCAGAGCCTGTGGCGACAAGGCTTCCATGTCCTGTTCGTCAAACGGAGTTTCAGTCAGATGGTCCGGCAGTTCCGGTTCGTATTCAATACAGTCAAAACGTTCGCGCCGACGTAAAAAAGTAATTGATTCGTTGACAACGATGCGGGTCATCCAGGCTTTGAGTGAGCCTTTTCCGCGATAATGAAAACGGGAGATTTGGGTGAAGATTTTCAGGTAGCTGTCCTGCAGCACGTCCTTCATGTCGTGCACGTCGCGAATATACCGGTGGCAGACGGCGGTTAAATTGCCTGCCGTCTGCCGGTATAGTATGCTGAGCGCTTCGGCGTCATTTTCAGCGGCGCGCTGGGCCAGTAGTGCTTCGTCCAATTCTTCTGTCATTTCCCGGATTCAGGCGTGCTTTCCTTCTTATTTTACGCGGGTGAAATATGAGCGGTCGCCCAGGTTGAGGTCGGTGTTGCCGCTCGAGCGGCGGGAACAATAATTAAACTGGGTTGATTTCATGCCGCTGAATGAATTCCATTTTAAGGTGAGTTTGACGGTCTTTCCTTGTGTGTCGGGCAGATTGTTGAGCTTAAAGGCAATCAGCGCGTCGCCCCAGTTGCCGAGCGTGTCACCATAGGCTTCGTGATGCAGGGTCAGTTCGTAGGGATCATCGGGGTTGGCTCCGCTTACCAGATTGAGTACATGTACGGTTTGACTGTTTCCCCAGCGGGTGCGGAACCTCAGTGTCAGGTAACCGTCTTCGGCAATGCTGACCCAGTCTTTCACAATTTCTACGGCGTCGTTGCCGTATGCGGCTTCGTCGGCAGGGGCATGTACGGCATCTTTGGTCCGGATGCTGTCAATCCAATTGATGTAGGCCTGCTGCGTGAAACCGTCCCGACCATTTCCTGTCATGACCAGATTGGCCAGAGCTCTCACCTCTTTCTGCCCGAAGGGAGAGCGTGACAGGTTGGTGGGGAAGAGTGTAGTTGAGTCGTCCAGTTGCAGGTAGCATACATTATCGGCTGTATGCTTTACTGTGACCAGCGCATTGGGAGAAGCGTAGTTATAATAGTAGTAGTCATCTCCATTGTCGCAGGAGGTCGTTAGTCCCAAAATTACGCTGGTCAGAATAAGTAGTAGTTTCTTCGCTTTCATACGTCAGTTTTTTCTATGGTTTCTACTCCATAAAACGCGGAAGCGTGATGAACCTTGCATGCCTGAAGTTAAAAAAAAACAGGGCAGGGTAGATTCTGTCAGGAACTTGTTATATGTTTTTATTGACCAGCAGGTAATAGACCAGCGCCCAGTCCTGATCGTTGGCCAAAGCGTCATATCCCCGGGCGCGCTGACCGTTGATGAGGCGGGGGTAGAGGAATGCACAGTAACCCTTTCCGTCTTCGGCAAACAGTAAAAGGTTGTTGCGCACAATCTGTCGGGCCTCTTCTGTTTTTGCGGAGTTTCCGGACGCAAGAGCATAGTAGTAATAAGCCGAGGCATTGAGGGTGCTCCAGTAGTGCGGAAAAGTGTCACCGTAGTGCTCTGATTTGCCGAACCAGTAGCCGTCCCAATGACGGATGGCAATGCCGTTCAGGTAGCAGCTGGGTTGCCGTCCGCAAAACGCCTCCAGTATGGGCATTTGCCGTCGGGCCTCGTTCAGATATGCCGTGTCGTGACTGACCAGATAGCATTCGGAAAGGAATTGTACGGCAGGGGCTACAATACTTTGTTCGTAATTGACTTCATGTTTGGGATAGTTCGTTCCGTTTTTGATGAGTTGGGCAGCCTGTGCAGCGTAATCGTTCCACAGAGAGTCGCGTTCCTGTGTCAGTCCGGCCTTTTCCAGCACTTGCATGCTGAGTGTGACGGGAATGCCTATGGCGTAGAATCCGTGTCCGAATTTGTTGAACATGGTGCGCAGGGTTCGGTAACCGTCATAGGCGTAGGACGTCTGTCCCGTAAGCAGGTACATGCGTAGTTGCAGCTCGGCAATCCACGGGTAGTTGTAGGCGCGCGGATAGCTGTTGTGTGTGACATTGGAATAGGTCACGTAGTCAGGATCTTGCAGTTTGTTACGCACAAAATCGGTGTAACGTATCAGTGAATTGAGCAGTACCGTATCACCCGTCAGCTGACAGCATTTGGCCAGCAGTACGCCCATGCCCACGCGCTCTGCTCCCTCGTTCCGGTCGGTTGGGCTGCAACTGTGGTTGGGGTTGAGCAGCAGGCTGTCGGTCTCGTTGTCGTAGGGCAGGTAAGCACCGTAGCGCGGGTCGTCGGTGCGTTTCATCTGCTGGTGGGTGCGTATGAATTCTACGCGCCTGGCAATGAGTTCGTCAAAGCGGTTGAACGCTGCCAGTTCGGTAACGGCTCGCCCTCCGTTGTTATAGTGGAAAATCACGCTGAAGTTTCCCGGTTGACTGACCGGAATATCTACGCGGTAGCGTCCTTTTTCCAGCCGGACTTTATATTTTTCGCCGTGAGCCGTGGCAAAAACTTTTTTCAGTTTGTAGCGGCTTTCCAGCGTGGCGTGTACGGTATCTCCCAGTTCAAACGTATATTGGTTGCAGCGGGCCAGTACGCTCCGCCGCTTCAGTAGTTGTTGTTCAAAGTCGTCCCATCCCTGATGCTCAAACAGACGCCATTCCATCGTTACTTCTTCTTCGGGCTCCAAGGTCTGTTCGGGCAGTCCGAGGGCAATGACGCCGCGTGTCTGGGAATTTCCTTTCTCTTGCCCACGCTCCCAGATATCATAGTCATGCAGGCTGCCCCGGGTGAGGGCCAGCCCCAGGTGCGGCCCTTTTGCTCCCATGCGCAGGGCACATACGTATGCAGCCGTACCTTCCGCCCATACGTGGGCATGTGCCCGTTGGGTCATGCAGGTTGCCGCGTCGGGATAATTGTCGTTGAAGGGTGTAAAAATACCGATGTCACGCAGCGTTACGTTTGCTTGCGTATGGTTGCGCAGCGTGTAGCGCTCTACCAGGTCGTCGCCCTCATATCGGCGGCTTACGATGACGCGTATGCCTCCGGCGTCATAAACGGCTTCCATGCCGTCGGCCGAGAGGCTCAGCGGCCGGTTCCAGCGTACGGTGTCGCGCTTGCTGTCGGTTTCTACGGTCAGGTATCCCAGTCCCCAGCTGTAATTTTCCTGTATCCATTCATATTGTGATCCGTCGGTGGCCAGTAGCCAGTTCATGCCCGTAGGGTCGTCGCTCAGGGTGATGGATGCAATGCTTCCGGTTACGGGATTGATGGTAATTTTAGGCCGTCCGGCTTGTAGGGTTGTGGCCAACAGAACCCCGCATATCAGTAAGGTATATTTCAGTTGATTCATGCTTTTCTCATGTTAGGATAAGGATATTGCAAAGATAGCAAAAGGGCAAGCAAGAATGCCGGACAAAATCTTTTTTTATCTTACCGTATCGTAACAAGCTTTAAATTTCGGAGGAGACTTGTCCGTTACGGCAGAAAAAGTTATTTTTGAATGTAATTCTAAATCGGCGGCAGGCATAGGCTTGCTGCCATGAATGTGTAATCAGAGAGCAGCATGACAAATAGCAAGCAACTTACGATCAATGCAGGGGGTAAACTCCTTTCGTTTGAGCAGCCGCGGGTGATGGGAATTCTTAATGTGACGCCCGATTCCTTTTATGCCGGCAGTCGCACGCCGGGTGTTGATGAAATCCGTCAGCGAGCCCAGCGCATGGCCGATGAAGGGGCCGATATGATTGATGTGGGAGCCTACTCCTCGCGTCCCGGGGCGGCCGACGTTTCGCCACAGGAGGAAATGGAACGTTTGCGGATGGCTCTTCCTGTCATTCGTAGCGTGTGCCCGCATATTCCGCTATCCGTCGATACGTTTCGTGCCGATGTGGCCCGGATGTGTGTGGAAGAATGTGGTGCCGACATCATTAACGACATTTCGGGCGGTCAGCTTGACCGGAATATGTTTCGTACCATTGCCCACCTGAAGGTGCCTTATATCCTGATGCACATGCGCGGTACGCCTGCCGACATGCAGCAGTTTACGGGATATGAACACCTGGAGCGTGAGGTGATGCTCTATTTTGCGCAGCGTGTGCGCTATTTGCACGACTTGGGCGTGAGCGACGTGATTCTCGATCCCGGGTTCGGCTTTGCCAAGACGTTGGAGCAGAATTATGATTTGTTGCAGCATCTCGACGATTTACAGGTGTTCGGCCTGCCTGTGCTGGCCGGGCTTTCGCGCAAGTCCATGGTCTACAAACTGCTGGGCATAACACCGGAGGAGGCCCTTAACGGCACTACGGCGCTGCACATGGCTGCCCTTGAGCGTGGAGCCGACATCCTGAGGGTGCATGATGTACAGGCGGCCGTACAGGTCGTGGCGCTCCATCGTGCGCTTTGCGGCCATACAAATTCATGAAGGGGAGAGCAGAAAGAAAAAAGGATTCGGACAGAAGTGCCTGAATCCCCGTTTCTGTAAAAAAAGAGGATTATTTGATTTCCTCGTAGTCAATATATTCACCCTCTTGGGCTGAAAAAATCTTTTTGCCGTCAGCGGGACGTCCGTTTGACGGCTTTTTTTGTTCCTGTTCGGGTTGTGGATTTTCGTGGCGGTAAGTCGTTTTCTGTTTTGAGCCCAGGCCCAGTATCTTACCAATGAGTATGCGCAAGCCTATGACAAAGGCCAGAATAACGGCAATGCCGAGCATGAATAGGCATCCCAGTGTTTTAAACAACATGTATTTGACAGAGTTGGTTGATTCTACAATTTTTTTTAGTGCGCCTGCTTCCTTTCGCCCGCTTTGTCCTTATGAATGGACATCGCCGGCCGGCGTGCGCAACAAAGGTAGACAAATCGTCCGATATACCCAACCTTTCCCGGCAAAATAAAACCCATATCGACCACAAATGAGTCGGTATGGGGAAATGGGTGACTGAAATAATTTTTGCTGTGTCCTGGCGGTGGGGCGTTTCTTTTTCCTTTGCCTGTCAGATGCGCTTCTTGCGTAAAATGACGGACAGTACGACATACAGGATAACGACTACCGAGAAACCCACAACCGAATATCCCAGCAGAGCCAGGGTGGCGATAAGTACGGCGCAGGCCAGCATGAACAGGTAGCGCACGCGGTTGCCAATCCACCGGAAGTGTTTGAATTTAAGGGCAAACATCGGAATTTCCGATACCAGCAGGAAACATGAGATGACAATGCCGGCCAGCAGTCCGTAAAACGAGTCGGGCGACTGCAGGATGGGGTCTTTGAAACCGCAGGCCAGGGCGCTCCAGAACAGGGCATTGGCCGGCGTGGGCAGACCGATAAATGTGTCGCTCTGACGGGCGTCCAGATTGAATTTGGCCAGACGCAGTGCCGAAAACGCCGCGATGGCAAAAGCCACATAGGGAAGGTATGTGCGGGTAGTCATGCCGGCCAGGGGCATTTCCACTTGTGTGAGCATGTGGAATACGATGGCAGCCGGCGCAAAGCCGAACGTAATGTCGTCGGCCAGTGAGTCAAGCTCTTTTCCAATGGGCGAGGCCACGCCCAGCAGTCGTGCCGTAAAACCGTCGAAAAAGTCGAACACGGCACCCATGATAATCCATACAAAAGCGCCGGTGTAGTCGCCCTGAAAGGCATGAAGGGTAGCAATACAGCCGCTCACCAGGTTCAGGCAAGTCAGCGTGTTCGGAATCATCTTTCTCGTTTTCATAGTTAAGGTTGCAGTTTAGCCACTACGGTCTGGTTACCCGTAGTGCTTTGCCCGAGTTTTACAAGCGGCTGGGTGCCGATGGGCAAATACAAGTCGACACGCGAACCGAATTTAATGAATCCAAGGTGCTCGTCGATGTAGCAGTCCTCACCTAAGTGGGGGTAGGTTACGATACGCCGGGCTACGGCTCCCGCAATCTGTCGTACCATCACTTCCTGTCCGGCTGGCGTTTCAATGATGATGGTCGAGCGCTCGTTTTCGGTTGAGGCTTTGGGGAGCCATGCTTTATGGAAATTTCCGTTGTGGTGGCGTACATCCTTGACAAAGCCTTCCACCGGAAACCAGTTGGCATGTACGTTGGTCACCGACATGAAGATGGAAATCATCAGCCGGCGGTCGTGAAAATACTCGTTTTCCTCCACTTCTTCCACCACTACGACCTTACCGTCGGCCGGAGCCACGACAATATTGTGCGTGTCGCCCTCAAACAGACGGATGGGGCAGCGGAAAAAGTTGATGACCACCATATAGATGGCCCCCGTAATAATCAGCCCTGCATAGAATACAATGTGTGCGCCCAGCCATAAATAGACCAACCCGTTGAACAGTAAAAAAGCCACTCCACAGCCTATGAGGGTGTGCGTACCTTCACGATGTATTCTGATTTGTTTGAGTCTTTTTATTCTGGTTATTCTGGGCATTGGCTTGTGAACAATTTTTACGGGGGATAAGGGTATTATCTGGGGCAAAGATAATTTTTTTTGTTAAAACGGGCAAATTTAGCAGCCTTTTTCTGTATTTGTGTCAGTTTGGCGCTTACCATTCTTCGGTCAGTGCCCGCTCCAGCTCCTCACCCGTCAGGCGCAACCTGAACTGGCCTCCCTGTGCAATGGAGATGGCGCCTGTCTCTTCCGACACGATGATGGCCAGGCAGTCGCTTTTTTGCGACAGACCCAGCGCAGCGCGGTGGCGCAGGCCCAGCGCTTTGGGGATGTTGGCGTCGTGTGATACCGGCAGGATGCAGCCTGCGGCCTCAATGCGGTGGTTGCGTATGATCATGGCTCCGTCATGCAGGGGGCTGTTCTTGAAGAAGATGTTTTCAATCAGTCGTTGCGTGATGTTGGCGTTGATGATGTCGCCCGAGCGGATGTACTCGTTCAGTCCCACCTGGCGCTCCAGTACGATGAGCATGCCCACCTTTTGCTTGCTCATGTTGATGCAGGCCATTACGATGGGCAGGATTTCGGCACGCTGGGTCTCGTTTTTGCGGCGGCGCTTGAAGAAACTCGAAATGATGCGCGAGTGGCGCTGTGTGCCGATGGTAGAGAAAAACCGGCGTATTTCTTCCTGAAACAGGATTATCAGGGCCAGACCACCCATATTGACCATCTTGTCGAGAATCGTACCCAGCAAGCGCATTTCAAACACCTGCGACACCAGAATCCATACCAGGATAAACATGATGATGCCCGAAAAGATGTTGGCCGCGCTCGACTGCTTCATCAGTTTGTAGATGTAGTACAGAATCAGCGCTACCAGCAGGATATCAATGGCATCTTTTATTCCAAAGTCAATCATTTTTCTTAACAGGCGTTTTTCAAGCCGCGGCCAGTGGCTTTGCCGGATGTGTGGTCCTGACTCCTGGCCGTGGTGTGACGGTAAAAAACAGGTTCTTGGTATTCTTCAGGCAAAGTTACAAATTTGTGCTCAAGCGCGCAAGTTTTTTCAAGGTGGCTTCGGGTGTTTGTCCGAAAAGGGTGCCGGTTTGTTTTCCGGAGGAGGCGGGTAAATGAAAAAAGGCCTGACCTCGTTTTCTCTCCGTGCCTTCCCTGTCTGTTTCAGCGGGTTGCCGTATGGCTGAAGGCTGGCATTGGGGTGAGCCTTGGGAATGTATGGACAACTTATTTTAAATAATGAACGATTTTTTTTGCAGTTTATAACAAAACGGGTATATTTGCCAAAGGCCAATATCCGTGTAGTTACAGATGGAGTGATATAGGCCGGTCGGAAAATCGAAAAACATCGCCGGGAACAGCCGGGGAATACTTTTACAATACAATTTATGGAAAAAAACAAACTGATTATTGCACTATGGGGTGCCTGTCTGTTGGGTAGCGGAGCTTATGCGCAAGAGCAAATTCCCGCCAGGGGCTATTCCCTGATTGTTGAGTCGGCTCAGAACCGGTTGCTGGAATCGGACCGGGCAGGCAGCTTGAAGATACCCGTATTCGGACAGGGCTTTCAGGCCACGTGCGATGCTTCCTGGCTTACGCTGACGACCGAAAAGAACCAGCTTCGGCTGGATTATACGGCCAATGAGGAAGCCGGGCAGCGTTCGGCTATGATAACCTTGCGGAATGCGGCCAACCAGACCGCTTCACTGACCGTCGTACAGCCGGGGGTTCAGACTCTGGAAAACGTCGAGTCCGGGTGGCTCCGGATTTTTCCCACCAGCAGCCGCTCCAACCAATGCCAGCCGGGAGCAGATGTCGACAAAACGCAGGATGAGAACTACGGAACGGTTTATCACAGCAACTGGTCGCAGAGCATTTCTGAAACCGACCCGGCCATACTGACCTATGATTTCGCAACGCCCCAGCATATTGACCTGGTCAATTACGTCCCGGTGAGTGGGGGTGGAAACGGAAAGTTCGGTCTGGTAGATGTTTATTACAAACAAAGCGGCGCGTCTGAATATACCCTGCTGGGAAATTATGATTTTAAAATGGCCGGCACACCGACTCCCGTATATTTCGGAGCCGACGGCATGGACAATATCACCTCCGTACAGTTCAGGGTAAAGACGGGATACAGCTTTACTCCCGGCATTGAATATTACGCTACATGTGCGGAAATGGAATTCAAGAGAAAGCTGCAGCCGGACGAATCCTTCCTGAAGAGAATCAGCGGAATTACCGCCACGAGCAGCGGCGTGCCGGCGCAGTCGGGTGAGGACGTTTCCCGAACGCTGGACTACGACCCGTCGACTCTGTTTCATACGGATTACAACCGGCAGGTCAGTGAGGAGAATCCCGTTGTCCTGACCTATACCTTACCCGCCGGCAAGCAGCTGGCAAATGTGGTTTACCTTCCCCGACAGGACGGCGGTAAAAACGGCAATTTCGGAAAGGTAACCGTCCGTTACAAGGCCCAAGATTCCGATGAATTCACGGATTTGCTCACAAAGGACTTCGGTCAGGCCACCACACGTACGGAAATTGACTTTTCCGGTGTACAGACTCCCGTCAGCGAAGTGCAGTTTGTCGTAACTTCCGGTTTCGGCGGGTTTGTGTCATGTGCCGAGATGATGTTCTATGAGTCCCGAACCATCAGTAATGACTATACCATATTTAAGGATAAACTGTACACGCAGCTGGCCGACGGAACAACGCAGGCAGATATCGATGCGCTGACCGACCCGTTTGTGAAGAAACTGGCGCAGGACCTCTTCGACAAGAACTACAGCACGGCCTACCGCGTGGCCGAATATCCGTGTTTGCTCTCGCCGCAATCGCTCTCTGAGGAATGGAACACCCCGGGAAAACTCTACGACCAGCTGCAGGGCGTGACGGGAATCAACATTTCCAAAGGGCGCAACGTGGTGGTTGTTTCGGGGGCCGACCCGGGCGTGTCGCTTGCGCTGAAAGTCGTTGCCTGGTTTGCCGGCGAACTGGAGCAGAATTCGTCGGGCGAATGGGTCGGAGCAGGTCCGGCTGAAAAGGTTTATTCGCTGACCAACGGGGTGAACATCATTAACTACGACGGCGATTACGACGGCCTTGCCTACATTTCCTATTATGCTGAGGCCAATCCGGAAAATTACAGTCCCGTGAGTGTCCACTTTGTTTACGGACAGGTAAACGGATATCTCAGTCCGGACAAGACCAATGAAGAAATGCAGCAGATGTGTGCCAATGCGCGCAACAAGTGTATGGATCTGGTGGGCCAGCGGGTACACTCAGTATGGACGGCGCAAGGGCTGCACGACTACTGTAAGGCTTCAGACGGCACCAGCCTGGGCTACCGCCAGTATATGAACCTGCTGGACCTCCTGATTGACTGGGAACACCAGCTGCTGGGATTCAAGAAGTATGGCCGTGTGCCGGCAAACAAGACCATGGCTTATGTGAACTATACCTATTATATGTTCCAGGGAAGTTATGGCGTGTCTTTCAAATATGACCAGGAAAGGCGAATACTGAACTGCAAGACGTTGATGTACGATGATTCGGACGCCATTTGGGGCCTGAGCCACGAGTGGGGACACCAGCACCAGATGCAGCCGTATTTCTGCTGGGCCGGACTGGGCGAAAGCTCCAATAACATGAACTCCTGCTACAATGTGCTGCACATGGGGTACACAGGCGAGCAGGCCAGCCGGATTCAGAACAACTGGTCAAATGCCTATAATCATTTCTTTAAAGACGTGAACACTTCCTATGTTTCAGCGTCCGGCGATCCTACTTATGCCCGTATGCGTGCATATGAAAATCTGAACAGCTTCAGCTGGTGTCCAGCCATCCAACAGGAAATACAGAATCAGTATAACACCTATTATAAAAATGGAGGATGGGCCATTCCGTCAATAGCCAGCGATCCTGAACATGCTTTGTCTACGAACGAAGTCTACGTGGAGGAAAATACGGCACCGTTCTATATGTTGCATAATTATTTCAGTGATGTATCGACCGACCGGTCAAAAGCCGAATTCCAGTTGGACCTGTATGAGGCATTGCGCCAGAATGACGGCCCCAACGGCTCATCGATAGAACCGGGCAAGACGGAAGTGGACAAGTATGAACTGCTGGCCAGCGCACAGAACGGAAACAAGAACGGAAAGTATGCTGAATTCGTGAAAAAATACCCCAATTCCTGTTGGGTGACCAAAGGGTATATCCATGAAGGAGCCACCTGGACGGAAAACAGCGTTCCGTTTATCTTCAACTATATTCGTAAGGCGTCAAAAATCTGTGGTTATAACCTGTTCGATTATTTTGACAAGTTCGGCTTCCTGCGTACGGTGGTAATGACGATTGACGATTACGGGAATAAGAATTACGCCATGATGGAAGATATGAAGACCGAGTTCAAAGCCGACATGGAGGCTCTCCAGCTGAAGCCGATAACTGCAGAAATGATTGAAACCATGGCACACGCTTCTGTTCCTACATATGATACGCCTGTAATACCCAACTAATTCATAAGCGAAATGAAAATCAAACAATATATTATCGTACTGCTGGCCGGAGTGATGCTTCCGCTTGGGCAGTTACAAGCTCAGATAACCTCTTTGGATGAGCTGAAAAACGACAAGAGCTACACCATACGGCAGCTTCCGGCAGCAGACAACAACCAAAAAGTGCTTTACGCTACAACCGAAAACAAGGTTGCGGCCCGTACGGCCCCTTCGGCTGCCGAAGATGAAAAATGGGCGGTATGGACTTCGGAAAAAACGGGATACCATTATGTCTATAATCTTGACCGTGAACTTTTCCTGAGCAACACTTCAGGTGGCTGCACCGTGAGCAGTGTGCCGGCCCCCTGTTACTTGATCGAAACCAGCCAGACAGGCCAATGGCTGCTGGCCAATAATGATTTGCTGACAGGCCTGACGGCAGCAAAGGGCGGGGTTGTATTTTCGAAAAATGCGGACCTTGATATCAGAGACATTTCTTTTTCTCTGACCGATGCCAACCGAGCTCTTACCACTGAGGAAATGGCGAGGATTGAGCAGGCTGTGAGTCAGGCAGCGGCAGAGCAGGCTGATTCGGAGTTGCGCAGTCAGGTGTATGCCGAGATTGAAGCGCTGCTGGCCGAGGCCCTGCGTGTGGAAAAACTCGGAAAACCTGACTTTGCAGGCAATTATAGTTATGAGGAGCTGGCCGACATTTACAATAATGACAGGGCGGAGCAATATACCGTAGAACAGCTGCAGGCATTGCTGGAGCGTACCCGGGCTTCCATATATCCGCAGGAAGGAAAGTATTATCGTCTGATTAATAAGGCCCGTCCGAATGACGGCTCAATGGATAATACGCTGACTATTTGTGACGCCATGCCGCCCATGAACCTCGGGGTGCGGCAGATTGTCGAAAAAATTCCGGGCAAGCATCAGAATGGCGTACTGGAACCAATCAGTCTGTTCCAAGTCATACGCGCCGGAAGCGGAAACGAATACGTCCTGTATCACCCGGGAAGCCATCAGTATGCCGGTGCGCATACGACAAGCGGGGAGAAAATTCCTTTGACGGACAGCCGTGCCGGGGCCGGTGTTTATAACCTGCAGCACGTAGGAGACCTGCTCTTCCGTTTCCAGAATCATGAGGACAACGCTTTTTATCTTACGGCCAACGGAGAAAGCAACTGCGTCAGCTATGACCAGGAAGAAGAACCGGAGAAATGGTACTTGCAGGAAGTAAAGTCCATTGATCTGCAAATCGGAAGCAGCGGCTATGCCACCCTTTGCCTGCCCTGTGCCATTGAATTGCCGGAGGAGGTAGAAGCCTATGTGGCTACGAGCCGTGACGGGAATGTATTGCATCTTACGTCACTGTCGAACTATACGGAAAGCCGCGTCCTGCCGCGATATGTGCCGGTGGTGCTGAAACGTAGGAGCGATTGTACGGATACGGAATTCAGTTGTCCCGTCATTTACGATGCAGCTACGCCTCAAATCTCCAATCTGCTGAAGGGGCTGACGCTTCAGGGCAACATTGAAGAGGGCAGTTACATTCTTTATCAGGGGGCAGACAAGCCGCTCGGATTTTACAAAGTAGATCCGAACAGCACATTGGTTTACAGTAACAAGGCATACCTGCCTTATCAGCCGGCATTCCAGTCGTCTCTGAAGATTAGTTTTGATGGTGAGCTGACCGGCGTAGAATTGCCTGAGATGACGGAGAATGAAACGGACACAAACATACTGTACGACCTCACCGGAAGACGGGTTATACGTCCGGAAAAAGGAATCTATATTTCCACCAAAGGAAAAAAACTGCTCATGAAATAACGGCACGACTGCCATATAACTCATAAAGGAATCACGGGAAGCGGATGTAAACCAGCTTCCCGTGATTCCTTTTTATGGGGTATTTTTTCAAGTATTGTATAGGAAAAGTTTGCCATAAGAAGCAGTATGCAGAAGAGAAAATAACCGAGTGAAAAACGTAGGTTTTCCTTCTTCAGATCTGCTTGTTGAACGTATAATCCGGACATATGAAATGCGTTTTGAAATATAGCGACATGAATGCCCTATTTGAACTTTTTTTATGAGAATGGCAATTTTAATATTTTTTTACTAAATCGTAGCGGAGTCTTTAGGTATTTTTATTACTTTTGCGACAGAAGAATTCCCTTAAATCCAATAAAATATTCAAGATAAGATCGTACAGCATGATGCATCTGCTATGTTTTTTATGGCAATAAGAAGATTCCGTATAAAACATGAATGTCAATTTTAAAGTTATATTTATGAAAAAACAATTATTTTTTTGTTCGCTGGCCTTGGCCTCGTCATTGACGGCCATGGCCGATGTGGGCGACAAGGTGACGGATCTCAGCCAGCTGAGTAATGACAAGTGTTATATTATTCAGGCGGCACAAACGTCACGTGGCGCTTGGCAGTATTCCGAAACCTCGCCCGATGTGTTGCAGTCTACAAAGAAAAACGGCACAACGGTGAGTGCAGCAGATCCTACCCAGCAGTTTGCCTTTATCCGATCCGATAAAGGAAATTACTACATTTATAGTATTGCGGGGGGTAAATTCCTGTATTATCAAGCCAGTGACGCGGTAGGTTTAAGTAAGAACGTAGTCTCTGAAGCCTATCTGGCCGGTTTTATTTCGTCCACTCATCCTGATAAAGCCAATTATCCTTGGGTGGCCACGCTCAATGGCCAGCAAATGAATCTGACTACTGCCGGTGCCAGCGAAGGTAAAAACGGCGTGGTATTTTACAATCTTTCGAACGATGATGGCAATGCCATCAGCATTACTGAAGCGGGTACTTTTGACCCGACTGAGGCCTCAAAAGCTTTAAAAGCCATTGAAGCCTATGAAGCCATTGCAGACTTGCTTGCGGAAGCCAATGCCTATTTGCGTATACCGGGCAATTCTGTGGGCGGTTATTCGGCCGATTTGATTAATGCGCTGAACGAGGCTTGCGGAGGTGACAACGTGGCCAATGAAGAAGACTTAAACACAGAAGCCTTTAACACTGCCATTGAGGCTTTGCGCAAAGCCACGCCCATTGCGTTCAGCAACGACAAGTTGTATCAAATCCGTAACTATACGGCCTCAAACGGCTACCTGACCTCCCGTCAGGAAACGGACGCTTCGCGTATCTGGGCGTCTGCCAAAAGCAATCCGGAAAGTCTGCCCGAAGTAACGGATGCCGACAAGTGGCAACTTTATAACGATGGTATTCACACTTACTTGTACAACAAGGGTACGAAATCCTTTGCCTATTATGACCAGCCCAATAATCAGTGGCTGCTGACAAAGGATCCTGCTTATATTAACGTAGGCGCTAATGCGAGCAAAGGCGATGGCGCTTATTGGATTCAGGATCCGAATTACACTGGACAACTACAACACATGCACATTAATATCAACCAGACTGATGCTACCGGCCTAAAGGGCTGGGGAACAGATGAAGATGCTTCCAACTTCTACTTTGTGGAGGTGGATGGCCAGGTGGATGATTTGTTGTGGGCGAGCTTAGCCGCCATCAAGCAACAGGCACAGCCTATTCTGGATTGCTATGACGCCGCCAAGGCCAACTACGTAGGCGCTTATTCGGCAGAAAGCATCCAGGCTTTGCAGGCCGCCGTTAATGCAGCGGATGCCACGGCTGAATCCATCAATGCCGCCATCGAGGCCGCCAAGGCCACTGCCAAGCCCGTAGAGGCCGGCAAGTACTACGTGATTCAGAATGCCAACACGTTTGACGACACGAAGCTGAAATCCATCTATGAAAACCCCGACGGGCAGAACATTGCCTGGAACACCGTAACGCAGAGCGCGGCCGAGCTGTGGCAGCTTGTTCCGGCCGATAATGGCGAATACCTCATCAAGAGCGCCAATACCGGCAAGTACATCCGCTATGAAAACGACGGCGTTTGCGCCAAGATGGGTACGGCTGCCGACCGTCCGTTCACCCTTGCTCCGGGCGCTGACAACTATACCTTTGGATTGCGGTGCTATGGCACGGACCGCGGCGATTATAGCGACATGACTCCGCATACGGCCGATGGCTTCGGCGCAATTGGCGGTACGAATGTGTTGGAGGGCGGTTACGTCTCCACCTACAAGGGCAGCCGGTTTGCCGCTTGGAACCTTGTAGAAGTATCCAGCGTTAAGCTCACCGTGGGCGAAACCGGTTATGCTACCGCTTACTTCCCGTTTGCTGTGACAATTCCGGCAGGTGTAACGGCCTATACCGTAACCGCCGCTGCTGATGGCGAGGCAACGTTGAAAAAACTGTCCGGCACTATTCCTGCCCATACCGGTGTGGTATTGAGTGGTACGGCCAATACTCCTTGTACTTTTGAAATTGCTGCCAACGCAGCAGCCGTAGACGGCAATATGCTTGATGGTATGACCATAGCTACTGAAGTTCCTGCAGGAACGAAGGCTTATATCTTGGCCAATGGTTCAGAGGGCGTAGGTTTCTATCGGTTGTCAGAAAGCGACCGTACGATTGCTGCCAATAAGGCTTATTTGATTGTTGATGATGCTGCAGAGCCAGTCTTCAGCTTGAAACTGGATGGCGGTCTGACCGGTATCAACGGTGTTGAAAGCGCCGGCGCCGATGCTCCGGTTTACGACCTGCAGGGCCGCCGTCTGCCGCAGGTTCCCGAAAAGGGCATCTATATTCAGAACGGCAAGAAAATCATGAAATAACCCCAAAACTGAAGCACACATGAAAAAACAAGTTTATAAAACTCCCACCGTGGAGCTGATTGACCTGCAGCTCGAGGGCTGCATTCTCACCGCCAGCGGCGACAAGACAATGTCCATCCATGATGATGTTACCTATGACGGCAGCGAAGCGCTGAGCACGGGGCCGGAGTTCCCGTGGATGGATAAAGAGTAATCCTCCGCCCCGCGTGGGCAGGCTGGCCCTGACACGCCTTTAGTCCACGCGCCGACATGACAGTAGCGGGCCGCACGCATAGAGCCGTGCGGCCCGCTCTCTTTTTTTTGAAAGGCGGTCGCGGCGGGCTGCCAAATTGTCAGATTCGGGCGTTTGGCAAACTTTTTGAGCACTTAAGGGCAGCGGCGCCTGCGCCAGCTGGAAATTGAGCGCGAGGCCATCAAGCGCGAGCATGACGAGGCCAAGCTGGCCGGACTGAACAAGGAGATTTCCGACCTGGAGGAGCAGGAGCGCAACCTGCGCGCCAAATGGCAGGGCGAGCGCGAACTGGTGGGGCGCATCCAGCAGGACAAACTGCAGCAGGAACAGCTGAAATACGAGGCTGACCGCGCCGAGCGCGAGGGCGATTACGGCAAGGTAGCCGAAATACGCTACGGCAATATGCTTAAGGGTATGACCATAGCTACTGCAGTTCCTGCAGAAACGAAGGCTTATGTCTTGGCCAATGGCTCAAAGGGTGTAGGTTTCTATCGGTTGTCAGAAAGCGACCGTACGATTGCTGCCAATAAGGCTTATTTGATTGTTGATGATGCTGCAGCGCCTTCAGTCTTCAGCTTGAAACTGGATGGCGGTCTGACCGGTATTGAAGGTGTTGAAAGCGCTGGCGGCAATGCTCCGGCTTATGATTTGCAGGGTCGTCGTCTGCCGCAGGTACCGACAAAGGGGCTCTATATTCAGAACGGCAAGAAAGTGATGAGTACTCCCCGTTCAGGAGGATTTCTCCGGAGTGAGTAAGAGCAGAATTCAGCATCATTCGTTATTATACAGATGATATACCCCCCGAAAGTTGGACAAGAACTTTCGGGGGGTAATCGTGTCTGTACAAAAGCGAAAAAGTGAACAGTTGTATTTTCCTGGTTATTCCTGTTTGCGCTTCTGTCTGTCGTCAGATTGCTGTTTTCTGCGTTTCCGATGTGTCTGTGAAGTCGGGAGCCTACTTGTTGGTGAAGCGGAACCAGTTGAAGTCGGCAATGCCGCCGATGCCTTCATCCTTACGTGAGAAGTTGAAGAGGGCAAAGCGGTTGGCGGTCCAGGGGAGCCCGAGTCCCATGTCCAGGTCGGTTCCCAGTCGTTGGAAGTGCAGGCCGTCGGTGCTGTAGAAGAATTGTGCCTTGAAGTTGCGTTCGGTGGTGCGTGCGCGAATCCATATGCGCTCTCCCGTCAGTGATTCGACGGCGGCCTGTTCCTGATCGTCCTTGCACATGATGAGGCGGCACTTTCCGTTCCGTTTTTCTACGGCAATGTAGGCATAGGGGAATTCAAATACACCGAATCCGGCTACGTTTCCTTCCTTCAGCTGGCTGAAGTCCAGTTCCACGGTGCCTTGTGAGAGCGGTCCCTGCACGCGTTGTGTCAGCGTGTTTCGGGCCGTCTTCAGCTGGTCGGCGCGCGATGCTTTGATTCTCATGTAGCCTTTGCGCTCGGTCAGCGACCACCGTTGCGGGTCAGGGTTATGGTTCCATTGCCATTGCAGTCCGAGCTTGCGGGTGTTGAATTCGTCGGATGTGGCGGGATATTTCATCCGTGCTTTCCGTTGGCCGACGTCCGGTTTGCGGTAGGTTATCTGGTCTTTCCCGTTGTTGCCCAGCATGGGCCATCCGTCCTTCCATTCCACGGGCAGCAGACAGGGCACCCTTCCGATGGGGCCGCGGTCTTGCATGATGACGAACCACCAGTCGCCGTTTTTCAGCTGCACCATGCCGCCCTGGTGCAGTCCGTAGGGTGGGTAGGAAATGCTGTCGTTGAAGATGAGCCGGTGTTCATAGGGGCCGTATATGCTGTCGGAGCGCAGACAGATTTGCCAGCCTTCAGATCCACCCGCAGGGCAGGTGATGTAGTATTTTCCGTTGATTTTGTAGGCATGCGACCCTTCCATGCCGAATCCGCCTCCCAGTTCGTGTGCGTTTTTGAATCCGCCGCTCCATATTTTCCGTGGAGCCGACTTGACGGAGCGGGCATCGGCGTTGAGTTCCGTAATATAGAGCGTGCCTTGTCCGTGCACGACGTAGATTTTTCCGTCGTCGTCGAAGAGCAGACCGGGGTCGTACATGTATTCGGGGAAGATGACGCGCTCCCAAGGCCCTTCCGGGCGGTCGGCAATGCACATGGAGAAGTTGCCCTTTTCGCGTCCCCATCCGTAGGGGGTGCAGAAGGCCACATAGAACTTCCCGTTGTGATGGCGGATGCTGGCGGCCCAGGAACCGTTGAGATAAAGGTTTCCGCCGTTGAGGTCGTAGCGGGGGTCCTCGTCATAACGTTCAATGGCGTAGCCGGCCATATCCCAGTTGATGAGGTCCTTTGAATGGAGAATGGGGCAGCCGGGCACATAGTGCATGCTGGTAGATACCATATAGAAGTCATTGCCCACGCGGATGAGGTCAGGGTCAGGCCAGTCACCCCAGAGTAAAGGGTTGGTAAAGGTGCCGTCGCCGTTGTCCGGATGCCATACGGGAATCTGTGCGGTTGCTGCGGCGGTGAAGCAAAACGCCAGGCCCAGGAGTGTTTTGCGGTAGTTGAAATACTTTTTCATGAAGATGATATTCTTTATGGGTGTTTCTGTGTGCTGTTGTTCGTAAACTGCGTTGCGAAGGAGTGGTGTAAGAGAGTCACATTATTGCAGATTCACTTTTTTTATGTATTAGACGGTTGCAAATATACGGATTTTTGGGGAGGAATGTGGCGACGTACAAGCCCTAAGCTTGTACTATTTACATCTCTTAATGCAGTTGTGGGGGAGAACATAGTACAATTAAAGTTAACCACTGTAAAAAAGGAAAATAAAGCGTGCCATTTTGGCATATCGGGTTGTTCCCTCCGGTGTTTTTGTTTGGGGTGATGGGCCTGATTCCGACTCGCTTCGCCCCAAGGATGTAGCCAGTTCGGCATCTGCCATTTTGTCACGTCGGATGGTTTGGCAAGGTTGTTGTGACTTTTAGGATGAAGCCGCTTCTGAGGAATGGCTTCGGAGTAAGAAAAGAAAATAAATAAAACAGATAAGTATATGAATTTCGACAACTTTACCATCAAAGCACAGCAAGCCCTGCAGCAGGCGCTGCAGCGGGCTGCGTCGGGCGGCCAGCAGGCGCTGGAGCCCGTACACCTGCTGGCCGGTGTGCTGGCCGTGGGTGAGAATGTTACGCACTTTCTGTTCAGTAAGTTAGGCGTAAACGAAAAGATGATTACCGCCGCTGTCGACCGCCAGTTGGCATCGTTGCCCCGGGTTAGTGGAGGAGGCGAACCCTATCTGAGCCGCGAAAGCAACGAGGTGATGACCAAGGCGCTCGATTTGGCCAAACAGACGGGCGACGAGTTTGTGGGACTGGAAGTGTTGCTGCGTGCCCTGCTGGCCGTATCCTCTACCGCCTCTACCATTCTGAAGGACGCCGGCATTACCGACAAGGCGCTGGCTGAGGCCATCAAGGAACTGCGAGGCGGAGCCAAGGCCAATTCAGCTTCAAGTGAGGATACCTATCAGGCCCTTTCAAAATATGCCCGCAATCTGGTGGAGGAGGCCCGCGACGGCAAGCTCGACCCCGTAATCGGGCGTGACGAGGAAATCCGCCGCGTGCTGCAAATCCTGAGCCGACGTACCAAGAACAACCCGATTCTGATTGGTGAGCCGGGTACGGGTAAGACCGCCATCGTTGAGGGACTGGCCGAGCGAATCCTGCGCGGCGACGTGCCTGAGAATTTGAAGAACAAGCAACTTTATTCGCTGGACATGGGGGCCCTGATTGCGGGAGCCAAATACAAAGGCGAGTTTGAGGAGCGACTCAAGAGCGTGGTCAATGAGGTGACGCGTGCCGAGGGCAACATCATCCTGTTCATTGATGAAATCCATACGCTGGTAGGTGCCGGCAAGAGCGAAGGCGCCATGGATGCCGCCAACATTCTGAAACCGGCCCTGGCCCGTGGCGAGCTGCGCTCCATCGGTGCCACTACGCTGGAGGAATACCAGAAGTATTTTGAAAAGGACAAGGCACTGGAGCGTCGTTTCCAGACGGTCATGGTGGACGAGCCGACGGTGGAAGACTCCATCTCCATCCTGCGTGGACTGAAGGAGAAGTACGAGAACCACCACAAGGTACGTATTCAGGACGACGCCATCATTGCGGCCGTCGAGCTGTCCAACCGTTACATCACCGAGCGTTTCCTGCCCGACAAGGCCATCGACCTGATGGATGAGGCCGCTGCCAAGTTGCGTATGGAGCGCGACTCACAGCCGGAGGAGCTGGATGAAATCAGCCGCCGTTTGCGCCAGCTGGAAATTGAGCGCGAGGCCATCAAGCGCGAAAAGGACGAGGAGAAGCTGGCCGGCCTGAACCGCGAAATTTCCGATTTGGAAGAGCAGGAGCGCAACCTGCGCGCCAAATGGGAAGGCGAGCGTGAGCTGGTGGGCCGCATTCAGCAGGACAAACTGCAGCAGGAACAGCTGAAATACGAGGCTGACCGCGCCGAGCGCGAGGGCGATTACGGCAAGGTAGCCGAAATACGCTACGGCAAGATGCGCCAGCTTGACGAGGACATTGCCAGTGTGCAGCAGCAACTGCGCGAACGTCAGGGCGGCCAGGCCATGATTAAGGAAGAGGTGACGGCCGACGATATTGCCGACGTGGTAAGCCGCTGGACGGGTATACCCGTAAGCCGTATGCTGGAGAGCGAGCGCGAGAAACTGCTGCGCCTGGAGGACGAGCTGCATAGTCGTGTGGTAGGTCAGGACGAGGCCATTCAGGCCGTAGCCGACGCCGTGCGCCGCAGCCGTGCCGGACTGCAGGACCCGAAACGTCCTATCGGTTCGTTCATCTTCCTGGGTACCACGGGTGTCGGTAAGACCGAGCTGGCCAAGGCTTTGGCAGAGTACCTCTTCAACGACGAAACGCTGATGACGCGAATTGATATGAGTGAGTATCAGGAAAAATTCAGTGTCTCCCGTCTGGTTGGAGCGCCTCCCGGATATGTAGGTTATGAGGAAGGCGGACAGTTGACGGAGGCCGTACGGCGCAAGCCTTACAGCGTAGTTCTGTTCGACGAAATCGAAAAGGCCCATCCCGACGTGTTCAACATTTTGCTGCAGGTACTTGACGACGGTCGTCTGACCGACAACAAGGGGCGTGTGGTCAATTTCAAGAACACCATCATCATCATGACCTCCAACCTGGGCAGCGCTTACATCCAGAGCCAGTTTGACAAGATGAAGGGACAGGCTCCCGCCGCTTGCCAGAACATTCTGGAGGAGACGAAGAACGGCGTAATGGATATGCTGAAGAAGACCATCCGGCCGGAATTCCTCAACCGCGTGGATGACATCATCATGTTCCAGCCGCTGACCCGTCCGGAGATTGAACAGATTGTCCGCCTGCAGGTAGGTAGCGTTGTTAAGCGGCTGGCCGACCAGGGCGTACGTCTTGAGGTAGCGGCCGACGCCGTATCGCTGATAGCCGATGCCGGATTCGATCCGGAGTTTGGAGCACGTCCAGTAAAACGTGCCTTGCAGCGCCTGTTGCTCAACGATTTGAGTAAGGCTCTGCTGGCCGGACAGGTTGACCGCACACGACCCATCAAGGCCGTGGCCGAAGGTGATCACCTGAAGTTTGAAAACTAATCACTTTTTCGTCCCGCCCCTGCGTGGGCGATGGGACTGGACATAATAATATAAGTGAGTGAGCCGCACGGGCGTCCTGCTGGGAGTCATACTCCGGCAGGCAGCCCGTGCGGACTTTTTTGTAAGAGGGGACAAAATTGTGTCAGTCCTGCCGATTTGGCACGGTGTTTGCTGACTAAATTGCAGAAAATAATTAAAAAATCTCAGATATTTATGGCAAAAGGAACTATCGGGGTAACTACTGACAACATTTTCCCCGTCATCAAAAAGTTTTTGTATAGCGATCATGAAATTTTCCTGCGCGAGCTCGTGTCTAACGCCGTAGATGCCACGCAGAAGCTGAAGACCTGCGCCATGAAAGGCGACTTCAAGGGCGAGTTGGGCGACTTGGCCGTGCGTGTAAGCGTGGACGAGAAGGCCGGTACGCTGACTGTCAGCGACCGCGGACTCGGTATGACCGCTGAGGAAATCGACAAATACATCAACCAGATTGCCTTTTCGGGCGTGACGGACTTTCTGGATAAATACAAGGACGACGCCAACGCCATTATCGGTCACTTCGGACTGGGCTTCTATTCAGCCTTCATGGTAGCCAAGAAGGTGGAAATCCTGACCCGCAGCTACCGTGAGGATGCCAAGGCCGTGCGCTGGACCTGCGACGGTTCACCTGAATACGACATGGAGGATGCCGAGCGCGCCGACCGTGGTACGGACATTATTCTGCATATTGACGATGATTGCAAGGAGTTCCTCGAGAAGGGCCGTATCCAGAGCCTGCTGGAGAAGTACTGCAAGTTCCTGCCCGTGCCGGTAGTGTTCGGAAAGAAAACCGAATGGAAGGACGGCAAGCAGGTAGACACCGAGGAGGACAATCAGATTAACGACGTCAACCCGATTTGGACGCGCAAACCGTCGGAACTGAAGGACGAGGACTACAAGAAGTTCTATCGCGAACTCTATCCGATGGCCGACGAGCCGCTCTTCTGGATTCACCTGAACGTAGACTACCCGTTCAACCTGACCGGTGTGCTTTATTTCCCGAAAATCAAGAGCAACCTTGACTTCCAGCGCAACCGCATCCAGCTCTACTGCAATCAGGTATTCGTTACCGACCAGGTGGAGAACATCGTGCCGGACTTCCTGACCTTGCTGCACGGCGTCATTGATTCTCCGGACATTCCGTTGAACGTCAGCCGAAGCTACCTGCAGAGCGACCAGAACGTGAAGAAAATCTCTACCTACATCACCAAGAAGGTAAGCGACCGCTTGCAATCCATCTTCAAGAATGACCGCAAGACTTATGAAGAGAAGTGGGACGACCTGAAGCTCTTTATCCACTACGGTATGCTGACGCAGCCCGACTTCTACGACAAGGCCAAGGATTTTGCCCTGCTCAAGGATGTGGACGGCAAATACTATACTTACGAGGAATATAAGGAACTTATCAAGGGCGAGCAAACGGACAAAAATGATACGCTGGTCTATCTGTATGCCAATCAGAAGGAAGCACAGTACAGCTTCATTGAGTCGGCCAAGGCTAAAGGCTATAACGTGCTGCTGATGGACGGTCAGCTCGATACGGCCCTGGTAGGCATGCTGGAGCAGAAGTTTGAGAAGACCCGCTTCTCTCGCGTAGATGGTGACACCATCGACAAACTGATTGTAAAGACTGATGCCAAGAGCGTCAGCCTGAATGAGGAGCAGACGGGCTTGCTGACAGGCGCTTTCCAGTCGCAGATGCCGAAGATTGAGAAGACGGAATTCCACGTAGAGGTGGGCAGCCTGGGTGAAGGAGATCTTCCGGTTGTTGTCACGCAGAGCGAGTATATGCGCCGTATGAAGGAGATGAGCCAGCTGCAGAGCGGCATGTCATTCTACGGAGAAATGCCCGACATGTATAACCTTGTGCTCAATGCCGATCATCCTTTGGTGAAGAAAGTGCTGGATGAGACAGAGGCTGACACCCGTGAGACTCTGGCTCCGATAGAGGCTGAAATCAAGGGCCTGAAAGCCCGTCAGCAGGTATTGGAACAGCAGCAGAAGGACAAAAAGGCTGACGAAATCACCGACGAGGATAAGAAAAATCTGACGGATTGTCACGAGCAGCTTGAAAGTGAGCAGAAGAAACGCGAGGAAACCATTGCTGCCAGCGCAGCCAAGAATGATGTACTGCATCAGCTGATTGATTTGGCTTTGTTGCGCAACGGTTTGCTGAAGGGTGAGGCGCTCGACAAGTTCCTCAAACGCAGTGTCAACTTGATGAAATAAGTAATCACACGGAAAAATAGAAATGCCGACAGAGGGGCGGAGTGGCCAAAAGCTCCATCCCTCTGTTTGTTTTTTCAAAAAAAGAGAAACGTATGAAACAGAGTTTCGGAAAAAGTCTTTTGCTATTGTTTCTGTCCTTGTTCGGACCGACGATGACGGCTGCCGTCAAAGTGGTTTATCAGCGAAGTGATTCGCTGAAGGTGGTGAGGTTGGTCGCTCAGGGCCGAAAACTGAAAGCTGCCGACCGTCCGGTGTATTTTGGACGGCAGTTCTTGGGCGTTCCCTATGTGGCCGCCACGCTTGAAGGCCATGATCCCGAATGTCTGGTGGTTAACTTGCGGCAGCTGGACTGCACAACGTTGGTGGAGAATGTGGCCGCCCTGACGTGGGCATGTCAGGAACGTGGGGATGCCTGGAAAAATTATATCAAATATCTGGAGCGGCTGCGCTACAAAGACGGCCGGCTCAACGGCTATGCTTCGCGGTTGCATTATTTTACGGAATGGATGTCCGACAATACGCGGCGTAAACTTGTGGTTCCCGTTAATGCCGGAGCTGTGGCGTCGGATTCGTTTGCTCCGGTGTTGTCGTATATGAGTACTCATCCCACGGCCTATCCGATGCTTAAAAAACATCCTGAATGGGTATCGGTAATTGCACGTAACGAAAAGCAATTCAGCGGGATTCGGGTCAATTATATTCCGCGTGACAAGCTCAATGGAGGGCGCAGTACGCTGGGGGCCATACGCAATGGCGATATCGTGGCGATTGTAACCCGGCGCAAGGGGCTTGATTACAGCCATGTAGGGCTGGCGGTATGGGGGAAGGATGGCAAACTGCATTTGCTGAACGCCTCGAGCCTGCGGAAAAAAGTGGTAGAAGAACCGCAAACACTTTATCGGTACATGTTGGGACAACGTAACCAGATGGGCATTCGTCTGGTCCGCTTGGCCTGTTGTGTGAACTGAGCCGTGTCTTGTCCGTGTTGGAGATTAGCGGTGGCGGTATTCTGAGGGTGACATCCCCGTAGCCGATTTGAAGTATTTTCCCAGGAAGGACTGGTTGGGAAAGTTTAGTCGTTCAGCTATTTCCTTGATGGTATAATCGCTACAGGAAAGGTAGGTTTTGATTTCTACCAGAACAACCAGTGAAATCCATTGTCCGGCGGTACGTCCACTTACCTTTTTGATCACTTCTGACATGTACTTGGGCGAAAGACACAACTGTGAGCTATACCACGAAATGTCACGCTGTTTGCGGTAGTTTTGCGAGAGCAGGTGTATGAATCGTTCGAAAATGGCACCGCTGCGGCTGTTTGAGGCAGAATCCGAACAATAACGGCGGTAAAGGAAGTTGCATACGTCAAAGTAATATGTTCGCAGAAGTAAGGCTACCAGTTCATGCTGGAAATGATTGTTACGTTCGTTGAGTCGTTCCTGAATCATGTTGAACATACGTACAACCTGACTGATCTCTTCCTCATTGAGCTTGATGATGGGCCGTTCCAGCAGGAATACCAGGTAGGGCAGAAAACTTTGCAACCCGATCAGGCTGTCCTGTGAATATCGTGACGATACAAGCATGAAGCGTCCTTTAAAATCGGGGGTCCATTGACAGTTGTCAAGAACCTGTTCGCCGGTACCGATAAGAAATTCGCCGGCTTTTATTTCCAGCGGTTGCGAATTGAGTCGGAATGTGGCGCTTCCTTGCAGGCACAGGGCGTGTGTAATAAATCCGAGTCGGCGCGGTTGTAGGGGGTTGTCGTATCTGCTTACGTCGTCCAGAAACAAAACGTCACCCTCTACTCCCATGGCTTCTGTCTGGAAACTGTATTCAGCGTCTTTCAGATTGACGTGTCTGATTTCCTTGTCTTTCATGATAATTGATAATGAAAGATACAAATATGGCCATAAAAAATGAGAAAAACCATTTTGTCGCCCATAAAAAAATAAAAAGAACGCCGGGTAGATTTCTATTTTCCGTCAAAAAATGGCGCGTTGCCAAAATATCTTGTTAATTTTGTAGCCTACATATTATTTTAAAGCAATCAACAATGTCGTGTATTCTGCATATTGAGAGCACAACTACGGTGTGTTCAGTAGCGTTGAGTCAGGATGGAGCATGCCTTTTTGAAAAGGCAAATTATGACGGCCCCCAGCATAATACGCTGTTGGCCCCTTATGCCGAAGAAGCCTTGTCTTTTGCCGACAGTCATGCCATTCCGCTTGATGCGGTAGCCGTCAGTTGTGGTCCGGGTTCTTATACCGGGTTGCGTATCGGCGTTTCTACGGCCAAAGGTCTGTGCTACGGCCGCAATGTGCCGCTGATTGCCGTGGGAACGTTGGAGTTGTTGTGTGTGCCCGTATTGTTATATCATGATTTGCCGGAAGAAGCTTTGATTTGTCCGATGCTTGACGCCCGTCGTATGGAGGTATATTCAGCCGTTTATGACCGCGCACTTGGCGTAAAGCGTAAAATAGAAGCTACGGTAGTTACTCCTGACAGTTACATCGAATTTCTTGAGCAGGGGCCCGTGTACTTTTTCGGCAATGGTGCAGCCAAATGCCAGGAAGTGATTCGGCACCCTAATGCACATTTCATCGATAAGATTGTTCCCCTGGCCAAGAATATGATTCCTTTGGCTGAAAAGGCTGTGGCGCAGCAAAAATATGCTGATGTAGCTTATTTTGAGCCTTTTTATCTGAAACAGTTTGTGACGACAAAACCCAAAAATCTTTTGAATGGATTATAATACCCAACGCAGTAAAATCCTTCTGCCCGAATACGGACGTACGGTGCAGAATATGGTGGAAAATGTGCTGAGTTTAGAAAATAGGGCCCAGCGCCAGAAAGGTGCGGAACTGATTATAAAAGTAATGGCCAACATGTTTCCGCAGAGTAAGAATGTGCCCGACTTTAAACATAAATTGTGGGACCATCTGGCTCTGATGTCCGATTACCAGTTGGACATAGACTATCCTTACGGAAAACCGGAACCCAAGTCTGCCGATTCCCGTCCCATGCGCATACCCTATCCGTCCCATCGCATAGGATATCGTCATTATGGCAAATTGCTCGAATCGTTCATTAACTATCTGAATGAGCTTCCTGAAGGTGAAGAGAAAAATCAGTTGAGTTTGCTCGTTGCCGGTCAGATGAAACGTAGTTTGGCTGAGTGGAACAAGGATTCGCTGAACAATGAAAAAGTGGTAGCCGATTTGGCACGCTATACGCACGGGCAAGTTCAGCTTGAGGCTGCGCTGCTGAAAAATACCGGTGTCCGCAGCACTCGTCCGAATAACAATGGCTTGCGTACCTCACGTAACAAACGGGGAAAACGGGCTTATTAAGGCGGACTTTTTTCGTATTTTGTGAACTAAAAAACATTTCGTCATGTCATCATTTATTATTGAAGGCGGTCATCGGCTTCACGGAACCATTATTCCGCAGGGTGCCAAAAACGAGGCCCTGCAGGTGCTTTGTGCCACCTTGCTGACGGAAGATTGCGTCAGAATCAAGAACATTCCGGATATTCTCGACGTAAATAATCTGATTCAACTGTTGGCAGACATCGGGGTAGAAATTACGGTAAACGGTCCCAACGACATGACGTTTTGTGCGCGACATATAAATGCCGACTATCTGCAGAGTGAAACCTTCTATAAGCGCTGTTCCTCATTGCGTGGCAGTATTCTGCTCATCGGGCCTTGTCTGGCGCGTTTCGGACGTACGGTAGTGGCGCAACCCGGAGGTGACAAAATCGGCCGCCGCCGGTTGGATACCCATTTTTATGGTATTTCAAAGCTGGGAGCCACTTTCGATTATGATGAGAAGCTCAACATATTCAACGTGCAGGCCCCCGAGCTGAAGGGAACGTACATGCTGCTCGATGAGGCTTCCGTAACCGGTACGGCTAATATTATTATGGCTGCCGTGCTGGCTGAAGGCACTACTACCATTTATAATGCCGCCTGCGAACCTTATGTGCAGCAGCTTTGTCACCTGCTCAATGCCATGGGCGCACGCATCAGTGGCATTGCTTCTAATCTTATCACCGTTGTCGGGGTTAAAAGACTGCATGGTGCTGAACATCGCATCCTGCCCGATATGATTGAAATCGGCAGCTTTATCGGAATGGCAGCCATGGTGGGCGACGGCTTGCGTATCAAGGATGTCTCCCTGCGCAATCTGGGCATGATTCCCTATGTGTTCCAGCGACTGGGCATACGGGTTGAAACCGAGGGTGACGACCTTTATATCCCGAGGCAGGACCATTATGAAATCGAGTCGTTTATCGACGGTTCGTTCATGACGCTGGCTGATGCACCCTGGCCCGGTCTGACTCCCGATTTGCTGAGTGTGCTGATTGTGGTGGCTACGCAGGCCAAGGGGTCGGTCCTGTTCCATCAGAAAATGTTCGAAAGCCGTCTCTTCTTTGTGGATAAACTCATTGAAATGGGCGCGCAGATTATTCTGTGTGACCCTCACCGCGCCGTTGTCGTCGGTCACGATAACGAATTGCCGCTGCGTGCCCGTACCATGGTTTCGCCCGACATCCGTGCCGGTATTGCCATGCTGATTGCCGCCATGAGCGCCAAGGGCACGAGCCGCATTGACAACGTCGGTCAGATTGACCGTGGTTATGAGCATATTGAAGAGCGCCTGAATGCCCTGGGAGCCAAAATACAGCGAGTTGACTAACTTATTTTCTGCTATGTTATGATTCGTCCCGACAGCATTTACGGCATAGGCCGCATCACCCGTACACACGGCGTCAACGGTAAGGTGGAACTTCAGTTTACCGATGATGTATTCGACCGTGCCGATGCTCCTTACCTGTTTTTGGAAATGGACGGTTTGCCTGTACCTTTCTTTTGGGAGGAATACAGCTTCAAGAACCAGCATGCCGCCCTCTTCAAGTTTGAAGACGTCGACAATGAGCAGCAGGCCCGCCGTCTGGTGGGTGCGCAGGTCTTCTACGACCGTCGTTTCGCTCCTCATACGGCGCCCGACATGGACAGTTTCAAGTTTTTTGTAGGCTATCGTGTGCTTTTGCCCGACGGTCGTGAAGTGGGCCGGGTTGAATCGGTGGATGAGTCGTCGGCCAATGTGTTGCTTTCCATCCGTCATACTGACGGGCATGAGATTATGCTTCCGTTTCATCCCGACCTGGTCACCTCGTTCGACGAGCAGCAGCGGGAACTGGTCATGGATGTGCCCGAGGCGTTGCTCAGCCTGAACGACTAAAATTCTGTCTCTCACAAATTCTCTCCTTGATATGTCAAAACGAAGTCTCGTAATTTTGGGCGCCACCGGTTCAATCGGAACCCAGGCTTTGGATGTGGTCCGGCAGCACCCGGACCTTTTTGAGGTATATGCCCTTACCGCCCATAATAATATAGAAAAGCTCATGGAGCTGGCCCGCGAGTTCCAGCCCCAGGCCGTAGTCATTGCCAACGAAGAAAAGTTCGACGCCTTGCGCGACGGGCTGGCCGACTGCCCCATTACGGTGTATGCCGGTGCCGATGCGCTGTGTCAGATTGTGGAGGCCGGTCCGGTGGATATGGTACTGGCGGCCATGGTCGGCTTTTCGGGGCTGCTGCCCACCATTCATGCCATCAAGGCCCGCAAGGCCATTGCTCTGGCCAACAAGGAAACGCTGGTGGTGGCCGGTGAGTTGATTATGTCGCTTGCCCGGGAATACAAAGTGCCCATCCTGCCAGTCGACAGTGAGCACTCTGCCATCTTCCAGTGTCTGGCCGGCGAGTACGACAACGATATCGAAAAACTCATTCTGACCGCTTCGGGCGGCCCCTTCCGCGGTTACGACGAGGCCCGCCTGGCTGCCGTAACGCCCGCCCAGGCCCTGCAGCATCCCAATTGGGAGATGGGGGCCAAAATCACCATTGACTCCGCCACGATGATGAACAAGGGGTTCGAGGTGATGGAAGCCCGCTGGCTGTTTGGCGTTGAGCCCGACCGCATTGAGGTAGTGGTGCATCCCGAAAGCGTCATCCACTCTGCCGTACAGTTTGCCGACGGCAGCATCAAGGCGCAGCTGGGCATGCCCGACATGCGTATCCCCATTCAGTATGCCTTCAGCTATCCCGGCCGCCTGTCGCTCAACTGTCCGCGGCTTGACCTTTTTGCGTTGCAGACCATGCACTTTGAGCGGCCCGACAGCCGTACGTTCCGTTGTCTGGCAGCTGCCTACGAGGCCATACGCCGCGGCGGCAACATGCCCTGTATCTGCAATGCGGCCAACGAGGTGGCCAACGCCGCTTTCCGGTCCGGCCGTATCGGATTCCTGCAGATAGCCGACGTGATTGAGCGCATGATGCAGGAAGTAAGCTACGAGGCGGCTCCTACGCTCGACAATTATCTGCAGACCGATGCCGAGACGCGTCGGCGCAGCGAGGCGCTCATCGCGTCATTATAGTATTTAATTACACACATACTTACTCACACAGAAAAAATCCAATGGAAGTATTTTTTATCAAAGCCCTGCAGCTCATTCTCTGTTTTGCGCTGCTGGTGTTGTGTCATGAGGGCGGGCATTTCCTGTTTGCCAAGCTCTTTAAGGTAAGAGTTGAAAAGTTCTGCCTGTTTTTCGACCCGTGGTTCCACCTCTTCAAGTGGCGCCCCAAAAAGAGCGAAACCACCTACTACGTGGGCTGGCTCCCTCTGGGCGGCTATGTCAAGATTGCGGGAATGATTGACGAGTCGATGGACACCGAGCAGATGAAACAGCCCGTAAAGCCCTGGGAGTTCCGGGCCAAACCCGCCTGGCAGCGCCTGCTCATCATGATTGGCGGTGTGCTGGTCAATTTTTTCCTGGCCTTCTTTATCTATTCCATGGTGCTCTTTACCTGGGGCGAAACCTACGTACCCGTCAAGAACATGACCCACGGTTTCAAGTTTAACGAAACCGCCAAGTCCTACGGTTTCCGCGACGGCGACATCCCCCTGCGCACCGATACGCGCACCTTCAAGAGCTTCGACTCCAACGAAACCGTGGGCGACATGTACCGCGGTATTTCCGAGGCCCGTCAGGTTGTGGTGTGGCGCGGCGGAAAGGAAGTGACCCTTTCCCTGCCCGGCAATCTCAACATGCTCGACATGATGAAGGCCAATCCGCGCTTCGTGCTGCCCCGTGTACCGTTTGTGGTAGATTCCGTAAAGGCCGGTTCGCCGGCCATGAAAGCCGGCATGCGCCGTGGCGACCGCGTGGTGGCCTTCAACGGCAAGCCCGTGAGCGACTGGAACGACTATACCTACCGCATGGGCCAGCTTTCCGACCAGCTTACCCATCTTAACGAAGCCCAGGCCGACCGTCTGCGCAACGTGCAGCTGGTAGTGGCTCACGCAGGCGGAAGCCTCGACACCATGCGCGTGCAGCTGGATGCCGACCTCCTGCTGGGCGTTTACAACCAGGCCCCCGACTATCAGACCGTAACGCGCCATTACACCTTTCTTGAGAGTATTCCTGCCGGCATCAGTCACGGGTGGAACGTGCTGACGGGCTACGTGTCCGACCTGAAGTATCTCTTCTCCAAGGACGGGGCCAAGAGCGTGGGCAGCTTCGGCGCCATCGGCAGCATGTTCCCCTCTACGTGGGACTGGCAGCAGTTCTGGCTCCTGACGGCCTTTATCAGTTTCATGTTGGGCTTCATCAACATCCTGCCCATTCCGGCCCTCGACGGCGGTCATGCCTTTTTCCTGCTGTGCGAGGTCATTACGCGCCGCAAGCCCAGCGACCAGTTTATGGAGCGCACCCAGACCGTGGGCATGTTCCTGCTGCTGGGACTGATGTGTCTGGCTATCTTCAACGATTTGGTGCGTTTCGTGTTTTAAGCCGCAGCATTTCTGGTTATACTGAAATACAAAAAACCGACCGCCGGCAGTGCCTTGAGCCTCGAAACTGAAGTCCTGCCGGCGGTCGGCTTGAATAAAGGGCCGGCCGTTATTGTCCCGGTGAGGAGTAGGCGGTTGTGTCCGGAATGATTATGAGAAGATATTGATGAAACGTGTTTTCCTGTTGCTTCTGATTGCCTGGTTGGGCGTGTGTATCCGCATCGGCGCACAGGCCGATTCGGTGGCGTTGCCGGATACGTGCCGACAAGTCAGTGCCGATACGCTCGTGCCGCCCGATTCCGGCAGGGTGCAGCCGCCTGAAAAACACTTCTGGCGTGCCGCCGGCGAAACCTTCGGCATGAACATGGCGCAGTGGGCCTTCGACCGTTACGTGCTGCGCGGTTTCTATTCCTATATTTCCTGGGAAACCATCAAGCAGAATTTCCGTCACGGGTTCGACTGGGACAACGACCATCTGAGCACCAACATGTTTGCTCATCCCTACAACGGCTCTCTTTATTTCAATGCCGGCCGCTCCAACGGCTACAACTACTGGCAGTCGGAACTGTTTGCCATAGGCGGCAGCGCCATGTGGGAGCTTTTCATGGAAAGCGAGTACCCCTCGACCAACGATATTATTGCCACCCCGGTGGGCGGAGCCGCCCTGGGTGAGGTGCTCTTCCGCGCCTCCGACTATGTGCTTGACGACCGCAGTACGGGGGCCGAGCGCGTGGGGCGCGAGCTGGCGGCTTTCGTCATTTCACCCATGCGGGGCTTCAACCGTCTCATCACCGGGCAGTCATGGAAGCGTGGCGCCACCACGGGCCGCCAGTTCGGCACGCCGCCCGTACACCTTGACTTCTCGCTGGGCCTGCGCGCCCTGATGTATCACGACGACAGGAGCCGCGGCCGCTCCGGCGGCATGGCCCGCCTGAGTCTGGAGTATGGCGACCGCTATGCCACCCGCTGCAAAGAGCCTTATCAGTATTTTTCGCTGCTGATGGAGCTGAATATGATAAAGACGCAGCCCCTGCTAAGTCGCGTGGAAATTGTCGGGCGCCTGCTTTCCAAGGAGGTGCTGCATGCCCGCAGGTGCCGCCTCTCGGTAGGCCTGTATCAGCATTTCGACTTTTTTGATTCCGACACCATCAGTACCTACTCACCCAAGGAGTGGGAGCCCTGCGTGGTGCCCTACAAGTTCGGTACGCCGGCTTCGGTGGGTGGCGGTGCCATGTTCCGTTATGCCGACGGCCGCCGCACCTTCGACGCCTCTGTCCATGCCAACGGCGTGCTGCTGGGCGGATTGCTCAGCGATTACTACCGCTACTACCACCGCAACTACAACTGGGGCTCCGGCTTTGCGGTGAAGGCGGAGCTTACCGGCTCCGTCTGTAACGACCGGCTCACCTTTGTGCTTCACAACCAGTACTACCGCCTTTTTACCCGAAGCAACTGGGATTCCGTCGTCAATGGCGCCCCGTCGCCTTCCGAAGAGCCGAAGGACGTGTTGGGCGACGCGTCCTTTGCCTCGTTCAACCATCTGGAGGGCCGCGTCAGTTATCGTCTTTTCAAGTCACTTTCGCTCACGTGGGGGCTGGATTGGTATTATCGCCGTACGTGCTACGACACCTATCGCTGGATTAATATGGGTGGCTGGAGTTACGGCACCAGCGTTTTGTTTGTTTCCAGCCATCAGGTCAGCACGCAGCTCATGCTGACCTACCGGTTGTAGCGCGACATCATTAAAAAAAAAGCAGGCGAAGCCTTACAAAGGCTTCGCCTGCTTTTTTAGTGTGGTCAAGAAAATCGAGCCATATCCTCCTTATTTTTCAAAAAAATACTACTTTTGCACAATACCCTGCAATAGGGCAATTTTTTGCATAATTGCTCAACCGCTCTCGAATCACCACCTCGACTAAGGTTAGAGTCAAAAGAATACACGTTGGGACACCGTGTCGTATGGCGCGGATTGTTCCCATAGTGTATTCGGCTTGTGGTGAGCCAGAGAGCGTATGGCGAACAGTCTGCGCTTTTCTTTTGGCAAGTTAACGCAGTATTGTTTCAGATGGTTTTAACTTGCTAAAAGATAAAATAGAATGAAAAAGTTTTTAGGAATCGTGTTGCTATGTGCAACCTTTGTATTTGCATTTTCTTCGTGTTCTAAATCTGAGGAAGAAGATGCTTTTGATTATCCAATGAGTACCCTTTATGGAAAATGGGAAGGAACTGCAATCTGTTATGATGGGAATTGGATAGACATATCCAGTTGGTATTTTGAAGATTTATCATTTTCGATTGAATTTAATGCAGATGGAACGTATTACGGAAGAGGTCTTTGGGGAAATGGTGCTGGTACGTATAAGGCAACAGGTAGAAGCATAATAACTTATGTTGATGGCCAAAGATATCTAACATATTATGTCAAGTCTCTTTCAAATTCTGTTGCAGAAATAACAATGTATGAAAATAATGGCTCCCATATAGATTTGAGAGTAAAAAAAGTAAAATGATAAAGTCTCAAGATTATGAAAAAGTTATTACTTGTATTTTCGCTATTTTTAGTAGCTGTTTGTTCCAGCGCTCAGGTAATGCGCTCTGAAGAATTGGAAAAATATGCAAAGGAAAAGTATGGTGATAAATGGACCGAGGCGGCTGCCAATTTGGCCAAGCAGTTGGTGCTGGACAAGAATCAGTCATTGACTTATCAACAGGTCATAGATTGCGGAGACGCTACGAAAGAACAGCTTTATGTAATCTTAAATTATTGGTTTGCAGCCTCTTTTAATGATGCTAATTGTGTTATAAAATTAAATGACAAAAATTTGGGCACCATTATCGGCGTAGGGTATGTCGCTGATATAGCAGAGCATACGGGAGGTATGAATTCGTATAAGGTCAGCATCCGGCCTATTATAAAAGTTGATATTAAAGATAAAAAGGTGCGAGTGACTTACACTGTTCAATATTATAATGTTGAAAAGAAAATAGGTGGTGGCATCTTGATGGCAATGGGGGACAGTAAGGCTGTTACTAATTCTGATGAGAAATGGGGACTTGAAACTTGTTATCCTTTTGTAGAAAAGGATGAGCATAAAGCAAAGAAAACTTCTTCAAAAGCTTTGGTAATGGCACATGCCTATTCCAATGTGATTATGGATAAAATTGAAGAGGTCGTAAAGAACGGTTTGGTAGGTAATGAAAATGAAAATTGGTAAGATTGTAAGAAAAATAATCGGCAGTTTGTAACAACAAGGTCGGACCTTATTCTATTAAGGTCCGACCTTGTTGTTTTTTCAAACCGTCTTTCGTGAGCTGGCCTGCGGGGGAAAGGTTATTTCTGCTTTTTGAGGAACTTGAGGGCGGCTTCCAGCTGGCCGTCGCGTCCCTTGATGAGGTCCTTGACGGTGGGCTCCACCACGATGTCGGGCTGTACGCCGCAGCCTACAAAGAGGCGGCCGTCGGCATAGGTGTCCTTTTTGGTGCAGATGCGGGCGCTGAAGCCGTGGCCCAGGTCGATGACGATGGGCTGGCCGGTGCTGCCGTTGGAGGGGCGCCCGATTTTGGTGAAGTGTTTCTGCCCGTCAGCCAGAATCAGGAAGTCTTCGGCGGCCGAGGCTGTGCCGTGTTCAGTCAGTACGACGGTGGGCACTACCAGTCGGGGGTGTGAGGGCGGTATGCTGACGGTGTAGATGTCGTGTCCTACGTAGTATTCGCCGCGGGCCGTCAGGTAGCAGCGTTGGCTCCAGTTGTCGCCTACGGTGTCCTCGGGGGTCATGTATTCACCCCAGGCCGCATAGCTGGCGGCGTAATCGCGGGTGCACCATTTGGAGCCCGTCAGCAGCGTGTCGGGGGTGAGGTATTGCAGAATGTTGGATCCGATCTCCGTGCTGCCGCCGCCGTTGTAGCGCAGGTCGATAATGAGCTTTTTGGCGCGTTGCTGCAGGGTGGGGAAGATTTTGACGAAGTCGTCCACGATGGCCGGGTTACTGAACGTGTTGAGCGCTACGTAGGCCACGTTGCCCGGATACCACTTCAGCTCAAGCCGCTTCCACTCGTCTTCCTTCGGGTACAGGGGGTCGGAATATACCGGCTCCTGGATTTCGTGTGTAAGGTGTAGCTTCAGGGTCTTTTTGTCCGGCGTGAGCAGTTCTACGTCGTAGGACTCACCGCGCAGGCCCTGCAGCATGCGCGACACGGCCATGTCGCGGCGTGCGTAGTCGGTGGACGACGAGAAGAGCGGCAGAACCTTCTGCTCAAGGTAGGTCTGTGTGGGCATGCCGTTGACCTTTACGATTTCCGTGCCAATGGGAATCCGCTTCCGGTTCAGCTCGTTGATACTCGTAACGATGGCCTTGCCTTCAATGTCGGAAATGTACCACTGCAGCTGGTCGAAAAAGGTGGTGATGCAGGGATAGTTGTTCCACATGATGTTGGTGTGGCCGTCTTTCAGCAGGGCGCAGAAGCGGCGCATTTCGTTGTAGAAGGTCCGGTTGTCGGGCGTTTGCTGCACCTTGGGCAGGTAGGCGCGGTAGAGGCTGTCCCATCGGGCTTCGCCTATCTGGTTGAAATATACGAAATTGTATTTCACTTCCGACCAGAATTTGGAGAGGATATACGTTTTTTCGTCAGGGGTGAGCGCCTTGTCCTGTTCGTCCGCCTGTTGGCTCCGGGCCGTCAGGGCCAGGCCACACAGCGCGAGGGTAAGACAGGCACGGCGCAGCGTGCGTAGGGTCGTGTTCATAAATTTGTCTTTTGGGGGTTATTAATTTGTCGTTCAGCCTTCCATGTTGGGGTGGAACGGTGTTTTTCAGTGGTAAAGTTATAAAAAAAGATTATAGATGGGACGAAGTCGTTCTTTTTTTCCAATTATCCTGCCTTTTTCCGCAGGGCGGAGATGAGGCGGCTGATGCCGGTATGCGTGGGGAGTGGGTACGGGCATGGCAATCTGAAAGCCGGAATGCAGGAATATGCACGGTAATGGTGCTTCAGTCCGGTTTCATATCCGGTTGGGCTTGGAAGTTTCATATTAATTTGTAACTTTGCCCCTATAAGTAACCTAAAGAAGAAAACACACACATCTATAAGAACAGTCATGAAAATACCTGCTGAATTTGATGCCATCCGGCCCTATATGCCGGAGGAGTTGCCTGCCGCCATAGAGAGCCTGATGCAGGATGAGCGGTTTCAGGGTGTTGTAGCCCGGCTTTATCCCGACCGCAGTATGGAGGAGGTGCGTCAGCTCTTCCTCTCGTGTCCGGACAATCTGGCGGTGCAGAAAACCATATTCATGCCTTTGCTGGAGCAGCTGGAAAGGCAGTGCTGCAAGTCGCTGCAGGCTGATTTTGGCGCTTTGCCTGACAAGGAGAAGAACTATACGTTTGTTTCGAACCACCGCGACATCGTGATTGATTCGGCTTTTCTGGGGCTTACCTTGCTGCGTGACGGATTTCCCACGACCATGGAGATTGCCATTGGCGACAATCTGCTCATTTATCCCTGGATTCGCACGCTGGTGCGCATCAACAAGTCGTTTGTGGTGCAGCGTTCCGTGTCGCTGCGGCAGCGTCTGGAAAGCAGTCTGCTCATGAGCCGCTACATGCACTACGTCGTCCGTGAGAAGCACGACAACCTGTGGATTGCGCAGCGCGAAGGGCGCGCCAAGGATTCGGACGACCGCACGCAGGAAGCCGTATTGAAAATGCTGGCCATGGGTGGCAGCGGAAAAACACCCGTGGAACAGTTGGCAGAGCTGAACATCGTGCCGCTTACCATTTCCTATGAATACGACCCGTGCGACGTGCTGAAGGCCGTGGAGTTCCAGCAGAAGCGTGACAACCCCGCTTTCAGGAAAAGCCCGGCTGACGACCTCAACAACATGCAGACCGGAATTTTCGGCTACAAAGGTACCGTGAAATATGTGGCCGCACCGTGTATCAACACTTGGATTGAAGCGTATGCCGCCCTGCCCAAAGCCGAATTCTTCGAGGCTGTAGCCCGCCGGATGGACCGCGAGATTCATTTGCGTTATAACTTGTGTCCGGTCAACTACGCTGCGGTTGATCTGCTCGAGGAGGGCAGCCGCTTTGCCTCATACTATACACACGACGAGCGGCAGGAGTTTGAACATTATCTGCACGAAAAAATCAGAAAGGCCGACTTTGCCGGCAAGGATACCGGATTCCTGTTTAACACCATGCTGCGCATGTATGCCAATCCGCTTTATAATTATTTGCAGGCGCATGAGTCGCAGGTGTAGAGCGGCATAAAAGTGTCCGGCGTGCCGTGTTTTACGGGTCGCAGGCCATAAAAATGTGTTGTAATGAGCAGAAAATTGAAACACAATTTGTTAGTATCGAATTTTCTTTCTAATTTTGCAACCCAAAAGCGCAGTATAACCGCATAATCAAAATAAAACAGCATAAATAAAATGAAAAGAACATTTCAACCCCACAACAGAAAGAGAAACAACAAACATGGTTTCCGCCAGCGTATGGCTACGGCTAACGGCCGTCGCGTATTGGCTGCCCGTCGCGCAAAAGGTCGCAAAAAATTGACGGTTGCAGACGAAATTCACGGCAAACACTAATTTTTTGCCGCGCATGCGCATGGCTGTCCGCTGAGGGACAATGGACAGCAAAAGGGAGGAATATCGGTTTTTTTCAGAAAAACCTGTATTCCTCCCGCTTTTTTGTCGTAACTTTGGCGCAAAATTCCGGACGGGGGCGTAGGCCGTTTTTTTCAGGTCGCCCGGACGTCGGGAAGTGCAGTATTGAATCTTTTATGTACCGCCTGTGAAATTTAGAACCTTTTTATTGCAGTTTCTTCTGTGGGCCGTGGTGGTGACAGCCACCTGCCTGGGGGCGTTGTGGGGAATCGATTTTTATACGAACCACAACACGTCGATTACTGTACCCAGCCTGAAGGGGTTGAGTCAGGAAGCGGCTACCCTGAAGATGGAACGTCTGGGGTTGCACGTGGAAGTCAGTGACACCGGGTTCGTACGTTCGCTGGCTTTCGGAACGGTGTTGCAGCAATCCATTGCTCCCGGTGAGAAGGTCAAGCCCGGGCGGCTGGTGTATATCACCATCAATTCCGACAACTCGCCTACCATCGTGATGCCCGACATAGGTGACAACTGTTCGCTGCGTGAAGCGCAGTCGCGCCTGCGTTCCATTGGGTTTAAGCTGGGACAGGTGGAATATATTGACGGCGACCAGGACTGGGTGTATGACGTCAAGGTGCGCGGCCGGGTGGTGGCTGCCGGCACGAGGGTGTCGGTTGACGATCCCGTGACGCTGGTAGTCGGTAACGGAAAGATTGACGATTCCTATAATGCCATCGATACCATCATGTATTCGTTTGACAGTATGCCCGACAGCCTGTCGGGCATGGATTACGGCCTGCCGGAGGATGCCGGTATGCCCGAAGCCGAATAAATCAATTTGACAGATATAAAAACAAAGCAGACAGACATGCAGCAGGATTGGGATGATTCCTTAGATGAAGCCGAGGCGCTTTCCAACGACGAGATGGACGCCGAGAGCGGGCAGCTGTACGAGCATTTTCGTCTGGTGGCCGACAAGGGGCAGCAGTTGTTGCGCATTGACAAATTCCTGGTGGAGCATCTGCCCGACACTTCGCGCAACCGCATTCAGCAGGCGGCGCGGGCCGGTTTTATTCATGTGGGCGGACGTCCCGTGAAGAGTAACTACCGTGTCAAGCCGCTCGACGTGGTGACGATGGTGCTCGACCGTCCGCCCTACGACAACACCATTGTGCCCGAGGATATTCCGCTTGATATTGTGTATGAGGACGACGAGCTGATGGTCATCAACAAGCCCGCCGGCATGGTGGTACATCCTGGCCACGGCAACTATCACGGCACGCTGGTGCACGCCGTGGCGTGGCACTTGCGCCACATGCCCGGCTACGACCCCAACGACCCCTCGCTGGGCCTGGTGCACCGCATTGACAAGGACACGTCGGGCCTGCTGGTGATTGCCAAGACGGCTAATGCCAAGACCAAACTGGGGGTACAGTTCTTCAACAAGACCACCCGCCGGCGCTACAATGCCCTGGTGTGGGGCCGTTTTGACGAGCCGGAGGGCCGCATTGAGGGCAACATTGCCCGTAATCCCAAAGACCGTTTGCAGATGGCCGTATTTCCGCCCGACTCAGGGGTGGGCAAGCCGGCCGTGACGCACTATCGTGTGCTGGAGTCGTTTGGTCCGGTGACGTGGGTGGAGTGTGTGCTCGAAACGGGGCGTACGCATCAGATTCGCGCCCACATGCGCCACATCGGTCATCCGCTGTTCAACGACGCCCGCTACGGCGGCGACCAGATTCTGCGCGGCAATGTGTCGGCTGCCTACCGGCAGTTTGTGCAGCATTGCTTTGAGGCCTGTCCGCGCCAGGCGCTCCATGCCCGCACGCTGGGCTTTCAGCACCCGCTGACGGGGCAGGAGATGGACTTTACTTCCGAACTGCCGGCCGACATGCAGAGTCTGACTACACGCTGGCGGCAGTTTGCGCAAACACATGCCTAAAATTACTTCCAAAATATAATTGTATAAAAACATGAAACGAACGATTGCTATTGTAGCAGGAGGCGATTCCTCCGAGCACGATGTGTCAATGCGTAGCGCCCGTACCATTCTTTCCTTTATGGACAAGGAGCGCTACAACAGTTATGTAGTAGAAATGGAGGGGCAGCGGTGGCTGGCCCATTATGAGGACGGACAGTATGCCATTGACCGCAACGACTTTTCGTTTACCACCCCCGACGGAACCCGTCACACGTTTGACTTTGCCTACATCACCATTCACGGTACGCCGGGCGAAAACGGTATTCTTCAGGGCTACTTCGACCTGATTAACCTGCCGTATTCCACGAGCGACGTGCTGGTAGAGTCGCTGACGTTCAACAAATATGCGCTCAACAACTTTTTGCGTTCCTTCCCCTCGCTTCATTTGTCCGACTCCGTATTGCTGCGCAAGGGCTGCCCGCAGCCTTCGGCCGACGAGATTATCAGCAGGCTGGGCCTGCCGTGCTTCGTCAAGCCTAACGCTGGCGGTTCCAGCTTCGGCGTGACCAAGGTGAAGAGTGCCGAGGCTCTGGCGCCGGCCATCGAAAAGGCCATGCACGAGAGCGACGAGGTGATGGTAGAGAAAATCATGGTAGGTACGGAGATTACCTGCGGCTGTTTCCGCGGAAAGAGCGGCGTGCGCACCCTGCCCATTACCGAGGTGGTGACGACGCAGGAATTCTTTGACTACGACGCCAAGTACAACGGTAAGGTCAACGAGATTACACCGGCCCGCATTGCTCCCGAAACGGCCCGCCGCGTAAGCGACATGACGGCCTACATCTACAACATGCTGGGCTGCTACGGCATTATCCGCATTGACTACATCCTGACCGGCGAAAAGGGTAACGAGCAGATTAACCTGCTCGAAATCAACACGACTCCGGGTATGACCGAAACCAGCTTCATTCCCCAGCAGGTGCGTGCCGCCGGGCTTGACATCACCGAGGTGCTGAGCGAAATCATCGAAGGTAAATTCTGACAGACATACGGCCGTTTGGGCCTTGGGTGTCCGCCCTGACAGCAGGGACGGACACCTTTTTTGTTTCCGCGTGGCGCGGCGGCAGAACAGGCCGGCACCTTTTTCAAAACAGGTGCCGGATATTTTTTTTCTGCGAGCCGCCTTTTTTCCGCGACCGTGTCCTCATTCCATCCAACCGGGGCGCAGACCGGAATGAGGGCACGGGCGCGGAAAAAAGGCGGCTCGCAGAAAAAAATCATGCCCCGCGGGTTGGCCTGGCCGAAAGAAATGCGTAAATTCGCAACAATGTGCAAGTTGTATGAGGCTGTCTCTAAAGCCGTTTGGGGCTGAAGCTTCGCGTTGGGCTGAGCCGTCATTTGCCTGAACCTTAATTCGCCCTTCGGCGGTTTGTCCACCCCTTTTCTCCGGTGCCCGGTGGAGACAACCTGCAGGAAACGCATACAAGAAAAATATTACCATAAAAAACAAAGGAAATATGAGTTTGAAAATTGTAGTGCTTGCCAAGCAAGTACCCGACACTCGTAATGTGGGCAAGGACGCCATGACCCCCGAAGGAACGGTCAACCGCGCCGCGCTGCCCGCAATCTTCAATCCTGAAGATTTGAATGCCTTAGAACAGGCCTTGCGTTTGAAAGACCAGAACCCCGGTTCCACGGTATCCGTGCTGACCATGGGTCCTCCCCGTGCCACCGAAATTATCCGCGAGGGACTCTACCGCGGCGCTGACAACGGCTATTTGCTGACCGACCGCGCCTTTGGCGGTGCCGACACGCTGGCCACGTCGTATGCCCTGTCGATGGCCATCCGCAAGATTGGTGACGTAGACATCGTTATCGGCGGCCGTCAGGCCATCGACGGCGATACCGCCCAGGTAGGCCCGCAGGTAGCCCAGAAGCTGGGTCTCGACCAGGTGACCTACGTGGAGGAAATCCTGAAGTGCGGCGACGGTAAGGTGACCGTAAAGCGTCACATCGACGGTGGTGTGGAAACCGTTGAGGCTCCGCTGCCCATCGTGCTGACCGTAAACGGCTCGGCCGCTCCCTGCCGCCCGCGCAACGCCAAGCTCGTGATGAAGTACAAGCGTGCCATGGCTCCCATGGAAATGCCGGCTGAGGGCCTGCCCTATGCCGAGGAGTATCAGAAGAAACCCTACCTGACCGTTACGCAGTGGGGCACGGCCGACGTGGATGCCGACCTGGCTCAGTGCGGTCTGTCAGGCTCGCCTACCAAGGTAAAGGCCGTGCAGAACATCGTGTTCAAGGCCAAGGAGAGCAAAACGCTCACCGCTTCCGACGCCGATGTGGAAGGCATGATACAGGAATTGCTCGCCAACCATACCATCGGTTAAAAACGCTCAACTTAAAGACCAAACAGAAACATGAATAACGTATTTGTATATTGCGAAATAGAAGGAACCACGGTTGAGGAAGTCAGCCTGGAGCTCCTCACCAAGGGCCGCAAACTGGCCAACACGCTGGGCGTTCAGCTCGAAGCCATTTGTGCCGGCAGTGGCATTACGGGTAAGGTAGAGCAGCAGGTGCTGCCCTACGGCGTGGACAAGCTGCACATCTTCGATGCCGAAGGCCTGTTCCCCTATACCTCAAAGCCCCACACCTCCATTCTGGTCAACCTCTTCAAACAGGAAAAACCGCAAATCTGCCTGATGGGCGCCACCGTAATCGGCCGCGACCTCGGTCCGCGCGTGTCTTCCTCGCTGACCAGCGGCCTGACGGCCGACTGTACCGCCCTCGAAATCGGTGATTTCGATGACAAGAAAGCCGGCAAACACTACGACAACCTGCTCTATCAGATTCGTCCGGCCTTTGGCGGTAACATCGTGGCTACCATCGTGAACCCCGAACACCGTCCGCAGATGGCCACCGTACGTAGCGGCGTGATGAAGGCCGAAGTGCTCGACCCCAACTACAAGGGTGAGGTCATCATTGAAGACGTGGCCAAGTACGTGCCCGACACCGACTACGTGGTCAAGGTTCTGGAGCGCCACGTGGAGAAAGCCAAGAACAACCTCAAGGGCGCGCCCATCATCGTGGCCGGCGGCTACGGCGTAGGCAGCAAAGAGGGTTTCGACTTGCTGTATGAACTGGCCAAGGAAATACATGGCGAGGTAGGCGCCAGCCGCGCTGCCGTGGATGCCGGATTCTGCGACCACGACCTGCAGATTGGTCAGACCGGCGTGACGGTACGTCCCAAGGTATACATTGCCTGTGGTATTTCGGGAGCCATTCAGCACGTGGCCGGCATGAAGGAGAGCGGCATTGTCATCTCCATCAACACCGACCCTGACGCCCCGATCAACCAGATTGCCGACTACATCATCACCGGTTCGGTAGAAGAGGTTGTGCCGAAAATGATTAAGTATTACAAACAAAACAGCAAGTAACAAATGGCAAATTTCTATAAAGATATTCCTGAACTGAAATTCCATCTGGACAACCCGATGATGGAGCGCATCTGCCAGCTCAAAGAGCGTGACTATGCGGATAAGGACAAATATGACTACGCACCCGTAGACTATGCCGACGCAATGGATTCATACGACCGCGTGCTGGAAATCGTGGGTGACATTACGGCCAACGTCATTGCTCCCAATGCCGAGGGCGTTGACGCCGAAGGCCCCCACTGCCACGACGGCCGTGTGGACTATGCCAGCGGTACGGTGGAGAACCTTGACGCCATGGTTAAGGCCGGCATGAACGGTATGACCATGCCCCGCCGTTACAACGGTCTGAATTTCCCGATTACGCCGTACACCATGTGCGCCGAAATCGTGGCTGCTGCCGACGCCGGCTTTGGTAACATCTGGAGCTTGCAGGACTGCATCGAGACGCTCTACGAATTCGGTAACGAGGACCAGCACCAGCGTTTCATTCCGCGCGTATGTGCCGGCGAGACCATGTCAATGGACCTGACGGAGCCGGATGCCGGTTCCGACCTGCAGAGCGTGATGCTCAAGGCTACTTACAGCGAGAAGGACGGCTGCTGGCTGCTCAACGGCGTAAAGCGCTTCATCACCAACGGTGATGCCGACATCCACCTCGTGCTGGCCCGTTCGGAAGAGGGTACGCGCGACGGCCGTGGCCTTTCCATGTTTATCTACGACAAGCGCCAGGGTGGCGTAAGCGTGCGCCGTATCGAGAACAAGCTCGGTATTCACGGTTCACCCACCTGCGAGCTGGTGTACAAGAACGCTCACGCCGAGCTTTGCGGCGACCGCAAGCTGGGTCTGATTAAATACGTTATGGCCCTGATGAACGGTGCCCGTCTGGGTATCGCCGCCCAGAGTGTGGGTCTGAGCCAGGCTGCCTACAACGAGGCGCTGGCCTATGCTGCCGACCGTAAGCAGTTCGGCAAGGAAATCATCAACTTCCCGGCCGTTTACGACATGCTCTCCATCATGAAGGCCAAGCTCGACGCCGGTCGTGCTCTGCTGTACCAGACCAGCCGCTACGTAGACATCTACAAAGCCCTCGACGACATTGCCCGCGAGCGCAAACTCACACCCGAGGAGCGCAAGGAGCAGAAGCTCTACGCCAAACTGGCCGACAGCTTCACCCCGCTGGCCAAGGGTATGAACTCCGAGTACGCCAACCAGAATGCCTACGACAGCATTCAGGTACACGGTGGTTCGGGCTTCATGTTGGAATATGCCTGCCAGCGCATCTACCGCGACGCCCGCATTACGAGCATCTACGAGGGTACGACACAGCTGCAGACGGTGGCTGCCATCCGCTACGTGACCAATGGTTCGTACATCAACACCATCCGTGGTTTCGAGGCTGTTCCGTGTGCTCCGGCCTATGAGCCGCTGATGAACCGCATCAAGGAAATGGCCAACAAGTTCGAAGCCTGCACCAACGCCGTGAAGGAAGCTGCCAACCAGGAGCTGCACGACTTTGTGGCCCGCCGCCTGATGGAAATGGCTGCCGTTACCATCATGAGCCACCTCTTGCTGCAGGATGCCACCAAGGCTCCCGACATGTTTGAAAAGAGTTTGAAAGTGTATGTCAACTACGCCGAGAGCGAGATTGAAAAGCACTTCAACTTTATCCGCAAATTCGACGCTTCGCAGCTCGACGCCTATCGTCAGGCTGCCCCCGTCGCCACCGAAGATTAAAGGACTACTCTTTATTAGCATTTAGAAAAATAGATCTTTAATCCTATTCCGGCCGGCCGCTTCCGCCCTCAGGGCGATGGAGCGGCCGGCCTTTTTGATGCTTTCTCAGTGGCCGTCGTCCGGCCCTAAGGGGGCGGCGTAGCCTACTGACGCAGGCCGTAGGTGGAGCAGGTCGGCAGGGAGTGAAAAAGGGGGCGGACTTGGTGGAAACAAGGTCGGACCTGGTGGCATTCAGGAGGCACCTCGTCAGCGCGCTGAGCCATGTTCGGGATGGTGTGATGGCTGTGAGGGGGACGGCAGTCGGTCCGGCCCGAGAGGGAAGCGCACAAAAAAATCCCGGCAACCGGTTGTACAGTTGTCGGGATTTTGGAAATTTGCAGACAGGCCTGCGTGGCCTTGTGTCTTATGCGTTGACCAGAGCCAGGGTGTCGCTGGCAATCATCCACTCCTCGTCGGTCGGGATGACGGCCACCTTTACGCGGCTTGACGGGGTAGAGATGATTTCCTCCTCGCCGTTGTTGGCCTTGTTTTTCTCCTTGTCGAGCTCAATGCCCAGGAATTCCAGACCCTCGAGGGCGCCTTCACGCACGTCCCACTGGTGTTCGCCCACACCGGCCGTAAATACCAGGGCGTCAACGCCGCCCAAAACAGCTGCATAGGTGCCGATGTATTTGCGGATGCGGTAGTTGTACATCTTCAGGGCCAGCGTAGCGCGCTCGTTGCCTTCGCGGCTGGCTTTTTCAACCTCACGCATGTCAGACGAAATGCCCGTGACGCCGAGCAGACCGCTCTTCTTGTTGAGCAGGTCGTTGGCCTCGTCGGGAGTCAGGCCTTCCTTCTTCATGATGGTCAGGATGGCCGAGGAGTCGATGTCGCCCGTGCGTGTACCCATCATCAGACCTTCCAGCGGAGTCAGACCCATGGATGTGTCGATGCACTTGCCGTCGAGCACGGCGCTGATGGAAGCTCCGTTGCCGATGTGGCAGGTGATGAGGCGCTTGGGCAGCTGGCCGAACACTTCGGCCGAGCGCTGGGTCACGTAGCGGTGGCTCGTGCCGTGGGCGCCGTAGCGGCGGATGTGGTCCTCAGTGTAATACTGGTAGGGCAGGGCATACATGTAAGCATAGTCGGGCATGGTCTGATGGAAGGCCGTGTCGAACACGAATACCTGCTTCAGCTCCGGCAGCAGTTGCTTTACGGCATTGTAGCCCTTGAGATGGGCGTAGCTGTGCAGCGGAGCGAGGTCCATATACTGTTTCCACTCTTCAATCATCTGGTCGGTTACCACCTGACTCTTGGTAAACACGCCGCCGTGCACGATGCGGTGGCCGGCTGCGCCGATTTCGTCAAGTGAGCTGATGGCGCCGTATTCCTTGTTGAGCAGGGCGTCGAACATCATTTTGATGCCCACTGAATGGTCGGGAATTTCGGCTTCGATGACTTTTGAGCTGCCGTCGTTCATCTTGATTTTCAGAAATGCGCCGGGCAGGCCGATTTTTTCGATGCCTCCGGCAGCCAGTGTCTGGCGTGAATCCATTTCGTAGAGTTTGTATTTGATGGATGATGAACCGCAGTTGATGACAAGTATCTTCATGTGTGTTTACTTTGTTGTTTTTTCAAATAGGTTTTATTTCTCGGCTTTGGCAGCAATGGCCTGGTTGGCGGTGATGGCAATCATCTTGTAGACGTCGTCGATGCTGCATCCGCGTGACAGGTCGTTGACGGGGCGGGCAATACCCTGAAGGATGGGGCCTACGGCGGTGGCGTGACCCAGACGCTCAACCAGCTTGTAGCTGATGTTGCCTACCTCGAGGCACGGTACAACCAGTACGTTGGCTTTGCCGGCAATTTCTGAGCCCGGAGCCTTGCTGGCACCTACGCGCGGCACGAGGGCGGCGTCGGCCTGCAGTTCACCGTCGATTTTCAGTTCGGGATCCATCTGACGGGCAATGCCCAGGGCCTCGACTACCTTGTCAACCACTTCATGTTTGGCAGAGCCTTTGGAAGAGAAGCTCAGCATCGCTACACGCGGGTCGATGCCGGCTACGGCCTTGGCGGTGCGGGCGGTGCATACGGCAATCTGAGCCAGCTGGTCGGCCGTAGGCACGGGCGTTACGGCTACGTCACCCATGACGATAATGCCGTTTTCGCCGCATTCGGGGGCGTGGGTCAGCAGCAGCATGGCGCCTGATACGCAGGTAATGCCCGGAGCGGTCTTGATAATCTGCAGAGCAGGGCGCAACACGTTGCCCGTAGAGTTGCGGGCACCGGCCAGCTGGCCGTCGGCGTCGCCGGCCTTGATGATGAGGCAGCCCAGATAGAGGGGGTCTTCCACCAGACGGCGGGCTTCCTCGATGGTCATGCCTTTCTTTTTGCGCAGCTCGCAGAGCAGCTGGGCGTATTCTTCCTTCTTCGGGTGGTTCAGCGGGTCGATGATGGTGGCACGCTCAATGTTGCCCAGTCCCCATTCCTTGGCACACTCGTGAATTTCGTCCGGGTTGCCCAGCAGAATAAGGTCGGCTACGCCGTCAGTCAGAATCTGGTTGGCGGCTTTCAGGGTACGCTCTTCGGTGCCCTCGGGTAGTACGATGCGCTGCTTTGAAGCCTTGGCATTGGCTACTAATTGTTCGATAAGATCCATAATATCGTATTTTGTTTAGGTTAGAATTTCAGAATGATTTCTTGCACAGGCAAAGTTACGCATTTTTTTTCGTCGCAAGATGGCTTTTTTGCTATTTTTATTTGCCAATTCAAGGCTTTTGCGCCATCGTCACAGGTCGGTGAAGAGCCGCCGTCGGCAGAGGTTGTGGCATAAACCTTTGGACAACCGGAGGAGGGGATACGAAACAGGCCGTAAGCCTATGTCGTGTTATGGCTTACGGCCTGTAAATGAGTCTGTTGTTTAGTCAGATGAAAAAGTTCTGCTTAGCACAGTTCGGCCACGTCGGCGGCAATTTGCGGAGCCGTCAGGTGGTGGGCCTTCAGGAATTCGTCAAGGTTGTAGCGGTCGGCAAAAGCCTTGTCGGCGCCGTAGCAGCGCACTTTCATGGCGCTGTCGCCATAGAACCGGGCTATTTTTTCGCCCCATCCGCCGTCTACGGTGCCGTCTTCCAGCGTGATGACTACCTCGTGGTCGGCCTTCAGGCGGTTGAGCAGCTGCTCGTCGTAGTGTGAGGCGTAGCGGGGGTTGATGACGGTGGCGTCAATTCCTTTTTCCTTGAGCAGGTCGGCCGTCTGTAGGGCCAGAGTCAGGAAGTTGCCCAGTCCGAGCAGGGCTACGCGGCTTCCTTGCTTGACCACTTCGGCGCGCCCCAACTGGCTGAAGTCGGTATCGGCCGGAAGCGGGCGGCTGATTACGGGAGCTACCGGTACGCGTATGGCTACGGGGTGATCGGTCTGTTCAATGGCCCAGTCCATCATGCCGAAATACTCCTCCTTTGACGTCGGGCAGAGATATACCATGTTGGGGATGTTGCAGAGGAGCGGAATGTCGAAGAATCCCAGGTGGGTCTCGTCGTTCATGCCGCATACGGAGCCTGCAAAAATGGCCAGAACGGCCGCGTTCCGGTTGATGCAGAGGTCTTGTGAGAGCTGGTCGTAGGTGCGTTGGATAAAGGAACTGAACACACCGAATACGGGGCGTGCGCCACCTTTGGCCAGAGCTGACGACATGGCTATGGCGTGTTCTTCGGCAATACCAACGTCGACAAACTGACTTCCGGCCTGCATGCGCAGCTCGGCGTCGAAGCCCATGACGGCCGGCGTACCGGCGGTCAGTACCACGAACTGCGGGTCGCGGTCCATGCGCTTTTTCAGATAGTCGGCGGTCAGGCTGGTGTAGTCGGGGCCGTCGGAGGTGCAGGTCACCTGGCTCGTTTCCAAGTCAAACGGCAGGCTCCAGTGAAAACGCTCCTTTTCCGTTACGGCCGGACCGTAGCCCTTACCCTTGATGGTGTTGATGTGCAGCACGATGGGGTGGTCAATGTCCTTGACCTCGCGGAAGGTGTCAATCAGGGTTTGCAGGTCGTTGCCGTTGTCCACGTATTTGTAGTCAAAGCCCAGTGCCTTGAAAAAGTTGCAGCTGCATGTGCCGTTGCTCTCGCGCAGGGCCTGCAGGTTGCGGTAGAGGCCGCCGTGGTTCTCGGCAATGGACGTCTGGTTGTCGTTGACGATGACAATCAGGTTCGTGCCCTGCTCGGCCACGTTGTTCAGGCCCTCGTAGGCCTCGCCGCCGCTGAGTGAGCCGTCGCCGATGATGGCGATGACGTTGTATTTCTCGCCCTTCAGGTCGCGCGCCTTGGCCAGACCGCAAGCCAGGCTGACGGAGGTTGACGTGTGGCCGATGGTAAAGAAGTCGTGCTCGCTCTCGCCGGGGCAGGTGTAGCCCGACACGTCGTCGTAGTGGTCCGACTGCAGGAAAGCCTCGCGGCGACCGGTCAGCATCTTGTGCGTGTAGCTCTGGTGCGACACGTCAAACACGAACTGGTCGGTGGGCGAGTTGAACACGTAGTGCAGGGCAATGGTGGCCTCCACCATACCCAGGTTGGGACCTACGTGACCGCCGTGGTGGCTGAGTTTCTGCAGCAGCGCCGTGCGGATTTCCTGGCTCAGCTGAGTCATTTCGGCCACGTTCAGCTTTTTGACGTCGGCCGGTGAATTGATTTTTTCGATGTACATATCGTAATGAAAATTTAGTGATTTCTCGTTTCCGAATCGTATTGCAAAATTACATATTCCTGTCGGATTTTGGCGTATAAAAATAACGGATGGCCCTACCCGGATTACTGATTTCGGCGGTCGGTCTCCCCACTGGGGCGGGAGCGGCCCTAAAAAAAGACGGAAAAAATTTGGCTGCCTGCTTCCTTTCGCCTATATTTGCCAATGTACATTCATTTACTTTTCTATTCTGTAACCCTTTAAAAATCAAAAGCTATGAAAAAGAATCTCATTCACATTGTCCTCGTAGCCCTTTTTGCCGTATTTGCTTTCCCGCAGCAGGCTGATGCACAGCTCGGCGGCTTGTTGAAAAAAGTCAAGAAAGGCGTGGAGAGTGTCACCAAGGCCACCGGCGTATCTGCTGACGCCAAGGCTGCCGGCACTGAAGTGGCCATACCCTCGGGCGGCACCATGATCAATCCGTTTGCCGAGGCTATGGATGTAGAACTCGTAGGATGTTATGGCAAAAGTACATCTGAGAACTATGGTACGGCTTACCTCGTGCTGAAATTGAAAATGAAGCTGAACAAGACTTCCGTACTTCTTAGCGGTAATGAAAACGGCAATAAGACGATGGCGGTGGACGCCGACGGCAATGCCTACGGAACTTCGGCTATGGGCGGTACACGCCGCGACGTGACCGAGGGCATTTTTGTAAAAGTAAAGGTGGACGATCCGCAGCAGCAGTTCAAAGATGTGAAGAAGTCTGTCAAGGAATTCCAGCTTATCAAGATGTCTGTTTATATCGATCCTCAGTATCGTGGCGCTCTGACATTCAAGAATGTGCCTGTGTTATGGGACGTTGATCCGGAATAATGTTTTCATGAATCCTTATTGAGGTTTATCTCTTCATCTGTAATATTCTCCCGGTCGTAGGCGATTTTAGAGCGTTTTATGGCCGGGGGTAACGGTATCTGTTTTTTACGAAGCTGTTTTTTTCTTGCTTCCAGTCAGTCATCTTAAATCTTGATTATCATGAAAAGAATCTTACTCGCAACGGTAATAGCTTGTTTTTTTGCATGCCATGTGCATGTTGTGCAGGCTCAGGAAATACTTTTTCAGGAGACCTTCGGCCGGCTGGACAGTCCGGAAGGACAGTGGGCGGATTTGGATGTTTCCCAACTTGACCATCCTTCGGGTTGGGATTTCGACCGTGTGCACGCCGGTCCGCAATGTCTTGTCGTGGAGGAAGGCGGTTCGTTTACGTTGCCTGCCATACCGCAGATGATGGGAAATGCCAGTATTTATATTTCAGTATTTCCCTGGCAGGATGATGATTTCACGCCCTGTAAGTTGTCGGTGAGTGAGGGCGAGGTGGAAAAAACCGACGTGGGTGTGGCCGTCAGTATTGCAGCCGAAATTGCGCTTTATGATGTAACTCCCGCTTCCCGAATTACGTTTACCGCTACCCATGCCGTAAAGGTCGATCAGGTTGTTGTGCGCTATGGCGCCCCCGGCTCTGCTTGTGGTTTTGAGGTTTCGGCAGAGAGTGGCCAATATATCGAACCGATGGAGGTGCAGATTACTCCGAAAGGCTATGCTTATGGCCAGGACTATACGGCCGACCACATCATCCTGGTTTATACCACCGATGGTACGGAGCCTACGCCATTTTCCCCGCGTTATGACGGTCCGATTGCCGTGGATACCACAACCACATTGCGGGTGGGATGTATTTCTCCTTATGGTACTATGACAAAACAGGACTATACTTATTCTTATCCGGTAGTTGTTCGCAATATTGCCGAAATGCGGGCCTTGCCTGACGAAACTTTTGTGCGGATACTGCTTGATGACGTGCTGGTGACCTATTCGGAAATAACGGTCGGCAAGGGTGGCGACTGGTACCAGTATCTCTATATGCGTGACGCCACCGGAGCCATGGGCTACGAGGGCTACGGCAACCTGCCGCTGCATACGGGCGATGTGCTTAACGGCAGCGTGGTGCTCAATAGTAACAGCACCGGTGATTTGTGGTACATGAGAAATCAGTACACTTCGTTTGACAGTCTCGCCACAGGTTACCGCGAGCCCGAACCGATAGTGGTGGAATCCGTCAGTGAACTGCTTGACAGCTGCTGGCTCTGTCAGCTGGTGACGCTCAGCGGTGTGACGGTCAGTGACGGCTATGCCCACCGCGACGGGGCATCCATCCTGCTGGACAAGGTCTCTACGATGCGCACGCTGTACCCCTCTGGTACCAACACGGCCGAGAATCCGGAGGCGGAATATGACATTACGGGCATTGTGCAGCCGGTGTATGGCGGCGGTTTCCAGCTGATGGCCATTGACTATCCCGTACTGACGGGCATCAGTGGCGTGGCGGCCGACAGGGCCGTGCCGGTGGCTTACTATCAGCCCGACGGGCGCCGCGTAGAGCGGCCGGAGCGGGGCATTTATCTGGTGCGCTACTCCGACGGAACGGTGCGCAAGGAATTCCGGAGGTGATTCTGCGGAAATCTTTACGTTATGCAGGTCGGATAATTCGCATAAGAATTTTGTAGAATCTTTTAAGAACTGAAAGCAATGAAACCGATTATTTCTTTTAGTAAGAGCGTGGCCGCTTTTCGGAGCTGGATAGCCGGCGTGCGGGTGGCGTTGGTGTGTGTCGGCCTGTGGCTGAGTGGTCTGGTCGTATCGGCACAGACGGAAGAGGTCTTTTTCAGAGAATCCTTTCAGAACGTAAACGGATTGGGTAGCGGCGTGTCGGCACTCGATACGGCCGACCTTGAGCATCCCTCGGGCTGGATTCTCGACCGCGTGTATGCCGGGCCGCAATGCGCCCTGATAGCGTCGGGCGGGTCCATGACGCTGCCGCCCGTGCCCGAACTGATGGGTAATGCCGTTCTGAATGTGTCGCTTTTCCATTGGAATGAGGCAAGCTATGAACCGTGTAAACTGGAATTGAGTCAGGGCGAATCTTCCACCTCCAATCTGGAGATAGCAATAAGCGAGGGCTTTGTGAAGCTGTATAATGTGACGCCGGATACGCGCATTACCATCCGGGCTACCCACGATGTAAAGGTGGAAAGCATTTGGTTGCAGTATGGTCTTACCGTGGCTATGTACACTGATGAGTTTAAGCTTTCAGTGCCGCCGGGCCAGTATTTGGAGCCTTTTGAGGTGAGGATGGCGCCGGGGAAAAATGTGGACTTTGCCGACAACTATCAGGACAGTCACATGATTATGGTCTACACTACCGACGGCACGAAGCCTACCCGCTTCTCTACGCAATATGACGGCCCGATACGGGTGGACACCACCACCGTGTTCCGGCTGGGCCTGATTGACGAGTTCGGGTCGCTTATTTCTCGTGACACACGATATAAGTATGCATTTCCTGTTGAGGTCAGCAGTATGGCCGCCTATCGGGCCTTGCCCGAAAACACTTTTACGCGGCTGCAGCTGCGTGATGCGCTGGTGACTTATAGTGAGTTGACGTCAGGCAAAGGTGGTGACTGGTATCAGTATATCTATTTGCGCGACAGTACGGGGGCTATTGGTATGGAGGGTTACGGCAGTGTGCCGCTGCATACGGGCGATGTGCTCAACGGCAGTGTGGTGCTCAATAGCCGTACGGACGGCGGTTGGTGGTCCACGGAGTACACTTCGTTTGACAGTCTCGCCACAGGCTACCGCGAGCCCGAGCCGATAGTGGTGGAGTCCGTCAGCGAACTGCTCGACAGCTGCTGGCTCTGTCAGCTGGTGACGCTCAGCGGGGTGACGGTCAGCGACGGATATGCCCACCGCGACGGGGCATCCATCCTGCTGGACAAGGTATCGACGATGCGCACGCTGTTCCCCTCCGGGACCAACACGGCCGAAAATCCGGAGGCGGAATATGACATTACGGGCATTGTGCAGCCGGTGTATGGCGGCG
>ERZ809194.58-NODE-58-length-72834-cov-7.178472_pt1 | contig 72834 bp, 60 predicted proteins | sample MGYA00520517_ERZ809194 | MGnify/ENA primary metagenome ERZ809194 (study PRJEB31570, sample SAMEA3213003) | Homo sapiens | biome: human-gut; feature: human gut; material: fecal | place: Sweden | collected 2011 ... | reverse complement strand
GTTATATATTTGTGTCCGCGCAACGAAGGCGCGGGGAAATGGAGGAAATTATGAAGGAATAAAAACAATGAACATAGTAGATTTCTTATTAAGTAAAGAGTATTAGAAATGAGGTGAGAAACTCATTACCAGAAAAGAAGTGAGATACTGTAAAATGTATAGGGTATTTGAATAATATAGAAGTAATCATTTCTTCTAACTTTTGATGAATCGATTGATCATCATCTATAATCGCAATATGAAACATAACATCCTCCCTGTTTAGAGAGATAATAAAAAGTATATTATATTTTGTCAATGACAGTATCTAATCCCTAAGATGACTAGGATTTATTATTACATTGTTTGACCATCAAATGATAAATCCTTATAATAGGGAAAAAGGAGTGGGGAGAATGGCGAAAACTATTGTTGGTGCAGTATTAGAAAATGATCCAGCATCACGTAACTGGTTCAATGTCATATTGAACTATCCAGGTGTACATGCTATCTTTTTTTATCGCATCAATCATTTCTTATGGACAAAATGTCATATGAAATTAATTGCACGTTTCCTGTCACAAGTAGCACGCTTTTTTACAGGGATTGAAATTCATCCAGGTGCAACCATTGGTAAACGATTATTTATTGACCATGGTATGGGAGTTGTAATTGGGGAAACAACCATTATTGGTGATGATTGTTTATTATATCAAGGTGTGACTCTTGGAGGGGTAGGTACAGGAGAACATACATGCAAAAGACATCCAACCTTACACAATAATGTAATGATTTCTGCTGGTGCAAAAATCATTGGTGATATTACTATTGGAGATAACAGTATTGTAGGTGCGAATTCAGTTGTATTGAAAGATGTACCACCTAACTGTACAGTAGTAGGTGTTCCTGGTATGATTGTGAAAGAGAATGGTGTCAAAGTACATCGCGAATTATAAAAAGGGGCATAAGCCCCTATATAAGTGTCTCAGTAGCTCAGCTGGATAGAGCATTCGCCTCCTAAGCGAAAGGTCGTAAGTTCAAATCTTATCTGGGACGCCATTTTAAAATATTAACAGGCTTTTAGCCTGTAAATGATAAAAGAGATTTGATTGATGTATGTTCATCATTCAAATCTCTTTTTGTTTCAGGTGATTCTTATGGAGAAATTAGTAGAATTTATGTCCAGTAATTGTGATAGAGCAGTTTTTGAATTGGGGAAACACTGTTTAGCCAATTGAGTATTTGAAATATAGTGAACTACCTCAACTTAATTCCAGTACCAAAGAAAAAAAGCTGCACACGCTGCAATTACCATAAGAATGATTGAAATCATTATTCTTATAATATAACTCTATCAGACTAAAATGGTACTACAGTCAAGAGTGGCTAATCCTCCTATATGAAAGGACGTAAGTTCTAATCTTATCTGGACACCAACAAATAATGCCGAAAGCCTTTTTTGGGTTTTCGTTTTTTTGTTTATAGGAAAAGCACCTGCGTTTTATGAAAATTTTGAGGATAGCAGGTGCTTTGAGATATTTGATTTAGTATTGAAAATTATGATTACAATTCTAATGATTGTTTTACATAATACAGTGCCGCTCCGATAGCTGGAGTATATTGTCCATGCGTACCAACGAGTATCTGATCTTCTTCCATTTGGAAAGGAGAATGTTCATTAATTTGATCTATGAGGTATTTCATATCTTCCTTTTGAAAGTATGGTGCAAGGTATCCGCTGATGATTACTGGACAATCAATCACAAGATTTAAGTTAGAAATCGCAAATGCAAGATGATCTAGATAACCTTTCCAGATTTGCTGCAGATTTGGAGACTCTTCTGTATGTAATGTGTTAAAGAATTCTTTTATTGGCATATTTGCAACTGCTTTTAATGCATTGGCTGAACAATATGTTTCTAAACACCCATGATGTCCACAATAACATTCTGGACCAGCTGGATCAATGCACATATGTTCAATCAAACCACTACGCATATGATGTCCTACATGAACTTCATGATGAGTGATGATGGCTCCACCAAGGTTTGGATTCAAAAGAATAACAATCGCACTATCTAATTGTGGATGATTCCATAATTCAAGATCTGCAGCAGATTTAGAATCATGTTCTAAGTGACAAGGATAAGGTAATCGAGATGAGAAATCTGAAAGCTTCATTTTTATATTCCCCATGATGTTTCCATAAGTCATAGATGTTCCATCTAGAGAGATTATTCCTTGTGTGGCAATAGAGATACCTTCTATTTTATGTGTGTCATAGTGTTGATTCTGGATAAACTGTTCAACTTCTTTCGCAAGTGTATCATAGTATACATCATCACTTTTATATGAGAGTTCAATTGTTTCTGTTGCAATTGCTTCACCATATAGATTGACTGCCACAATATGAAACATATCTTTCAGTATACCAAGTCCAATACTAATACGATCATCTTCAACAATCTGGATGATTTGTGCTTTTCTTCCACCTGTTGATTGAAAATAACGATCACGGCGAATGCGACCCTCTTGTTCTAATTCATTTAAGTTCTGACTGACAGTAGAAAGACCTAAATGCAGATCTTGAACGATTTGTTGTTTAGAAACCTCTTTTTGTTGATAAATGTATTTATAAACCTTATCACGGTTTATTTTTTTTAGTGCAGCTGGATTCATTCCTTTTTCAACCATAACAATCTCTCCTTATCTAATCTGTTGTATATTTTATAATGGATTTTCTTACTTTTCTACTTATAAACTAAACTTTAACTTTAAATTGCAAAAAAATGAAAACGCTATATTTTTTGATAGACATTTATTTTCGACGGGTATATACTTAACTTATGACTTAGACCTAAGCATAAGTTAAAAGTCAAAGAAAGAGGTCTAAACGGAGGCAGATATGAAATTAACACTGGAAGGTATTAAAAATCGTAAAGCATGGGAAGACGCAAATATTGTGCTCCCAAACTATGATGTAGAGAAGGTTTCAAAGAAAGCACAAGATGCACCTAAATGGGTACATTTTGGAGTAGGTAATATTTTTAGAATCTTTATTGGTGGAATTGCAGATGGTCTTCTAGAAGATGGAAATCTTGACAGAGGAATTACTTGTGTAGAAACATTTGATTATGATGTAGTGGATAAGATTTATAAGCCATATGATAATCTTGGACTGAGCGTTATTCTTCATGGTGATGGCACTCGTGAATATAAAGTCATTGGATCATTGGCTGAAGCAGTTAAAGCACAGTCTTCTAACGCAGAAGAATGGAATCGTTTAAAGGAAATCTTTACTAGTGAATCATTACAGATGGTATCTTTCACTATTACTGAAAAAGGTTATGCACTTCAAAAAGCAGATGGCAGCTGGTTCCCATTTGTAGAAGCAGATATTAATAATGGACCAGAACATGCAACGGGTGCCATGGCTGTTGTTGTTGCAATGTTGTTAGAAAGATATAAAGCAGGTAAATATCCTCTTGCATTAGTATCTATGGATAACTGCTCTCAAAATGGAGCTAAACTTCGTGAATCTGTATTAATGATGGCAGAAGAATGGGAAAAATTAGGATTTGTAGATTCTGATTTTATTGATTATGTAAGTGATGAAAATGTTGTTGCATTCCCTTGGACAATGATTGATAAGATTACACCTAGACCAAGTGAAAAGATTGCTGATGATTTAGAAAAACTTGGTGTAGAAAACATGCAGCCAGTTATTACAAGTAAGAAGACTTATATTGCACCATTCGTAAATGCTGAAAAGCCACAATATCTTGTTATTGAAGATCATTTCCCAAATGGATGTCCAGCATTAGAAAAAGGATTTGGTGTATATATGGCCGATAGAGAAACTGTTAATTTAAGTGAAAGAATGAAAGTAACAGTATGCTTAAACCCAGTTCATTCTGCAACAGGACCACTAGGTGTTGTGCTTGGATATGATTTATTTGCTCATATGTTAAATACTAATCCAGATATGATGAAGATGGCTCGTATGGTGGCTTATGATGAAGGTTTACCAGTTGTAAAAGATCCAGGAATTCTTTCACCTCAGGCATTTGTGGATGAACTATTTAATGATCGTTTCCCTAACGAATATTTAGGCGATACAAATCTTCGTCTTTCAGTAGATGTATCTCAGATGGTTGGTATTCGTTTTGGTGAAACAATTAAAGCATATGTTCAAAAGTTTGGTGATGCGTCTCAGCTTACTGCAATCCCTCTAGAAATTGCTGGATGGCTCAGATATATGTTAGGTGTAGATGATGAAGGTAATACATATGAACTTGCACCAGATCCAATGAATGAAGAACTTCAGGAACAGCTTGGTAATATTGTTGTTGGAAAACCAGAAACATTCAAAGACCAGTTGAAACCAATTTTATCTAATGAACGTCTATTCTTTACTGATCTTTACAAGGATGGCGTTGGTGAAAAGGTTGAAGAAATATTTAGTGAAATGATTGCTGGCAAAGGTGCTGTAAAAGCAACAATTCACAAATACGTAAATAAATAATTAATATAGTTGTAAAAAATGTGCTACACATGAGGTTGCGTAGCACATTTTTTAGTACTGTATTTCATATATAATTTGGATTTTATTGTAAATGAAAATACACAAATCCTTGTTCACATAAGTGCTAAACATACGCAAATCCCCATTCGTATAAGCACTAAACATACGCAAATCCCCGTTCGTATAAGTGCTAAATATACGCAAATCCCCGTTTAAATACAGGGAATGTTTAGAAATGATCTTTGCGACTGATTCATTTTTTCTATTGTTTCAGAGAATAATGTTAAAATATATTACAAGAGAGGTGACTGAAGAAATGAACTTTATAGATCACGCAATATCAGAAATCACAAATGGTGAAGATTTTGTACAGGCAATAACTGATATATATGAATATCCAGAGGTAAGAGGTGAATTAGAAAAGTATCCTTTGTGGATCAAGAATATTATTGCTGTTATTGATTGTGATACGGAACTAGGTATGGATGGATTAGATCTAAAATCATATGCTGATGCTGTGAAAGTATTTGATGAGATAGGACTTATAGAAGAAGCAGAAGTACTTCGTGGTTATGAAAGAGAATGCAGAGAAATGCTATGAGAGATTAGCTATTAATAATGATTATGATGCTTTCTGGGATAAGGTATATGTTTGTATTGATAAGAATACATATAATAAGTATTTGGAGGAATATGCATAAATCCATTTTTTGGAATAAGTCTCTTTTGTATAAACAACTTTTACAGATTATGGTACAATAAATAAAGAAATATTTTGAATATATTACTAACTTTAAGTGAACTTAAAGTTTAATTGTAATAGTAGGGGATGTTGCAAGAGAAAATGAGAAAGTTAGGGTTTTATGGTTTGTTTTAATCTAAGAGATCGGAGAAGAAGATATGAGAAAGAAAACTACAAAGAAAACAACTACAAAAGCAGCTGCTGTTAAGGAAGAAACAGTAACAACAGCTGCTAAGGATACAACAAAAGAAGCTGCTCCCGTAAAGGAAACAGTTAAGAAAGCTACAGCCACTAAGACTGCAACTAAAAAAGAAACTCCCGTAAAGGAAGCAACTGCTAAGGTAGAAACAGTAGCAGAAGCTGAACCTAAAAAAGCGACAGCTAAGAAGACTACAACTACTAAGAAAACAACAGCTAAAAAAGCGACTGCAGCTAAGACAGAAGCTGTAAAAGAAGAAGCTCCTGTAAAGGAAACTGCTAAGAAAACTACAGCTAAGAAAGCTGCTCCTAAAAAGACAACTGCTAAGAAAACTACAGTTTTAAAAACAGAAGCAGTTAAAGAAGAAACTCCAGTAACGGAAGCAGCTGCTAAGGTGGAAACAGTAAAGGAAGCTGAACCTAAAAAGGAAACAGCTAAAAAGACTGCAACAAAGAAAGCAACAACTAAGAAGACTACAGCTGCTAAGAAAACAACAGCTAAAAAAGCTGCAGCTAAGACAGAAACTGTAAAAGAAGAAGCACCTAAAAAGACAACTAAGAAAGCAACTGCAAAGAAGACAACTAAGAAGGCTACAGCTACTAAGAAAGAAACAGTTAAGAAGGAAGAACCTAAAGTAGAAGAAACAGTAGCTCTTGAAGTAGAAAAGAAGGTTGAAGTAGAACCTGAGGTAGTTGTTCAGGAAACACCTGTTGAAGAAGCACCTGCTCCAGCACCAATTGATTTAGGTCCACGTAGAAGTGTGGCATTCATTGGTTCTGAATGTTATCCATTTGTAAAGACAGGTGGATTAGGAGATGTTATGTCTGCTCTTCCTAAGAGTCTTGCTAAGTTGAATTGTGATGTTAAGGTTATTATTCCTAGATATAAATGTATTCCTCAGAAGTTCCAGGAAAAGATGGAATATAAAGGTTCATTCTCTATGGACTTATGTGCAGATGGTAAACAGTATTATGTAGGTATTATGGAATACCAGGAAGATGGCGTTGTTTATGATTTTATTGATAACGATGAATTCTTCTCTTGGGGTAATCCATATACTAATCTAATCGATGATATTCCTAAATTCTGTTATTTTGGTAAAGCGGCTCTTGCAGCACTTAACTATTTAGATTGGACACCTGATGTTGTACATTGTCATGACTGGCAGGCTGCTTTAGTTCCTCTATACTTAAGAACATGCTTTAAAGACAGTAATGTAGGACGTGCAAGCTGTGTACTTACTATTCATAACTTAAGATTCCAGGGAATCTATGATAGAAAGACTATTCAGTACTGGTCAGGACTTCCTGATTATGTATTTAATAAAGACTGTCTCACACAGAATTGGTTGGATGCGAATATGTTAAAGGGTGGTATTACTTATAGTAATGTTGTAACTACAGTAAGTAATACATATGCTGGTGAAATCCAGACTGAAGAATATGGTGAAGGTCTTGAAGAACACTTAAGATATCATCATAACAAGCTTGTAGGTATCGTAAATGGTATTGATACAGATATCTGGAATCCAGCAACTGATAAACTATTAGCTGCGCCATATGACAGTCATAATGTTATTGAAAACAAGAAAGCAAATAAGAAAGCTTTACAGGAATCATTAGGATTACAAGTAGATGATCATAAGATTGTCATTGGTTTGATTTCACGTTTGACTAACCAGAAGGGTCTAGATCTTGTAAATAATGTAATTCCACATATTATGGATGAACATACACAGGTTGTTGTATTAGGTACAGGTGATGCCGAATATGAAGATGCATTCCGTTATTATGAAAATGCGTATAAGGGTAACTTCTGTGCTTATATTGCCTACAATGAAAATGTAGCACATAACATCTATGCTGGATGTGATGCATTATTAGTACCATCTAGATTTGAACCATGTGGATTAACTCAGTTAATTAGTATGAGATATGGTTCAGTACCAATCGTAAGAGAAACTGGTGGATTAAAAGATACAGTACAGCCTTATAACTTATTTGATAACACTGGTAATGGATTTACATTCGATAGATATGAAAGTGGTCTTTTATATGATGCAATCAATCGTGCTAAGACACTTTACTTCGAAAGTAGACCATACTGGGATGATATGGTAGTTCGTAATATGAACAAAGATGTCTCTTGGGAACAGAGTGCAAAACATTACAAAGATATGTATGTAGGATTAACACCTAAATATTAATGTAAACAAAATGCAATGTTAGAAATCTAACGTTGCATTTTTTTCTCCCAATATAATTATTTATCTCCCAAAAATGGTATCGATTTGGGAGATAACCTTAATAATTATTAGACAACATGCAAAATAGTCCGACATATATGAATAGTTCAATGCGAAAGGAGTCTTTTTGTTAAGAGTAATATTTTTGATTTTTACTTTTTGGTTTGTCGGGATACAAGAGTTTTAGCTTTCCTTGATTGACAAGAGGTTGGATGTAATTCTTTGAGACATACTGAGTAGTTTTAAGACCCAAATAATCACTTATTTCTTGTCTTGTTCTTGGAGTTTTACAAAAAGTGATTAAATCAGTGTTATCTTCGCTGTTATTTATAGAATTTTCTGTCTTGTTGAATAAAGTGACCACAAACTCGTTTCTCTTATTTTCGAATAAAGGTTCTGGTAAACCGTATTCTTTCATTTCTCTACGAATAGTAGGAATACCTGAATATCTATTTTCTGTCTTAAGTAAAAATTCAGACATCGTTGCAAGTGTAGTGTTTCTTAAATCAGGTCTTGCTTTTCCTAAATCATCAACTGTCATTCTTCCATAAAGACTGCCTGGGCTATGAATTTCTAGACGATTAGTGAAGAAAGATATCTGGATAGTAGTTCCTTCAGTATGAACACTGTAATCACGATGTATTAATGCATTGAGTATCGCTTCTCTTATGGCATTGATAGGGTACTCAGTTTTATCATTTCTTTTTCCTGTGTTTTGATCAATGATTGTTTGAGTACGCATATTTCTATTACAAAAGGCAATTGCTTCATCTAACATTTCAGATAATGTTCCCTCAATTCTTTTGTTGTCTAGAAAACGAACACCATCATTTGTAGTTTCACCAATTTCAGTACCAGGAATAACAGTTGCGGTAATAGCTAATTGTGGAAGCAATCCTTGTGGATATATACCAAAATTCAATACAGAAGCAAGAGTAGGTACGCCATTTCGTGTAATAGATAATAATTCGTAAATCTGCTCTTCTGATAATTTTGAAAAAAAAGGTCGATTTAATTTCATTTGAAGAATGTAGTTATTGATACCTACTTCATCTAATAAAGATAAATCAGCACGATCAATTGGTCTTTCATCATCATGAACATGAGCCTTATAAGATTCAAAACTATATATTTCGTAGTCTGTCATAGGTAAATCTGCATCACCTACACGAACATAAGATCCTTTTGTCTTTCCTGCACCACGATAGTAACATGGACGATCAGTAATTTCTATTGATGGTATTTCAGCACTACAGATATTAACCCCTTCATATTCTGTAGTTGTAAATATAGCACGAACTACAGGATCCATTTGATTGCATTGTTCTGTTACTCTTTTTTGTAAATCCTGCAAATCATAGACACCTACGGGTTCAAAACCTAATGATTCATCTATACCGAATACAATTATTCCACCGCTGTCCTGGTTTGAAAAACTTGATAATGTATCATATAAACGTTTAGGTATTCCTTTGTTTGCTGCTTTAACTTCTATAGTTTGTGATTCGGATTTTGTCTTAATTATTTGTTTGATTAAATCATTTAATTCGATGCTAAGCATAATTTCTCCTTTCTGTTACATTTGATTGAGTAAAATGGATGAATTGTTTCATTTACATAAATTATAATCATTTAATTATGTAAAAACAACGAAAAGTAATGAAATTAGATAAAAAGTTATAAAAATAGCATAAATTTAAATTAAATTAGCATAAATAATTTATATAAAATCACAAATTAACATAAATTTTCACAAAAATAACATAAATAATTTATGCTAAAACAGTAAATAAATTAATTATTCTATAAAATAAGCAAACTCATTTTAATATTGTCCCTCTTTATTAGAGGGATTTTTATGCAACAGAAAGGAACTCCAAGGAGTTCCTAATGTAGATGCAGGTTTTAGGTCCCCATACCGACCTTTTATTCATTTCCATCATAATATTTAAACAAAGAAAGTTAAATTATATATTGAGTGAATATTTTGTATTTTACACAATAAGATATATTCTTTCCTTTAAGACTGCTTTCTTTACTAACACTTAACTAGAATATGCAAGTGAATCACTTCTACTATTACTATAATGGTCGTAGTCAAAGGGAAGTGATGAGAATGAAAAGAGTAATAATGGTGTATATGGTCATCTTTATTTAACTGGTGATAAGATTAACTTAGAACCAGGATTAAAATTTACAGGTATTATGAACTTTGTAATTAATCTCACAGATTAACTTAAAGAGTTAACTTTAGGGTTAACGTTTTTTTGTGTCTATACAATGTAAGGATTTTCTAATTATATAGATTGTGAATATGACAGAAGTGCATGTTATCTCCTTTTATCATAAAATTTTCAAAATATTTTAGAAACACCTCTAGAAAGGCGTTGTCAGAGGGGTACAGGATACATGAATATTAAAAATAGTATAAGATAGTAGTAGGAATGAAGATGAGTAATATGAAGTTCGGAGTAAGAACACCATCATTAATCTATTAGACTAGAACAACAGGAAGAGCTAAAAGATCAATTAAGAAAGCTCTTATACCTGGATATGGTAAGAAGGGCAGAGGATGGATTACGGATCCTAGAAAGGCTGCCTATAACAAGGTCTATAGAAAAAATACTGTAAGTTTCTGGGACTTATTTAAATAAAGGAGACTAATGCTATGAGTACTGATGATAAGCTTTTACTAGTAGGTAAGGTTTTGAAGGTATTGTTGGTGATTTTGGTATTTCTAATTCTAGTTATTTTTGAACTCGCAAAGATTCAGAAATAATTCTGAATTGATATTAAAACATGATTGGATAGTGTATCATTTAATTGAAAAGAGTCGAATGATTATGTCTTATGGTGTAAAGAGTATGATTATTAAATGTGCAATCAAAATTGATAAGAGAGGGGTTATTTAAATGTTTAGGTTATTAATGTATCTTCTGTTTTTTCCACTATGGTTAATCTGGTGGTTTATTAAAATTGTTTTCTATTTCATGGCCTGGCTTGAAGTTTGTTTGGTAAGTTTCAATGGTAAGAGAATAATTAGACGAAGAAGATGGTAAAACATTTTTTCTGTATTTAGAATAGAAGGGTTACTGGATGTTATGCATCTAGTAACCCTTTTTATTCTGCCTCACGTTTTACCAGGACAGGTAAAAGTTAATTTTTTAGCAGAACCGTTTGCAGATATGATTACAGTTACAGGGATTTTGTTTTTTAAGAAATATGGGAAAGACTATATAAAAAATAGCACTCATTAAGTAAATATACTTAGTAGAAAAGCATAAGAAGCACTGACTATGACAGTCAGTGCTTCATTTTTTAAAATTACATGATATTTTTCGAATTCTAACATGTGATTAGTAAAAAGTGAATTATTCTGTGAAAGTATTGTTCAAATATCCTCTGGAACTTACTATTAGGGAGGGAATGTTTCATTTATCTAAAGATACGGTAGAAGATACTTTTTTTATGTCAACGAAAATTATAACTATAAAAATTAAGTTGTAGTATGCGGAAAGTTAGAAGAGAAATAGGAATGGTGTAAAAGAAATTTAAAAATTTTATAATGACGCCTAATAATAGTTGTTATCGAATGGTCAGGAGATACAAAAAGATTGGAATAGGTATATAATTGTAATAAAGAACATCAAAAGAAGAATTGTTGATACTTAGGAGATTTAGGAATGAAAAGAATTCATTGGGATTTAGAAGAAGCTGTTGCATTATATGATTTGTATTTTAAATCTGGTCAAACTTTAAGTATTGATAAGGATAAACTAAAACAATTGTCTGAGATTTTAAATAAGAGAGCAAAATTAAAAGGATGGATAGTAGATGATAAGTTTAGGAATGTAACAGGATTATCTATGCAAGTAGCAACTATTCATTATATTGTGACTGGTGGTAAAGAAGGTTTGAAAAATAGCAGTAAGATTTTTCGAGAGGTATATGACTTATATAAAGTGGATCCAGAGAAATTTGATAGGATGGTTAAGGAGTTCTATTTGAAATATGAATGAGGCTAGTGGATTAATTTTTCTGAAATTAGAGTAGTAAGTATAAAAGTAGAGTATGCAGATAATAAAGCTTCTTATACATTATTAGTTCACTATAATCTTTATAGAAACACCTTCCTAGGTATGAATAATAAATTCTTAGGGTGTTTTTGAGATTAGTTGATTAGTTCATTGAAATAAGAGATAAGACTCTTGTGAAAGTGACGGTTTAGGTATATGAAAAGGAAAAAGAGAAAACAAATGATAATTGAAACTTACGATCACGTAGATCTTGAATGTATGAAGGTTTATGATGATGTGTTTGGAACAGAGAGAGGTTGTTATTTTTTGGAACCAAATGGAATGCTTGCCTATGATCCTGATACAGATAAATATTATTTTTGCGGGATGGAAGAAAGGAATACTTTTTTGGATAGATGTCAACGTTCAATGGAATGTGGTAGGAACCTGTTTACAGAAGAGTGGAGAGAATGGGAAGATTATGAAGAAGGATGTTTGTATTAACTATTAGTACAAAATCTAAACACATATTTTGGCAGTCAGACCATTAGAAGTGGAGAAATGCTTATGGAATTAAAAATAGGAGATAAATACGGTTGTCTAGAAGTCATCGGAGGTTGTGAGGAAGCAGAGGTAGATATTGCGCCTATAATTAAACAACTAGCTGAGAAAGAGTGGAATAAATTTGAATACAATCGCTATAGGATATTTTTTAATTTTTATGAATATTTCGAATTAAGTGAAGAGGAAACGAAGGCTTATTATAATAAAGATTCAATGCCTATAACTTTTGTAGACAAATTTAGAAATCATTATCGTGATTTTAAAAATGTAGAAATGTTTCTTTATCATGATCAGCATCCTGATACTATTGGTAGTCTTTTGACTGCAATTAGAGAAAAGCAGTTGTATAAAGTAAGATGTAATAAATGCGGTAAAATTTATTATATGGATGCTGATAGTATAACTTGCGTTGAATGGCATTGTTGCAAAAATCTGGAGTGTGCCAATAATAATACAATTAATCAACCCTCGGATTATTCGACAAGCTTATATACCTGGCATTCAGATACAAATGAACTTCAAGCTTTAAATCAACAATTAGCTGTGGTAGAGCAATTAGGAAATTCTCTTTCATATTATAGTGATGATTCTAGAATACAAATTTCATATATTTCAGATATTCATTTGGGACATCATTTAAAATATTATGATAATGATGAAGAGAAGATGATACGTATAATTGGAGATAGACTCTATAATTCATCTTTATCATCAGATATTGTTATATTTGATGGAGATATTTCTTCAGATAAAGAACTCTTTATGGAATTTTTCTCATACTACATGAGAAGGTATGATTTAGTCAGTTTTAAAAGATTTAGAAATGAATTGAGTAAATTGAAAGCAATGAAAGAAATGATTGCTGATGATCAGTGGTATAAGATTTCATATGCTGAGTTGTCAATGAATATAGAAAAATTGAAAAGGGAACTTCTTCCAGAGTTTGATTTTATAAAGTTTGATAAATACAAGAAGAAATATAAACCTACTGATTCTAATACAAGTGCATTTGAATGCTATCGAAAGGTAAAAAGTTTTAAATCTTTAGAATTATCCGATTCGGTTATAAGAAAAATCGAAGTGGTAGTTTCTTTATTGGATTTAAAAGAGAAGAAGTACAAAGAGATAGAAGATTATAAATGTCATAGAGAAAAAATAAAATATGAAATTAAGTCGTTTGAAAGTCAATATTGTAAGAAGGTAGAAGAAATAACGATATTAGATTATAAGCATTCATATCGAGGAAGTGTTTTTGTGGTTTTGGGTAACCATGATTATATTGCGTTTGAAAATGTGGATGCAGGAGTGGAATATTATAAGAATCAGTTATCAAAAATAGGAATCATGCTTTTACATAATACTTATAAAATAGGTGATGAATGTCTCATTTATGGTGGTACAGGATTTGCTAAGTATGATACAGTTTGGAATGCAGATAGTTTAGTATGTTGCAAGGGATTTTCAAGAGAAGACGAGATAAAAGAAACTGATGCTTTTGAGAAAGGATATTATGATGCATTATCATATGCTAAAAAGCATGGTCTTTGTTTTATATGTGTATCTCATTATCCAGTATCTGCTTGTTTGAATAATCATTATGAAAAGGAAGCTATTTACTTTACTGGACATACACATATAAATGAATTCATAAAGAACGAAGAGAAAGTTGTTTATGCAGATAATCAGATTGGCTATAAAAGTAATGATATTTACTTCAAGAAAGCAACAACTGGATTATATTTAAATCCATACGGTGAATTAGGCGAAGGATTATATAAGACCTCAGTAGATGATTATTTAGAGTTTTATAGATATATTGGTGAAAAAATAGGTAATGGAAAGCTATTAAATAATAGATTAAAGAATGGTGATACTGATTTCTATGTTCTCAAGCGTAAGGGATATTATGGATTCTTTTTATTGAGGAAGACAGGAGTTTCAAAAGGAATTTCTATAGTAAATGGTGGTGCAACAAAAAAATTAACATCATCAACAGAAATGAGTTGGGTTTGTGAGAATTTTGATATTATTTTGTCTAAATATTTGCAATCTATGATTCCATTAAGAAAACTTCAGGAACAGCTATCAAAGGAATTAAAAGATTTAGGGCTAGATGGTAAAATCCATGGCACTATAGTCGATATTGATTTTTTTCACCATATTATGATTAATCTTTATGATAACAGTATTAGTTATTACTATTCTCCATACTTTGGTGCAGTTGAATCATTAGGTTCATTTGATGATGTTATTAAGTCTTTATCAAGAAAGCATAGTTCTATTTTATCTGGAAATGAAGCTCAGGATTCTAAGAAACAATTATATATAATTCAAGAGAAATATAATCAAAAATCAGCAAATTCGCAATATCTATTAGCTTCTATTCATGATAAGCAATTGATAGAATCATATGAACAAAAAACAACTGAAATATTAACTGATAAGTTAGTGCCAGTGAGTAGAACAGGAAAAATTTATGGGTTATCTAGAAACATCAATCAATTACAGCGATTGTTTAGTGGACATGTGCTAAGACTATTTGACTTAAGTTTGACTGAAACAAGTCCGAAATCATTCAGACATACATTGTATAATGGCAAAAGATTCATATATGATTTTACTGAATATGTGGTAGTTGAAGATGATGGAACTGAGCTGATTGTTGCTGAAATAGTTGATGTGGAAGCAACTAATAAAACGGGAAGTTTGAAATTAACGGGAGTTAGAGAAAGTTTTTCTATTACTGCATTAAAAAATGCGTTTTCTAAAGGAGAATCATGGCGTTATAGGTGGGTAAAGTAGTTTCTTAAATTAGGAGATAATATATCAAGAATTTTTTAATGATTAATTGTATTGATTGCAATTGACAGCAAATATATTTTGTTAAGTTAGATGGGTAATTATTGTATTGAACCTGAAAACAGGAAGGGCCGAATAATCCTTCCTGTTTTTATATATAATCAATTGTATGGTTTATTGTATATGTTGTATAAGTGTTTTAATAAACTGATCATATGTCTTAGAACACATAACTTCACGTTGGAATTTGGTGTTATTAACGAGTTCAATAAATACATCGTATAAGTGTTCCATGTTAAGACTATCTCCGTTTTTGATTGCTAGAAGGAATACGATTCTAACAGTTTCATCACCATTCCACTTAAGTGGTTCATCTAATATTGCAACAGCAACTTTTGTTTGTTTTGCAAAAACGTTCAATGGATGTGGTAATGCAAATACATCATTCATATTTGTATTAGAGAGTTCTTCACGTTTATATACAGAATCAAGATAATCGTCACCAATAATACTTTCATTAAGTAAAAGATTACTGAGTTCTTCTAACAATTCTTTTTTTGAGTTCACTTTTTTCTTGTGAACAAACAAAGAAGAGTCAAAGAATTTTTTGATTTTCTCATATTTACTTTGATCTATTGATGTGATTAAACGAGATACCATTTCAATATCCTGTTGATTAAGAGAGAAATCTACTGTAATTGTTGGTACATATGATTGTTCTAAAGGAATTGTTGAGATAACAAAGTCTATCTCTTTGAAATCATTTTCTGTATAGCTTAGATATTCTATAAGAGAAAGTCTTTTGACAACTGTCAGTTTATTTGCAAAGACATTATGTAATCTTGCTTCTAACATACGTGCTGTTGCCTGTCCTGAACCACATACAAGATAAACGGCTTTTTTCTTGATAGAGCCAGAGAAACATCTTTCTATAGCTGCACCGATATGTAAAGCGATATATCCTATGTCATTTTCAGGAAAAGTAACAATATTAGAAGATTGACTAAGGATAGTCTTTGATATTTCAAATAATCTTTGGGGTGATTTCTTTTGTGTTAATAAAAAATACAATTATTTATCTTAACACCTAATAATAGTTGGTGTGAAGCGTCAATTGCGTGCATGTGCAATTAGAAAGTAGTAAGATATATCGTAGGTAGGGTACTCTATTGGTTTCATTTATCAAAAGAGTTCATGTCAGATTAAAAGATAAGTATAAAGTTTATTACTGGGTATCTTGATTTTCTATTTTACTTAAACAAAGCAATTTTTTTGCTAAACATAATGATAGTTTTACTTCTTTGAGTAGAGAGAGTAAAGTATGCAAAATGTGTTTAAAAAGCACAATTTTTGCAAAGAAAAGCATAAGAAGTGGTATTTAGTATAGATGAGGAGGTAACTGCATGATTTCAAAAGTTGTGTTTTCAATCAAAACTAGTATTAGAAATTGGAATGATCAGATTATTTCGTACTCTACGAAAGATAATAAAAATATCTCCATAGTTATAAACAATAAAAAATGTGAATTAACTATACATGGAAATAATGAAAATGATAATCTTCAGTATATTATTTTGATATGGGAAATATTGGCTTGGCAAGATGGGTATTTTTATGCTCCAACTAATTACTTGGTTAATGGTATTGAAAGACCAATAGAAAATATTGTATCTAATAATAGCCGAATCACAGATTCAAAATGGATTTCAGACTCTGCTTTATTGTGTAGAAACCATCGACAAATAGATGAGGTAATTGTTGAAAAATATAGAACTATTAGATATTTAGATAGAAAGGACGAATCAATGAATGCATCTATGTTTTCTTCGTTTTTTTATCTAATTTCAGAATCTTATTCTCAGATCAATTTGGAACATAGATTAGTTTTGTTAATGCACATTTGTGATGGCTTTGTAATTAAATATTGTGAAGGAAGAGAAAAAAACAATTCTGGAAATATTAGTAAGATCATACAGAAAATTGATCACAAAAAATATAAAGCAGGTGCACGTTTACTTGGAGTTTCATCCTCAAGAGCAATAGAAGCATTGGGAGAAACAAGAAATGAACTATCACACTATACTTATAAGCCTAGAAGCTTGGGTTCTTTTATAAATAATCCAGATACAGTAACGGATGATATGGTAAATTTATATGCATTTTATGTGTTGGCAATAGCATTGAGAGTAGCGGTTTTAAATGAGATAGGTGTAAATGTTACTGATGAGGTTAAAGATTATGTTATGGATGATTATTTAGACTGGATTAAATTAGTGAAACATCTTGATGAGGATTGTGCACTTCCTAAAAATGTATTGCGTCAGATGATTCAGAAAATTCAAAATCAGGAAAGTAATAATTAATGAAAGATTTGCTTTGTTGTTTATGCTATGTAAATAGTGGAAATGCATGATGAAGGAGATTGTTATAAATAATATGGAAATGGATGATATTCACGAAGAAGAACAATTAAATCAAATTGAGATGAAAGAATCTGAAAAAAACAATAAAAATAATTTATCAGATTTGATTGATAATGAAATTAAGGTAAACAATGTTGAGATAGAATCTGGACAAAATATTAAACAAGTTAAGGAATATAGAATTGATTTCAATGATAAATCACAAAAAATGTTGTTGCAAAATAATACAAGTGAAGATTTTTTATCTAGAATAAGAACAACAACAGAGATATTGAATTTGTTATTCAGCTCAATTGGAAAATTATCTTACTCTGTTGTAAAAATAGTTGACGTAATGAATTCATCAGCAATAAAATGGCTGCAAAGCATTGATTTCTCTCCGCTTCTAAATGCATTGAAAATTATTAGTGATTTAGATTTGGAGAAATTAGAAGCATTAAATCAAAAATTTTTGCAAGTTATGTATGAATGTTATTGGTTCCCATATGTTGGTTCGACAATTAGTATTAGCTTAATGACAGATGTATTTGATATTATAGCAACTAGTAGAGGGGCAAGTAAAAGAAGAGAGAAAAGAATAGACCAAGTTGTTTTTTCGTACTATACAACTACCGAAATTAAGAATATCAAAAGACGATGGAAGAATTCAGATTTAAAACCACATATTAAAAAGATTTTAGGACAGGCAATAGAAGCACATCTTCGAGGAGAGTATGTATTAACTATTTCTTGTCTTGCATCAATGTGGGAGAGCTTGATATATAACAGAGCAGGAATAACTACTCCTTTACATCAGAAAAAAACAAAAGAGGAATTTAAAACATTATCTGAGAGAAATGGATTTGATGAAATTTTTTCCGATTTTTATGGTCACTTGATTTTGGGGCATGTTAATTCTCCTGAGGAGGCTATAGATGGAGTACCTAGTAGAAATGGTTGTTTGCATGGTCATTATAAAAAATATCCTAATAAGAAAGCTTCGTTAAATGCAATATTATTAACTGATTTTATTATTAGTCTTCAAACTGAAGAAGAAAATGAGACAGTACAAATTCAATAAAGCAACTAAGAAAATTATTATTGAAAATTCGATACTCTTGTTGATGAATAAAAAGTATTGATTGTCCTTTGAAAGAACGGTTCACATTAAGTATCCGTTCTTTTTTAGCGCTGTATTGATAAAAAATGTAATTATTTATATTAACGCCTAATATAGTCAGTTATAGAAGGGTTACTGACAGCACACATAAAAATAAAAGAGTAAAATAATAAGTGATAATTAAAGTAAAGGAGGAAAATGTTTATTCAAGTTTATACCTATTTAGCGTATAATGATAAATATGGGGTTTTATAACCTAAAATATTGTTTTATGCAAAAATAAAGGATTAAATTTGATTCTTATAACATGAATAGGAGACTAGAAGATGAATATTAATACACCTTATAGAACAATTACAAGAGAACAATTTTTGTTTAATGAAATGCGTATTGTAGCAAGCCTCTTATCAGAAGGAAAAAGTGAAAAAGAAATTATAGAAGAAATAGCTAATAACAATCTTTTTCAGTATCCGACAGAGAGAATGATAAAGAATATTGCTCAAGTATGTTTGAACAGATTTAAAGAAGCAGATAGTAAAGAACTTGTTGAATTAGTTGCAAAAGGATCTAGTGATACAGCTAAACAGGCATGCCTATTCTTAATGATGAATTACTATCGTCTTGTGTGGGAATTCATGATTAATGTAGTAGGTGAAAAATATAGAACAAAGAATACCTCTTTTGGTAAGGTGGATTTAAATTCATTCTTTACTCGGTTACAAGAACAAAATGAAACAGTAGCTTCATGGAGTGATTCAACTGTTAATAAGTGCAAACAGGTATTAAAGAAAAGTTTAGTTGAAGCAGGATATTTAGATAATGCTAGATCACAGGAATTGAATCATATTTTATTAGATCCTGAATTAAAAGATGTTATTGAGCATACACAAAATCCAAATGCATTAATCGCATTTGGATGTATGTAAGGAGGTCATTATGTCTAATATTACAGAGAGATTGGATAATCTAAAGAAAACAATACAGGAAGATGACTTTCTTCAAGGAAAAGGATTAAGTAATGAAGTAAATATTAGAATGTTTTGTTATAACGTGAAAGAAGAAATGGCTGTACGTTATTTTACAGAACATTTATCAAATGATGATCTAACATGTAATGTACAAATAGTAGATTTATATGAAACTTTTCTTTCTCTTTGTGAAGATAAAAGAATACTTGATCGTATTCCTAAACTTGAAGAACGAAAAGGTAAAGATTACTTAGAAAAACAATTAAGCAAAACATGTGATGCGGATACATTTGCTAAAAAAATAATTAATGAATTTGATTCAGATAAGGATTTATTAATGGTTGTAGGTATTGGAAAAGTATTTCCATTTATGCGTGTTCATGCTTTGTTAAGCGCACTACAAAATTATTTGAATGATAAGCCTATTGTGGTTTTTTATCCAGGAACATTTGATGGACATTATGTAAAACTATTTAACATGTTAAAGGCTAATGAATACTATAGAGCATTCAATATGATTTAAGGGAGACAAGATTATGCAAATCAAAGAGATGTTTAAAGACGATATTGAACGTAAAATAAATGGTGTAGTTCAGGTAGAACAAGAAAAAGAAGATGTTATTAAACAAGAAGTAAAAGAATATGTAGTCACATCAGAATTAAAGAAACACTACACTCAATTTTTTAATGAATATAGTGAATCTTTTAGTGAACCTACAGATAATGTTGGGGTATGGATTACAGGCTTCTTTGGAAGTGGTAAATCTCACTTTTTAAAGATGCTTTCTTATTTGTTGGAAAACAAAGAAGTTGATGGAAAGAAAACTGCAGATTATTTCAGAGAAAAATTCGATGATGAATTATCATTTATGAATATTCAGAAATGTGTAGAAGTACCAACTGAAACAATTCTTTTTAATATTGATATAGAAAGTTCAGGTCAGAAAGACGATACAGCAGTATTAAGAGTATTCTCTAAGGTTTTTTATGATCATTTAGGTTTTTATGGTAATGATTTGAAATTAGCAAAACTTGAACAGTATATTTCAAAAAAAGGTAAGATGGATGCCTTTAAAGAAGCATTTGAGAATATTAATGGTGAATCTTGGGTAGATACAAGGTCAGATTTTTCTTTTTTTGAAGATGACATTATTGATGCATTAGTAGAAACAGATGTTATGAGTCAAACTAATGCGGAACATTGGTTTGATGGTAGTGAGTCTTATGATATTTCAATTGCACAGTTGGTGGATGAAATTAAAGAGTATGTTGATACGAAACCAAAAGATTTTCGCCTTTTGTTTATGATTGATGAAGTTGGACAATATATTGGAACAAATACAAGTATGCTTCTCAACTTACAATCTTTGATTGAAAAATTAGGATCTGTTTGTCGTGGAAAAGTGTGGATTGTTGCAACTGGACAAGAAGCTCTTGATGAAATGATTAAAGTACGAACAAATGCGTTTTCACGTATCATGGCACGTTTTGCCATTCGTTTAAGTTTAACTTCTTCATCTGTAGGTGAAGTTATTGAAAAACGTTTACTAACAAAAACAGATGAAGCAAATACTGTTTTAGATAACGTATATGAGAATAATGAGAATGTATTAAGTAATTTATTTACTTTTGATACAGAAGTTAAGGATTTAAAGGGATATAGTTCTGAAGATGAATTTGCACGTGTTTTCCCTTTTGTACCTTATCAGTTTATTATCATGCAGAAAGTATTTAATGAAATACGTAAACATGGTCATGCAGGTAAACACCAATCAAGTGGTGAAAGATCTATGTTGAATGGATTCCAGGAATCTGCACAGCGTATTAAAGATAAGAATGAATTAACTTTAGTGCCAATGTATGCTTTCTATGATACATTACATAGTTTCTTGGATACTTCTGTACGTTCTGTTATGGAACGTGCTGAGAAAGCAGCTGAAGAAGGTAATGGATTAACTGTAGAAGATGTTGATTTATTAAAGCTTTTATATTTAGTTCGTTACATTGATGATATTAAGTCTAATATTGAGAACCTTACAATCTTAATGGCTGATTCTATTAATGTAGATATGATTGAATTAAGACAACAGGTTATTAAATCTTTAGACCGTCTCCAGAGACATAATTATATTGGTCGTAATGGAGAAATTTATCAGTTCTTAACAGATGAAGAACAGGATATTGCACGTGAAATCAATAATCAGAGTATTGATGCAGCAAATGTAATCAGCAAAGTTTGTACAATTATCTTTGATGATATCTATACTACTAAAAAGTATAGATATACAAAGAATGGTTATAACTATGATTTTGATTTTATTAAGTCTGTAGATAATCAGAATCATGGTAATTCTAATGGTGAAATGAAGCTTAAGTTCGTTACTGAAGCAAATGATGATTCAAGTGAATTAAGATTAATTACAGAATCAAAAGAATATGAAGCTATCTGCAAATTATCTGAAGAATATTCAATCTTTAGTGATATTGAAAATGCCTTAAAGATTGAAAAGTATATACGTCAGAAGAATGTGAGTCAGTTAGCTGAATCAACTCAGACTATAATTAATTTAAAACAGAAAGAAGCACGTAGACTAATAGGAGATGCAAAAGAACATATTAGTGATGCCATTTTACATGGAATGTTCTATATAGATGGAGAACAAAAAAATATTAGTGGTAATAATGCAAAGAGTGTGTTAGATAATGCATTAGAAACATTAGTAGAACATACATATGATCATATTACTGATATAGAAGAACCAGTAAGTAATGATGCAGACATTCGTACTATTTTGAATGGTAATGTAGGAATGGAAGGAATGGAAGCCAATCAGGCTGCTTGTGATAATGTATATAGTTATTTAGAAACAAAGTATGAACAGAAAATGCCTATTACTATGGCAACTCTTCAGGCTAGATACCAATCTATTCCATTTGGCTGGAAAGAAATAGATATTGCAGCAATTGTGGCAAGACTTATTCAGGCACAAAGAGTAACAGTAAAACATTCTGGACAAACAATACAGCCTAATGATTACCATCTAGTAGATTATTTACGTAAAAAGAGTGAAACAGGACAGACAAATATTTCTATTAGAGAAACTATACCTGCTAGAAAAATGAAGCAAGTTAAAGATATTTTAAAAGAATATTTTGATGTTATGGACATTCCTGCGGATGAGGATGGTTTAGTAGCTTATATTGTGGAGCATTTTAAAAATGAAAAGATTCATCTTGAAGAATTGAAAAAACAAAATGATTCAGCTGTTCATCCAGGTGCAAGTGAGATAGAAGAAGCATTGTCTTATGTAAATAAAGTCTTATTAGCTAAAGATGACAATATTGCGTTGGTAAACACTGTTTGTGAATTAGGAGATGATCTTTTAGACTCAAAAGAGTCAATGGAAGATGTAGAAAACTTCTATGCTACACAGATCAAATTATATGATAATGCATCTAAAACAAGACTAAATGTGATTACTTATGAAAGGGATTATTTATATGATATTCCAGTAGTAAGAGAGGCTGTAGATCAAATAACTGACATCATTAAGATTACTGACAATTTTAGATATAATCGCATTCCTCAATTAAATGATTGCATTTCTATCATTGAAGAAGAAAAGCTACATGTGGTAGATTCAAAGAAGAAAGAACTTAATGATTTAATTGATTCTTGTATGATTGAAGTAAAATATAAAGCTGATTCTAGTGTAAAACTCAAAGATATACTAGCTTCAGCTAAGGATCAATTTGATACAAAAAAAGATGAAATTAATAGAATGAGTGGTTTAGTTGCATTAGATGCAAAGAAGAATACTATTATTAACTTAAAAGATAAGATTATTAGGGATATGGATAAGGTACTTAATCAGAAAGAAGTATCAAACCATGATGAACCTATAACTTCAAAAGATAGAAAGAGACAGGTGCGTGAACTACAGCGTGAAGTATTCTTTGGTCAGGCTAATTTATCTAGTGCAGAAGATGTAGTTCATTATGTAGCAAATATAAAAAATAGATTATTAAGTTATATTAATGATGATGAAGAGATAAAGATTAAGTAGGAAGGAGTCTATGTATGAATAAATCAGCAATTAAAACCTATGCAGTATGGGCAAGAACTGAGTTAATAAAACTTGTTACTCAAAGAGCTTATGAATATGAAGTAACAGCAGACAATACTCCTGCTTATAATACAGATTCTGTGCATGGAAGACCTCTTGAGAGTGAAGAAAAGAAACAGCTTAATGAATTGATTGATGAAGTCAATAAGCATGGATTTGAGCATGTAATAGAAGAAGTAGCCTATACATGGTTTAACCGTTTTATAGCGCTTCGTTATATGGAAGTAAATAACTACCTTCCTCAGAAAGTAAGAGTATTTACTAATGAGAATAATGAATTCAAACCTGAATTATTAACAGATGCAATCCACATTGAATTAGATGGATTGGATAAACAGAAGGTATTTGATTTTATCGATCATAATAATCAGGAAGACTTATATAAATATCTATTGCTTACATTATGTAATGATATGAATCAATATCTTCCTGATATGTTTGCTTCCATCAGTGATTATAAATCATTATTGATGCCTAATAATCTATTAAGAGAAGATAGCGTTATAGGTAGAATGATAACAAATATTGATGAAGATAGTTGGAATGATCAGGTACAGATTATTGGTTGGCTATATCAATACTATAATTCAGAATTAAAAGATGTAGTTATGAAAAAGAAGAGCTATACTAAGGATGATATACCAGCAGCTACACAGTTATTCACACCAGACTGGATTGTTCGTTATATGACTGAAAACTCATTAGGAAGATTATGGTTGGATGGACATCCTGATTTTGATCATAGTAAGTGGAAGTATTATCTAGAAGAAGCTGAACAGGAACCAGAAGTCCTTGAACAGTTAAAAAAGATAAGAGAGGAACATGCAAAATTAAAACCTGAAGATATTAAAATTATCGATCCATGCATGGGTTCTGGTCATATTCTAGTATATGCATTTGATGTGCTAATGGATATCTATAGAGATAGTGGATATACTGATAGAAATGCAGCTAAATCAATTCTAGAAAATAATATCTATGGATTAGAGATTGATGAACGTGCTTACCATCTTGCAGATTTTGCGTTAATGATGAAAGCTAGAAGCTACAACAGAAGAATATTATCAAAAGATACAAAAGTTAATATTTTAGAGATAAGGGAACCTATGGGTGTACTCAAAGAAGAGTATGATCATTATTTAGGAGATTATATTGAATTATCACATTACCTTGTGAATGAGTTTGCAGAAGCTAAGGAATTAGGTTCTATTATTAATCTTTCATGTACATTAGAACAGTTAGAAGGTTTGGAAGGTTATCTGAATAGTTTAAAGAGTAGTTCTATGAATCAGGATATGATTTCAGACACTGAGATAGATGAGATAAAAGAACTATTGTCATCATTAATAAGACAAGCAAAACTATTAGTACAGAAATATGATGTTGTAATTACTAATCCACCGTATATGCCACCTTTTTCAATTCAGAAAAAGTATGTACAGAAGAATTATCCTGATTCAAAATCAGATCTTTTTGCGATATTTATTGAAAAATGTCATGAATTAACAAAGAAAAATGCATATCAAGCGATGATTACAATGCATTCATGGATGTTTTTATCAAGTTTTGAGAAACTTAGAAAAAAATTGTTGAAGGACAATACTATTGTTAATATGGCACATTTAGGTGCGAGAGCATTTGAAGACATTGGTGGTGAAGTTGTACAGACAACTGCATTTGTATTTTCTAATGCATATGTAAAAAACTATCAATCAAACTTTAAAAGATTGGTAGACTTTAATTCACAAGATGCAAAAAAGATTGAATATTTAAAAGGTGCAAATTTATTTGTTTCTTCAGCAATAAACTTTGATAAAATTCCTGGGAGTCCGATTGCGTATTGGGTTAGTAGCAAACTGTTTTCTGCATTCCAAGACGGCCGACCATTGTCGGCTGTCTGCAAACCTACACAAGGTTTAGCTACAGCCGACAATGGTCGCTTTCTTAGACTTTGGTATGAAGTTTGCTGTTCTAATGTTACGTTTGATTGTAAATCGTGTGAAGATTCTATTCGCGCGGGGACGCGCTGGTTTCCATACAATAAAGGGGGAGAATTTAGAAAATGGTATGGTGATAATGATTATGTGGTGAATTGGGAAAATAATGGTTATGAAATAAAAAATTTTAAGGATGAAAAAGGTAAATTGCGTTCTAGACCGCAAAATACCCAGTTCTACTTTAATGAATCAGCATCGTGGTCGAAGATTTCTTCAGGTCCAATTTCATTCAGATATAAACCATCGGGATTTATATTTGATGTTGCGGGAACTAGTATTTTTTCTGAAAATAATAAACAATTGATATATATACTGGGATTATGTAATTCAAATGTAATAATGAACGTACTTAAAGCTATGTCACCAACTTTGAATTATGAAGTTGGTCAAATAGCAACATTACCTTTTATGATGGCAAACGAACATGAAGTTAATATTTTTACTAATGACTCTGTTAGATTATCAAAAGAAGATTGGGATTCCTTTGAAACTTCATGGGATTTCATGAAGCACCCATTAGTAAAGTATCATGTAGGTACTATAAGTGAAGCATATTCATTGTGGGATAAAGAATGTACTGACAGATTTAATCAATTAAAAGCTAATGAAGAAGAATTAAATAAAATTTTTATTAATATATATGGATTGCAAAGTGAGTTGAATCCTGAAGTTGAAGATAAAGACGTTACAGTTCGTAAGGCTGATTTAGTTCGTGACGTTAAGTCATTAATTAGTTATGCAGTTGGTTGTATGTTTGGCCGTTATTCTTTAGATACAGAGGGACTAGCTTATGCTGGTGGCGAATGGGACAGCAATAAATATAAGACATTTATTCCTGATTACGATGATATAATTCCTATCTGTGATGAAGATTATTTTGAAGATGACATAGTAAGTCGATTTATAGAATTTGTTAGATGTGTATATGGTGATGATACATTAGAAGAAAACCTCCAGTTTATCTCAGATGCATTAGGAGGTAATGGCAATCCAAGAGACATATTACGTAATTACTTTTTAAAAGAGTTCTTTAAGGATCATTGTAATACATATCAAGTGACTGGTTCAGGTAAAAGACCTATATATTGGCAATTTGATAGTGGTAAGAAGAATGGATTTAAAGCATTAGTATATATTCATAGATATACACCTGATTTAATTGCAAAAATGAGAACAGGATATATACATCCATTGCAGTCACAATATAGAACGCAGATAGAAATGTTGAATAATCAGATAGCTGAGGCATCATCAACTAGTGAAAAGGTTAAATTACAAAAGCAATTAAAGAAGGTAACTGAGCAAGCAGAAGAACTTGGAAAATATGAAGAAAAGATACACCATTGGGCAGACAAGATGGAACCAATGGATTTAGATAATGGTGTAGTAGTGAATTATAATAAATTTCAGGAATTACTTGTACCGAACATTGTAAAGAAAATCAAAGGAGTGTAAAAATAATTACTATATGGAAATGATTTGTAAACTACTAGAGGTATTTTTGAATAAGTATTTCTTTAATACAGTTTTTTCGATTTTTGTTACATTATTAATTAATATTATTCTTCCTAATAGTTATTGGATGATTGAAAAAATTGGAATTACTTCGTTTAGAATATTTATATTTTGTGCTGTTTTCTCATTTTCTTACGCAGTTCTTAAAATCTATGAAATGTTTAGAGAATGGAGAAATAAACAAGAGCAGATAAAAATGAACAATTGTAGTTTATTAGAAAAAAGAGAAAAAAACATAGAATTATTGAGAAACCAAGCAGATAATTTTTCATATTATGATAGAAATGTAATTGTTGAATTTGTAAAGAATGGTAATACTCAAAGGTTATATAATGAATTTACTAATATATCTTATAATTTAGAACACTCTCATTATTTACTGAAAACTAGAAATAAACATGGTCAATATGTAATTAAGTTAAACAATGAAGTATTCGAAGCTTTTTCTTATATATATATGAGAAATATGGAAAATTAGGACATTTTGATGAATAGTTTTAGGATGATATTGATTTATTTTATGAAAGTAACAATATTAAAGAAAGGGAATTGACACTGTGCATATTACATATTTGTTTGGAAATGGTTTAGATTTGGCTTGGGGATTAAAAACTAGTTACATGGATTTTTATAATTATCTAGATGTCTTGTCAAAAGATGATGAAAGTCTAAAAAATAACTTGATTTATGGTAAGTTATTAGAAGACAAAAATAATCATAAGATAGAATTATGGTCTGATTATGAGAAAAGATTAGGTGAAATCACTACTATAGTGACAGACGATAATAAGCAAAAATTTGAAGATGATAAAACTCAACTAGATTTATTGCTTCAAAACTATTTAAAGATTGAAGAAAGTAAGATTGAAATGAATAGTGACGAATCATTAAATATTATTACAGGTTCATTTATAGAACTAGTGCAGTGTCATAGACCTTCGGATTCAAACTTAATAGTTAATGTATTAAAACAGCATCCTAGCCAACCTTTTTATTTTAATATTATTAGTTTCAATTATACAAAAACAATATCATTAATGTTCAACCATAAAGAAAATGCTATTTCTACTTTGAAAATTGCACAGTATCCAAGTGGAAGTTATAACAGTCATCTTTTAAATCCGTTCTATTTGCATGGTACATTAGATGATGGACAGATGGTTATAGGTATAGATAATAATGAACAAATTGCAAATGTATCGTTAAGAAATGATGACTTTTCTTATCTGATGATTAAAACTAATCTTCTAGAAGAATCTGGATATTTACACTTAGAAAAGTTTACCCAAACCATTAATGGTTCTAATGTTATTTGTATTTATGGGCTATCAGTTGGTGCAACTGATAGTACTTATTGGGAAATCATAAAGAAAAGATTGTTAGAAGATTTTACAATATTAGTTATATATAGTTATATTGCTGGATATGATCAAACACAAAGACACATAGCTAAAGATAAAAGAATAAGAGAAAAAATAAGAAATCAGTTTTTTGAGAATTCTAATGCTACAGATGATGAGAAGAATATACTAAAGGATAAAATCATTGTGGAGATTAACCATCCTTTATTCACTAGAGACATTATCAAGGATAAATAAAAAACTACTAATTTAAGATGGAGATTCGGTATGGCTATAGAAGATATAAAAAAAGAATTAGAAGGAAGGTTTGCTGAACCTTTAGAAGAATTCTATAAAAGAAGAATTATATTCTGGAATGATGAAGATAGAGACTTTGAAGAAGAAGTCAGTCATTTAACGTTATCAAACGCTAAAGTAATAATGTTAAATGAAACAAATCAATTTGCTTCTAAACAGTTACTATCTAGTACTGATCAAGAATCAAATTATCTTGTATATAACCCATTAATAGATGATCCAGAACATGATTGGTTCTTAGATATTAAACTATACAGTGAAGAATATCGTGCAGACCAGATATCTCGCTGGATGCAGGATATGAAGATTGCGAATGTACAAGAACTGCGTAAAGAAATCAAACAGTATAAAGGTTTCTTTAATGCAGCAAATAGACGTAAACGTATAACTGCATTTGATGGCACTATTGATAAGAAAACTACACTTTATATGTCCATACTTTCTGCTATCTGTAATATAAAAGAAAGAAAACCAGAAAGTATTATTAAACAAGTTTTACTAGCAGGTAATGATTTAAATAATGAAATTAAGATGGACTTATTAAAGTATGGTGCAACTGATATGTTCTGGAAGATGGTACATAGTACAACAGGTTTTAATGCATCTGAGAATATTGATGACTTAATGAACCATGTTGTCTTAAGCGCTATTTCAAGAACTATATCTAGTGATGTATTATCTGGATTAGAAGAGAGATACTCTGATATTCATAGTGGATTTTGTTATGATATGATCTTTAGTTGGATTCATGGCAGTGATCAAGATACATTTAAACCTATTAGTGATTTTGTAACAGCTGATTTAAATCTATTAGATAGATTTAATAAGTTTGAAATAGAATATTTGATAGATACAGATGTATTACCTGCTATTGATGAAGTTATTCTCTCTAAGTTAATGCATTACATTATCTCTCAAAATATAAATACAGATACTATTATGAGTACTGTGGAAAAGAGAAGAACATCTGCTTGGTATGAAAACTATTCTTATTTTTATGAGGGTATTTATCAAGTTGCGTTAATGAATAGATTCTATGAAACTCATGTAAATAGTTTCCATCACGTTAATGCTAAAGATATGTGGGATACATATACTTCTGATTATTATCAGATGGATACATATTACAGAGAATTCCATAATGCATTTTCTAATTGCTTACAAGTAACACATCCATCACTAGATGATGATTTTAAAGACCTAGCAGATTATGTAGAAAAAGAATATAAAAATTGGTATTTAGAAAAATTAGCTTCTAATTGGAATAAAGTAATAGAGAAGGATTTAACTACTACAGGTCATATTACAGGTATTGCACAACAAACAGATTTCTATAGAGATATTGTAAAGAAAGTAGATGGTAAGGTATTTGTTATTGTGTCTGATGCTATGCGTTATGATGTTGCATATACTCTTGCAAGACAATTAGAATTAGAAACTAATGCAGATGTAAAAATAAGTGCACAGCAAGGTATATATCCAACTATTACTAAATTTGGTATGGCAGCATTATTACCACACAAGAAACTAGAAACAGTTGTACAGAATGAATCTATTAAAGTATTAGTAGATGGTCATACAAGCGAAATGAGTGATAGAGATGGCATACTAAAGAGTTATAGTGAAAATAGTATAGCTTTAAAATATAAAGATATCATTGGTATGAAACTTGATGAGAGACGTAATGCTATTAAGGGAAAAGATATCATTTATATTTATCATGATAAGATAGATGCTTCAAGTCATAATGATGAAAGCACAGTCTTCGATGCATGTACAAATACTGTCCAGGAATTAAAGAATTTAGTAAGTATTATTTGTGGTAGTTTAAATGGCATTAATGTCATTATTACTTCAGACCATGGATTCTTATATACATATAAAGGATTGAATGAAGAAGATAAAATGGAACGTTCTTCATTCAAGAAAGATATTATCGAACAGGGACGTCGTTACGTAATAACCGATGATCAAGCTGATCCAGACTTCCTAATGCCAGTAAAAGGTATTTACAATGATTCCAATATGCTAGGATTTGCGCCTAGAGAGAATATACGTATTAAAGGTGCTGGTGGTATTAACTTTGTACATGGTGGTACAAGTTTACAAGAAATATGTGTACCAGTTATTGAATATAAATTCTTAAGATCAGGTTATAAGGCACTTAAACTTAATAAAGATAAATATGATACTAAGACAGTACCTATTGCATTACTATCTTCTAATAGAAAGATAAGTAATATGATATTTTGTTTAAGTTTCTATCAAAAGGAACCTGTTAAGGATAACTATGTAGCATGTACATATGTTGCTTATATTGAAGATTCTTTAGGTAGAGAAGTAAGTGATAGACAAAAGATTATTGCGGATAAGACAAGTACTATCGCAAAAGATAGAGAGTTTAAATGTACATTTAACTTAAAATCTCAGAAGTTTGATAGTAAGGATAGCTATTATCTTGTAATTATTGATGAAGAAGGTAAACAGGTACCTATAAGGGAAGAAGTACATATTGATATTGCAATGGCTATTGATGAGTTTGATTTCTTTAGTTAATTAAAAGGGCTTAAAGCCCTTTTACATGGAGTGTATGGTAAATAATCAGGTTCAATTCCTGATCATTCCATCAAGTATATCGTATTATTTAGGAGGTTCTTATGACAAATCGAGACGAAATAAAAACGAAGTTACGTGATAATTTTGCTGGTAGAATAGTAAGAAAAGACCTTACTAAAAAGATAAAAGAAGGTGCAAACGTTCCTGTTTATGTACTTGAATTCTTATTAGGACAATACTGTGGTTCTGATGATGAAGAGATCATTGAACAGGGAATAAACAAAGTTAAGAAGATTTTATCTGATAACTTTGTAAGACCTGATGAAGCACAAAAAACATTATCTACATTACGTTCAAAAGGCTTCTTTACAGTCATAGATAAAGTTACTATCAATCTTAATATTAGAAAAGATAGATATGAAGCTGAATTCTCTAACTTAGGAATAAAAGAGATTCCTGTATCAGAAGAATATCCACAAAAGTATGATAGGTTATTATGTGGTGGTATTTGGTGTATTGTTCAATTAGAGTATGAATATGATGAAGAAGATAAGTTCTCAAGTCCTATTAAGATTGCTAAATTGAATCCAATACAGATGCCACATGTTGATATCAATGAACTAAAAGAAGGACGTAAAGCATTTACTAAGAATGAATGGATTGATGTTATATTACGTTCTATTGGAATGGAACCTGATCAATTAAACGAGAGAGAAAAGTGGTTACTACTATTACGTTTAGTACCACTTATAGAGAATAACTATAACTTATGTGAATTAGGCCCTAGAAGTACTGGTAAATCACATGTATATAAGGAAATATCTCCAAACAGTATTCTAGTATCAGGTGGTCAAACTACTGTTGCTAATTTGTTCTATAATATGGGTAAAAGAACAATAGGGTTAGTAGGTCTTTGGGATTGTGTTGCTTTTGATGAAGTAGCAGGCATTAAATTCAAAGATAAAGATGGCATTCAGATTATGAAAGACTATATGGCATCAGGATCTTTTGCTCGTGGCAAAGAAGAAAAAGCAGCCAGTGCATCTATGGTATTTGTAGGTAATATTAACCAGAGTGTAGATGTATTATTAAAAACATCTTCTCTTTTTGATCCATTTCCAGCAGAAATGGGTACAGATACAGCCTTCTTAGATCGTATACATTGCTATTTACCAGGTTGGGAAGTACCTAAGTTTAGACCGAATCATTTTACTGATGACTATGGTTTTATTACGGATTACTTTGCTGAATTTATCCGTGAACTAAGAAAAACACAAGAAAGTGATGCTTTAGATAAATACTTTAAACTAGGTAAGAACTTAAACCAACGAGATACTATAGCTGTAAGAAAAACAGTATCTGGTTTAGTTAAACTTGTATATCCTAATGAAGACTATACAAAAGAAGAATTAGAAGAAATTCTTCGTATAGCTTTAGAAATGCGTAGACGTGTAAAAGAACAATTAAAGAAAATTGGTGGTATGGAATTTTACGATGTGAATTTCTCTTACATGGACAATGAATCATTCGAAGAGAAGTTTGTATCAGTACCAGAACAAAGTTCTAGTACTCTTATCCCAGATGGTATATGTAGTCCAGGACAGGTTTATACTGTATCTCCCGGAAAGTCAGGAATGATTGGATTATTTAGATTGGAATCACAAATTCTACCAGGTAATGGTAAGTTAACATGTAATGGAATAGGTGCAGATAGGGAAGCTAGAGAAAGTACTCAAAATGCATTTAATTATTTGAAGGCCAATAGCAATCATATTAGTCAGTCTATTAGTACAACTAATAAGGATTATATTATCCAGTATCAAGATTTACAGGGTATTGGTATGACAAGCAAATTGTCTTTATCTACTCTCATAGCATTATGTTCTATAGCTTTGAATAAGCCTACATTGAGTTCTATGGCAGTGTTAGGAGATATTAGTGTAAGTGGTACGGTATCGAAAGTAGAGAATCTAGCTAATACTTTACAGGTATGTTTGGATTCTGGTGCTAAACGAATACTACTACCTACTGTTTCTGCTGTGGATATCGGAACAGTACCTTCTGAATTGATAGGAACATTTAATTTAGTATTCTATCAGGATGCGAGTGATGCAGTGTTTAAGGCGTTAGGAGTTGAATAACCAAAGTTTTGTGAAAAGGAGGAAAAGATAATGGAACCTACTAATATAATACAAATTCTGAATCAAATCCCTGGCTTTTCAAACAGTGTTTCTTTAATAATTGGGTCTATAATAACAGCAGTCTTTTTAAGAAGAAACACTCAAGCACAAGAATTTGAAAAGATTAAAGCAAATAAGTTTGCTGAAGTGGCTAATGATTTACTTGAATCAGGGAAAATGACTTTGACTGAATATTATAAAACCAAAAATTTCTTAAAAATAGCAGAAATGGCAGATAGCATGGTTCAAGAGAAAAGAAATAACTCAATTGATAAGCAATATAGCTTTGATTGGTTTATTAGATATTATGAAGCATCCGGAAATATTAGTGATAAAGAAATGCAAGTTTTATGGGCCAAGATATTAGCTGGAGAAATAGAGAAACCCTCTTCATATTCTTTAAGAACGTTAGATGTATTGAGAAATATGAGTAAAGAAGAAGCAGAATGCTTTGTTAAAATATGTAATGCTTCTATTAAGATTGAATCTGAAAAATATGTAATTCCTGCTGATCAGGATTATCTTTCAAAGAATGGTATTGATTATTCGGATATTTTGATGTTAGAGGAGATTGGATTAATTAATAGTGGTTCTGGTATTCACATAAATGACGATTTAGAAAGTAATACTAGATATAAACTTTATATGTATGATAGTTTGATAGTAAAAGCTATTGCAAGCGAAAAAAGGAAATTTTCACTTAGAGTATATCCTTTTAAAAATGTAGGTAATGAATTGGCTACTTTAATCGATAGAGAAAGTAATGAAGAAAATTTTCTGAACTTGTGTAAAAAATTACAAGATAGTAATCCAGGAGTATTAATAACGGTTCATAGAATAATTCCATCGAAAAAAGAAGACATAATTTGTGAAGATGAGAATCTTTTAGATAGTATGAAAGATTCAGATTAAGTGTTTAGGATAAGGAAAACTTAAAATGCATTTATGTTTTCTATATGTTTTTTGTGGCTTGCAGTTTCTTAAATGATTAACTAGACTTTATTGATTATATGATATGTTGGTACGAATAAAGAACTAGCAAATTATTTAAGAGAACGTATAAAGTAGAGGATAACTAACATGAGAGAAGAAACAGTAAATAGAATTAGAAAATTCACAGAAGACAGAGACTGGGATCAATTCCATTCACCAGCTAATCTAGCTAAGTCTATAGTAATAGAAGCAGCAGAACTATTAGAATATTTCCAATGGTCTGATGATAACTATGATTTACAGCATGTTAAAGAAGAATTAGCTGATGTGATTGTATATAGTCAGAATCTATTAGATAAGCTAGGATTAGATGCTGATGATATAGTGAATATGAAGATGAGTCAGAATGAAGCTAAGTACCCTGTAGAGAAGGCTAAGGGTAAGAGTGATAAGTATACTGAGTTGCAATAAGTGATGCTGTTGTAAGTACAATTAAGTGAATATATAAAAGGGAAGAATCAGATTTGGTTGTTCCCTTTATATTTATAGAGAAAGACTGTCTTTAAAACGACAGTCTGCTTAAATAGTGTTTTTTAATTATTTTCGTTAAGTTTAAGAAATATGTTGTTACTAGATTATTAAATTTAGCTTAACATATGATTTTCTACTTCTTAAGAAGCAGGTTAAGCACACATTCACGAGAAATGAAATGTCATTGAGATTCTTAGAATGATTATGGATACTGAGGCTTTTAGCAATGAAATGGTGAGAGCTACGTCTATGCACATTTCACTTAAGGAAGCATATTACGAGTATCGTTACGGAATTCTTGCTGAATAAGATAATCTAAAACAACATTTACTTAAAAAAGAACAATTATTTTAACATATCATATAAGCGTGAAAAATCGACATCTGTAAAGATTATCATTTTTATGATAAATGTCCTTTGAAATTAAAAAAAATCGAGAAAATGATTTTTTGAGTGTACAATTCTATGTTAAACTTGTTTTATAATAGTAAATCTATTTAATAGAATTATATGTTTAGATAAAAGCGGGTGGAAAAATGTTATTTGATGAGAGAGATTTGAGAGTGTTTGATAATTCTGATTCAGCAAATTATTTTAAAGAAATAGTTCAATCGTATTATAGCCAGAATTACCGAGCTACAATTGTATTACTGTATTCTTTTGTTATTTATGATTTATTTATAAAGTTACAAGATATGGCTAATGAGGGAGATAGTAAAGCACAGTCTAAACTATCTGAAATAAATAACCTGATTAAAAATGATGAAAGATATTCAAAAATTGAAAATGAAATAATACAATTCTTTAAAGATAACTGTAATCTTTATTTTGGAAAATTTATCGAAGATATAGAATATTTGAAAAATTGTAGAAATAAGTGTGCTCATTTAAAGGTGAATGATAACACTTTGTATGTTCCTAATGATTATCATGCGAGAATGTTGATTTGCTCAATGTATGATAATGTATTTTCAGTAAAAGCACCATTTATAATGGATTTGTTTAAAATTGCTGAAAAAGATGTTGAAATATATAATAAAAAAATCAATTGTATTTCGTATAGTGATCTTGATGAGTCTATTAAAACTGAAATCACTAATAAGTATCTAATTAGGATGACATACGAGTCTATGAAAAACTCTTATAGAACATTTATTAAATTATTATTAGTTTCAGATGAGCAACAGTGCATTGAAAACCTTTGTGGTTTGTATGCATTCACTTATGCAATGACAGATTATATTTTAAGAAGTGGTAATAGTACATTGTTTAATGAAGAGAATATCTCCGATATGTTTTTGGAAATTAAAGTTCAATCATTAGAGGATAATTCAGAAAGAAAAAAAGCTTTATTTATGTTAATACAGAAGTTTCCTTGTATATTGGATTCTGTTAGATGTAATAAAGATGTGTTTGAATATATGAGACATTCGGTTCTATCTGAAACTCAAGGATTGAGGTTTTATAGGTTATTCTATCCGAATGAAAAAGAAACAGTATATGGATATTTTAAAAATAAAAACAGTTCCTATTCGCCTATGTATATAGAAGAAATATATGATGTTGTTAAGGAATGTAATGATTTTGAGCTTTCGGAATATATAAAATTGATGATAGGCAATATTCCAGGTTATAATGCGTTTAATGTTGCTGATTGTTTTATGGACTTTTTTAAAGGTAAATTACCTGAATTATCTATAGAAGATATAAATTATGTTATGAAGGAATATTCAAAGAATACTCAATGCACAAATAGATATAGACACTCTGAAGATATAACTGTAGTAAAAGATTATATTTCACAACATACTGAAAAATAAGTTAGATAATACAATAAAAATATAATTGATGTATAGAATGGTTTAACATTCGTTTGGTTATTCTACTTTAGTTGACCACACAATACTATTTGGTTGACCAAGTATTCCGATATGCCTGACCAACAATTCCGACAAGATTGATCAACTAACTAATTTATATGCAAATCCCCAGAACGGTTTAACACCCGTTCTTTTATAATAAATAAAAATATTTTTTTAACCCCTCATAAAAGGCACTGTAGAACACTAACTCAATACATTTCTTTTTTAAATAGACTACAATAGAACTATAGAAAGAGGATACATCTAGAAGGGAATATTACTCATATGAAAGAAAATCAAAATAAAGATAACATATTATTTTATTTCGTATTATTTAGTTTCATTGTTTCAATATTATTAGGGCTTGTAATACTTATTACAAATTTCATGAAAGGTCCAATACCTAATTATCTAAAGTATGGCTTTAAGACTACAGAAGTCGCAGAAATGTATCAAAAAGAATATGTACCAGAAATACAAGAATATATTCAAACAAGTGATCTTCCGGATGTAACCATTAATGTAGATCATTGTTCATACACTGAATACAATAAAGCATATGGTGTACCTGTATATCAACTAGATTTCACTTATTCAAGTCATACAGTTGATGATTATTATGACTTAGCTATTGATTCTAAACGTGGTGCAAAAGACTTATTCTATAAGATATTAGAAGTAAACGGGAATAAGAATTATTATGAGAATGAATCTAAAATATTTTGGGATGGTGAACCTTTTGAATCAGAAGGAAGAATGGTGTTATTTCAAGAAGATGATAGATTTATAATGAAATTATCTGGTGACAAGCATAATTATGAAATAGAAAATCAACAGTATTATGATAAGCTCACTATTGATGGTAAATTAGTATATGAACTAAATAAACCTGGACCAAGCACTTACACTCCATCAAAACCTAAGAAGGAATACAATAGTTATGAATCAAGTGAATCATCTAGTGGTTATAATGATGGCTATAATTCAGCAATAGATGATGGTGATTATGATCATGATAGATATCGTACGGATCCTTCTTATAGGCAAGGTGTAGATGATGGTTTTGATGAAACAGATGAAGATTATTAATAGGAGATGATCAATATGGAAAAAGAATGGGTTATGATTTTAGACGTAGCATATGAGAGATTGAATCGTGCAATTTATAATCATAGTGCATGTCCTGAAACAGCACACATATTAAATAGCTATCTGGATGATGAAAAGAGGGAAATTACTATACCACCTAAAGAACTTGTGAAAGAACTTATGGAAGCTGATAAGAATCACTTAATGGATAATGATATATTCAACTTTATTGATAAAGCACTACGTGATGGATATTATTCTATAAAAGATCTACGGTGTTCATTTCAGTTAGGATGTTTGTACTATTTTGAAAGATTTAATAATGTTAACTATGAAAAGGCATTTAATTACTTTTCACAAGAAAAGCATATAGGACCTTCAACTGTACTATTAGGTGAATGTTATTTCTATGGCAGAGGAACAGAACAAAATTATGAAAAAGCCTTCTTCTGTCTTATCCAAAGTGCTTTGACAGATAATAGTGCACGCTCTTTGTATCTCTTAGGTGATATGTATTTGAATGGATACTATGTGGATAAAGATATACTAGAAGCTAATGATTTGTATTTTCGTGCTTTAGAAGTTGCTGATGAAGAGGAATCTTCTAGTGAAACAAAAGCAGAAATATATGAACGATTAGGTAAAGTATACTTATTAAGACCAAAGACACTAGAAACATTGCACTTTGCTCTTAAGACTTTCAATTTAGCAGAAAAATATTATTTAGAAGCTATGCAGGAATGTATGTTTTCTCTAAAAGATAAAGTAAAAGAAATACGTAACTTACAAATGGAAGTAAAAGAATATTTAGATGATTTGATTCTTATAAGTAAAGAACCTGTGAGTTGATCATTTTCTAAAAAAAATTCGTTCGAAAAAAATCTAGATTAAGTATGGAATAAGTATTAATTGATTTTTTAGATATGGAAGCATTGAAAGAAGGCGGTTAGTATTATATTATTTGTAATAACGTTGGCAGTATAGCACACTATTTGATTTTTAGAGCAAGGCTCTAGGAAGGAGGATGTGCTATGGATGTTAAGGTCATAATCGACTATAAAGTTGTACTTGCCCTTGGCGTGGTTACAATTGGTTCTATTGTCGCATTGCGAATGGATCCGATGGCAATCAGAGATGTATCGATTCATGCAATCGATGCTGCCAAAGAGTTGGCAATTACTATTAATAGTAATTGCTAGTTCTTAAAACGTTGGGCACATAATATACTTATTATGTGCTTTTTATATATATTTTGTTTCTTAAAAATGGAGGGATAAGATGAGTGATTATTATGATGAAACTTTTTCAAAATTAATTGATTTAGTCAAAACAAGTAGGAATAAATGCTTCCAAAATAGGCAGAACATAGATAATAGAATAGGAGCACTTTTCACAATAGGAGACAGCAATTATGGAATTTATTCTTCAATGGTAGAATTAAGTGAGTATAGAGCAGCGAAGTTCATAGAGAATTTAGCAGTATCACTTTTACAGAAGCAGGAAATAAATCAATTCATGTTTTATCCAGTTGATCCCCGTTACAAGAATTCAGATGCCGAAGAACAAGCTAAATCTAGACCATTTCAAATTATTTTCAACGAAAATAACAAAAAAACAGGTGTTGTATTTTGTGCGAAAGGAGAATCTGGAAAATATTATCAACATTTTGTTAATGGAGATTATTCTGTTGATAAATTGAAACTTGTATTATTTATTGAACCTGATGAAATGGCATATGATACACTAATTGCATCAGTAAATGATTATAATCTGAAAACTGGTGTTCCTTTAATTAGAATTACTCTTAAGGAATTTTGGGAACAACAATTTGGAGAAGAAGAGTATACTGTTTTGGCAGAACATATAAAAAGATTTAATGAAGAAGTAAGAACGATTATAGGTTTTAACACAATAATTTCTCCTACTGAATCAGCTTTGCAGAAGTTTCGTAAAAAAACAGGTGAAATGCTATGTTCTTTCCCTTATAGAGAAGTAATTTCAGGTGATATTTTCCAAAAACAATTTGATATATTTTATAAAAATTATATGGAGCGAAGTTTATGGCGTGCAATGATAGGAGATAATAATTTTGCAATTAGTTTTATTACTTCTGAATGGAATTACAATGTGTATCAATTAAGCGAGAATTTAGATTTGACAGGTATTGTTTGTGGATATTTTAAATCTATTGAACAACTTATTTGGTCAATAATGAAATTAAAAACAAAGCCTTTTAAAATTAAATCTAAATCACAAGGAATAATTAAGTATTCTGAAGAAAATGAAGATATTATAGATGCAACTTTATGTTCACTTGAACAAGTAATTACATTTAATGATTGGATGATAGAAGTAAATCCTTATGCGAGAAAATATATGATCCAAGTTATAGATGATTGGCGTGGAGAGTATAGAAATAATTATTTACATAAGAGAAATTTACAGTCAATAGAAGTATTAAATGAAATCAGAAACAAAACTATATTATTGTATTTTTTGATACTTGGTGGATTTGAAGTTACAGAATCTGATTATGAAAAATTAGGTATCAATATATTATGATGTGAGTGCTTGAAATGAATATAAAGTACATTTAGGAATATTAGATGTTAATTAGACGCTCGAATTAGACGACTATAATTTATTAACAAATAATGGGTTTGATGAAACAGACGAAGATTATTAAGGGGTGATTTATATGTATGAAAATTTAACTAAATATTTAGATGAATTCACAGGAACAGAATTTGGTACATGGATTGTTGATGATAAAAGTGATGGAACATTAGAACATCCACTTCAGTTCCCTTTCGTTGACTATTCAAGAGTTGTAGACCAGTTCATTCATGATGTCTATTCTTTTGTAGATAACCATGAAGAGATGGGATTACATGGTTATATACAAATTTTAGAAGATAATGGCATCAAATGGAGTTGGGAACCAATGGTTAAAGCAGAAGTAGATCATTTAGATGCTCAATGTATTATTGCCTTAATTTATGGTGCTATACGTGCAGATAGATTTGGTGAGGGGACATTACTTGCATTCTTAAAAGATGGTTTTATTACAAAATGGCTAGAAAGACTAAAAACATTGGACACAGATTAAACATTCTACAATGATTTCTTTCTCAACCTAATAATAGATAAACTTATGTAAGAATCATCTATAAGTATGAAACAAGACAATTAATTAAAAAAATACTTGAATAAGTACATTGTAAGTGCTATCATTTCACTGTATGAAAAACGTATAGGATTGTTACTATTGAATTAGGCAAGACCAGAGTAAACCTTCTTTTTTAGAGGGGTACTTTGGTCTTTTTTTGTTGGTCCTATATAGAAAAGAAAGGAAAAGGGATAATGAACAAAAAACAAGGTGTTATTGGATTAGTTGCAACTGTCATGATTGCGAATGCTGCATTTGTTGATGTAAGACCAGTCTATGCTGTAGAAAACTTAAATCTTGCTAAAGGATGTGCTGTTAATGCAAGTAGTTATGAAGTAGATTCTACATCACCAAGCAAAGCAGTAGATGGTGATATGAAGACTCGCTGGGGAACTGCACAGAATAAGGCAGACAATGAATGGATTGAAATTAATCTAGGAGAAGAAAAGACAGTACGTCAGATTAATATCAATTTCGAAAGAACAGATGATGCACAGAATATTTTAGGCTATAAAGTAGAATTAGAAGAAAACGGGAAATATGTAGAAGTTTATAAAAAGACTTCTAAGGCTAAACAAGCTGAAATCATTCAGTTAGATAAAGATCATCAAGCGACTAAAGTAAAAGTTACTGTACTTTCTGCAGATGGAGGTACAATCAACTGGAAGAATGTCGGAATCAATGAAATTGAAGTCTATAGTAAGATTGTAGAAAAAGCAGATGCTACGCCTAATAAGAACCATATGGCAAACGCTACAGTCACTGCATCAAGTAGTGAAGCTAATACACTTAGTCCAGATAAAGTAAAAGATGGAAGCACAGAAAAAGCAAACCGCTGGGCAAGTGATTATGAAACTCCAACTACTAAGATCTGGCTCAATACTAAATTTGCTGGATTGACTCTCATTAAGGAACTTAAGATTCATTTCTTTGAAAGAGATGTAGCACCAATGCCATCTAACGTAAAAAGCTTTGATATCAAATACAAAGATAAAGATGGTGTAGAAAAACTTGCAAAGAGCTTTACTAATACCAAAAAGGGTGATGGTTATAATAACGAAGTTGTTGTTAAGTTTGATGAACCTATTGAAGCAAAAGAATTAAAGCTTTGTAACTTTGTTGCTGAAGCATCATCATGGAATAACGTAAGTATTGCTGAAATGGAAGTTTATTCTAATGAACAAACAGCACAGACTGCTACTCTAAACTCTGTTGTCTCTTCTATTGAATCTCAGAGTAAGACAATTGAAACAGATGTGAATACATTAGATATGCCAGCTGTACCAGCAGGATTTACTGTAAGAATCAATGGTGCAGACCTTGAACAGATCATTGGTGCTGATGGTAAGATTGTCCATCCATTAGTTGATAAGAATGTGAAAGTTTCTTATGTAGTTACAGAAACTTCTACAGGAAAAGAAAAGAAGACTGCAGATGTTGACTATGTTGTAAAAGGCATGAATGAACAAGTGACAGGTAAGAATGCGAAACCTACTGTTATTCCAGAAATCCAGGAATGGCATTCAAACTCAACAGAAAAGATTTCTATTAACGCATTAAAGACAGTGACTTATACAGATGATAAGTTAAAAGGTGTTGTAGATGAATTTGTACGTGATTATAAAGATTTCACAGGTATTAACCTAACAGTGAAAAAAGGTGCCTCTCAGGCTAATGCATTCAACTTTGAATTAAAAGCACCAGATACTCTTCTAGGTGATGAAGGATATACAATGGATATCCAGAAAGACCGTATCAATGTTGCTTCTGTTCATACAACAGGTAACATGTATGGTATGCAGACAATCCTTCAGATGTATAAAGAAGACAATGAAGGCTATAAGATTGGTAAAATGCGTGACTATCCTCGTTTTAAGACACGTGGATTCTTATTTGATGTAGCACGTAAACCAGTTTCATTAGATATGATGAAGGATGTTGCAAGAACAATGCGTTACTATAAGATGAATGACTTACAGACTCATTTATCTGATAACTATATCTTCTTAGAACAATATGGTAAAGGTGATAATGAAAATGAAGCATTTAAAGCCTATGAAGCATTCCGTCTAGAATCAGGATTATCTAACGATAAAGGTGAAACACCTACTGCAAAAGACTATTCTATTTCTAAGAAGGACTTCAGAGAATTCATCCAGGGTGAAAGAGCACTTGGTATGAAGGTAGTACCTGAAATTGATGTTCCTGCTCATTCCACTTCATTTACTAAAGTATGGCCAGAATTGATGGTTCAGAATAAGGTATCACCATTAAATAGAAATAGACCACTTATTGACCATCTTGATGTCTCTAAGAAAGAAACAAAAGATAAAATCAAAGAAATCTTTGATGATTATACAAAAGGTGCTAATCCAGTATTTGATGGAAAAACAACTGTACATATTGGTGCAGATGAGTTCTTATCAAACTATACAGCATATCGTGGATTCGTTAATGATTTAGTTCCTCACTTAAAAGAAACAAATACAGTACGTATGTGGGGTGGTTTAACTTGGATCAAAGATAATCCAGTGACTCAGATTAAGAGAGAAGCTATTGATAATGTAGAAATGAACCTTTGGTCAGCTGACTGGGCAGATGGTATTGAAATGTATGATATGGGCTATAAGCTTATTAATACAATTGATGACTTTGGTTATATGGTTCCAAATGGAAACAAAGGACGTGCCAATGCCTATGGAGATTTATTAAACGTAAATAGAATCTTCAATCAGTTTGAAGCAAATAAAGTAAGAGTTAAAGGTGGCTCTTATAAGTATGTTCCTGCTGGTGATGATCAGATGTTAGGTGCTGCATTCGCATTATGGAGTGATAACATCGATAAGAGCGCATCAGGTTTAAGTGAATCTGATCTATACTGGCGTTTCTTTGATGCATTACCATTCTATGCAGAAAAGACATGGGCTGCGACTGGTAAGGAAAAAGGCAGTGCCGATGCTCTTGCTAAAGTGGCTCAGGATAAAGGTACAGGACCTAATACAAACCCTTATTATAAAGAAAATAAAAAGGGTGAAAACTATGAAAGCTATGATTTCAATAACGGTTTAAAGGATAGTTCTGAAAACAAACGTGACCTTAAAGAAGGAAAGAATACGGAAATCAAGGATAATGCATTAGTATTAAAAGATGGTGTAAGTTATGTTACTTCTCCAATTAAAGAACTTGGTAATGGTAATAAGCTATCATTTGATATTAAACTAAACAAACCTGCTAAACCAGGAGATATCCTATTTGAATCAGATGCTGACTATGGAACACATGATATCAGAATCATGGAAGATGGTAAGTTAGGATTCACAAGAGAACTTTATAACTATTATTTTGACTATGAATTACCAGTAGGTAAGAAAGTCAATATCGCAATCACTACAGCTCAACAGAAGACAAGTCTTTATGTTAATGGTGAATATGTATGTGATGCAAAAGGTAAGTTTATTCACAATGATATGGTGAAGAAAGACAATATCACTCATTCAACATTCGCCTTACCATTAGAAAGAATTGGTTCTAAGACAGAAACAGTTTCTGCAGTAATTGATAACGTAGTAGTCACTGAAAAAGCACCAGAAGTAGATCTTTATAATAAAGCTTCTTGGACTGGTAAAGCTGAATCAGAAACACCAACATCTCATGGTGGTCAGAATGAAGGTATTATCGGTATGGCATTTGATAATAAACCTTCTACAATCTGGCATTCAGACTGGTCACAAGCTACAAAAGATAAGGTTCCAACAACATCTGGTGCTCCAGGTACAGGTAAGGGTGCTGATGGAAGTATTTGGACAGAAATTTCATTTGATAAAGCTTATGAAATCAATCAGGTATCATTCACACCACGTCAGGATTCTAACAGTGGCCAGGTGACTAAAGCTTCACTTTATATCCAGACTGAAAAGAATGGTGAATGGGTAGAAGTTGCGAAAGATCAGACATTTGATGCTAACAAGTCAGAAAAAACATTTACTTTTGATACACAGAATGTATATGGATTCAAGTTTGTAGCATCTGAATCAAATGATGGATGGGTAGCTATCTCTGAATTCAATATTGCGAATAAAGATGTAACTAATAACACTTATACTGTTTATGTAGAAGCAGAAAAAGGTGGTAAAGTAAGTGGTGGTCAGGAAGTTAAAGCAGGTAAGTCTGTAACTATTACTGCAACACCTAATAGAGGTTATGTATTTAAAGGATGGTATCGTCCTAATGGTGAAAAAGTATCTGATAAAGCAGAATATACATTCAACGTTAAGGGTAATACAGCTTTAATTGCGAAGTTTGAAAAGTCTTCTGAAGCAGATGTAAAGATTAAAGATGTTCAGAAGCTAGATGATCTCACTGTAGTAAAAGGTACAACACTAGATGCATTAAATTTACCAAACAAAGTATCTATTACATTAGAAAATAATGAAACAGAAGAAGTAGACGTAACATGGAATAAAGCATCTTATAAGGCTAATGAATGTGGTACATATGTATTAGAAGGTACTCTTACATTACCAGAAGGCGTTGTAAACCCAGATGGCTTGAAAGTAGTTGTAAAAGTAACTGTTGAAAATAAGAAGTATACAGTTGCAGTAGAAAGTGATCAGAACATGGGTACTGTCAAAATGGATAAAGAAGATGGTATTTATGAAGAAGGTTCAAATGTGACTGTAACAGCAAAAGCAAACAAAGGTTATGAATTTGTGAACTGGACAGATGAAAATGGAAGAGAAGTAAGTACTTCTAACCCATATACATTTGAAGCAACTACAAACACTACTCTAAAAGCAAACTTCAAGAAGGTAGAAGTTACTCCAGCTAAACCATCATCACAGGATATCCTAGATGACTTACTTGCAAGTAATAAAGTACAGTCAGTTGTTTCTAAAGGACAGACACAGTTTGTACTTCCTGAAGTACCAGAAGGCTATAGTATTACTATTACTAAGGTAAGTCCTGAAGGTATTATCTCATTAGATGGTAAAGTAACAACTCCTAAGAAGGATACAGATGTGATTGTTACTATCACTGTAACTGATGCAGAAGGAAAGACTGCAAGTCATGACTTTACTGTAAAAGTAATTGGACTTAATGAAGTAGATAAGGAAACTCCAAAAGATCCTGAAACAGGAAAAGACACACCTAAAGATCCTACTCAGGATAAGAAACCAGCTAAGACAGGTGATGCAACATCAATTGCAAGCTGGATTTCTATGATGACAGTAGCAGGTGCTATGTTACTCAAGAGAAAGAAAAGATCATAATACTTAATTGGTCTGAGAGATAGCGAAAGCTATCTCTTTTTATATATATCGGGTGTTATTTGTACAAAATGAGCTTATAATATTTATAGATATACAGCGGGAGGGATAATAAGTGAAATATTATATTGAATGTATGAAAATTGAAGATGTCTTTGACTTTCCTAAAAAGTTAGAGGCATTAAATTCAAATGATGATGTAGTGTTCAATTTTTCTCATATGGGACGCATAGAACCTTTAGGAATGCTAGCTATAGGATCTATGATACATAAATATATTGAAAAATATCCTGATGTCACATTTGATTTTACAGGAACAGAAAATAAATCTTACGCATGTACAATGGGGTTATTTAAGTATTTATCACCCAAATCAGATATTGGTAAATTACCTGGAGAAGCAAAAGGAAGTATCAATTACATACCTATAACGCCAATTGTATTTAATGAATTAAGGGATGATAACTATACTGTTGTAGGTGATTTGATAGAAAAAGAATCTGGACGTCTTGCAAAAGTTATAAGTAGAGAGAATACAGAATTACATAAGCTGCTCACTTATTTGATTAGAGAAATACTTCGTAACACATATGAACATGCTGAAGCTGATAGATCATGGATCTGTGGTCAATATTGGCCTTCATATGATAAAGCAGAAATTGGAATTATAGATGAAGGAATAGGGATATTTGAAAGCTTAACGCAGAACCTAGCACATAAAAAATATATCACTGATAATAAAACAGCATTACAATGGGCTTTAAAAGCAGGAATTTCAGAATCATTCAGACCATCAAAAAAAGATGGTGGTGATGACAAATGGGCAAATTCAGGATATGGATTATATATGGCCAGTGAAATATGTAAATATTTACATGGTAGCTTTTTACTTATGAGCTATGGTAATTATATTCTGGTAAAAGATAACAAGACTGCTATTGGAGAAACTTTATTTGAAGGTACAGCTATACGTATGGTTATTCCTACTGATAATATTAAGAATGCGAAAGATATTATTGGGCATATAGCGAATAAAGGTGAGAGTGAATCAAAGAAAATCAAGAATGCATTTAAAAAAGCGTCTGTGCCATCAAGAGGATTAATGGACGAGCTCAAAATTAATTTATGATAAAGCAGTACAGTTTATAGGGGGGTGCCTTTGCACTGTACTTTTTTATGGACCATAATAAAATATTTTTTTATTCGTTGTATATAAAACAAAAGGCTGTAGCGAATCTAATCGCTGCAGCCTATTCTTCTAACAACCAATCTATGAGATTAATTACCTTAATACCATCATAATTTCCAAGTGTATATCTATCTAAAGTAAGGAATATTTTCTCATAATCATCTTCTATTAGTTTTAGAGGACGAATCTCTCTGTTAAAAGTATTCTCATTCACAAGTGATGCAGTAACCTGTATATAAGTATAGACATCATTTCTTTTCGCAATGAAATCAACCTCTGCAAGTCCACTTCGTCCAATATTTACAATATATCTTCTTCTTAGAAGTTCTAGATAAACAATGTTTTCAATCGTGAATCCTAAATCATAAGATTGCTTTGGAAGAATATAATTACGAATTCCTGAATCTACAATATAATACTTCTTATTGGACTTTAATACTTCCTTGCCTGATATATCCATCACTTCAACAGGATAATAAAGGTATGACTCACACAAAGCTTCCATATCTTTCACAATCACAGTATTATTTATTCCTTCTAGATACAGATCAATTTGTTCTTTATCTAGTTGTATTTGATTAATATAGGGGAAACCACCAGTTTTCATATATTTCTGAAAAGCTTCTTTTTTATCAGTTCCAGGTTTATATACTTCTTTAAATGATAAAGGAAGAACATGTATTTCTATATATTGACTATTTAAATGTGTGATTGGATGCTTGGTGGATCTTACAATATAGATATCAATATTCTCTTTTACATAAAGGCTATCTACAACTTTTTCATAACAAGGAACATTCTGTATTTCATCTAAGAAAACATAAATCATCTTGTTTTCTACTAATCTATCTTTGATATATAGATAGAGTTTATGATAATCTAGTAACTCTTCATACTCTAGGTCATCAAAGTTAATAGAAATGATTTGTGATTGATCAACACCGCTATTTAATAAATACTCTTGATACATTTTTAATATCGTAGTTTTTCCACAATGTTTAACTCCATTTACCAATTTTATTATGTCTAGGTCTTTCCACGATACTAATTGATTTAAATATGCTCTTCTTTCCATCATGATATTCACCTCTATTCTGTTTGAATTATATCATAATATTTTCTTAGGTTTGATTTATGAATACAAATTCACAGAGTTACATTGGTGTTCAAATTTGAGAACACCTTATGTTTGATTCCTGTTTACAGAATGTTGCCAATAAGAGAAAATAAAAAAGAATAAGGAGATACACCAATGAAAGAAAAGAAAACATTAGAAGAACTTATACAAGATTATAATGAGTGTAAAGAAATATTTGGTGATGCTGATTTTACCAGTATTATGATAGCAAGTTCAATTTGTGATACATATAGTGAAAGAAAAGAATACGATAAGGCATCGGAGTATGCCAAAAGAAATTATGAAGCGAGTTTAAGAGAATACGGTGTTGATGAAATTACGACATTTGATTTACTGGCTAAACTTATAAAATGTTATGAAAAAGCAGAAGATAGGGAATCTATTGAATCTGTTGTTGATGAATATTATAGAATTCGAGAAGAGACTCTAGAAATTGAAATACCAGATTCAACGGATGATGATATTCTATTCTAACACTCGTTAGTGTTAAATGAGCGTTAGAAAGTTAAAAACCGCATAACTAAGCCAAAAAATTAATATAATAATGAGCGTTAAAACGTATTAAATGAGCGTTAGAATAATATATACTATTTCTTTTCAAGTGTTACTTCCTTGAAATTCAAGTATAGCCTTAATAGAATTAAATAAGAATATAAATAAAGGAGTTAGTAAAGATGCTAAGAAAAGATTTCTTATGGGGTGGTGCAGTGACTGCCCATCAAAGTGAAGGTGGATATACTGAAGGGGGGAAAGTTCCTGCAGTATGTGACTTGACAGTTACTGGTAAGTTCTCAGACTTTAAAAATGGTATTGATGCTTATCATAGATACAAAGAAGACTTTGATTTATATAAAGAGTTAGGATTTAATGCATACCGTTTCTCTTTAGACTGGTCTAGACTTATGAGTGATGAGAATACATATAATGAAGAAGGTTTTGCTTTCTATGATGAATTCATAGATGAATTACTAAAGAGGGGTATAGAACCTATTCCTACACTCTATCACTTTGAAATGCCTGTATTCTTATATGAGAAATACAATGGTTTTGCGAGTAGAAAGGTTGTTGATCTATTTGTAGAATTATGCAAGAAGATTGTAGACCGTTATTGTGATAAAGTAAAATACTGGATTATCTTCAATGAACAGAATGGAATACTACAGAAAGGACCAAAGATGTTCTTTGGTGCTGTTTATCCTGAAGGAGAAAACCCTATTATTTTAGATCATCAAATTATGCATAACACTTTAATCGCGCATAGTTTGATTAACGAATACATCCATCAAAAAGGAGGCTATGTTTTAGGTATGGCCACTATTGTACAAAGTTATCCTGAAACATGTCATCCATTAGATACATTAGAATCTATGAAAGCTCAGAGTGAAGCATTTGTATTCCTAGATGTCTTTGCGAGAGGACATTACAACAGCTATTTCCTAGCAAATATGAAACTAGAAGGTACAATGCCAGTCATAGAAGAAGGAGACTTTGAAATACTTAAGAAGGGTAAGACAGATGCTCTTGCGATAAGCTATTATATGTCTACTATTAGCCATTATGGTGAAGATAGTTTGACTAATGTAGAAGATGTAGTTATTAAGAAGAACCCTTATTTAGAAATGTCTGAATTTGGCTGGACAATAGATCCTATTGGTTTACGTATTACTTTAAGACAACTCTATGACAGATATGAAATGCCTATCTATATTGTAGAAAATGGTTATGGATGTGATGATCAGTTAGTAGATGGTGTTATTAATGATGATTATCGTGTTGATTATATGAGAAAACATATTGAATAGATGAAGAAAGCTGTAGAAGAAGGTGTAGATTGCAGAGGATACTTGTCTTGGGGTCCTATTGATATCTTAAGCAGTCGTGCACAGATGAAGAAGAGATATGGTTTTGTCTATGTGAATAGAGATAATGATGACTTAAAGGATATGAGAAGAATTAAGAAGAAGTCATTTGAATGGTATAAGAATGTAATAAGTAGTAATGGGGAAGTGTTGTAAGGAGGAGTGATCCTCTTTTTTTTAATCGGAAATAAGTTAAAAATCAATTATTCACTTAAAATTTAGAGAAAAACAAGAAATTCTTTTGAATAATATAGTAGAGATAGAACATTATTTGTTTTCGGAAACAATTAAAGGAATAGTTACTTTCACAATGGCAAGAGAAATATTGAGAGAAGGAGGTTATTCGTTGATTAATGAAATAGAAAATCGTTTCAATAAAGAAATAGTAAGTACTCTTATACGTTTTTTTAAGAATAGTCAGTTAAATAAGAAAGGTGGTGTTTTATTCTTTTCTACTTATTATCTAGAACTTATGGATGAATATGACCGTAACGATAGCATATTTATTACAAGAAATAGTAATGGTATTACTGTAGAAAATCTTTGTGATATTTTGAAAAGAAATGATATTAAGAAGAGTGAAGCTTATGAGAGTGGATATCTTCAAAGAACTACACCATCTTATAAGTCTTATATGAAGTTGAAGAAGAGTATGAGTGAATAACTGATTGAAAATATGAGGAGGTTAATAGTATTGAAATCTAAGTACTCTATAGATGAGCAATTGAAAAATCTCGAAGACAAGAATGTTCAATTCAATATTATGAGTAAAGAAGAAGCACGAGAGTATCTACAAAATAATACGTACTATTTTAAGTTAAAATCTTATGAGAAATCATTTGAATACAACGTGTCAAAGAATCAATATATTAATCTTGAATTTGCATATCTAGTGGAATTATCTAAGCTAGATATGTACTTAAGAGAATTGATTATTAGAATATCATTGCATACAGAACATTTCTTAAAGGTTAAATTAATTGGTGATCTTACCAAGAATGAAAAAGAAGATGGCTATCATGTTGTACGAGAACTGTTTTCTAAATATCCTTTTATGCTAGACCATATCAATCAAAAGAAATATAATTCAGCATGTGCAGATTTGATTCATAAATATGAAAATAATTGGGCTGCTTGGAATTTGATTGAAGTTATATCATTTGGTGACTTTATTAGGTTATATGAATTTTATTATTCATTATATCCAGAACAGGGTAATGCGATTGTCAGTGATCTTATATGGTCCCTGAAATTTATTAGGAATGCATCGGCGCATAATAACTGTTTGTTGAATACTTTAAGAAAACCTTATGCATATACACATTTATATGATAAAAAGAAAAAGGCCATTATAGTTAATAAAAGTCTTATTTCATTATTAGCATCGGTTCCATCTATCACAAAAAAGAACAGAAAGAAAAAGATGACTAATCCTGTTATTCATGATTTTGTGGCAAGTTTATTCTTGTTTGATGAAATATGTACAAGTCAAGTATTCAAGAAGAAGATATTTGCTGAACTTAAAGATTTTATAGAGGGAAGATTGATTAAAAATAAAGAATATTTCAGTAGTGATAATGTTTTTACCACAATTTATGATTTTGTTAAAAATATAGTTGACTATTTATTTGAAAATAGCCTATAATACATATAGGAACAAAAACATTTATGTTTTATGTAGCCCGACGCCTGCGTTGGGCTACTTTTTTTATCTGAAATTGTCAGAAAGCTATTATCTCTATATAAAGTGGATGTGCCTATAAGAATAAGAGTATCCTAGAATGTGTAGAAACATAAATATCATGCTTCAAATACGAGGTAATTCTGAGTGGGTTGTCATAAATGTTATTGACTATTTATATGAAAAGAATCTATAATACTGGAAGGACAAAAACATTTTGTTTTATGTGATGCAGCGCCTGCGTTGCGTCACTTTTTTATTTTATTTCATCTCACAGTACATAAACTGTGAGTTTTTTTATTTATACCTCAAACTTGGCATGTGCATTGCAGTATATATAAGTGAATAAACAATGGAGGTATTCTATGTACGATGTAACAGCAACAGGTGAACTATTAATAGACTTCACTAGAAATGGCTTAAGTAAACAAAACAATCGTGTTTATGAAGCCAATCCAGGAGGTGCACCATGTAATGTACTTGCTATGCTTGGAAAATTAGGTTATAAAACTGCTTTTATTGGTAAAGTAGGAGATGATGAGTTTGGCAAACTATTAAAGAATACAATCTCAGAACAGAAGATTGATTCTACAGGACTTGTAATGGATCCAGATGCTAAAACAACACTTGCTTTTGTAGATAATGATGAAACAGGAGACCGTAGCTTCTCTTTCTATAGAAAGCCAGGCGCAGATATGATGCTTAGGGAAGACGAAGTAAATTATGAATTAATTGATAACTGCCGTATCTTTCACTTTGGCTCTTTGTCTATGACGGATGAGCCAGTAAGATCTGCTACTTATGCGATGGTTGATTATGCAAAAAAGAAAAATAAGATTATTTCTTTTGACCCTAACTTAAGACCACCTTTATGGAAAAGTGAAGATCTTGCAGCTAAACAGATCTGGTATGGTATTGAACAATGCGATATCTTAAAGATTGCGGATAATGAGATTGAATGGCTTACAGGTACTGATGATTATGATAAGGGAATTGACATCATTAGACAAAGAACACATGCAAAACTCATCAATGTCACACTTGGACCAAATGGTAGTATCGCTTACTATGGTGATTTAAAAGTATTTATGGAGCCTTATTTAAATAAGGATACGATTGAAACAACAGGTGCAGGTGATACATTTGGAGCCTGTGCACTTCATGCAGTACTTAAGCATGGCTTGGACAATGTGACTGAAGAAGATTTAAAAGAAATACTTCAGTTTGCGAATGCAGCAGCTTCTTTGATTACAACTAAGAAGGGTGCATTAAGAGTAATGCCAGAAGAAAAAGAAATAAAAGAATTAATAAATACATACTAAAAGTTGGCACGTCAATTGCAGTATATATAAGTGAAAAGAAAAAAGAAAGGAGAGAATATAAAACAGAAAACTTAAAAGTTGGCATGACAATTGCAACTTATATAAGTGTAAGGGGGGATATGAAAATGAGACATATTTTAATAGCCACACATGGCTTGCTTGCTTCAGGTGCAAGATCAACAATGGAATTCTTAATCGGTAATGTAGATAACGTAGACTATATTACAGCTTATGTAGATGGACAGAAACCTATCAATGAGCAGATTGAAGAATATTTTGCAAAGATTCCACAGGAAGACGAAGTAGTTATCTTTACTGATATTAAGGGTGGAAGTGTAAATCAGAAGATGATTCCATATTGTGTAAGGGAAAACACTTTCTTGGTATCAGGATTCAATTTAGCTGTTCTTATTGAAGTCACTATGACTCCAGAAAAACTTACTAACGAGTTCTTAAAGGCTAAGATTGAAGAAGCTAGAGAACAGTTATGCTTAGTAGAAATTGAAAAAAACAACACAGAAGAAAACGATGACGATTTTCTTCTATAAGAAAGAGAGGAAAAGAAAATGATTGTTTGTTTAAGAGTTGACGAAAGATTAATTCATGGACAGGTTGCTATGACTTGGACAAAGGAACTAAAACTTCATGGTTTAGTTGTTGCAAGTGATGAAGCAGCATCAAACGAATTACAGAAGATGTCATTAAAGATGGCAGTGCCAGAAGGTATTAAATGTATTATTAAATCAGTAGAAGGCGTTTCATCAATCTTAGATGATCCTAGATCAGAAAAGATGCGCTTAATGGTTCTTGTGCCAACAGTACGTGATGCTGTTACTTTATGTAAGAAATACAAGAATATTGAAAGGGTTAACTTAGGTAACGCTGGAAAGATGACTTCAGGTGAAAAGATTACTTTAACTAAGGAAGTTATGCTTACAAAAGAAGAATTAGAAGCATTAAAAGAATTAGTTGAATTATATCCAGATACATTTTTCCAGGGTACACCTTCAATGGAAAAGAAACTTGCTACAAACGTATTAAAAAATTTATAAGAGATAGGAGAGAGTTATTATGTTAAACGCATTTTTCGTCGCATTGGCAGTATTCGTAGGCGTTGGAGGACACGAATTATTCGGTATGGTCATGTTAAGTAGACCAATCGTTGTTGCACCTCTTACTGGTTTATTGCTAGGAGATGTTCAGACAGGTTTATTAGTTGGAGCATCTTTAGAATCAATCTTTATGGGAGTTGTCAATGTAGGTATTTCAAGTACTGCTGAGCCAGCTCTAGCTGCAGGTCTTGCTACAGCCTTCACAATTCAGATGGGTGGAAATGTTGGTACTATTATTCCAATCGTATTCCCACTTGCTGTATTAGGTCTTCAGTTCATGAACTTTATTTTCTCATTCGTTATTGGTCCATTCGCACCAAAATTTGAACAGCTAGCTTTAGAAGGTAAAGATAAATCAATCACAGCCCTTCACTTTGGTTTATGGGTATTACACTATGGTTTATATGCTTTAATTCCATTCTTTGCTGTATGGTTAGGATCTGATGTAGTGCAGACAATCTTACAGTCAATTCCTAAGGTAATCATGAATGGTTTAACAGTTGCTGGTAACATGCTTCCTGCTGTAGGTATGGCTATGTTAATGCAGATGTTATGGGATAAGAAAACTGGTATTTACTATATTCTTGGATTTGTTGCAGTGGCTTATTTAAAATTACCACTCATCGCTATCGCAGTATTAGGTGTTGTTATCGCATTAGTAACAGCACAGCGTGATATGCAGTTAAAAGATATGATGGCTAAACCAGCTGTTGCAAGTGCATCAGCTAATGACAGTGAAGAGGAGGACTTTTTTGCATGAAACTAATGAATAACATTGATAAAGAAGAAAAGAAATTAATCAGAAAGATGTTCTGGAGATCAGGTGCTATGTATGCATCTGTTAACCCAGTTACTATGGGTGGTGCAGGTTTCTGTTATGCTATGATTCCATTCATCAACCATTTCTATAAGAATGATGAAAAGAAAAGACGTGAAGCTCTTGCAAGACATGTCTCTTACTTCAGTACTACAGTACCTCTTGCATCATTTGTAATGGGTATTGCTGGCTCAATGGAAAAAGAAAACAGTGAAAAACCAGACTTTGATGCTAATGCAATTGGTTCTATTAAAACAAGTTTAATGGGTCCTTTAGCTGGTATTGGTGACTCATTATTCTGGGGTGTATGGAGAGTAGTTTGTGCAGGTCTTGCTATTGGTTTTGCTAATGCTGGTAACATCCTTGCTCCAATTATCTTCTTAGTATTATTTAACGTACCAAACTTCCTATGCAGATACTATGGTGCATGTTTAGGATACTCTTTAGGTGCTAAGTATATTGAAAAATTATATGCTAATGGCATGATTGAAATCCTTACAAAGGCAGCTGGTATTGTTGGTTTAATCATGGTAGGTGCTATGACAAGCAATACTGTTATCTTTAAAACAGTTCTTGAATTCAAGATGAAGGGACAGTCTTTAATGAATGTTCAATCAGCTCTTGATAGTATCTTTAAAGGTATCGTTCCATTATTAATGACATTTGGCTGCTATAAGCTATTAAACAAGAAAGTCAACGTTATCGCTATTATCTTTGGTATCGTTGCATTAGGAATCGTTTTATCACTATTAGGTATTTGCTAATAAATACCGCAGGAGGTCGCTTTGAATACAATGAAATGTAATCCATTCTATATGCTAAGAATCAAGAATGGAATCTATAGTACAGACAACACAATCAGTTATTATCGCAATAAGCTTCCAGATGATACATTCTCATTTGATTCGTCCAATCAAAAAGTTCAAGCCAACATTGATGAATTTGGAACTATTTCCAACCTTACCTTCTTTCATCACAATTACCTTATGGAAAGCAAACCAGGTGTATGGGTAGGAAAAGACTTTGTCCAGGAACATGATCTTTCTGTCTCTATCACATGGAATGGTAAAAGAACTGAATTAAAATCTGATAGTGTAGATGTCGTATCTGATCTTGCAGATAATCTTTTTCCAAGAAGTATTCATCATTTTACCTGGGGAACAGTCAGCTTAATTGCTTGTGCACCTATTACTCATGATGGAGAAAGATTAAGTAGTTTGATGTATGCTATTATCGTTGAGAACCAAAGCGATACAGAAGGAGAAGGTGTCTTAGAACTTCCTTCTCTTTATAAAAAGAAATACTCTGATACAAGAAATGTATTAATAGAATGCCGTGAGACACAATCTCACAACTGTATTTCATTTACTTTACCACCTCATTCTCAAAAAGAATTCATGATTGCTTTCACTGATCCTAATGCATATCAGGATACACAGAAGCTGTTTAGTAGAAGTATTGATGAATGGCTCAAAGAAACACGTCAGTATTATAAACAATGCATAGGTACAGTCCATTTTGATGATGACCCAATGGCGGGCTACTTAATTGAAAGAGCTTATCAACAGGCGTCCGGTGCTTTCGCCATGAATGGGTATAATCAAATACTCGGTTCAAATTGGGGCACTTACCCCGTTACTCCTCATATATGGAATAAAGATATGTATTATTCCAGCCTACCTTATACAATGACTGAACCAAACCTATGTAAAAAAACAATAAAATGGTTTGCCCAATATGGTATCAAATACCCAGGTACTAAATTTGAAGGTGGCATCTTCCATTCATTAAGTAATTCTCTATCAGTGATTCTTCTTTCTGGTGCATATTATGATTATTTTGTTGATAAACATTTCTTTTTAGATAACGAAGATCTCTATAGACAGATGAAGGAAATCCTGAATGAAGTCATTACTTCTAGAAATCCAGATGAACCACATTTGTACCACAGTATATGGATTTCAGATGCCTACTCCCTTGGCACATATCATACAGGATCAAACATCTGTGTATATCGTGCATGTCGTTCCCTATCAAGACTTGCACTTGAAATCTTTGATGAGAAAGAATATGCGATTGAATTAGAAAATGAAGCCAATGCAATCAAGAATGATATAGAAAAATATATGACTGTAGAATCAAATGGTCATCGTATTTTCCTAGAAGGTATTGCGTCACTTGATCCACATACAAAAGAATATATGTCTGATGAATGTTATCGTAAAGAGATGCTTGATCAAGGACTTCAGTTCTTAACTGATGTGGATTATGACGGTACTATTACATTAAGAATGCATGATGGTGAAGAATCAGACACTACATTATTGAATTATTATGGCTATGAAGCAGGAGACAGAACAACGCATTATGGACAATTTAGTTCAAGTGATGAGAATCCTACTTATAGTTGTCTGAGCAGAGGAATTAAGTGGGGAAATCAATCTGGAGCCACTTTTCCTGGATATATTTCAATATTGAATGGTGCTGATAATGTAGAAAACTGGAGTGGAGAACACGGCAGATTTAAAGAATTAGAAAGATTAGCTGATCTAGATGGCAGCTGGTGGTGGTGGCCTTATAAAGTAGGGGCACCTACTGGAGATGTCACACGAATGAACAGCTGTGGTAAATGCGGATGGTCATCAGGGATCTTCTATGTCTTATTCATTACTGAATTCTTAGGAATCAACTATGATGCACCAAACAAACATCTAACTATTCATCCTAAAGAATTTGTTGGAAACTTCTTCTGGAAAGATTTCCATATCGGTGAATCAAAATTTGATATTAAGGTATATGATCAGTGTATTCGTATTACCAATAAAAATAAGTATTCAATTACTGTGAATCAACATGCAGTAGAGGAAGGAGAAGATTATGAATTTACTAAGTAATATCATGACTTATAAAGGAGAACGTTCTAGAGCTGTATCACCAGAAAACCCAACTGGTGAAAAAGGCAAAGCATGTATGGAAGCAAGTGCCCTAGGTCCATCAAGAAAAGGACGTGGAAGCATTAAGTTACCTATGGGTGAAGAAACAGTCATTGCGGATATTAAAGGTCCAGGTATCATTAGACATATGTGGATGACAATCCGTGAAAACACTGAAAAAGGCAGCTTCGTCATGAGAGATGTTGTCTTAAGAATCTATTGGGATGGTAGTGATACACCTGCAGTAGAAGCTCCTATTGGTGATTTCTTCTGTAATGGTTTTGGTGAAAGATGTGATGTCGCTTCTTTACCAATCGTAGTTAATCCTACTGGAGGAATGAACAGCTACTTTGAAATGCCATTCGCAAAAAGAGCAGTCATTACAATGACAAATGAACATCCAAAAGATATTACATCTTTCTTCTATACAATCAATTATGCTGAAGTAGATGCCTTACCTGAAAACTGTTTATACTTCCATGCTTACTGGCGTAGAGAACGTCAGACTGAGCTTGCAAAAGACTATGTCATTTTAGATGATGTGAAAGGTAAAGGCTACTATGTAGGTACTTACCTTGGTTTAACTGCACTTGAAAGATATTGGTGGGGTGAAGGAGAATTTAAGTTCTATCTTGATGGTGATGAAGACTATCCAACAGTTTCATCAACAGGCTCAGAAGACTACTTTGGTGGTGCCTGGGCATTCCATCAGAAAGATGAATTAGGAAGACCTTCAGTTAAACCATATTCTAACTTATTCTTAGGTTATCCATTCTATTCAACAAAGGACAAGACAAGAGAAAGATTTGAAACAGGTAAGTTGAATGCTGTTCATGCTTTTGGTAATGACAGCCTTCCTCGCCATGGCTTATACAGATTCCATATTTTAGATCCGATTGCCTTTGATGAAGACATCAAAGTCACATTACAACAGATTGGTAACGATGATCTTTCATTATATGAAAGACAAGATGATGTTTGTACAGTCGCTTATTGGTATTGTGATCATAAAGAAGGATTCGATAAAGAATTCCCAAATAGAAGAGCAAGACTCCCAAGATAGTCAGACAGGAAGATATCCCTATATCTTCCTTTTCATGCGTGTTGGCATTAAATTGTTTTCTAACAGCTTTCAAGTTATAATTAATTAAGAGCAAGGAGGTATCATGATGGATGTAAAAGATAAGGTTTATATATCACTTCAAGAATGCTTAAATGAGTCTGAAAAGATCCCTACATCTCAGATTGCAGACAATCTACATTTAAGCAGACAGATTGTGACACATTATTTAAATCAGCTTTTTGATAAGGAAAAAGTAAAGAAAACAGATACAAGACCGACTTACTGGTATATTGAAAAAGAAGAACAGAGTGCATCTGTTGAAGAAGAGTTAGATTCAGCAGTATTTGATTCTATGATTGGTGCAACAGGAAGTCATAAGAAAATAGTAGAAATGTGTAAAGCATCTGTTTCTTATCCACCTCATGGTCTTCCGATTCTTATTATTGGTGAAAGTGGTGTAGGTAAAAGCTATATCGCAAAGCTTATCTATAATCATGCATTACAGACAGGGAACATTGATAAAAAAGCACCTTTTGTTGTATTGAACTGTGCAGATTATGCAAATAACCCTGAACTTCTTTCAGCTACATTACTTGGTTATAAGAAAGGAAGCTTTACAGGGGCAGATTCTGATAAGACAGGGTTACTTCAGGAAGCAGATGGTGGTTATCTTTTCTTAGATGAAGTACATCGTTTATCATTTGAAAATCAGGAAAAGTTATTTGTATTTATGGATACAGGTAAATATCGACCTCTTGGTGATTCTAAATGGAGACATTCAAATGTGAGATTCATATTTGCGACAACAGAAAACCCACAAGAAGTCTTATTAGAAACATTCAGAAGAAGAATTACATTACAGATTAGTATTCCTAACATTACTGAACGTCCTTTACAGGAACGCATAGAACTCATAGAAACATTCTATAAAGAAGAAGCAGAAAAGATTAAAAAGAACCTCACTATTTCTAGTGGTGCTGTTAAGATGCTTTGTTTCTCTAAGTTTCCTGGTAATATTGGGAGATTAAGAAATTTAATTCAGGTTAGCTGTGCAGAAGCTTATTTCAAACATGGTAAGGAAGACAATCTTCTTATTTCTGAAGCAGAGCTTATTCATGCAGGGGGAGATATACCTGTCAATACAACAGAATTTCAGACTGAACGTAATATGGAAATATCCATTATATGGAATCAGCCCAAAGAGTATATTCATCAGGAGTATTATGATGAATATCATATTGAAATCATCAATCTCTTTCATAAGATAGAGACTGCATCATGGAGCCAGATTGACCAGCTTTATTTGAATTTCCGCGCAATTTTAAGAAAGATTAGTCCTACGCATAACAACTTAACAGAACAGCGTTTCTTTACACAGATTTGTAAAGATATGTTGATTCGATATGGTGTAAAGATGAATGATTCTTGTGGTAAAGAATTATATATTCTTTATACAACATTTAATCAAATGCGAATTGATAAGGAACAGGAATGGAAACTTAAAGCATATTTTGAACAATCATGCCCTAGAGCTTTCTATGTTGCAAATCGCATCATTATTGAATTAAAGAAGTATGAATTACAATTAGAAGATAATCTTGCTTTCTTATTTGCGCTAGCTATTCATGAATATATCAGTGAATCTCTTGAATTAAATGGGCTCATTGCAGCACATGGTGATACAACAGCATCTAGTATTGCAAAGGTTGTTAATCAGGCGTGTGGTACCTTTATTATGGAAGGTATTGATATGCCTATGGATACAACACTTGATCAGACTGTAGAAAAAGTACAGAACTATCTCCTGCATTCTGCTAAGGGTAAAGGATTAATCTTACTTGTAGATACAGGATCATTAAGCAGTATGTATTCAAAGATAAAGAATTACTTATCCGCTGATTTATTGATTATTAATAATGTTTCTACTGCTATTGCATTAGATGTTGGTTTAAAGATGCTAGGTCATGGCTCTTTTGAACAAATTGTAGAAAGCACAAAAAAGATTAACAGTTTTGATGTACAGTTCTTTGAAGGATTATCTAAGAATAAGAATATTCTTATTTCATGTATGTCCGGTGTAGGTATTGCGGAAAAGATACAGGAAATCATGAAGAAAACATTAGGTGACTGTGGCCTTGATTTTGTGACAATGGAATATAAGAAACTTTTAGATTTACTCAATGAAGATGAATCTAAGAATTTTGATCAGACTCTTATGATATTGACAACATCTCCTCTTCATGATGGTATTTCAACACCTTGGCTGAGTGTTTATGATATATTAGATGGCCATGGTGAAGAAAACCTATGGAATGCATTAAGAAGTGTAGTTACACCAGAACAATTTGAAGCATTAAAGAATGAATTTGTAAGATTCTTTACAATCGAAGGTATTGTCAGCAGATTGCAGTTCCTCAATCCTACAGTTGTTATTCAGGATGTAGAAATGATTCTTCATCGTTATCAGGATTACTATAAGATGGAGATGTCAGGTCATATAAGATTGAATCTTTATATGCATATCGCATTTATGTTTGAACGATTAATGACTGCAGATGATACGGATGATGAAGAAGAACCTACAGATTTAGCACAGAAAGAGTTTTATCGTATATCAAAAATTGTTTTCCAGGATGTAGAAAAGAAATATCGTATTCATATAGATAATTATGAATTATCTATATTGTATGAATTGTTGAATAAGGTTATTAAGGAGCCAGTAGGCTTAGATGAAGCTTGAACTTAAACAAGGCCAAAAACATCAAATATATCAGAAACAGATTGAAAAAAATCAGATCTTACAGATGGACGTCCAACAACTTCTTGCCCACATAGAGAAGATTTCTTTTGAAAATCCATTAATAGATACTGATGATATGATAGAAAGTACTTCTGATATAGGAAAAGAATTTGATATCGATAGTCTTTCAAGAAAATCAGAACAGAGTTTAAAGGAAAACATTCACTGGCAATTAATAAACAAGGATATAGACAATAAAGAATTAGTAGAATCTCTTGTAGAGTTATTAGATGATAATGGATATCTACGTCTCTCAACTCAAGATATTTGTACTTGTCTAAAATGTGATGAGAAAGAGTATATAGAAGCTAAAAATGCATTATCCAAGCTAGAACCTCCTGGACTTGGCGCAGCCACTTTAAAAGAATGTCTTCTTCTTCAATTGGAGCGCCTCGAAGAAACAGAAGATATTTACAAGACAAAACAACTTATTGAAGAATGCTTAGAAGATCTTTCAAAAAGTCATTATCATGCTGTTTCTAAGAAACTCGGCATATCCCAAAACAAAGTAAGAGAACTTCTACAAATCATCCTGACATTAAATCCTCGTCCAGCCAGCAGCTTTAGTTCTTCTATTGAAGTCAATTATCCTGTACCAGATATAATAATCAAGGATAATGCTGTACAATTAAATCCAGTGATTTATAAGGATATAAACATCAATACAGGTTACTTGTCTCTTGAAGCAGAAAGTAAAGAAACTAAGAAATATATAGAATCTAAACTAAAACAAGTCTCATGGTTACAACAATGTCTCAGCCAAAGAAAGAATCTAATATATGATATTGCGGTCTTCTTGCTAGATTATCAACAAGATTTCTTTATGAATGGAGGGGCTTGCCATCCACTTCTACAAAAAGATTTAGCGATGTTACTTGGAGTACATGAATCTACAATCAGTAGAGCTGTTAAGGATAAATATATATATTGTGATAAAGGCTTTATTCTTCTGAGTGATCTCATTCCAAAGGGAACAGAAGATAACTCTGTTGATTCTATTAAAGAAACAATCAAAGAAGTTATCAATAATGAAGATAAAATAAAGCCTTTAAGTGATCAGAAAATCACCACTCTCTTAAAAGATAATGGTATTGAAATATCTAGAAGAACAGTAGCCAAATATCGATCAGAATTAAATATTCCAGATGCATCTGGTAGAAAACATATAAAAAAGTAGAACTGTGTGTTCTACTTTTTTTAGCTATTCAGGATAATAATCGGTAGTTACTCTCTTTTTGATGATTTTCTATTATACTCATAGTACTATAATGATACGAAATAATAAAAATCATATCATAAAGGAGATAAGAACATGAAGCACACTTATTGTACAAACTGCAGAAAAGAAACAACCTACACATTGAAGAAACAGGAAATCAGAAAAGTTATTAAAGATAAGGAATATACTTTCTTGATTACTGTTGCAGTATGTAATGAATGTGGTGAAGAAATATCTCTACCTGGTTTGCTAGATTTAAATATTAAAGAAATAGATTCACAATATAGAGAAAAGGAAAATCTAATTACTATTGAAGATATCAACAAATTATTAAAGATATATGATATTGGGAAAGGACCTCTCGCATTAGTTCTTGGTTTTGGTGAAGTTACTATTAAAAGATATCTAGATGGGCAGGTGCCTTCTCTTGAGTATTCCAATATCATGAAAAAAGCTTTACTTTCTCCTGATTATTTCTATAAGAAATTAGAGGAAAATAAAAATAAGATTACTCCAGCTTCTTATAAGAAATCACAAGAAGCAGTGAGTAATCTACAAGAATTATTTGTATTATCAGATAAGATGAGACAGGTTATCGCATATTTATTTAAAGGATTAAATGAAGTTACACCATTAATGCTGCAAAAACTTCTTTATTTAATTCAGGGAACCTCTTATGCCTTATATGATCATCCTATGTTTATAGAACGTTCACAGGCTTGGGTTCATGGACCTGTCTATCCTGATGTTTATCATTTATTCAAGCAGTTCAGTTTTAATCCTATTGATGATGATCGATTTGTACTCTTTGAAGAATTAGAGAATACATTAAGTGAAGAAGAATGTCATGTGATTGATTTAGTTATTCATACATATGGTCTCTATAGCGCTAAAGTATTAGAAACAATCACTCATACACAGGATCCTTGGATATCAGCTAGAAAAGGCTATGAAGGAACTATTCCTTCTCATGAACCTATTATAGAAGAAAATATAAGAAACTATTTCCAAAAATTACATAAACAATATGACTTCTCTCATAGAGAAGGAATCAATCACTATATTCATAATATAATCATGTAATGACTATGTATCACTTATTCTATTTTCTATTATGTGAATAACTAAAAATCTATCATACAGATCTTAATAGAAACATACCAAGGGTCATAATTCTCTTTATAACATGAATACACTCTTGCATGAAGTATCTTACCTGCATCCATTAATCTACAAAAAATATCATTATCCCTCTTAGGAATATATCCAAGTTTTTCACCATCCATTGTAAGTACCTTAATCGCATTACTATCATGTTCATTATCTGCTTCTCTTTCTAATAGAAGAGGGTCATTCTTCTCTAGTCTTTTAAATACATCCTGATTATCTACATAACGTGTTCCTGCAATATCAGTTAAAGACAAAAAGATTTCGTTCATTAAAGGCATAACCACATTCTCTATCCCATTCATTTCTACTGCTTCTAAAATCATATCTTTCATATTATCCATAAATGCTTCCTCCTAACATGCATGCATAACTTTTTCATAACAGGAATATTGTTTATCTAAGTTATATTTATATAATTTGTATATCATGATTTTCTTTTCTAGATACTCTTTTGTTATTTTAGGATTTCTATTTTCAAAAGATTCTATTTCTTTCTTGAGTCTTTCTATTTGTGCTGAGAGGTAGGTATTATCTAAGTTTTTTCTAAAGGATTGTTTATCATAATCCACCAACATTTCTATATCTATTAAATCATTTAAATTATTATATCTATATGATTCAACTGCCCGCTCCCATAATGAATGTTGCGGATTAATTCTTTTAATAATTCTCTTGAATATCTTCTTTGCCCGCTTCATATCTTCATCACTTAGATGCTGTTTCATTATTTTCTTATGAGTTCTTAGTTCCTCTAATTCATGCATATAATCTTCCTTCACAGCATCCATATAGCCTTCTAACTCTTCTTTGTATATCTTGATATGATGATTTTTACATCGCTGACAATAGGCTATTCTCTTTTTGAGGAAGATACACTCAACCATTAATCCATAATATTCTTTATACAACTCTTTATACATTTGATAATAATTCTTTTTGTTCTCTTCAGTTTGATTCTTTAATTCATCACGTTTGATGATTAAACTTCTATAGAGATTGATGAAGTAGTTTGTTGTAGTAGACATAACGTATCTCCTCCTTAACTACATCATACAACTTTCATCAAAAAAATGTTTTGAGTAAGGCTCTCATAAAGTCTATTTAAAGGCGTTCAAATATTTTTTTGCGTAATGACTATGTATCACATATTAACTATCTTACTATGTGCACAAAAAAGACAGAGATCAACTCTCTGCCTACAATACTTTATTAATTGCTTCACTCACACTACTTACCACATCATTGACTTCTTCCTTTAAACTATCAGGAGAACTATGGAAAGTAAAACTATAATCACTTGCCTTAAACAAAGGTAAATCATTATAGGAATCACCAATACCAAGCATCTTATCCGCATTAAAATGTTTCTTAATAGCCTTTACACCTGTACCTTTAGAAATACCCTTTGATACAATATCAATTACATTCGTATTCTGATAACCAGATACCATAGGGTATCTATCATGGACATCTGATACAAATGTTGCTGCTTCTTCATTGGTATCAAACACTAAAGAAATACTATAGAACTTTGAATCCTTGATTTCTTCAAAATCCTTAATCATAGTAAAAGTAGGAAAATCAATAAAATCAGTAAAATAGAAATGAGATTCACTTTCTGTTTGTACAATAATGTTAGAGTAGTCTCTATAATGATTATATATATCCCTCACAAGTTCTTTATCTAAAAGGTGTTCCTCAATCACATGTCTATCCTTATCTAATAATAGTGCACCTGTACACATAATATAGAAATCAAAAGGAATACCCTCTACATCATATAAACAGCTCAGTGGTCTTCCTGTACAAACACCAAATAGATTCTCTTTTTGAAAAGCTGCAATGGCCTCTCTATCTGTTTCTATTACTTTTTTATTATGAACTAAAGTACCATCTAAATCAGTCGCAAATACCTTCATTCTTATATCCTCCTAGTACATCTATAATCAATTGATGATCTTCATCATGGGCAAGTCCTGATACAATCACACACCCACGTAACTCATCTTTTATAAAAAGTGGAAAACCTCCACCACATATCGCGATAGTAGAATCATTCTCATCATATACATGTCTTTCTTCTTGATCTAGAAACACATAATAAGTGCTATGTTGATACCTTTCCACTGTATTCTGCTTTCTATCTAACCATTCCACACCCTTTTTTCCAGGCATCAAATACTGGAACACAATATCTCCATCTAATACGATTCTAATACGTACTGGTTTACTTGTTTTCTTTACTATTTCATTCCCAATGCAATACGCATCTTCTGCATCAAAATGATCAAAACTTAATTCTTCCTCTAACTTTAATACATCTTCTTTATTCATGTTCATCACCTTATTCATTTCTAGCACAAATCATCTTACAATGAAACAGTTTTCATATGTATAGAAACAAATGTTCTTTTATTCTTACTTATTGATAGAATTGATTGAACTAAAAGTTCAATCATTCACCTGATGATAAATAATCGCATAAAGATTACTTAAGACATACTGAAAAGCTAATTGTGAATAGAATGTACTAATTCTATTCTCTTTCTCACAATCAGGAATCATAATTAAATCATCACAATAAGCCATTAATGAATTCTTCTTATTCGCAGTAATAAGTCCAATTCTCACATGATTCTTGCTCAATGTCTGTACACACTCTAGAAGTCTTTCCTGCCCTCTATAACTAATAATAAGTGCATAATCATCCTTGTTCATACGTTTAGAAATATGTCTCTCTTCTCCAAACTGTGTCGCAAGAGTAGGGAATATATTTACTTTTACAAGCTTATTCGTAAAGTTAATCACTGTAGTCTGTGTATCTCCATAACTAAACAAAAAGATACGTTTCTTATGAATAATCTCATCTGCCATAGACTTGAGTACATCTATGTCTAGACTAGAATATACTTGTTTAATACTCTCCTGATATAAAGAAAACATATTCTTCATAATCTCTTCAGTTGTTTCATTAAATTGAAAAGGTGTCGTATAATCCACACTCTCTACAATATACTTATTCGCTTCTCTCTCTTTAATTAAATCTACCTTTAAAGCCTTATATCCACTATAACCTGCTTTACGGCATAATCTAATAATAGTTGCATTAGAAGTATAAGTTTTTTTTGCTAAATCATTAATAGACAACTTTTCTAATAAATCTAAGTGATTCATTAAATAATCAATCACTTCTTTTTCAGTCTCTGTATATTTATTTTCCTGTGATATATCTAGTATCATGGGCTTCAACTCTCTTTCTATTTTAATTGAATTCTCTTTGATTAAAAGAGTAAACGATAACATATCTTTTATTCTTTTTCTATGATATCATGTATTAATCTTTTAGGGGGGAATAACATGAATCAGACACAAGATTTCACTAAGGGAGTTATCTGGAAACAGTTGCTTTTTTTCTTTTTTCCTATTCTTATAGGAAGTTTCTTTCAACAGTTATATAACACTGTTGATACAATCATTGTTGGAAGGGCAGTAGGCACAAGCGCACTTGCTGCAGTTGGTTCAACAGGAAACTTAACGAATTTAATCATTAACTTCTATGTAGGCTTATCTACAGGTGCTTCCGTAGTCATCGCACAATACTATGGTGCACAAAACAATAAGAAAATCCATCAGGCAGTACATACTTCTTATAGTCTTGCAATTGTCAGTGGCATACTCATGATGCTTTTTGGCTTATTTTTCTCTTATCAATGTCTAGATGCCATTGGTACACCACATGATATATTGAATGATGCCACTCTCTATATGCAGCTTTACTTCTTATGTATGATTCCAGGTGCAATCTACAACATCGGTGCAGGAATCTTAAGAGCAGTAGGGGATAGCAAAAGACCACTCTATTACTTAATTATATGTAGTATTGTGAATGTTGTATTCGACTTTATCTTTGTAGTCATCTTCCATCAAGGTATTGCTGGGGCAGCTATCGCAACAGTCATTGCACAATTTGTCTGTGCCATACTTGTTACTATTCAATTAATGCGTACAAATGAAGTCTACAAGCTTACATTATCAAAGATGAAATTTCATCTACCTGTACTAAAGAAGATTATTATGATTGGTGCCCCAGCTGGAATACAATCTACAATGTATAGTATCTCAAACATTGTCTTACAGAGTCATATCAATGCTTTTGGTACACAGACAATCGCTTCATGGTCAGTTTATGTAAAAATAGATGCCTTGTTCTGGATGATGATTGCGGCTATTGGTGCAGCTATCACAACATTTAGTGGACAGAACTATGGAGCTCATCTTCATGACCGTATTAAAAAGGGTACAAGAACAGCCCTTGCTATGGCTTTTGTTATGACTATTTCAATCAGTACAATACTCTGTTTAACAGGCAGTTATATCACAAGATTATTCTCATCAGATCCACATATTATTGAAGAGTGCTACAGCTTGATGCTGTTCTTAATGCCATTCTATTTCTTATATTGCTGTGTTGAAATATTCTCAGGGACTATGAGAGGATGTGGAGAATCAATTAAACCAATGATATTAGTATGCTTAGGTATATGTGTACTACGTATTGCCTGGCTCACATTCATTTCACCACACTATCCAACTATTAAAGGTGTTGTTGTCTCTTATCCAGTCACTTGGTTTACGACCTCACTACTCTTTATTATTTACTATAAACACTTCAAAAAGCATCACTTTGATGCCTAACTAGGAAACAAAGTCTCACTTTGTTTCTTTTTTAATACAATTTTAATAATTTATTTTCATTGTGATAAAATTTCTTTGACATATATTAAGAATTGGTGTAATTTATAAACATAAAAGAAAAGGGGGATTCATGTGAAAGGATTTTTTGAAAATTTAGGTTTTTTTGCCAGTCGATTCAATCAGGCTATAGTGATTACGATTGAATTATCAATTATATCATTAATAGCTGCGACTATTATTGGAATCATTGTTGGATTAGTCAATACTTCAAAAAGTAAGTCAGTGATCATGAAGATATTAAAGGCAATCGCCAACCTTTATATTTATATCATTCGTGGTACACCAATGCTTGTACAAATATTGATTATATATTTTGGCTTGGGACAGATGTTAAGACCTACAGGATTTAGATGGTTAAATATTGGGGGTACTTTTACTGCTGGTACTGTTGCCTTATCACTTAATGCCGGTGCTTATATGGCAGAAATCGTCAGAGGTGGTATTGAAGCAGTGGACAAAGGACAGATTGAAGCAGCCAGATCACTTGGCTTGACTTATGGTAAAACAATGAAAAAGATTGTCTTACCACAGGCTTTAAGAACGATGTTACCTTCAATCATCAACCAGTTCATTATTTCTATTAAGGATACTTCATTATTATCTGTTATTGGTCTAACAGAATTGACTAACGTTGGTAAAACAATTGCCGTAACGCAGTCAGCTCATATGATGGTCATTTATTGTTTTATGGCTTGTTATTATTTATTTATTTGTACAGTACTTGCACAGGTATCAAAAGTTGTAGAAAAGAGGTTGTCTTATGGCAAATAAAAAAGTTTCTGTCAAAAACCTAAAGAAGAACTTTGGCTCTTTAGAGGTTTTAAAAGATATTTCTTTAGATATTAATGAAGGTGAAGTCATCTGTTTAATTGGTCCTTCAGGATCAGGTAAATCAACATTCTTAAGATGTTTAAACCGTCTAGAAGATATTACAAGTGGTAGTGTTATTATTGATGGTGAAGATATCACAGATCCTAAACTTGATATCAATAAGAAAAGAGAAAACATCGGAATGGTATTCCAGCATTTCAATCTTTTCCCACATATGACAGTCAAAGAAAATATAATGCTTGCACCTGTTGAACTCAAGAAGATGACAAGTGCAGAAGCAGAACAAACTGCTTATCAATTATTAGAACGTGTTGGTCTAAAGGATAAAGCTGACAGTTATCCAGCACAGTTATCTGGCGGTCAGAAACAAAGAGTTGCTATTGCAAGGGCCCTCGCAATGAAGCCTGACATTATGCTTTTTGATGAACCAACTAGCGCTTTAGATCCAGAAATGGTTGGAGAAGTATTAGCTGTTATGAAAGATCTTGCAAGTCAGGGTATGACAATGGTTGTTGTCACTCATGAAATGGGTTTTGCGAGAGAAGTAGGTAGTAAAGTTATATTCATGGATGGTGGATATATTGTAGAACAGGGTAATCCATATGATGTCATCAATCATCCACAGCAACAAAGAACAATAGATTTCTTAAACAAAGTATTATAAGGTATCAACACATAAGTGTAGATATATAAGGGAGGAAACGATTATGAAAATGAAGAAGTTCGGTGCTATTGTATTAGCAGGTTTAATGGCAGTTTCATTAGTAGGATGTGGAGGAAATTCTAGCAGTAAGAACGAAGAAAAAACTTACATTATTGCGACTGATAAAACATATCCTCCATTCGAAATGGAAGATGATTCTGGTAAATTAGTTGGTGTCGATATGGACTTAATCAGAGCTATTGCTAAGGATCAGAAATTCAAGATTAAGATTAACTCATTAGGTTTTGATGCTGCATGTACAGCACTAGAATCAGGTGAAGCTGATGGTGTTATTGCAGGTATGTCAATCAATGATGAAAGAAAACAAAAATATGATTTCTCAGATCAGTACTATGAAACAGGTGTTTCAATGGGTGTTGCAAAAAAATCAGGTATTAAAGGTTATGCTGATTTAAAAGGTAAGACTGTAGTTGCTAAAACATCTACTGCAGGATTAAAATATGCTCAGTCTATTAAAGATAAATATGGATTCAAACTAGAAGTTGTAGAAGAATCAACATTCATGTTTGAAAAAGTTAAATCTGGTGAAGCAGCTGCATGTTTTGAAGACTATCCAGTATTAAAATATATGGTTAAAACAGGTCAGTTAAACTTCGATATTCCTTGTGGTAAAGAAAGTCCAGCATATTATGGTTTTGCAGTATTAAAAGGAGAAAACAAAGAATTATTAAAGAAGTTCAACAAAGGTTTAGCTAACCTAAAGAAGAATGGTGAATACGATAAGATCGTCGCTAAGTACGAATAAGACTTGTTAAAGAGTGATAAGATATATTTCTTATCATTCTTTTTTTATGATATACTTTACCTATGAAAAAAATGAACTCTATACCACTTATTTGTGGTTTATTATCTATCGTAGCATTTTTAATCTATTTTTATAGTGCCAACCATGCTCCTTATTCTTATACAGATATCATCCTGCTTGGCCCTGTATTTTCTTTTGTGGGACTTATCTTTTCTATTATTACTAGAAAAGAAAGAACACTTATTTGGTGGCTAGGCTTATTACTATGTATCTTAGGCTTTTTGGTATGTATCATGGTATTCATGATATTAGTAATGTTTCTAATCTCTTAGGAGGACTTATGAAGAAATTAATTAGATGTTTATTTATCGTATGTATATTATGTTTTTCTATTTCCCCTGTTTACGCAAGAGCTGGCGGCGGGGGAGGAGGATCAAGTGGAGGTGGTGGAGGAGGCAGTGGTTCTCCATCCCATCATTCTTCTTCTCCTGTAAGATATGTTGATACACCCGAAAGACGTATTGCTAGTTTAATAACTTTTTCTTTTATATCATATGGTTTTTCATATATGAAAAAATATCGTCGTAGATATAAAGCTATTTCCATGCATAAGGATATGAAAAGAGGACTAGCAGAAAAGAATAACTCATCCTTTGATGAAAAGAAGATGAACGAAGTAGTCGCTGATTACTATTACACTATTCAGAATGCATGGAATGATAAAGATATGGATATTCTTAAACAATGCCTTTCTCCGTCTTTATATGACCAATGGAAAACAAAACTTAACTGGTGGGAGTATGAAGATATACGTAATGAACTTTCTGATATCAAACTTCTTAAAACAATGGTTGTAGAAGTAGGTGATGACTATTTCTGGTCTTATATAGAAGGTAAGATGAGAGATAGAATGATCAAAGGTAATGAAGTCACTCAGGATAATAAAGGGATGTTTGTTGAATACTGGCGCTTTATAGTAGAAGAAGACAGGATTTATTTAGATGAGATCAGGCAGGAAGATGAAGTCTAAGAT